>Ga0307380_10012887_pt1 | contig 10361 bp, 5 predicted proteins | sample UN3MG_FD_202239 | JGI IMG/M metagenome (GOLD analysis project Ga0307380, IMG submission 202239) | Soil microbial communities from Risofladan, Vaasa, Finland - UN-3 | ecosystem: Environmental > Terrestrial > Soil > Coastal area > Acid sulfate soil | place: Finland: Risofladan, Vaasa | collected... | reverse complement strand
CCCGCATCTGCTCGTACCATTGCCGCCACGCTGTGAGGTACTCGTCCGCGTCGTCGCGTTCGGCAGGCGCTTCGGGCTGCCCGTGCTCGCGATTCCATTGCCTGGCGAACTTGCCGAGCCGCCCCAGCGCGGCTTTCTGCCGGCCTTCCTCCTCGCCGCCGGCCACGGCCAGCAACGCCCGCACCTGTTCCTCCGGCGGGCCGAACTTCAACATGGCCGAAACGCCGGGCGACGGCTTGGCGTCCTCGTCGAGCAACGCCTCGGCCAGCTCGGCGTCCAGATCGATCTTGACCGACTCGATGAGCACCTTCTCGAGGCTCGGCTCGTACTCGTCGCGGATCTTCGTGCGGAACGTGCAGGGCGCTTTCGGCCAACCGACGACGAACTCGACCTGGTCCTTCCGGTCGATGCAGGAAATGGGTCCGGAAGCGAGTACGCCGAGGATCATCCGGTAGCCGTTCTTGTCGTCGGTGCTGGCGTCTTCCTTGAGCACTCTGGCCACGCCTTCGGCGATTTCTTCAAGGAACTCACCGCGAGCAAGGGCCCATTCCGCCGGATGGACAGGTATCACGACCCGGACGGCGTGGCCATCCAGCGTGATCCACTGATGACCGTTCTTGGCCGCCTGTTCGATGCGCTTCTGTGTTCGGTCCATCGGGCCGTCGGGCGAGGCATTCTCGACGATCTGGGCGTTGATGAGTTCGTTGATCAAGCCGACGAACTTCTTCGCGTTGGGGATGGTGATCATCTGGGCGGCCCCCACCCGGCCGTCCGGCTCGCGATAGTAGCCGACCGGTTCGACTTTCATCGAGAGTATCGCGGCGGCCCACTCCTTCTGCTGTGGATCGGCCGTTTCGTCGGCGGCCTTTGCACGCACGTTGGCCATGTCGAGGTGAAACGGCCAATCCCAAACGAGGATGCTTCCCGACTCGACGAATTTCGGGATCTGCTCGGCGCCCCTTTCGTTCCCACCGTTGCGGGACTCGTGGACGCCGTCGTAGTGAAGGAGGATCTTCAGTTCATCTTTCGCCGCGTCGTAGAACCAACTCAGCCGCTGCCCGTCCAGTTCGACGCACCCGAGGTTGGTCAGCAGGGCCGCCGCCAACGAGAGCAGGGCCGCAAGACGGAGTTTTCGCATGGGATTTCTCCTGTTGGGGGTGGCGTGGGGCGATTCTGTATCATACGTCGCGGCTCGGCGGATGCCAAGGGGAGCGTGCGTGGCTCGGACTGGCGGCCGGGGTTAATCGGCGCGACCAACGGTCGCGGTTGTTTGGTCGGCGCGATCGGTGGTCGCGGTTGTTTGGCGGGCGATCTCGACGGTGGCGATCAGGGCGTCTTTCTCGAATCGCAACGCGGCGACGATCTCGTCCAGGCCCTCGATGAACTGCGAGAAGGCCGACTCGCGGTCCAAATGCGGGTTCTGACGCGATTGGGTCCGGTTGCCGTGGACGCTGCAGACGACCTGATTCCGCTCGGCGTCCAGCGCGTATTCGCCCTGATCGGGGCAGAAGTACCGCACGCCGTACTTGGCCTCGGACAGCCGCGGGACCTCTTCGATCGGCACTCCGTAGAGCTTGCAGAGCGTGTAGATCGAGATGATGTTCCGGTGGCAGGCCACCCGGGATTTCTCGGCCCAGTAGAGCTGCAGGTCGTCGTGCATCAGTCCCAGCGCCCGGCGGTTCAGCCGGAACAACATGTGGGCCGGGGCGGGCGGAGTGGGTTCCTCGGCCTGGCTGGCGTCGATCACCTCGCGAAGGATCTCCGGCTTGGTGGCCGCCACCAGTTGATTGCCCACCAATGCCACGTGCAGGCGGAGTTTCACCGCGTAGATCTGGCCGCTGAAGACGTACATGGCGTGCTCTTTGTAGTCGGGCAGCCGGTAGGCGTCCAGCTCGGTTTGCAGGCCCGGCAGCACGGATTGCTGCTTGAGGAAGATCTGGCGGGAAAGCTGCTCCAGAAGCCGGGCGGCGCTCTCGGCATTCTCGACGTCGACGGTCACGTAGACCGGCATGTTCACCGCCATCACCAGCATGCCGACGATCGCCTGGGTCTCCACCGGCACGTTGCCGATCAGCGGCACGGCGGTCGCGCGGAGCTGGGTCGGATCGATCTGGAGGATCGTTTCCCCGTCGCAGAAGTGCAGGCCCACGCGATCGCCGATCCAGCCCTTCATGTCGGTCAGCGTGGGGTTGGCCCTGAGCGTTTCGGTCACGCCGGGAATCTCTTCGAGGAACCCGGCGATCTTCTCCCGGCCCGGCACCATCAGCACCGAAGCGACCGCCGACGGGGCGATCTGCGCCGTGCCCAGGGGCAGCGGGTTCTTGTCGACCATGCCGCGCAGATCGCCGTAGAAGGTCCCGTTGGCGAACGGCAACACGCAGCTTTCCAGCTTCAGCCGCTGGCCGACGGTCACCCGGACCGCCAGCGGATTGAAGGCCCTCTGCCAGAACTCGGCGTAGCGCTGCTTGTAGCGCTCGTACTCGGCCGCCTCCTGCCGCGAGACGTTCAAGACCGAGAGTTCCACGTTGGGCGTGAGGTATTTCAGGCGGTTGTGAAGCGAACAGGTGCAGGTATCGTTCTCCACGTCGAAGGCATAGGCGCCGCCGTGCGGGCAAACGATCTTCTGCGGATCGACGAACCGGCCTTCGATCAAGTCGCTGAGCGAATCGGGCGACCGGCCGTACTCCAGCCGATAGAAGAGCGAGGCGTTGTTGAGCATCACCAGGTTGTTGAAGCACTGCAGCCGGCGCTTCTCCGAGATCTTGGCCGCCGGATCGAGCAGCCGTTTGATGAACGCCTCGGAAGCGAAGATGTAGCCCGAATCGGCGTCCTGGGAAGGCGGCAGGATCGTGGTCACGTAGCGATAGTCCAGCGCGTCGCGCAGATTGGGCGACTCGCCGGTCGCGGCGTCGAGGATCCGGCGGATTGCCCGATGCGAGTTGCTGTAAATCATGTAGTCTTCATGCTGCACCACGAACGAGCTGACCACCCGATCTTTCGTATAGCGGGCAAGGACCTGATGGGCGCGGTAGTTGAAGTCCTGCTCGACCACCTCGGGATACTTCCGTCGGATCTCTTCGAGCCAGCCGGCGGCCGCCGCGGCGAACGCGTCGGGTTGCTTCAACTCGAAGATCACCGTCACGTCGGTCCCTTCCAGCACGAACGGATCGGCCCCGGTGACGGCGACCTGGCCGATCACCCCGTCGGCGAACAGCTTCGTCAGCGGCCCTCGTCGCAGGCAAAGCTGGTCCTCCAGTTTCGCCCGAAGCTGTTGGTCCTGGGCCCGAACCGTGAACAGCCGCATGAGGTTATTTCCCCATTGCGAGGAAAGGTCCAACGCTTCGTTTAGCGAGTTCATCGAGTTGAAGTGGGCGAAGTACTGGTCTTCCGGCACCAGACGCGACATTTCGTGCACCGCCGGCTCGATCTTCTCGTCGGTGCGTTTCTTCTTGAGCAGCTCTTCGTAAGGCAGCGACCGGAGGTCCGGCGGTCGCAGCGTGCTGATGTGGGTATCCAGGTTGCCGGCCGGACCCGTGGAACCGAGCGCCTCGCGCTGCATGGCGTCCTGAATCGCCAGCGAGCCGGAGACGAACTGATAGAGATCGGTTTCCAGCGTGGTGGGCGCGACGGGCATCAGGTGGGGGATCGGCGGCGGTGTCACTCCGTAGCGGGCCTTCGACTGCAAGATGCAATACTGATAAAACGTCTCTTCCGGATAGTACCGCAGCAGTTCGGCGAAGTAGACGTTCTGCTGCCCGGCCCAGTCGAGATAGATGCTCTTGGGGCCCACGGTCGCCTTGGGATCGGGCAGCGGAGGAATCGACACCTCGATCTCGCCCTGGCGTATCTCGACGTGCTGCGAGCCGTCGAGGTTCTCCGAGACGATCTCGTGCGAGAGTTTTAGCTTCACGGTGCCCTCGCCGCGGAGCCGGCCGTAGAACTCGGCGTGCTTCTGCTGGAAGCGGGTCTCCTTGGGATAGATCAGGTACGCGTTGTCGTCGGTCGCTTTCAGCCGCAGGTAGCTGCTCTTGTCGAACTCGTCGGCGATGAACGGCTGTTCGAGCCGCAACGTGAAGACGGTCACGTCGTCCGGCCCATTGCGATAGACCTCGACCTGGTGTTGGAACGGCAGCGTCTCGTCGGCCGCCATCGATACGGTGAACAACATCGTCCAGACAAACGGACTCAAAACCAAGGCTTTCATCACGCGGTTCCTCCTGTTTTGGAAATCTCGGGCGGGCGGGCCGGAAAGGCCGTTCGGTGTCGCCGAACGCCGCTGCCGGCCGCGCAGAACCATCTCTACGCGCAGGGCGAGGCACCCCAGAGAATATAACGCGAGTTTTACGGAAATACCAAAGGAACTGGACTTATTGCAGAACGCACGGGGGGTAAGGGCAGGGGGCGAGGGCAGCGAAGCGAAGTTCTTACCTCCCCTCTCCCGCTTGCGGGAGAGGGGCCGGGGGTGAGGGCATAGAAAAGACACGCAAACACGGCAAGACATCTCCCGCCGAATCGCCCTCACCCTCCCCCTCCCCCAGAGGGAGAGAGGACCCATTTGCAGAGTCCAGTCAGAAAAAGTGCCCGCATCGCTTCCCCCGGCCCTCGGAAACGGGCAAGGCGTGGTACTTGGGATACGAAACGGGAGGTACTTTTCGACCGGTTGACATAGGGTGGGTGTTCCGGTAAGCTAAGGGGTAGTTCCATGGGGCAATCACTGCACTCTCTCCTAATGAGGCAGCGACGGGCATCCTGACGCGATAATCGCCTCGGGATGCAACTCTGTAATTGGCTCACCTGCCGTGGGTCGGTTTTTCCGATTTCACCGGGGGCGATGCTTCGCCCGCAATCTTGAAGGGGGTGGCGAAATGAGAAGGTCGATCGTGTTCTTGAATGCGGCGGTGGCGGTGGTACTGGCAGGCACGGCCCGGGCGGACTTTGGCCTGAGAGGGACGGAGCACCTGAATGTCGCCACAGGCCACACGACGGGCGTACTGTGGGACTCCAGCACGGCAGATGTTCTGGCGGGCGGGTATATCGGAACAGCCTACGTCAACGACGAGGCCCTGCTGCGGGTGATGCGACTCGACGGCGGCACGACCGTTGGCACGGGGAGGGTGTACAATACCGGCCGGATCGCCATTTCAAGCGGCCGCGTCAACGACTTGTACGCCTACGAGACCAGCAACGTAAACGTCTCCGGCGGCAGCGTCGGCGGCCTGTACGCCTACAACGACAGCAGCGTGAACATCTCCGGCGCGAGCCTCGACAGTCTCACGGCCTACGGCAGCAGCAGCGTGAACGTTTCCGGCGGCACCTTCAACACCCTGTACGCCGAGCACACCAGCAGCGTACACGTCTCCGGCGGCACCATTTCCGGCTACCTGTCCGCCCGCGACACCAGCAGCGTGGCGTTACACGGCTACGACTTCCGGACAACGGGCGGATTGACTCTCGCCAACGACGAGGTTTTGGGCACGGGCGTATTGACGGGCAAGTGGTTCGACGGCACGTCGTGGATCATACCGATTACAACAAACGCCTCCGCCGCGACGATACGGGCGGCCATGCTCGCGCCCTCCGTCGCGTCCTTCGCCGGCGATCCGATGCTCGTCCACGACATTGATTTCGGAACGGTCAACCCGGGCGATTCCGTGCCAGGCGAGCCGTTTGCGATTTGGAACCTTGCCGACCCGAAATGGAGCATGAACCTCGACCTGCTGAGCATTGTCGGAAGCGGCGATACGGGCCCGCTCACCGCGAGCCTGTCGCCCTTTACCGACTTGGCCGCCGGCCAATCGCACTCCTTTACGGCGTGGATGTGCCCGAGTGAACCGGGGGACTTCGCCGCGAGCTATGCCCTGAATTTCTCCGACAGGCTCGGCACGGGCTCGTGCCAGACGCTCACGCTCAACCTGCGTGGTTCGGTCGTCCCCGAACCCTCGACCCTCATCCTGCTGCTGCTGGCCACGGGCACCCTCGGGCTCACCGTGGGCTGGTGGCGACGGCGACGGCGGTAGTCGCGTAGGTCAGGGCTCGCCCTGACGACCGGCGGCCGGTGACGCAAGGATTCGAATTGTTGGCCCGGGAAAATCGAAATCGAGAAAAAGTGGGTATCCACGAAGGACACGAAGAGACACTAAGGATTTATGGGTGCAGGTCGGCGGCGACGAAGTCGAGCCCCAGCCGCTCCAACGTCTCTTTCGTCGGCACGCCCGACTCGGGGTCCCAGCCCATGGCTTCGAGATAGTCGCGGACCTGCGTGTCGAGGTCGACGGTCACGCCGGCAAGCGGGCCGCTGGCCAAGGGCGGGGACCCGATCATGCGGTCGGGCACCTTGAAATCGACGTTCCGCACGCCCTCGCGGATGTTGAACGCCATCCGCAGCGCGGCGATCCGGTCGCCGATCACCTGGACGTCTTCCAGCGAGAAGTCCTGGCCGGTGGTGTGCTTCAGCGAATCGGTCAGGCAGGTGGGCTGGAGATTGGCCCAGGCGAACATGCACAGCCCGGCGGCGCTGGAGGCGTGGTGATGGGCGCTGACAATGCGATGGACGTTGCCCTTGCCGGTGTAGGTGTATTTGTCCTCGATCGGCGGCGCCAGGCCCGGCGGGGCGAACTGGGCCTCGACCGTCCAGGCGCTCATCTGGGTGTGCCGGCCGGGCGTGGCGTCCATCTTGTAGCTGGTGGCGATGCCCGGGTTGAGCCGCGCGTCGTGCATGGGCAGCTCCTCGCCGTGGACGTGGATGGCGAACGGCTCGGACGCCGCCCCGATCCGCTCGGCCGCCGCCTGCACCCCGTTGGCCAGCACCCGGCCGCCGAAACCCTCGCCCAGGGCGATCTGCCGGGTGGCCTCGACGATGGCCGCGTGGTTGCCCCAGGTCAGCTCCAGCCCGTCGGTGTCGTCCCCGCTCAGCAGGCCGTTTTCATAGCACTCGATGGCGAAGGTGACCGTGCAGCCGGTGCTGATCGTGTCGAGCCCGTAGCGGTTGCAGTACTCGTTGCAGAGGTTGATCGATTCGAGGTTGTCGTTTAAGCACATCGAGCCGAAGGCGGCCAGCGTTTCGTACTCGGGCTTGTGGGTGTCGGACTTGTAGGGGCCGGTTTCGACCTGGGTATGGCCGCCGCAAGCGATCGGGCACCGCCAGCAGCCGAACTTGCGCCGCTGGATGGCGATGACCGCGTCGTCGCTGATCTTGCCGGCGCCGGGGTAATCCTCGGGCGTGCCGGCCCAGTTCTTGATCGGCGCGTCGGACGAGGCGGCGCTGCTGGCCATGAAGCCGGCCGTGCCGTATTGGACCAGCGCGTCGTGGAAGGGATGGCCCTGCATGAACTCGCGGTGCTGCTTCATCGACGCCTTCATACCGTCGGGATCGGCCAGGGGGATTTCGGCGTCGCCGACGGCGATGACCGCCTTGACCTTCTTGGAACCCATCACGGCGCCCAGTCCGCCGCGTCCGGCGGCGCGGCCCTTGTCGTTGATCACGCAGGCCAGCAGGTCCATGCGTTCGCCTGCCGGTCCGATGCTGGCCGATCGGGCCTTCTTGCCGTAGAGTTCCTGGGCCCGATCTTCAACCTCGATCGTATCCAGCCCCCACCAGTCGTCGGCCGGGAGGAGTTCGGCCCGGCCGTTTTCGAGCAGCAGCAGCACGGGCTTGGCGCTGATGCCCTTGAAAATCACGCCGTCGAACCCGGCGGCCTTCATGGCCGGACCGAACGAGCCGCCGGAGTTGGCGTCGCCGAACGTGCCCGTCTTCGGACTCTTGGCGACCACGACGTATCGGTTGGCGGTGACCCCGGGCGTGCCGGTCAGCAGGCCGGCGAAGAACCCCAAGTGGCTTTCGGGGCCCAGCGGATCGACGCCCGGTCTCTGGAGCCGGTAGAGATAGTAGGCCCCCAGTCCGTAGCCGCCAAGGTAATCGAGGTAGAGGTGATCGTTGGGCGTCTCGACCGAGAGTTCTTGCGTGTCGAGATCGACGAAGAGGATCTTTCCCATGGTCCCGGGTACCGACATGCCGTGGACTCCTTCTGGCCTGGAGGGAAGACGGTTCGAACCGCCGTGTGAAGTCTGCAACTGCGTCGAGTCGCGAGTATTGAATATAGCTGCCCATCGCAACCGGTCCAGGGGGGAGGTTGCGCCGCACGAGGGATGACGAAGGCGGACAGACTTCGCCGAAACTTGCCCGTCATGGGCCGAAATGGGGCATTTTCCCGGAACCGATTTGCGTCGGCGGGGTTGAATATTTTATTGTGTGGAGGTCCACCGTCTCACGAAATCCCCCCGAACGGTGGACGGGACAACCCTTTTTCTCAACGAGGAGGTCTGGACGATGAAATTGTGGACGGCAAGTACAGTGCTGCTGGCGTTGGGTGTTTTCGCCGCTCAGCCGGCTTCGGCCCAGCGCCCGAACCCGGAGGACTTCAGAAAGCAATTGCTGGAGAAGTACGACAAAGACAAGGACGGCAAGCTCAGCGAGGCGGAGCGGGCGGAAGCCCGCAAGGAGTTCGAGGCCCGCCGTGGCAGCGAGAGGCCCGATGGCGACCGCCCGTTGCCGGAATTCCTGAAGAAGTACGACACGGACAAGGACGGCAAGCTCAGCGACGAGGAAAGGGCCAAAGCGCGAGAAGCCCGCATGGCCGAAATCCTCAAGAAGTTCGACAAGGACGGCGACGGCAAGCTCAACGACGAAGAGAAGGCCGCTGCCCGGAAGGATTTCGAGGCCGGCCGTGGCGGCGAGAGGCCTGGCGGCGACCGCCCCTTGCCGGAGTTTCTCAAGAAGTTCGACAAAGACGGCGACGGCAAACTGAGCGAAGCGGAACGGGCCGAGGCACGAAAAGCCATGGAAGAACGCCGCGGTCCCAGACCCGAACGGTCTGAGAAGTAGGCTGCTTCTTTAGAGTCTTATGTCACAACTTCTGCGCACGGCGTGTGCATGTTCGACACAACAAGTTGTGAAAACACCGTTTAGCGGGCGGGCTTGCCCGCCGTTTGGCCGCGGCCAAGTGCCGCGTTAGAAAAAGCGCCAGTACAGGGCGGCAGCCAAGTCGGCCTGATCAACACAATCGGCGGTTCGGCGCAGGCTTCACGACGGGCCTCGGGCCTGTGTCGGCCGCCTTTTTTCCGTCGTCGGCTTCGTCGTAGGGGTCTGCGCAAATCTCGTCCTTTCTGCAATCCGTAGGGTGCGTGAAACGCACCACGATTTTCTGTCCTATTTCGCCCCTTCGGGGCTGATTGTCTTAGCGATTCGTCTCGCCGATCGCTCGGCCGCCGTCCGCTGCTTTACAGTGGACCGCACGCTGGTAGAATATCGGTTTTCCGGAGGTTTCCCGAGACCCCCAACCATGGAGGGCCGATCGTGCCGGCGCAAGCTCTGACCGATTTCTCCCGGCTGTGCGTGCATACGATTACGACGAAGCCGTGGTCCATTGAGGAGGCCACCGACCGATATGCGGCGGCCGGCGTCCGCGGGATCACCGTCTGGCGGCAGTGGCTCGACGGATGCGACGTCGCGGAGGTCGGCCGGTCGCTTCGGGCGGCGGGCATCGAGATCGTCTCGCTCTGCCGTGGCGGGTTTTTCCCGGCCACCGACGCCGCCGGCCGACAAGCGGCCATCGACGACAACCTCAAGGCGATCGACGAGGCCGAGGCGCTCGGGGCCCCGCTGATCGTGCTCGTCTGCGGGGCCGATCCGGGCCAACCGCTCGAGGAGTCGCGCCGGCAGATCGCCGACGGGATCGTCGCCGTCTTGGATCGTGCCCGGGGGGCCAACGTCCGTCTGGCCATCGAGCCGCTGCACCCGATGTACGCCGACACGCGCTCGGCGATCAATACGCTCCGCCAGGCGAACGACATGTGCGAGCAGATCGATTCGCCGATGCTGGGCGTGACGGTCGACGTCTATCACCTCTGGTGGGACCCCGACCTGAAGGCCCAGATCGAACGGAGCGGCCTTGCCGGGCGGATCTTCTCCTTCCACGTCTGCGACTGGCGCACCCCCACCGAGGACCTGCTGAACGATCGCGGGCTGATGGGCGAAGGCTGCATCGACGTCCGCGAAATCCGCGGCTGGGTCGAAGAGAACGGGTTCGACGGGTTCGTCGAGGTCGAAATCTTCTCGAACCGTTATTGGGCAATGGATCAAGGGGAGTTTCTGGAGAAGATCAAGGAAGCGTATTTGATGTTCACGTGAGTGAGGGATTGGGGATTAGACATTCGTCATTCGTCATTCGTCATTCGTCATTCGTCATTCGTCATTCGTCATTCGTCATTAGCGACAGGAGTTGTCAGTGAAAGTCCATCGAGTCGGCATCATCATGAACGGGGTCACGGGCCGGATGGGGACCAACCAGCACCTGGTCCGCTCG
>Ga0307380_10012886_pt1 | contig 10361 bp, 7 predicted proteins | sample UN3MG_FD_202239 | JGI IMG/M metagenome (GOLD analysis project Ga0307380, IMG submission 202239) | Soil microbial communities from Risofladan, Vaasa, Finland - UN-3 | ecosystem: Environmental > Terrestrial > Soil > Coastal area > Acid sulfate soil | place: Finland: Risofladan, Vaasa | collected... | reverse complement strand
AGAAAGACAAAAGAGCAGAAGCGCCTGGAGGCTGAGGCAAGGCAGGAAATCAGTAAGGAGCGCAGCCGCTTGAATAATGAAATTGAACGTCTGGAAGGAAGAATTGAGGAATTAGAGGCTGGAAAAAGGGAGATTGAAAATGAGATGGAAAGACCTGAAACATATCAGAACGCAGGTTATATTGTTTCTCTTCAAAAAAAGTATGCAGATATAAGAAAGAATTTACAGAGTTCCTATGAAAGGTGGGAAAAAGCGAAACTGGAACTTGAAGAAATAATGAGACGGATTACTTAACATGGATAATTAAGTTTAGCAAGGAGTTAAAAGTTGTAAACTGTTGTTTACTTTTATGATTAAAATCGGCAAGAAGACTTCTATTGGATACTATGCCCATCACCAGGTTAATTCACTCGATTTGGAAGCAACGGTTTATGAGTTAACGTGGTCGGAGTGCCAAATGGCACGAACTCGCGACACATGTCAGCGTATAATGATAATCCGATCATTATGAGGATAGAGTGCTTCTACACCCTTCTCGGTAACAATCGCATCGTCTTCGAGATTAAGAATCATTCTACTGTTCGTATCCGGATTCCAAGTATTAACCACAAACTCAAAAGCGAAGATATTGTTCTGCTGAATTTTAAGATGAGAACGGAACGGACGGAAAGGAGCCATTGATAGACCCAATTCAATCTCGCTGTTTCCTGTATTGCCCACGGTATGGCAGTCAATGGTGAACCCGGATTTGTCAGAATCTCCAAGGGCATTCATTAGATTCCTGTACTGTGAACTGACATCATCGGAAGGTGTATAGACAAAGCCTTCTACTTCAAGAGCCTTGACCATCATATCCAACATTTCGCCTGCAGTGTAATCGATCTTGATCGTTTTTCGGATAATCTCCCGCGCCTTTAGACCCCGGCTCCATACATGTTGAATTCCTTTCGGGATATCCGTTTCTCCTTCCCGAAGGATATAGGCATAACGTTTAATGTCTGTTTCGAAATTCAAATATTTGTCACCGATCAGTCTGACCAATTTCTCTCAAATTTCTCATAATTAAAACTATATTCTGAAAATACTTCTCTTGCTGCTTTATCTCTTCTTTTTTATCCAATTGTCTTAACAAGAAAAGATATAACAAAATGAACTATAAATATTCCTAGCCATATCAATATTATTTTTACGAGTAGCATTTTTATTTCCTACGACAGTCTTTTACAATTATGTTCATCATCTACCCCAGGGGTGACTCTTTGACTTATATCACAAAGGAAAGGGCGATTAAAACAGGAAAATAGTCCTCTCTCTTTTTGTCACATATTGTGACACGGGATGCTAGAAGTCTATCTATATTTATCGTAGATTTTTCATGGATTAGTAGCAATATATTAAGTTTTGATTAACCAAAAAACTGACAATCGGTTAACTCAATCAAGATTCATAATCCCATTTTGAAGTCAAATATGAGATAATCCTCTCTTTTGTGTGCAGTATAATTTTCAGAAAGAATATAAGACAAGCAAAGTTATAACTTAGTATTATTGATATTCATCCTTTTGGTTGGATTTCTCATTGACTGGATATGTTTTTTCTATGTATTATTGTTAATGAAGTAGCTAAAAGGGTGAAAATTTGATGAAATTTTGAGAAAATCGTCATGAACAAAAAAAGAAATTCCTATTGTGAAATCTTTATAATTTCTTCATTTTTTGGTATCCAATATTGTTACTCAATATTAAATCTAATTTAGTGATTTATGTACTATTATTTTATGAAAGTAATTCAAGTTATGTTAAAATATATTCTTTAAAAAATGAGGGGGTGCTGAATGTTACTTTCCAATTTACAAATACCACCTCCGAAAAATTGGGAGGCTTTTGAAGATCTGTGTTGTGATTTATGGAAAGAAATTTGGAAAAGTCCACATACTCAAAAACATGGAAGAAGAGGCCAGAAACAGAGTGGAGTGGATATTTATGGCCGACCTGCTCAGGGTTCAAAATGGGCAGGAATACAATGCAAAGGAAAAGACCATTATTCAGACAAAACATTAACCAAAGATGAGGTTATTAAAGAAGTAGAGGAGGCAAAAAACTTTGATCCAAAGCTTTCTGAATTTATCATAGCTACTACTGGGAAAAAAGATGCAAAAATTGAAGAATTGAGCCGGAAGATAACAGATGAACATCTACAAAAAGGTCTATTTACTGTCACTATATATGCTTGGGAGGATATTTTAAAATGTGCAGAAAATTATACACATATCATTGATAAACACTTCAACGTGCTCGCATCTGATGTTGCATCTGGGGCTCAGCTTCTACAAGTTAAACAAGAGCTAATTTCTTACGGAGAAGAATCAACTGAAAAGGTTCTTACAGAAATAAGCAAACTTCCAACTAGTAAATATAGGAATACTGATTACTCATTATCTGAAGTATCAAAAGAACATCATGCTGAATTAGATTATTCTCGAAATCTTTTAGATAATAATAATCCAAATGCAGCATATAAATATCTTCTAGATTTGAAAGAAAGAATTTGGTCAGTATCAGAGGATATTATTAAATTTAGAATTCTGACCAATATGGGTTGTGCAAAACTGAATATGAACCAAGAAAAGGAAGCTCTCGATTTACTTTTTGAAGCGCATCAATACAATCCTGATGATGAAATCAGTCTATGCAATATAGCGCTGGCGCATTTGATATCTGGTGAGTTCGAAGAAGCGAAGCTATTTGCAAAAAAGGCAATTTCTAAAAATAAGGCCAACAAAAAGGCTTATTCCATTATCATCCAAACAACTCAGCAGATTGAGGATATTGAATCATTATTAAAAGAATTTCCTAAACCAATTAAATCATCCGCAGAAGTAGCTTATGCAATAGGATCAACGTATCGAAGTAAAGGAGATTTGGAATCAGCACTTAAATGGTATGAATTAGCAGTAAAAAACAACAAGGAAGATATTCCAGAGTTTAGAGGCAGTTTAGGAGAGTTACTTGTTGAGATTGCATTAAAAGAGAATTCACTCATTATTGCAAATGAATTGAATAACCTTGATAAAGAAAAAGTTCTGAAGGCCAACAATATATTAAAGGAAGTTTGGCAACAAATTTCAAAAAGTGAATTAAAACATTATAGGATTAGTTGGATCTTAGGAATAAGCATATCTGAAGCTTTGCTTGGGAATAAGGAAGAAGCAGTACAATTTGCTGAAGAAGCATTGACATGCGATCCAGATAATCCTGAATTAATAAGACATAGAGCAGTTCTTGCATTAAAAAATGGGGGAATTTCTAGAGGTTTGGAACTGATTGCAAAGATTAAGGACTCTAAGGAAATTCCTGATTTACCTATTCTCCAAGCAGAATTATTGAGAAGAAATAATCAAGGGGAAAAAGCAAAAGAGATTTTAAAAAGATTTATCGAGTCAAATCCTCCATTAAAATTGAAAGAATATGCCTCTTTCTTACTAGCTGATATATTTATAGATGAAAATGAAATCGATGAGGCCAAGGAAATATTAGAGCTATTACAATCTTTTAGTTCATCAACTATCCGTATTAATATTTATTATGCAAGAGTATGTAGACTGTTGGGAGAAAAAAACAAAGCCATTGATTTATTAGAGCAGCAAAATAAATTTGCAGAAAAATATGAAGACCTAATTCTTTTAGCAAGTGAGTATTATTTTAATGGAAATTTCAAAGAAGCTGCTTCAATTTATGAAAAAGTTGTCGATTTAGAGATCTGTTCTCCATTATCAATCAGATTAATAAAATCTTACTATCAAGCTGGTTTAAAAGATAAAACTCTTGAATTATGTCAGATTCTAACTAAAAAACACGGTCCGATTGATACTGTATCTGAAGTTGAGTGCTCTATATATGAAGAAATTGGGGATTTGAGTACAGCGAGGAAGGTTTGTACAGATTATTTAAAAATATTTCCTGATGATTTAGATATGCGATTAAGATTAGCTGTGGTAAATTTTAGAGATAATAAAAATGAGAGGGTTGATGAATTTTTAAAGGAAGAAATAAATTTTGAGGATTTAACTCTTAATAATGGAATAATATTATCAGAACTCCTTTCGCGTAGAAACCTAGAGAAAGAATCTCTGAAATTATTGTATGAATTACGTCGGAAATTTTTTGACAAAAGAGAAATACATTTTCATTACATTGCGAATTTTGCAGGCAGAGATGAGAGCGTCAATGAAATGCTAGATATTGACAAAATTGGATTAGATTCAGCAGTTTTAATTGAAGATTTGTCTGGACAATCTGAATGGTTTTTATTGGAAGATCGAAAGGATATTGATATTTCAAAAAAAGAAATTAATGATTCTTACCCAATTTTCAAGGCAGTTATTTCTAAAGAAGAAGGAGATGAAGTCCTATTAAAAGTTACTCCATTCTCAGAAAGAAAGAGAAAAATAAAAAAGCATATAAGTAAATATGTATTCGCATTTCAAGAAAGTCTTTCAAAGTTTGAGGTATTGTTTCCTTTTGATAAGAGTATTCAGATGATCGAAGTGGGAAAAGAAGAGGAAGTCAGCGATTTACCTCCTGAGTTGAAGAAATTTCTGGAGTTTATGGGAGAACAAAATAAGAATCATCTTGATATCTTAAACTTCTATAAAGGTAGGAATCTTACAATTGGATCGGTCGCTAAATTATTAAGGAAGAATGAAATTGATATTTGGGCACTACTAATAAATGATTATAACCTTGGTGTCAGATGTTGTTTTGGAAACAAACCAGAGCGGAATGAAGCATTAAAAAATTTAGATAGAAATAGTCCGCAACTAATTATTGACCTAATCTCGATTCTAACTCTATTTGAAATTGGTTTCGAGAATAGAGTCATTGAAATCTATGGAAAATTGGGAATAGCTCAGTCAACAATTGATTTCATCAAAATAGAAATCGATCATAGAAAGTCTTTCAGCTCTAAAAGCACGTCGTCAATTGGAAAACTTGGGGACAAATATATAATTTATGAAACTAATCCAGAAGATATAAAAAAAACAATTGAACATTTAGAAAAAATACTTACATGGATAAGTAAAAATTGTGAGGTAATCCCAGCGAAAGCATCATTAAAACTTGAAGAAGAGCAGAGAAAAAGACTATATGATTTTTTTGGTACTTCATTTATTGATACGATATTTATAGCATCAGAAGAGGGAAAGTTGTTGTATTCAGATGATTTATTATTGAGAATATTTTCAAAAGAAAAATATGATGTTAATGGAGTATGGACACAGATATTACTTTTTGACAGTAGAAATAAAAATATAATAACAAAAGATGATTATACTAGCTACGTGATGAAATTAGCGTCTTTGTACTATTTTCATACTGCAATTGAAGAAGCTGTTTTATTAAAAGCTGCTGAGCATTCAAATTGGTATCCGAAATGGCCTTACACGAATGTTCTTCAAATGCTCTCAGGAGAACATGCAGATGATGACTCAGCATTGATCGTTTCAGTTAATTTTTTATATAGCCTGTTTGATTTACCAATAATAGATTTTGTAAGAGAGAATTTGATATATGTACTACTCGAAAAATTATTATTAGGTAGAAATAGAAAAATAATGATAGATAGAATGAAAAAAAGAATTAAGAATAAATATCGCTTAGTTACACCAGAGGAAATCAAACTAATTGAAACTGTTCAACATTGGGAAAGTACACATATAATATAAATAGAGTTATTTTAGGATATTGATTTGCAGTACATGAAAGTTAGAAACATTTGGCCTTTGCTACTCCATTAACGAAACGATGGCCTATTGCTGGTGACTCACCTATAAATGGTCGTGATAAACTGAGCCAAAAATGGTCGTTTAGAAGTGAGCCACTATGGAATATAAAAACGGTTCCTCTAATAAACTCTGAAATTAATATAATTATGTCTAGAGGTATATTTAAAGATAGGAATTTGGTTTTTCTGTTGATGATGATTTATCCTCAATTTCATCAAATTTCCACCCTCTGAGCTGCTTCATCAACAATAATACATAGAAAAAACAAGTCCAGTCAATAAAAAATCAGCGTGAAATAGAGAATTTCATAGAATTGGCCTGTATAAAGCGTATTAAGAGTAGAAATCACCATTAATCCCTAATCCAGGAGTTTGGACTTTCATATATATTCTACTCTTTCCTCAGCTGCCATGCTAAGCTGAGCATTGGGAAGCGGTCTCTCAGCCTTAAAGGTAAGTTTAAGGTGAGCGATTATCTTATATATGACTTTATGATCTTCGATAAATGAGATAATGCGCATGTGCCCACCACATTTTGGACAAATTAGAGGGTTGATTTCATAGATCTTGCGGATCATCTCCGCCCAACCTCTAGAAGGCATAAATAAGGCTTTATCCTCAATAATAGGGGGGGCAGGAAGGATCAACTTCTGCTTTTCCGTCCCGTTGGCTCGCGTAGCGCCAACAATTAGATTCCTGTGCTTTTAGGGCTTTGCCTTGCAGGTGGCAAACTCCCCGTCCTTGACACAGCTGCCCATAAAAGCATTGGCTCAGACGGCTATAATTTGAATGAGCGGGCGGTTTCTTTGTAGACATCAATCTATTTTCTCGAAATATAATCTTTTTACTCAATTATTATTGATAATGGGAACTGTATGAAAAAAGTATTTTACAGGGTGAAAAAATGTCTCCCAATTTTTGGATAATTCTCATTTGTATTTTTACGGTTTTTGTAGCTATTTCAGCCTATATGTTAAAAAGAGCAGAGCAAAAAAGAAGGATAACGTAAATACAATGGATTAAAGGAAGGACAACTGGTTATTAAATCCGATGTTAGGGAAATAAGGAAAACTATGGTAACTACTGACAGAACGCCTTCTCAAGAATGGATTAGAATAGACTTTGTTAATGACTTGACTTCTTCTCCGGTCATGATTTACTGTATTTAATAGGAGAAGGGATAATTGATGTACAGATGCTCACTTTGCCATCGCGACGACAAAACAATTTCTTATTCCTAAAGGTAAGAGCGTTGTGACAAGATTTATGATTAAAAAAATTACTCCGAGCAACTGGTTAGAACCTGATGATGTCCTCAAGGGATTCGTTAGATTATCTCCCAATGGACAAATTACCCTCAGGGGCGAAAACTACCTGACCTATATTGTCAGGCCCAATCTCCACGAATCAGTTCCGTCGTACGTGCAGGAGCTTTTCGAAGTGGCACGTGGCGCCATGGCTTATGGCTATTTTTTCTATCCTCTCTTCACTCTTGCTATGGAGCAATTGTTCCGAGTTGCCGAAGCCGCGGTGAAACATAAGTGCTCAGCCTTGAAAGCTCCAAAATCAACTAAGAGATTTGAAGAAAGAATCAATTGGCTTGTTAATAAATCAATCATTCCACAATCAGAATCGGGGCAATGGAAAGCTGTTCGATATTTGAGAAATATAGCATCTCATCCGGAGAGACAGTCTATATCCCCTCCAAACGTCACAATAGGCATATTGGAACGAGTTGCCTCCCTAATCAATTCTTTGTTCAACAACAAAGCATTAAAGACTGAAACAAAGTAACGAGCAGATTCTTCTCAATGTGAAAATTATATAGCGGCCGCGGCCAAAATTGATCGCCGGTCCTCCCGGCATTTACTGCTTTTTTACACTTCGTTCAGAAGCCTTGCAGGAGGCAAACTCCCCGTCCTTGGCACCGATGCCCATAAAAGTATTGGCTCAGATGGTTATGAATTGATGGTTCGGGTGGTTTCTTTGTTTGAAACCAGAAAAATGTCGGCAGGATAACATTCATTCATCAAAAGGATTTTCTATGAAATGTCCTAGCTATTTATCGAATTTATTTCAATCACCTTATTTTTTTTATGTTCGCTTTCACTAAAAGATACCTTAATTTCCCATAAGATTTTTGACTTATTTCAGAATAATCTTTCCATTTCAAGTTATAAGCGCCCTTTACATGAAGCCTATCTTCTCTACCATGCATGGTCCCTTCTGAAGCACCGGGAGCCCAGCTCAACTCTCCAGTGAGAATCCTGCCATCATGAATCCGGAAACTTGCATCAACGGTTTGGTTACTCCTTGGAATAGTCCAATACGCACTATCGTTCGTAAGGAATATGGCATAGCCCACGATGCTGCTTCTGCTAGAGACAATTTGCTCCAGCCTCTGGATATCCTTTATTAAATCGTATCTGCCTATATCCTGAGCGCTCTGATTCAGCAATCCGAAATTTTCTTCATTAACATTAACAATAAGCCCTCTTGTCTTGTATTTCAGCTCGATTGCGATGATTTCTTTCCCATGTACGCACCAAACATCCAAATAAATGCGTTCTTTTAAATACGGTGGCTTAATTTCCAAACGTATTGAACAATTTGAATAATGCTTGTGAATTTCCCATGCTAGCGCGTGCTGAAGGTCTGCTTCTGAATGAAAAACAGGCCTCGACTTTGACAGCCTTGACATCATTTCATTCATATCAATCATCTTCATTCACCTCTTGGGCACATTATATACATATCCGCGGTCTTTTCGAAAGGAAGGCGTGCTAGGGAAGTATACATCAATTCTATTTTTCATATTTTTGCAGGGTTTCAGAAAATTTCATTGAGAATCAAACACAATCATCGCAGTAACGATAGGTACACCAAAAACACGCGCTATTCTTAATGAGAGCATGGTGGAAGGGACAAAATGCCCTCTTTCCACTGAATTTATGACCATATGTTTGCAGAATCTATTCGACTATTCTGTATTTCACGACGGTGACGAGCTCATTTTCGTCTGATTCTCTAATAAATATCGAGTCACCATGTGAGCTTATAATTCTTCCGTTGGTTTTCAGATAAAAGGAATCGACAAACCTGCCGTCAAATTCGAAAACGTCAATAAGGTAGCCCTTCGCTTCATCTCTGGTTGATGTCTGGACCCAGAGTTTATCGTTAACAATATAAAGTGCACTTATGTCGTTAATAAATTTCGGTGGCGGCGGACCCAATCTCTTTCCATCTCTACTGTAAATACCGCCCCATCTGTAATCCTTTGGGGGTTTCACACGTTTATATTTTCTTTTAAAACTCCTGAGGATTTTATGGGACTCAATATCGTAGAGCTTAACTAAATATTCTTCGGTGTTTGCAATGAACAGGAATTTATTCTTATACGGAATACTGGTTAATCTTCCCAAACCGCTCCATCCGCCTCCCGTCATAAAAAACTGGTAGGGAAATGAAAAGTGTCCCTTTATATTTTGGCCGTTTTTGTCCATAGAAATTAGAACATGAGGGGCATCGACAACGCCTAGTTTTTCTCCTGTATCCGGTCTATCATTTTTAAAAAAGAAAAATCTTTGGTCATCGAGAAATTGAAACTTTAGAAGCCAGAATGACTCATGCAGGATTACATCATCAAGAAGCTCGCCGTTAAAAAAAATGTCATAATCTTAACTGGGCTGGAGGTGATAATGATGAGCTTCCCTTCTTTAAATACGTAATCCCTCAGGTAATTTATCTCTCCCGGTCCTTGTCCTTTTTTAAAAAAATTGTGGATGAACTTTCCGTTCTCATCGAAACGCAGCAGCAGTTCCCGGTCGTACATGAAAATGGACCCATCAGGAGCCACTTTTATATTGCTTGGGTATTGAAAGAAGAATTCCCCATTTTCATCGGTTATCCTTAGTTCCTCCTTGAGCTTGAGGATCCGGGCGGCATTGGAATTAGGTGGCTTTTCCGGATTCTTGATGATGTCTTGTGCCAGCATTTGAGTTGATAGCAGAAACAAAATTAAAATTAACCGTACAAATTTATTCATAGTCAGACTCCCTTTTATCTCTTCTATTGCCAATACAATATTATAGAACAAGCATTGACGTACAGAAAAGAAAAGAAATCCCTCTCAGATTTAGATAGCAGAAAGACAAAAGAGCAGAAGCGCCTGGAGGCTGAGGCAAGGCAGGAAATCAGTAAGGAGCGCAGCCGCTTGAATAATGAAATTGAACGTCTGGAAGGAAGAATTGAGGAATTAGAGGCTGGAAAAAGGGAGATTGAAAATGAGATGGAAAGACCTGAAACATATCAGAACGCAGGTTATATTGTTTCTCTTCAAAAAAAGTATGCAGATATAAGAAAGAATTTACAGAGTTCCTATGAAAGGTGGGAAAAAGCGAAACTGGAACTTGAAGAAATAATGAGACGGATTACTTAACATGGAAAATTCAGTTTAAGTAGAAGTTCTATTTTATCTCTGCGTTTCCACAATATTTTCCTTCCATGACCTAAAATTGTAAATCTGTCTTTCTTGACTTCAGGTTATAAAAATAATTAAATTATTGTGTTTTTATGAC
>Ga0307380_10012884_pt1 | contig 10362 bp, 5 predicted proteins | sample UN3MG_FD_202239 | JGI IMG/M metagenome (GOLD analysis project Ga0307380, IMG submission 202239) | Soil microbial communities from Risofladan, Vaasa, Finland - UN-3 | ecosystem: Environmental > Terrestrial > Soil > Coastal area > Acid sulfate soil | place: Finland: Risofladan, Vaasa | collected... | reverse complement strand
GGGTCTTCGTGCGCCACCAGGCCCAGCAAGCCGAGCCGAGTCTCGCCTTCCCGGAGCGGATAGAGCAGAATGCCGGCGTCGGGCCTCCGCGCCGCATTGGCTGCCAAGGACACCGGATCGGAGCCGTCTTCGCCTGAAATCCGGCCAAACTGCTCCGCGCAAAGCCGCTCGATCTCCGAGGCGGCCGCGGCCGGAAGCCGATGGGGCAAGAACCGGCGCTGGGGCAGCCGGGAATCGATCACGCAGAGAAACGCGCTGGATGCGCTCGTCAGACCGGCCACGCGCGGCAGCAGCCCCTCGGCCAGTTCCTCCAGGCTCCGGGCGTGGATCGCCGACTCCGTAAGGTCCACAAGCTCGAGAGCCGCCTCGGCAGAGGGCTCGGGCAGCCGATTCTCAACGGACATGAGGGGCCTCCGACGGGAACCGCGGGAAAACGAACGACTCGCCCTGAGGTTCGGACGCCATGCGGTTTTTGTCTGCCGGCTCCGCCGTCGACGCCGGTTTCGAGTCCGTCGCAAAAAGCCGGTCGCCACGACCGCCGGCGGGGGTCCGATCGCCGGAACCGCCACTTGCGACGCTCGCAGACACGCCACAAGTCCCTATTTAGCCCCCTCCGCAGCGGGCGTCAATTCCTTGTTGGCCGGAATGCATGGCTCCGGGGGGGGCCGCGTGCGGGCGGGTGACCGGCTTGGGGCAACGTGCATTGGGTGGTCCTGCGTGATCGAGGCGGTCCCGACAAGCCGAGCCGTCTGGCCGACAGGAGGCGGGCGGCGTATTGACAGCGACCGGCGAATCTGGTACCCGTGTTGCCTTACCACATGGGTCCATGCCAGTTGACCTAGCTTGGTGCATTTTTTTGAGGTCGCGAACCGTTCGGCCCAGGGCCGAGCCTCCGCGAATCCGTCCATTCGATCCGCGTCGGTAGGACATGGAACCCGCTGGGAGTACGGCCACGCGTCGTCCTCCGAGTCCCGACGCGCAGTCCAATCGTCTGACTTGGCACCAAGACTACCCCGGAGTCGAGGAGGGATTTCTATGGCTTTGGACCCCACAAAGCATGCAGACTGGGAGATCGCCGAAGAAGCGGAATCGCGGATGAAGACCTGCTACGAGCTCGCCGACGGGCTGGGCCTGACCAGGGACGAGCTTCTCCCCCACGGCAACTACGTGGCCAAGGTCGACTACATGAAGGTCCTCCAGCGGCTCAAGGACAAGCCCGACGGCAAGTTCATCGAGGTCACGGCGATCACGCCCACGCCCTTGGGCGAAGGAAAATCGACCACCACGATGGGCCTTCTCCAGGGCATGGGGAAGCGGAAGAAGCAGGTGGTCGCCTGCATCCGGCAGCCGTCCGGCGGACCGACGATGAACATCAAGGGCTCGGCCGCCGGCGGGGGGCTGTCGCAGTGCATCCCGCTCACGGAGTTCTCCCTCGGGCTGACCGGCGACATCAACGCCGTGATGAACGCCCACAACCTAGCCATGGTCGCCCTCACCTCGCGAATGCAGCACGAGCGCAACTACCCCGATTCCTTCCTGGCCAAGCAGAGACTCAAGCGGCTCGACGTCGACCCCACCAACGTGGAGATGGGCTGGGTGATCGACTACTGCGCCCAGGCGCTCCGGAACATCGTCATCGGGCTGGGCGGCAAGATGGACGGCTACGCCATGCAGAGCAAGTTCGGCATCGCCGTCTCCAGCGAGGTGATGGCCATCCTCTCCATCTTCAGCGACCTCGCGGACCTCCGCCAGCGCATGGGCGGCATCGTCGCGGCCTACGACAAGAAGGGCAAACCGATCACCACCGAAGACCTCGAGGTGGCCGGGGCGATGACCGCCTGGCTCCGCGAGGCGGTCAACCCCAACGTGATGCAATCCCTCGAAGGGCAGCCCTGCTTCGTACACGCCGGCCCGTTCGCCAACATCGCCGTGGGCCAGTCGTCCGTGGTCGCCGACAAGATGTGCCTCAAGCTGGCCGACTACCACCTGACCGAGTCGGGCTTCGGGGCCGACATCGGCTTCGAGAAGTTCTGGAACGTCAAGTGCCGCTACAGCGGAAACGTGCCCAACGTCTCGGTGATCACCACCACCATCCGAGCGCTCAAATCCCACGGCGTGGGCGCCGGCGCGCCGCCCTGCCCGCCGGGCAAGCCGCTCCCCCAGGGCTACTCCGAGGAGAACCTCGCCTGGCTGGAAGACGGCACGTGCAATCTGGTCCAGCACATCAATACGGTCAAAAAGGCGGGCATCAACCCGGTCGTCTGCATCAATCGGTTCCACACCGACACGCGGGCGGAGATCGACCTCTGCCGGAAGACGGCCGAGCAGGCGGGCGCCCGGGTGGCCGTCTCCGACCACTGGCTCAAGGGGGGCGAAGGGGCGCTGGAGCTGGCCGACGCGGTGATCGACGCTTGCGAGGACACCGTCGATTTCAAGTTCCTCTACGGCCTGGATACGCCCCTGCGCCAACGCGTCGAGCGGATCGCCCGGGAGGTCTACGGCGCCGACGGCGTCAGCTTCACCCCGGAAGCCGAGGCCAAGGCGAAGCGATTCGAGTCGGATCCCAAGTTCAACGACTACACGACGATGATGGTCAAGACGCACCTCAGCCTCACCCACGACCCGTCGATCAAAGGCGCGCCCCGGGGCTGGACGCTGCCGATCCGCGACTTCCTCATTTACGGCGGCGCCCGGTTCATCTGCCCGGTGGCCGGCAACATCTCGCTGATGCCGGGCACGTGCTCCGACCCGGCGTACCGCCGCGTGGACGTGGACGTAAAGACGGGGAAGGTCAAGGGGTTGTTCTAGTCGGCGAGAGGCGGGACAAGGAATGCCTCTCGCCAAGGCGCGAAGACGCAAAGGAAGATGGAAGAGTGGAAGGAGAACGAGAAGGACGGACTTGGTTTGGCTCGCCAAGGCGATAGGACGAGGACAAGACGGGGAGACGTCGCGCGTTTTCGGGAGTGCGTTTGCGGTTCAGAAGGCGAAGCACCTTCTCGCCGGCAAGCCAACTTAACGCATGCGCCGAGAAGCCCCCTCTTTCCTTTGCGTCTTTGCGCCTTGGCGAGATCCCTCTTCATGATTGAGGTTTGCATAAGAACGATCGCGTGGGTCTCGCTCCGCTCGACCCACCCTACCCGCGACAGGCTTGCAAGGAGTCTCTCATGACGGCGGAAATCATCAGCGGCAAAGAGGTGGCCCAGGCCATCCGCGCCGAGCTTGCGGAGGAAGTGGCCGAGCTGAAGGAGGAATATGGGATCGTGCCGGGGCTGGCCACCGTGCTGGTGGGCGAGAATCCGGCCTCGGTCTCCTACGTGACGGCCAAGAACCAGGCGTGCAAAGACCTCGGCATGCAGTCGTTCCAGCATAGCTTGCCGGCCGACACGAGCGAGGCGGATCTCCTCAAGCTGGTCGACGAGTTGAACGACGACGACGAGGTCCACGGCATCCTCGTCCAGCTTCCGCTGCCGAAGCACATCGACGAGAGCAAGGTGCTCTACATGATCGACCCCGACAAGGACGTCGACGGCTTCCACCCGGTCAACGTCGGCCGGCTCGTGATCGGCGAGGAGATCTTCCCGCCCTGCACGCCGGCGGGCATCCAGGAGCTGATCGTCCGCAGCGGCACGCCCACCGAAGGCGCGGAGGTGGTCGTCGTCGGCCGCAGCAACATCGTCGGCAAGCCGATCTCCATCATGATGCTCCAGAAGAAGGCGGGGGCAAACGCCACGGTCACCGTCTGCCACACGCGTACCCGCGACATGGCCGCCCACACGAGCCGGGCCGACATCCTCATCGTCGCCGCCGGCAAACCCAAGGCGGTCACGGCCGACATGGTCAAGCCGGGCGCCGTGGTGATCGACGTGGGCGTCAACCGGGTCGGCGAGAAGCCGAGCAAGAAGGATCCCAACCGGATGGTCGCCCTGCTCGAAGGGGACGTCGATTTCGACGCGGTCAAGGAAGTGGCCGGCAAGATAACGCCCGTCCCCGGCGGCGTGGGGCCGATGACCATTACCATGTTGATGAAGAATACCCTGCGCGCGGCCAAGCTGAGGCTGTAAGGTTGCTCCTCGTTCCCAGGCTCCGCCTGGGAACGCACTAACCCGAGGCTCCGCCTCGGACGCGCGAGCGGCGCTGCTCGGCCGGTGCCGTATAGCGTGGCAAAGTAGGATCGCGTTGCAGTCCTCGCAAGTGTGTTGTCCGGACATGCACGGCTGATAGAATTGCCTGAAGGGGAAGCGCGAGATTGTGCGCATAGTTTGCTCAGCACGTCACTTAAGGATCGGCCCCGGCTATGGCTTCTGATACGGTGATTCGTCCCGACGAAGCGTTTCTGGCCGCGGTCGAGGCCCGAAGCGGCGAGCCCGTCTCCCGCTGCTACCAGTGCCGCAAATGCACCAACGGCTGCCCGGTCCGCTTTGCCCTGGACGCGATGCCCAACCAGGTGATGCGGATGATTCAGCTCGGCCTGGAGGACGAGCTGTTGCGGTCGAAGACGATCTGGGTCTGCGCCTCCTGCCAGACGTGCACGACCCGCTGCCCCAACGACATCGACGTCGCCCACGTGATGGATACGCTCCGCCAGATGAGCCGCGCCTCGGGCGTGCCGGCGGGCGAACCCAACGTGGTCAAGTTCCACAAGGCGTTTCTCGACTCGATCCGCCGCCACGGCCGCGTGAGCGAGCTGGAGATGGTCGGCCTGTACAAGCTGGCCGCCCTCGACTTCTTCCGCTTCGCCGACACCAAGGTCGCCTGGGAGATGTTCAAGCGCGGGAAGCTCAAGCTCCTGCCGGAAAATATCAAGGGCAAGGCCGAAATTCGCAAGATGTTCCAGAAGCAGAAAAAGGACTAGTCGGTGGAGGCCACGTACTATCCGGGCTGTTCGCTTCACGCCATGGCGACCGAGTACGACCGGAGTATTCGGGCGGTGTGCGAGACCCTGGGCGTCGACCTGGTGGAGCTGCCCGACTGGAGCTGCTGCGGCGCCTCGTCGGCCCACTTCTTCGACGACGAGCTGGCCATCCGGCTCCCGGCCCGAAACATGGTGATCGCCGAGCAGGCCGGCCGCGAAGTGCTCGTGCCCTGCTCGGCCTGCTTCCAGCGGCTGAAGCACGCCGACAAGGAGTTGAAGAAGGACGCCGCCCGCTGGACCGACCAGCCCTACGAAGGCAAGGCCGCCGTCTACCACGTCAACGAGTTCCTCGCCCGGCCGGAGTTGGTCGACGCAATCCGGCGGAACGTGACCAGGCCGCTGGCAGGGCTCACCGGCGTGGCCTACTACGGCTGTCTGTCCCAGCGCCCGCCCAAGGTGACCGACGCCGCGGAGCCGGAGAATCCGACGTCGATGGACCGGCTCCTGGAGACGATCGGCATGGAGGTCCGCCCCTGGTCGTACAAGACCGACTGCTGCGGCGCAAGCCTGACGCTGACGCGGACCGACGTCGTCCACAAGCTCAGCGGCGACCTGTTCGAGGCCGCCCAGGAGGCCGGGGCCGAGTGCCTGGTGACCGATTGCCCGATGTGCCAGTCGAACCTCGACACGCGGCAAGGCGACATCGAGGCCGAGCGAGGCAAGCGCTTCGGCCTGCCCGTGTTCTACCTGACCGAGCTGATCGGCCTGGCCTTCGGCTATGACCGGACTTCGCGCTGGTGGAAGAAGCACTTCGTCGACCCGGTGCCTCTGCTGAGCGGCAAGGGCCTTCTGTGACCCCGAGGGCGAACCACGATGGCTGAGACGAGCAAGCAACGTCCCCACTCGCGCAAGGTCGGCTCCGTAATGGTCGTCGGCGCCGGCATTGGTGGGATGCAGGCTGCGCTCGACCTGGCCAACGCCGGGTTCCACGTCACGCTGGTCGAACAGACCACGGCCATCGGCGGGCGCATGGCCCAGCTCGACAAGACCTTCCCCACCAACGACTGCTCGATGTGCACCATCTCGCCCAAGCTGATCGAGGTGGACAAGCACCTGAACATCGACCTGATCACCAACGCCGACGTGCTGGGCGCCGAGGGCGAGGCGGGCGACTTCCGCGTCACGGTCCGCAAGCGGCCGCGGTTCGTCGACCTCGAGAAGTGCAACGCCTGCGGCGATTGCCTGGAAAAATGCCCCGTCGAGGTCCCCAGCGAGTTCGACCAGGGGACGATGCCCCGCAAGGCGATCTTCAAGCGCTACCCCCAGGCGATCCCCGGGGGCATGGCGATCAGCAAGAGCGAGCGGCCGCCCTGCGTGCTCACCTGCCCGGCCCACGTCAACTGCCAAGGCTACGTCGCCCTGATCGGCGACGGGCGATTCGCCGAGGCGTACGAGCTGATCCGCGAGCGGAACCCGTTCCCGTCGGCCTGCGGTCGCATCTGCCACCATCCGTGCGAGGGCGAGTGCAACCGCAAGCAACTGGACGGGGCGGTGGCGGTGAACCTTCTAAAACGGTTCGCCGCCGATTGGGTCGCCCGGAAGCGGGCGCAAGGCGAAGACGTGGCCCCGCCGCCCCGGGGCGAGATCGACCCGACCCGGCCCAAGGTGGCCGTGATCGGGGGCGGCCCCGCCGGGCTGACCACCGCACGGGACCTCGCGCTCCGCGGCTATCCGGTCACGCTCTTCGAGGCCCACGAGCGGCTCGGCGGCACGATGCTCCTGGGCGTGCCCAGCTACCGGCTGCCGGACGAGATGATCGAGCGCGACATCGCCGACGTCGTCGCCTCGGGCTTCGACGTGAAGACCCGCGCCGCGCTGGGACGCGATTTCACGCTCGACGGCCTCAAGCAGCAGGGCTACCAGGCCGCCTTCGTGAGCGTCGGCTGCACGCGCCCCGCCACGCTGGCCAAGAGCACCGACGGCTCCGACATGAAAGGAACCGACCTGGAGGGCGTTCTCCTCGGGCTCGACTTCCTGCGCGACGTCGCGCTCGGCCGGGGGCCGACGCTTAGCGGCAAGGTGGTCGTCATCGGCGGCGGCAACGTGGCCATCGACGTGGCCATGACCGCCCGGCGCCAAGGGGCCGACGAGGTGGAGGTCGTCAGCCTGGAGCGCCGCGAGGAGATGCCCGCCTACGAATGGGAAATCGCCGACGCGGTCGAGGAAGGCATCCGGCTCAACCCGGCCTGGGGCCCGCAGGAGATCGTCGGGCAGGGCGGCAAGGCGACCGGCGTCCGGCTCCAGCGGTGCACCCGCGTGTTCGACGAGTCCGGCCGCTTCGCCCCCCAGTTCGACGGCGAGCTCTCCCAGGCCGACGCCGACTGGGTGATCATCGCCATCGGCCAGCGGTCCGACTTCTCTTTCCTCGAAGACGACAGCCCCCTGTGGGACCCGTCGAAGCGGTTCATCCGGGCCGACCCGCTGACGCTCCAGTCGAACGCCGACTGGGTCTTCGCCGGCGGCGACATGGTCACAGGACCCAAGTCGGTCGTCGAGGCGGTCGCCCATGGACACGAAGCGGCCGAATCGATCGACCGCTTCCTCCGCGGCGAAGACCTGGCCGCCGGACGCGCAGAGCCCGAGCCGACTCCCGCCGGGATGCCCGAGCGGTCGTTCCCCCTGAGGCCGCGAGCGGTGCCGTCGCGAACGCCCGCGGACGAGCGGACCGGCTACGAGGAGATCGAAGCGACGCTCGATGAGGAAGCGGCGGTGGCCGAAGCCGGCCGGTGCCTGGCGTGCGGCATTTGCAGCGAGTGCCTCCAGTGCGTCACGGCGTGCACCGCCGAGGCGATCCTCCACGACATGCTGCCCGAGGAGGTGACGCTCGAGGTCGGCTCGATCCTGCTCGCGCCCGGCTTCGACCCCTTCGATCCGCGCAAGCGGGGTGAGTATGGCTACGGCCGGTACCAGAACGTGATCACCAGCCTGGAGTTCGAGCGGATTCTGAGCGCTTCCGGGCCGTACCAGGGGCACGTGCTCCGCCCGTCCGACCGCACCGAGCCGAAGCGCGTGGCCTGGATCCAGTGCGTCGGCTCGCGCGACGTTCAGTCGGGGAACGAATACTGCAGCGGCGTCTGCTGCATGTACGCCATCAAAGAAGCGATCATGGCCGTCGACCACGTGCCGGGGCTGGAAGCGACCATCTTCTACAACGACATTCGGGCGTACGGCAAGGGCTTCGAGGCGTACTACGAAGGGTCGAAGAAGAACTACGGCGTTCAGTTCCGGCGCGGCCTCATCTCCACGGTCAAGGAGCGCCAGCAGACCAAGAACCTGGTGCTCACCTACGTCGCCGAGGACGGCGAAGTGACCGAGGAGGAATTCGACCTGGTGATCCTCAGCATCGGCCTGCGACCGTCGGCCACCACGTCGCAACTGGCCGAGGCCCTGGGCGTCGAGCTCGACCGGTTCGGCTTCTGCCAAACGGATACGATGGCGCTCGGCCGGACGAGCAAGGAGGGCGTTTACGTGGCCGGCACGTTCGCCGCGCCGATGGACATCCCCGAGACCGTGATGACCGCCAGCGCCTCGGCCGCCATGGCCGGCGAGCTTCTGCACGAGGTGCGCGGGACGAAGATCCGCCAGAAGACCTACCCCGAGGAGCGGGACGTCGGCGACGAAGAGCCGCGGATCGGCGTGTTCGTCTGCCGCTGCGGCACGAACATCGCCCGGTCGGTCGAGGTGCCCGGCGTGGTCGAGTACGCCAAGACGCTGCCCAACGTGGTCTTCGCCGAGGAAAACCTCTACACCTGCTCCACCGACACGCAGCAGAAGATCATCGAGACGATCCGGGAGCACAAGCTCAACCGCGTGGTCGTGGCGAGCTGCACGCCGCGGACCCACGAGCCGTTGTTCCAGGAGACGCTCCGCGAGGCCGGGCTGAACAAGCACCTGTTCGAGATGGCCAACATCCGCGACCAGTGCTCCTGGGTCCACTTCAGCCGGCCCGACATGGCCACCTTCAAGGCCAAGGACCTCGTGCGCATGGCGGTCGCCCGGGCGGCCACGCTGCGCCCGTTCGAGGACCTGCTTCTGGACGTGGATCAGCGGGCGATCGTGCTCGGCGGGGGCGTGGCCGGCATGACCGCGGCGTTGAGCCTCGCCGATCAAGGCTTCGAGGTCGCCCTGGTCGAGCGCGACGAGGAGCTGGGCGGCATCGCCCGCCGCATCCGCCACACGCTCGAAGGCCCCGATCCGCAGGCGTTTCTGGCCGATCTGGTGACGCGCGTCAAGGAGCACCCGCTCGTGCGGCTCTACACCGGCGCGACCCTGGAAGACTTCGCGGGCCACATCGGCAAGTTCCGGGCGACGCTCCGCCAGGGCGACCGGGTGATGGAGATCGGCGGCGGCGCGGTGATCGTGGCCACCGGCGGCGCCCCCTACGAGCCCCAGGAATACGGCTATCCCCAGAGCGGCGCGATCATCACCCAACTGGAGCTGGAGGCGAAGCTCGCCGATCCGGCGTTCGCCGCGGGGCTCAACCAGGTGGTGATGATCCAGTGCGTCGGCTCGCGCGAGGAGGAGCACCCGTACTGCTCGCGGGTCTGCTGCCAGGAAGCAGTGAAGAACGCGCTCTCCGTCAAGGAGGCCAACCCGAAAGCCCGGGTGTTCGTCCTCTTCCGCGACATGCGCACGTACGGCTTCGACGAGCTGCACTACCAGCGGGCGCGCGAGGCGGGCGTGGTGTTCATCCGCTTCGACCCGGAGAGCAAGCCGGAGGTGAGCCTGGACGGCGGGCTGACGGTCACGGTGACGGACGACGTGCTGGGCCGCCCCGTCGAGCTCAAGCCCGACGTGCTCGTCCTTTCGGCCGCCATTCGCCCGCACCCGGAGGCCGAGTCGGTCTCCCGGGCGCTGAAGGTGCCGCTCAACGCCGACGGCTTCTTCCTCGAAGCCCACATGAAGCTCCGGCCGCTCGACTTCCCGAGCGACGGGATCTTCCTGGCCGGCCTGGCCCACGCGCCCAAGTCGATGAGCGAGTCGATCAGCCAGGCCAAGGGGGCCGCGGCGCGGGCGGCCACCGTGATCTCGCAGCCGGTGATGTACCGGTCGGGGATCGTTTCCGAAGTGGACCAGACGAGCTGCGCCGGGTGCCTCACCTGCGTGCGGCTCTGCCCGTACGACGTGCCTGTGATCGACGAGGAGGGCGTGGCCTACATCGAGCCGGCCAGTTGCCAGGGCTGCGGGGTGTGTGCGTCGGCCTGTCCGCGCAAGGCGATCACCACGCGGCACTACGACGACCGGCAGCTCGTGGCCAAGGTCGACGTGTTGTTCGGCGACCCGCCGTTCGAAGCCGCCGCGGCGGCAACCGATCTGAGGGAGGATAGCTGAGCGAACAGATATCGTAGGGTGGGTGCTTGCACCCACGCCCTGAGATAACAGGAGCCCAACCAAGCTTGAGCCGTAGGGTGGGGGGGGGGGGGAGGCCCCCCCCCCACCGGCCCGGATAG
>Ga0307380_10012880_pt1 | contig 10366 bp, 6 predicted proteins | sample UN3MG_FD_202239 | JGI IMG/M metagenome (GOLD analysis project Ga0307380, IMG submission 202239) | Soil microbial communities from Risofladan, Vaasa, Finland - UN-3 | ecosystem: Environmental > Terrestrial > Soil > Coastal area > Acid sulfate soil | place: Finland: Risofladan, Vaasa | collected... | reverse complement strand
CTAAGCTGTGTGATACGTGGTGACAGGTCATCAAGAGCAACCTTTCCGGTTTCCAGCGCGTCGTATAGTCTCTCCAGTCGGCGATTGACATCGGATATCTCAGTTAATATGATATCCAGACGCTCTCTCTGATCTACCGATATAGCAGAGATCTCCTCATTGACCAGGCGAAGCAGTTCCACAAGGTTATCTTTGGTTAGAACATGTTCCCTTATCTTTTCGATGATGATATTATCAAACTTCTTTGTATTTAAATAACGAGTTGGGCATGACCCCGATCCTCTTTTAAGTAGGGTGCCACAGACATAGTAGGAGAATTTTCCTCCTTTAGCATCCTGGCCTATGAGTGCCTTGCCGCAGTGACCACATTTAGCTATACCACTGAGGAGGTAGCGGCTGGCCACCCTTCGGGGATGGAAATAAGCAGGTGATCGCTCTTTGAGCAGAACTTGGACACTGTTGAAAGTGTCTATATTGATAATGGCGGGCCAGGCATTTTCCACCCGAATTAAAGATAGCTTTCTTTTGCTGGTACGACCCCAAACCAGTGTGCCGGTGTAGGCCTCGTTTTTGAGAATCTTCAGCGCAGTGCTCTTAATCCATCCTTTGCCTTTAGGCCCGGGGATTCCCTCTCCATTTAAACCTTTCACTATTTCCTTGAGGCCTTTACCTTCCAATGATTCTTTGAAAATGCGTGATACAACATGTGCTTGGTGGTGAACAGACTCAAGCTTGGGCCTATCCTTGCTCCCGTCCTTTACCTTCACCTTACGGTACCCGTAGGGCGCGTAGCTAGATAAGTAGAAGCCCCGGGAGGCAGCCTCCCTCAATCCCCTGGCTACCTCTTCACCCAGGTTGGCGGAGTAGAACTCGTCCAGGCTCTCGATCATGGCCTCGAGCAACCTGCCAGTAGGTGTATCCTCGAAGGGCTCAGAAATAGAAATAACCTGCACTCAAAGACTCGAAAAATCTTGGCCTTATTGCAGCCTTAGTATACTATGAGTTGAAGTCTTCATTTCCAATCGCGTCGTTTGTACACTGGGTGCTGGATAATAATCTGCATTTGATCAAAGAATCAAGCTCGACGGATTTGATCCAGATTTTCGACAAAGTACTTGAAAGCCGGAAAAGGCCATTGTTCGTCTCGATGAAATTCGAAAATGATGTCAGCGAAGGCCACTACAGAACTATTGAGCGTATATGCAAAGAGATAACGGCGGCCTATAAGCTCAAACCAGAACTAAAACCCCAACGTGTGGATTGGTTCGACGATGGAACATCTTACGTAATTACCGAGAAGATAGTCGAGATGATTTGTGACTGCGGCCTGCTCCTTGGGGACTTAACCTTCTGCAATCCTAACGTTTATCACGAGATAGGCTTCATAATGGGTAAGGCGAAGGCGGAAAAAAAGGACACAGCAGATATTCTACTTTTCCTGGATAAATCAGTCCCTGATGAGAACAACAAGTTCGTTGGATTTAATCTGCGCAACATGAAGTACATCTCATTTTCGAATAACGAAGAGTTTGGCGAGAGACTTAGTATAAATCTAAAACGATTTTACCATCTCGAGAATTAGTCCAGATGATTTCCTGGTTTCGAATGTAACATCACGCTACAGAAGATGAAGCGCTAGCCTCATAACCCGAAGGCCGTTGGTTCGAACCCAACTCCCGCTACCAGTTTTCGAAGCGAAAATCGCCACCATGACATAGTTGTCTCGGTGGCGATTTTCATTCTTCCTACTCGTTTGCAAACCCGTATTCGCACAACCATAAGTTACAAGATTACTTGCCTTCTATAATTTTAGTATTTCACGCAGTACATATACCTCTACTGTATCCACTCCGATATCTAGATGATAGCGACCATGCCCTTTTTTGGTGAGCTTCGCCTCTTCACCATTAGTAAAAGCCTGCTTTTCTTGAACCTTACCCAATTCCCAGCAAACAACCTTATGTATACCTTCCGGCGGGTGTGACCATGTGAAAAGGTTTTCAAGGGTCACAACAATCTCTACCCAAGCAAGTGAAGGTATCCCTTTGCTTACACATTCAACAATTAAATCTGTGCCTGCAGAGGTTTTATATTCACCAATTCTAAAGTCAATACCCGAATGCTTTGACGAAATCATAGCTTGAAGAAGTAGAGCAGTTTCAGCCTCACTTCTTGGTTCTTTAGCAGGAGCAGCTACTATATTGGGCACATTCAGGTCTGGCCTTCCTTTATAATCATTTAGTCTCTTTCCTAACTCCTCCTTTACGCTATCTTTTCTTTTTGTTTCTTTATCTTTCTGCGCCTTTTGTAGCTTTAGCTCGTCTTCTTTCTTCTTTGTCTCAAAATAAGATAGACTAGCTGGATTGGTCTTAATCTCCTCAATGAACTTCTTAATACCCGTTATAGCTAGGTAGTATTCTTCTTGGTCATTTCTGACGTTATTCCTATTGGCTGTTAAATCAAATTGCTGGCAGTTGGCGAATATAAGCATATTTCGATACCAGTATTGCCCCTTAAATACCTCTTCCATTATTAGGTTATTTCTCTCTACCCTGATAAAGTCCTTGCACAGCCAGAGCCCCATCATTTCATAAGTATTAGGTATCAACTCTCTGTTTTTCTCGCCCAATATGGCTCCAATTACATTTATGGTTACGGGCGTTTCCTCTCTTGTCCGTCCACACTCAATAGCCTTCGGCCCAAAGATCTTACAGTAATTACTGCTTCCATTTGAAAGGTGGAGGTCTTCATTTGGAAATTTGAAGCCGAAGGGAATGGGTATAGGTGTCGGTATTGGGGAGTTAGCTGGCTTTAACTCAACATCCATCCTCTTAGGACTACCAAAATACTGACCAAACGAGCCTACTATAGTGGACCATAAAATGTATCTAGCTAACGTCTCGAGTGAGTCAAATTTGAAGTCAGACTGTTTACCTTCAAATCCATCCACAACTATTATCGTGCCTTTTCCATCGGCTAGGGCCTCATCGTATCTATACGTTGGAACAATACCTTTCTTTAAGGTTTCCCACGGAGGAACCTCAGTCTCAGCATGAATATGCTTTCCTTTTTTCCACGTGTCAACAAATATCCCACTACTTTTGTAGTATATTTTTGTGCCGTGACCCTTTGTCCCAATAGACCCATAGGGTTTATTGGAGTCACCCAGATTAAAAAAATCCTCAATTTCGCTTGTGTTAGCCTCGCCCCTCTTAACATTGCTCATTCCTTCGCCGTCATCAGTAATTGAAACCACTATCTTTTTTCTGTAAGTTCCGGGTATTTGAATCAAGTTAAATCTCAAAGTAACCTTTGAAGCTCCTGCATCCCAGGAATTACTGAGGGCTTCTCTGATTATTTCCTTGGGATCCTTAAAGTCTTTGGCAATTTCGAGAAACTCCCTTGCTTCATTAACACGTGGTCTTATACCTGTTGGCATCATACACCTCCTTTACTCCTCTATTCGTCTGGCATTTCCCATTTCGCTACGCACTTCTTGCAGATACCGAAGTTATTGTCATCAATAATCCAGTAATGAGCCCCTTCTTTGCAGGCGTTATCGTGGGATATTTCGCAGCTCTCAGCCATCTTCTAACCCAAGAGCATCATATGCTTGAGATATTCTACAGCGATAAGTATAATATGGCAACAATTCTACATCAAGACACTTTCGGGAAGGGTGTCTTAGAGGGAGGAAAGCAATGCCTGATGTGTATGACCTGGAGTTTTCTGACCAAGCGCTCACAACGTATATCCTGATTCGTCAATCGTGGCTCGCCATCAATAGGTATGCTGAGACCAAACTCGCCAAGGTGGGAGTGACACCAGAAAAATTCTTAGTGCTCTGGGCATGTAGAGACTATCCGGGACCCTTAATTCCCGCCGAGATAGCTCGTATAGCCCATAGGGAGAATCAGACTATTGCCGGCTTACTCAACAGAATGGAAAAAGAAGGCTTTGTTCAGCGGATACCTAAGCGCAAGGGACACCCCTTCACGGAAGTCAAGATGACTGCCAAAGGCGAGAAACTGCTAGATGCCGCACTTCCCGTATTTCGGTCGGTGGTTTCTGAACTGATATCCGATATGCCAATCCAGAAGCAGAAGGAATGTCAAGGGTGGCACCGAGAGCTTAGAGACAAGGCTCTGGACAAGTTACATATGGTGGCAGAGTCACCAACTAAAAGTGTAATAGGAAAGCCTATAAACCTGAAGTGGTAGGAATCAAAGGTTCAGAGACACGCCCATTCGCATTTAAGGACACCATGAAGCACCGCCACGTTGGTAGGGTACGGTCAGCTTCTTTGGTTGTGTGGAAGTAATGTTGCCATGCCATTTAGCTTCGATTTGGCAGTAAGTGGCAGAGTCGGGACAGCATGAAGCACTACAAGGCGGTGGTGGGGTAGTACCTGCTCCACATTAGTTTAAGTTGTGCAGGCAAAGTCACAATCGGCAGCGCATACCGACGATAACGGGCCGACGGACGGAGGGGGTTGCTACGGCTGCGCCCTATAACATCCTTGACCGTTGCGCAGCCATAGCATGGGAGGGGGCGTCAGGCAGCGCTGCCGAAGCCGCAAGCCCCGATTGGATTCGAAGGGGACGAGGGGCGGGGGGAGGTGTTGACAAGCCTACCATCGTGATGTATAGTGACCGAAATCATCAGCTACAGCATTAACCATGCAGGAGTTTTTCGTACCAGAGAAAGACTAATAGCAGGGCTGTCAATATGCAGAATAATAACGTCCAAAAGAACTCTGTTACGCTGGCGCCGGGGGTAGGTTCAGCCTATAAGAACGGATGGCGACAACTCTGGAAGTATTTCATAAAGCTGTTCGTAATAGGTATCATTGTATGCATCATTGGCATCCCCACCGGAATGAATGAATGGGTACAGGGTGCTGCTGCCGCGGGTATATTAGGCTTTCTCGCATTTATCTACGGTATTTTAGTTGAGGGGCCAGTGCAATATGGTGTGACATTTGCCTTTCTTAAGGCAGCGAGGGGGGACAAGCTTGAGATAAAAGATATGTTTGAAGCCTTCAAAAACTACTGGAATGCTGTTTTGGCCAGTTTACTCGTATGTGTAATCATTGTCATTGGTTTAGTTCTATTGATAGTACCAGGAATCATATTTGCCTGTAAGTTAGCCTTCACACCCTACCTCGTGGTAGACAGAAAAATGGCGGTAATGGAAGCGATTAAGGAGAGTTGGCGCATGACAGGTGGGCATGCGTGGAAAGTATTCTTTATCGGCCTGTTGTCAATTCCTATCTGTATCGCAGGGCTGCTCTGCTTCATTGTAGGAATCATAATAGCGATTATGTGGGTAAATCTCGCATTCGCTTCACTCTATCATTCAGTTAGTAGCTCGGGAAAGGCATCTGTCCAAGAGGGAGTACCTAATACGTAAAACGCTCTCACACTCCCAGTGCGAACAAAAAGGCAGGGTAATCTTCTAATAGAAACACCCTGCCTCTTTACATCCCCTTGCCAGCAGGGGGGCGAAGCCTCATCGGGCAAGGCAAGGCTACGCTGCCGACATGGTGGGGGATATAAGAAAGGGGCCACTCATTATCGGGTAGCCCTCCAGCGGTCAGGTGCAGCGCTTGGTTAGGTTTTGCTATTATGCTCCACATTAGTTTAAGTTGTGCAGGCAAAGTCACAATCGACTGAATTGTTAGCCTCATCACACTTTATAGAGTTCTGTTTAAACCCGGGGTAAAAACGTTCCTTTTTTGACATCTACCCCTAATTATCTCTTAGCTTTCTATCAATAAATGTCCGCCGGAAATCACGTCTAACTGTCAGCTTCAAGAGGTTTTGCAAAAGGCCAGTCTTGGCGATCCTTTCTTTAAGTGCGCTTTGATTGGAGCAAGCCAGCGTTCCACGTTCTGGCGCAACTTACCATGAGCTAGCCGTAAATAAGATTGGGTGTCCACAATAGACCCCACATTGTTAGCTACAAAATACCAGACATTATGTTGAAAACAAGATAACTCTTTAGAATGTAGGCACAATAAGTCCTGGAAAAACAGTTCTGGGGGAGTGCATCTGTTTTACACACAGAAGTTCGGGGGTTCGAGACCTCCATCGCCCACGTTCAATTCTGCTTATAGTCGGGCACAAATTGGGCACATGCGATTCTTGGAGCCCTCTGGCCGATATGCAAGAGGGCTTGTTTGTGCTACTTAGTTTTTCAGGTAAATTGAATCGCCAGGTGCTCAAAAACACTTAGCAACGTAGCATGGCATACACTGGGTTGACAAAGGTTCCGCCCGGTGATATAAAACGCTTGCGAAGTTCGCTGTAGATTCTTATCTTGGCTTCCGCCTTCTCGTCTTATCCTTCTATAAATAGGTGATAGGTGATGGGCCACATTTTCATCAGTCACGCCGAGAAAGATTTCGGGTTAGTGAGGGACATGGCCGCGCAACCAATCCCCGCTAAACCATCCCTTTCCGGCCCGGCCGGCCGCATCGCCCGGATGCGGGAGCGGTATCAGACCGGCCCAGCCTATATCTCGGTCGAGCGGGCCCGCTATTACACCGAGAGCTGGGCCGCGACCGAGGGCAAGGGCATCGCATTGCCGGTCCGAGTCGCGCTCGCCATGAAGAACGTGTACGAGAACATGACCATGTATCTCGACCCGGACGACCGCATCGCGGGGTATTGGACGGAGCGATTCCTCGGCATCCCCGTGGATATCGAGCGGGGGGTCTTCAACACGGTCCTAGAAACCGAGTTGGACCGCACGGCCATGCTCAAGTACCGGGCCGCCATGCTGGGCAAGGTCCTGTCGTACATGGTCCGGAAAAGGGTGCTTGGGGAGTACATAAAGAACCAGAAGATCAGCAAGGGCAGCGGCGCCGCCCCCTTGAACGTGGACTTCAAGACCATGGCCGAGAGGCGGATCAATCCCTTTAAAATTGAGGCCAAGGACCGAGAAGAACTCCGCAAAAAGCTCCTGCCCTTCTGGAAGGGCAAGACCACCGTGGACCGGGTCGAGCAAGAGCTGATGAATTCCGGACTGTTATCCACGGAGATGCGGGACTTCGTAATGGCCATTCCCGGCAACACCTCCCGGCAGGTCATCATGCTCTCGACCTGCGCGACCATCAGCAGCTATCAGGCGCACATCATCCTCGAGTACGGTCCCATCCTCGGCCGCGGCCTTGTGGCCATGAAACAAGAGGCTGAGGCCGAGCTTAAAAAGGGCGGGCTCGGGCCGGAACAAAGGGACTTCCTGGAGTCCATCGTTATCGCGATGGAGGGGGTGATAATTTATGCGCGCCGGCTCGCCGACCGCATCGAACAAGAACTGAACCGGATAATAGATCCCGAACGGAAGGCCGTTTTAGAGACCATGCTCGCCGTGTGCCGCAAGGTCCCGCTCGGGCCGGCCGAGACCTTTGCCGAGGCTGTGCAGTCGATGTGGACGGTCAAGACCGCGGTCGAGACCGCGCATCCTGTTTACCTGCACTGTTTCGGGAGGCTCGACCAGATCTTGTATCCCTATTACCAGGCGGACGTGGAGTCCAGGAGGATCGAGCGCGAGGCCGCGGTCGAGCTTCTGGCCGAACTTTTGTTAAAGGTCATGTCGCAGAATATCCGGCCCGAGTCGAACATCCTGTCGAACTTTTACCATCGCTTTTTGGGCAGCACGCCGATCACGCTCGGCGGTCTCCGGCCGGACGGCATGGAAGGCACCAACGATCTGACCTATGTGTTTTTGGAGGCCGCCCACCTGTCCAAGGCCGTGGCTAACGTTTCGGTGCGGGTGCATGAAAACACTCCTGACGAACTGCTCCTCAAGATGGCGGAGTATCTGCGCGAGGGCATTTCGAGCTTCTCGATCTTCAACGACGAGATCAACATCCGGGCCATGATAAAGAGGGGCTTCGAGGAGCCCGACGCCCGCGACTACGCTGTGATGGGCTGCGTCGAGACCACCTGCCCGGGCAAGACCGGGCCCATGAGCGCCAACGCCCTGCTTTTGAGCCGCCTGCTCGACATCACCCTCAGGAACGGCGACTCGAAGCTCATGGCCGGGACCATAAAGGGGGAGGGGTTGCGAACCGGCGATCCAGACGGGTTCAAGACTTTCGAGGAACTGTTGGAGGCGTTTTATCGGCAGGCCGAGCATTTCATGGACAAGATCGCCGAGGGGTCGAACCTTAGGGACCGGGTCTTTGCCGAGAGCCTGCCCGCGCCGCTGCTATCGGCGTTCGTGGACGACTGCCTGCCCAAGAAGAAAGACGTGACCGTGGGCGGAGGCAAGTACGTGTTCGCGGGCATCTCCACCATCAACTCCATTGCCAACCTGGTCGATTCGCTCTATGCGATCAAGAAGCTGGTGTTCGAGCAAAAGAGGATCACCCTGAAGCGATACCTGGAGGCCGTGGACAATAATTTCATCGGGAGCGAAGACCTGCATCGGGAGATCAAGGAACTTGAGGGCAAATGGGGAAACGGCGATCCCGGGACCGACGCCCTCGCCCGGGACGTGGCCGGGCGGCTGTTCGCGATCACCTACAAATACCGGTCACTCATGGGCGGGCCGTTCGTGGCCTACGTCATCAGCATGATCACCCACACCATCGACGGCCGGCTGTCCATTGCCACGCCGGATGGGCGCAAGGCCGCCACCCCTTACGCAGCGAGCTGCAACCCCTACAACGTGGAGCGCGCGGGCGTGACCGCGGCCCTGCGCTCGGTGGCCGCGCTTCCCTACGAGGACGTGATGGGCTGCGCGGTTAACGTGAAGTTCCATCCCAGCGGCGTGGGGGACAACGAGGAAGCGCGCCGGAAATGGGTGGCGCTGATCCGGACTTATTTTAAGCTCGGCGGCTCGCAGATCCAGCCCACCGCCGTCTCGGCCGAGACGCTCCAGGCCGCTCAGCGCGAGCCCGAGAGCCACCGGGACCTCATCGTCAAGGTCGGCGGTTACAGCACCTACTTCGTGGACCTGGGCCGCGAAATCCAGGAAGAAATCATCGCCCGCACCGAGCACGGGCGTACCTGAGGACACATGACCGGGATCGTTTTCGACGTCCAGGGCTACGCCATCTACGACGGACCGGGGATCAGGACCGCCGTCTATTTCAAGGGCTGCCCTCTGCGATGCTATTGGTGCCACAACCCCGAGTCACAAGACCCGAAGCCTGAGATGGGATGGTGGCGCGACAAGTGCGCGCGCTGCGGGACCTGCGTTCAAGCCTGTCCCCGCTGGGCGCTACGACTCGCGGGCGACAAGATCGAGCGGGACCGGAACCTTTGCCAGGCCTGCGGCCGCTGCGCCGAGGTCTGCCCGAACCGGGCCATGGAAAGGATCGGCGCCGAGACAACCGTCCAAGCGGTGATGGAAAAAGTTACGCGCGATAAGATGTTTTATGACGCCTCGGGCGGAGGCGTGACCCTCACGGGCGGAGAGCCGACCCTGCAGACGGATTTCTGCCTCGCGCTCCTGGGCGCCTTGAAACAAGCGGGAATCCATACCGCGCTCGAGACCTGCGGGTATTTTGCTGAGGATTTGGTAGGGCCGCTGATCGCCAAGGTCGCTCTCTTTCTCTTCGACGTCAAATACATCGACCCGGAAACGCACCGTCGGGCCGTCGGGGTCGATAACGGCCTCATCCTTGAGAACTTCGCCCGAATCCGGGAGCGCGCCGGCTCGGCGCGGATCATTCCCCGGGTCCCGCTCGTGAATGGATTCAACGCGGACGAAGAGTCCATCCGGGAGACGGTCCGTTTCCTGAAGGAGGCCGGATTCAAGGGCCCGGTCCATCTCCTGCCGCACCACAACTGGGCCAGGGGCAAATACGAGCGCCTGGGCCGCGGCGGTTCCTTCAAGGACCCCGGCGCGCCGAGCCCGGAGCGGATCTCGGAAATCGGCAAGACCTTCGCGGATGCGGGCTTCAGGCCCCAGGTCCACGGCTGAATAGAGGAAACGTGAAAGTCCTGGTCACCGGTGCGGACGGGCTCTTAGGGAGCAGCCTCGTGCGGGAACTCCTAGAGCAGGGCCATTCCACGCGCGCCCTGGTCCAGCCCGCGAGCAAGTCGCCGACGCTTCAGGGCCTTGCCCTCGAACGGATCTACGCAAACCTTCCGGAGGACGAGGCCGCGCTGGGGGCCGCCATCACGGGATGCGATGGGGTCTTCCACTGCGCTGCCATCACCAATCAATGGGCGCCCGCCGAACTCACGTGGCGGATCAATTACGAAGGGACCCAGAAGGTCCTGGACGCCTGCCTGCAAGCGAGGGCCTCCAAGCTCGTGTTCGTGGGATCGGCCAGCTCCTTCCAGTTCGGACCGCTCGACCGCCCCGGCGACGAGAGCGGCGGCTTCCCTCGAGAGTACCGGGGCAT
>Ga0307380_10012879_pt1 | contig 10366 bp, 5 predicted proteins | sample UN3MG_FD_202239 | JGI IMG/M metagenome (GOLD analysis project Ga0307380, IMG submission 202239) | Soil microbial communities from Risofladan, Vaasa, Finland - UN-3 | ecosystem: Environmental > Terrestrial > Soil > Coastal area > Acid sulfate soil | place: Finland: Risofladan, Vaasa | collected... | reverse complement strand
GTCTCAGAACAGGCCGACGACTTGGCCGTCCGGGCCGATGTCCACTTTCTCGCCCGCCGGTGTCGTCGGCAGGCCGGGCATCGTCCGCATCGCCCCGCAAAGCGGATACAGGAACCCCGCGCCGACCGACGCCCGCACGTCGCGAATCGGGAACTCATACCCGCTCGGCGCGCCTTTGACCTTCGCGTCGTGCGTCAGACTCAAGTGCGTCTTGGCCATGCAGATCGGCAACTTGTCGTAACCGAGTTTCGTATGGCGTTCGATTGCCTGCTCGGCGGCCTTTTCGTAAACGACCGTGCCGGCCGCGTACATCTTGGTGGCGATCGTCTCGATCTTCTTCTTGATGGGCCAATTGAGTTCATAGAGGAACTTAAAATTCTTCGGCGCCTCGCAGGCCTCGCAGACGGCCTCGGCGAGTTCCGTCCCGCCCTTACCGCCCTTGGCCCAGACGTTGCTGTGGGCGACCCATCCTGCGCCGGCGGCCTTGGCCCTTTCGGCGATGACCTCGAACTCCGCCTCCGTGTCGCTGGTAAACTGATTGATGGCGACGACGCACGGCACGCCGTGCAGCCGGACGTTTTCGATGTGTTTCTCGAGGTTCGCGCATCCTTCGGCCACCGCCTCGGTGTTCTCTTCCAGCAGCGCCGGGTCGAGCGGTTTCCCGGCGACGACCTTGAACTTGCCGCTGTGCATCTTCAGCGCACGGACCGTGGCGACGAGCACGACGCAGTCGGGCACGAGGCCGCTCTGGCGGCACTTGATGTTCATGAACTTTTCCATCCCGATGTCGGCGCCGAAGCCGGACTCCGTGACCGTGTAATCGGCCAGTTTCGTCGCGATGAGGTCCGCCAGGATCGACGAGTTGCCGTGCGCGATGTTGGCGAACGGCCCGGCGTGGACGAAGCACGGCGTGTGCTCGAGCGTCTGCATGAGGGTCGGCTTGATGGCGTCCTTCATGAGGACGGTCATGGCGCCGGCGACCTTCAGGTCCTCGCACGTGACGGGCGAACCGTCGCGCCTGTACGCGACCGCCATCCGGGCGAACCGTTCCCGTATATCCCGAAGGCCGGTCGTCAGGCCCAGAATGGCCATCACCTCGCTGGCGACAGTGATGTCGAAACCCGTGCGTCGAACGATGCCCGACCCGAGGCCCGTGACGATCTCGTCCAGAGCCCAGCGGTCGCTGATGTCCACGACGCGCCGAAGGCTCGGCGCGTAGGGGTCGATGTCCAAGGGGTTGCCGTGATAGATGGAATTGTCCACGAAGGCGGCGGCGAGGTTGTTGGCCAGGCCGACGGCATGAATGTCGCCGGTCAGATGGAGGTTGAAATCCTCCATCGGGACGACCTGACTGTAACCGCCGCCGGCGGCGCCGCCCTTGATGCCGAAGACGGGGCCGAGACTCGGCTGGCGGATACAGGTGCAAACCTTCTTACCGATTTCGGCCAAGCCCATCGACAATCCGATGGTCGTAACCGTCTTGCCTTCGCCGAGTGGCGTCGGCGTGATAGCGGTCACGTCGATGTATTTGCCGCGAGGGGCATCGGCCAGCCGGTCCAGCATCTCCAAGTCCACCTTGGCCTTATGGTCGCCGTGGAGTTCGAGTTCTTCATTTCGGACGCCCAATTTGTCCGCAATTTCACGGATGGGTTTCAGGTGGGCTTTTTGGGCGATTTTCAGGTCGCTGAGCATGAATGCTCTCCTTGTCGGATGGGCGCCAAGGTCAGGTTTTAGACACCCGCGCTGAACACATGCCGGAGTCTCCAGATCCACGGACTCGCGGGCGCTAATCGTAGGCACGTGGACCAGCCTGCGTCAAGAGATTTCCGGACGCGACCCGGCCTAGACTGTGAAATCTTTCACGGTCGCGGCCTTTCTACCTTGACTTCACGTGTCCTCGTCCCTATCCTAAAACAGGCGGCAAGAGTACCGCGGGAGGGGTGTGCATCCACCTTTGCCGAAGTGCCGTGGCGCTCTAGTTCCGCGCGCCCTTCGACATGCAGGTCTTCCGCAAGTGCAGCGGCCCACCGGCCCCGTGCGTCGGGTGTTGCGAACCGAGGCTGGTGGACCGCCCACGAAAACCAGGTGCCGCAAATGAAAATCGCGATCAGCGGAAAAGGCGGAGTCGGCAAGACGACGGTCGCCGCTATCTGGGGCCGCGCGTTCGCCGACGAAGGGCGCGACGTCTTTCTAATCGACGCCGATCCCGACGCCAACCTTGCCGCCGCGATTGGGGTCCCGGCAGCGGCCCTGCCCCGGCCGCTCGTCTCCTTGAAGGACCTTATCAAGGAGCGGACGGGGGCCGACCCGGATAAGGTTGGACAATACTTCCGAATGAACGCGCACGTGTCCGACCTGCCGGATTCTTTCGCCGTCTCGGCCGCGGGGATGAGACTGCTGGTTCTGGGGGGTATTCGCGGAGGTGGTAAAGGCTGCGCCTGCCCGCAGGGGGCGTTCCTGAAGGCCATGATGCGCCACCTGATGCTCGATCGCGAGGAGGTGTTGCTGGTGGACATGGAGGCGGGCCTCGAGTTCCTGGGGCGGGCATCGGTCCTGGGAACCGACGCGCTGGTGGTCGTCGTCGAGCCCGGCCGGAGGAGCCTGGAGACGGCGCAGGCCATCGCGCGGATGGGCGGCGAAATCGGCCTCACCCGCTTTGCCGCCCTCCTGAACAAAGTCACCGATGAGGCACAGGTCGAAGCGGTCCGTGCCGCCCTGCCTGAAGGCATGGACCTTTTGGGTTATGTGCCCTATAGCCCCGCCCTTGGGCAGGCGGACCTGGAGGGGCGGTCGGTGCTAGGCGTCGATGAAGGGGTCGAGGCCGCCCTGGGCGAAGCCAAAGCGAAACTCGAGGCGCTCGTGCAGAATCAGGCGCCGACGAAGGCCACACAAAAGGACCGAGCATGAGCAAAATCATCGCGTGTCGCATCGAGCATTGTCTGGGGTGCCGGTCGTGCGAGATGGCCTGCGCCCTGGCGCATTCCGAATCGAAGGACCTTCGCGGGGCCGTCAAGGAGCACCCCCTGCCCCAGCGGCGAGTGACGGTCGAGACGGCCGGCGGCCACGGCCTGCCGCTCCAGTGCCGCCACTGCGAGGACGGGCTCTGCCAACTCGTCTGCCCGACGGGCGCGATTAGCCGCGATGAAAAGAGCGGCATCGTCAGCGTGGACGAGGACCTCTGTATCGGCTGCAAACTGTGCACGTTGATGTGTCCGCTGGGCGTTCTGAAAATCGGCGATCGCAACCGGGCGACCATCAAGTGCGACCAGTGCATCGACCGGCAGGCCGACGGGCTGGAGCCGGCATGTGTGGCAGCCTGCCCCACCCACGCCCTTCAATTTGTAGAGCGTGAGGGTGTAGCGCAGGAGGAGCGGCAACTAACGGCCGTCTCCGTCGTAGCGGCACTCACAGGGGGCGGTGAGGCCGAAAAAGAAATCGCCGAAAAAAGCCGGAGGCCCAAGGCGGCCAAAGTCAAGGGCGCCGAATCCCGTCGCGTCGTCGTCATCGGTTCCAACGCCGCCGGCGCCACGGCTGCCATCCGCGCCGCCCAGTCCGGCGCGAAGGTCACGCTCATTACGGCCGACGCCGTCTCCTATCGCCGTCCGGCCATTCCGTCCCTGATTGGCGGGCAAATCGACGACATCGCCGACGCCCGGATTTACGCGCCGGAAACGTTTCGGAAATACGGCATCGCGGTCCGCGCGCCGGTCACCGCCATCGGCATCGACACCAAGAAAAAGACCATCACAGTCAAGCGCGAGGGCGGAAAGAGCGAGGAGGTTGCTTACGACGCGGCGGTGTTGGCGACAGGGGGCATCGTGGCGCGGCCGAAAATCCCCGGCGCCGACAAGACGGGTGTCTGCACGTTCACGACGGCCGAAGCGGCCTGCGAGATCGTCCGCCTCACCGAAACCGCCCACTCCGCCGTTGTCATCGGGGCCTCATTCGTCGCGCTCGAGGTGGCCGAGGCGTTGCTGAAAAAAGGGCTGACGGTTTACTTCAATGTCCGCAGCCGCGTCCTTCGCCGCATCGTCGAGCCCGACATTTCCGACTTCCTCCAGCAGCGCTTCGAGGCGCGCGGCCTGAGGATGCTGACGGGGGAAGCGGTCAGTGAGATCGGCGGCACGGAGGCTGTGGAGTACGTCGTTCACAAGGGGAAAAAGATTCCGGCGGAACTGGTGATTCTCGGCACGGGCGTCCGGCCGAACGTCGAACTGGCCAGGGCCGCCGGCATCAAACTCGGCGACTCGGGCGCCATTGCCGTGGACCATCGCATGCAGACGTCGACCCCCGACGTCTATGCCGCAGGCGATTGCGCCGAGGCGCCCGACCTGACCACGGGGCGCTTTGTTTACTCGGCCGTCGGCTCGATCGGCGCGCTGGCCGGGGCGATTGCCGGCGTCAACGCCGCAGGCTGCGACCAGAAGACTGACGGATTCCTCAGGGCCCAGGCCGATCAGATCCTCGGCTTACAAATCTACTCCATCGGCCACACGAGCACGACCGCCAAAGGCGTGGGGCTCCAGATTAAGGTCCACGACCTGCCGTCGCCGCCCGGGGTGGACCGGTCGCGCGACGAGGTCAAGGCCAAACTCTTGACCGACGCCGAGGACCGCATCGTCGGGGCTCAAGCAGTTGCGTATCACCACGGTTCGCAGTACGCGTGGCAACTGTACAAGGCGGTGCTGCTGGGCGAGCGGCGGGAGGAGTTCCTCGCGCACTGGACGGCGCCGCGCCAGAACGCCGCCCGCCTCGTGGAGGAAATCGGTTTCGGTGAGATCGCCGTCCAGACCGCCGAGGAAAACTGAAGCGAGGGCCGGTGAAGGGACGCAGGGGAAAGCCTGGCTGACAGAGGAGACCAGAATGGATCCGAAGAAGATGAGTGCTGATCCTGCGGCCCAGGAGATGCTGGGGCGGATGGCCGAGGCCGGTCAGGAGACGGCATGGGACCGCCTGGCGGCCCAGGAGCCGCAATGCGGCTTCGGCCAACTCGGCCTCTGCTGCCGCATCTGTAACATGGGCCCGTGTCGAATCGACCCGTTCGGCGAGGGGCCGCAGTATGGCGTGTGCGGTGCCGACGCCGACACCATCATCGCCCGCAACTTTCTGCGGGCCGTCGCCGGCGGTGCGGCGGCACACTCGGACCACGGCCGCGGCGTCGCCCACACGTTTCTCGCAATGGCCAAGGGGGAAGCGCCGGACTACGGCATCAAGGACCGAAAGAAACTGCTCGCCCTGGCCGGGGAGTTGGACATCAAGACCGAGGGCCGCGAGGACAAGGCAATGGCCCGCGAACTGGGCGAACTGATGCTCGCCGAGTTCGGCAAGCCGCACGGCACTCAGCGGTTGGCCGAGCGCGCCCCCGACGCCCGAAAGGCCGTCTGGAAGAAACTTGGCGTCATGCCGCGCGCTACCGATCAGGAAATCGTCGAGGCCCTGCACCGGACGACCATGGGTGTGGACCAGGAGTACAAGAGCATCTTGCATCACGCCAGCCGCTGCGCGCTCGCTGACGGATGGGGTGGCTCGATGATCGGAACCGAACTTCAGGACGTCATGTTCGGCACGCCGGTTCCGGTGCGCGGCGAAATCAACCTCGGGGTGCTGAAAGAGGGCGAGGTAAACCTGGTCGTCCACGGCCACGAGCCGCTTCTGTCGGAGATGGTGGCGGCCGCCGCCTCCCTGCCGGAACTCGCCGAAGAGGCGAAGAAGGCCGGCGCGAAAGGCATTAATGTGGCCGGCATCTGCTGCACGGCCAACGAACTGCTGATGCGCCACGGCATTCCTGTCGCCGGCAACTTCCTGTCACAGGAACTGGCCGTCGCCACCGGCGCCGTGGACCTGATGTGCGTGGACATCCAGTGCATCATGCAGGGCCTTTCGGACCTCGTGCAGCATTATCATACGAAACTGATTACCACATCCGAAAAGGCCCGGATGCCGGGCGTCGAGCACGTCGAGATGGAAGAGGCCCGGGCGTTGGAGGTCGGCAAGGAAATCGTCCGCAAGGCCATCGAAGCGTTCAAGAACCGCCGGGGCGAAATCCATATTCCGGACGACAAGGGCGAAGCGGTCGTCGGCTTCAGCCATGAGACGATTAACTATATGCTTGGCGGCCGGTTCCGCGCGTCGTACCGGCCGCTGAACGATGCCATCATCAGCGGCCGCATCCGCGGCGTCGCCGGCGTCGTCGGTTGCACTAATCCGAAGGTACAGCACGACTTCGGTCATACGACACTGGTCAAGGAACTCATCAAGCGCGACATCCTGGTCGTGACAACGGGCTGCTCGCAAATCGCCTGCGGCAAACTGGGGTTATTGACGCCGGAGGCGGCGGAACTGGCCGGGCCGGGCCTTCGCGAGGTGTGCGAGACGGTCGGCCTGCCGCCCGTCCTGGCCGTCGGGTCCTGCGTGGACAACAGCCGCGTCCTCGTCGCCTGTGCCGAGATGGTCCGCGAGGGCGGCCTGGGCGACGACATCTCCGACCTTCCTGTGGCCGGCGCATGTCTGGAACACATTACCGAGAAAGCCATCTCCATCGGGCAGTACTTTGTCGCTTCGGGGCTGCTGGTCGTCTTCTCAGAGAAACTGTTCCCCGTGTGGTCCGAGTCGAAGGTGGCGAAGTACCTGTTCGAGGAGATCGAAGAGGAACTTGGCGGCAAGTGGGCTGTCGAGGATGACCCCATCAAGGCCGCCGAACTGATGGCCGCCCACATCGAGGCCAAACGCGATGCTCTGGGCATCAACGTCGAACGCGAACGAAAACTCTACGGCATGGAAGACCGCCAGAAACTCCAGGTGTAAGGGCGATACCAAGAACGGAGACCGTAAACCCAGCGAGAGGCTGATAGGCACAAGGCAACAAAAGGAGTCCGGCAATGTCGAGGAAGATTGCAGCCGCCGCCATCCGAGGCGCCCACAAAATCGCCAAACAGGCCGAGGAGATGATCGAGAAGGCCATCCAGGAAAAGGGCGAGGACGCGGCCGTCGAGTTCCCCAACACGGGATATTTCATCCCCATCATCTACGCGATGACGGGCCATGAGGTCAGGAAACTCTCGGACTTTCGACCCGTCATGGAGCAAATCAGGGACCTGCTGCCGCCGCCAGTCGAGGAACGGCTGTGGCTGCCGTATCTCGGGCCCGCGCTCGACGCCGGCATGGCGACCCTCTTCGCTGAGGAAATCATTGAGGCATGCAAGTATCTCATCGGGCCGAATCCGGTGAGCGACATCTGGCTGGGCGCGGCGGACGATGTAATCCTGCGGGAGCGCGGCATCCAGTTCGTGGACGGCACGGCGCCGGGCTTTGCGGCAATCGTCGGCGCGGCGCCCGACACCGAGACGGCGGTTGAGATCGCACGCAAGTGCCAGGAGCGGTCCCTCTACGTCTTCATGTGCGCGCACTCGAACGGCACGTCGTTCGCCAAGCAACTCGAGGAGGCCGGCGTCCAACTCGGATGGGACACGCGCCTGGTGCCCTTCGGGCCGGACATCACGGCGGCGATTTATGCGGCGGGGTTCGCGACCCGCGCCGCACTGACTTTCGGCGGCGTCCAGCCCGGCGACTTCCGCCGCAACCTCCTTTACAACAAGGCCCGCGTCTTCGCGTTTGTCCTGGCGCTCGGTGAGGTGACCGATGAATGGTACGCCACCGCCGCCGGCGCCATCAACTTCGGCTTCCCCACCATCGCCGATTCCGACATTCCCCAGATTCTTCCGACGGGCGTCTGCACCTACGAGCACGTCGTCTCGAACGTCCCGCACGACCAGATTGTCGAAAAGGCGATTGAGGTCCGCGGCCTGAAGATTAAGGTGTCCGAGGTGCCGATTCCCGTCGCATTCAGCCCCGCCTTTGAAGGCGAGCGCATCCGCAAAGAGGAGATGCACGTCGAGTTCGGCGGCCAGCGGACACCCGGTTTCGAATGGCTCACGAGCCTTCCTATCGACCAGGTCGAGGACGGCAAGGTGGAGGTCATCGGGCCGGACATCGACACGGTTGAGGAAGGGGGCCAGTTACCCCTGGGGATTACCGTCGAAGTCGCGGGCCGCAAGATGCAGCCCGACTTCGAGCCGGTCCTCGAGCGCCAGATTCACATATTTTGCAACCACGCCCAGGGCCTGTGGCACATGGGCCAGCGCGACATCAACTGGATCCGCGTCAGCAAGGACGCCTACAAGGCGGGCTTCCGCCTCGAACACATCGGCAAAATCCTGCACGCCATGCTCCACGAGGACTTCTCAAGCATCCTGGACAAGGTCCAGGTCAAAATCTACACGGACGAAGCCAAGGTCAAGGAGTTGCGGGAGCAGGCGCGGCAGGTGTTCCAGGAGCGCGACGCGCGACTGGCCGGCCTAACAGACGATGCCGTGGACGTCTTTTACTCCTGCACGCTGTGCCAGTCGTTCGCGCCAAATCACGTTTGCATCATCACGCCGCAGCATCCCGGCCTCTGCGGGGCCTACAACTGGCTCGACGGGCGGGCCGCCTATGAAATCAACCCCGCCGGGCCCAACCAGCCCGTCCAGAAAGGCACCGCTGTGGACGAGAAACTCGGCCAGTGGGAAAAGGTCAACCGGTTCATCGTCGAGAAGAGCCAGGGCGCCATCGAGCGGATGAGCGCCTACTCGATGATCACTGACCCGATGACGTCGTGCGGCTGTTTCGAGTGCATCTCGGCGCTCCTGCCCTCGACAAACGGCATCATGATTGTGCCGCGCGAATACTCCGAGATGACGCCGTGCGGCATGAAGTTCTCGACGCTGGCCGGCACGGTCGGCGGCGGCCGGCAGACGCCCGGCTTCATCGGCCATTCGCGGCAGTATATCATCAGCCCGAAGTTCATCAGTGCCGACGGCGGCTTCCAGCGGATCGTCTGGCTCCCCAAGATGCTCAAGGAGGACCTCCACGATGTGCTCGTGGCGCGCGCCGAGGAACTCGGCCTGGGTGGCGAAGCGTTCCTCGACAAAATTGCCGACGAGTCCGTCGCCGCGACCGAAGAGGAGGTGGCCGAGTTCCTCGCCAAGGCTGAACACCCGGCCATCGAGATGGACCCGATGTTCTAGCCGGAAGGTGTACGATCTGGTAAGATAAGCGGTCAGCCCTCGGGGGGGCGAGCCGCTGAACCTTGAAGGGAGGACCCAAGAGCGATGGCCATCAGCGGACTCGACATCTTCAAACTCCTGCCGAAGACCAACTGCAAGAAGTGCGGTATGCCGACGTGCCTGGCGTTCGCCATGGCCCTGGCTCAGAAGAAGGTCGGCCTGGACCAGTGTCCGGACGCCAGCGAAGAGGCCCGCCAAGCCCTGGCTGCGGCCGCGGCGCCTCCAATGAAATCCCTCACGTTCGGCGCGGGCGACGCCGAATGCAGGGTCGGGGGGGAAACGGTCCTGTTTCGCCACGAGGAAAAGTTCTACAGCCCGACCGTCGTTGCCGTGACGCTGCCCGACGACCTGGACGAAGCGGCTATGAAGGAGCGGGCCTCTTGCATCAAGGGCTTGGCGTTCGAGCGGATCGGCCAACCCATGCCCGTCGAGGCCGTGGCGGTGATGAATCGTTCCGGCGACGCCGCCAAGTTCGCGGCCGCCGCCGAAATCGCCAAGACGACCGGTAAAGCCCTCGTCCTGGTCACCGAAAGCCCCGAGGCCGCATCCGCTGCCCTTGAAAAGGTTAGGGACACGAAACCGCTTCTGGCCGCCGCGACGGATGAGACGGCTGAGACGATGGCTAAGTTGGCCGCTGAGGCCAAGTGTCCGCTCGTGGCAAAAGCCGCGGACCCGGAGGGCCTGGCGAATCTGACTGAGAAACTGAAGGCGGCCGGCTGCGAGAACCTCGTCCTCTGGCTCGATCAGAGCGACGCCTGGTCCGAGATGACCGGCCTTGCGCTGGCGCGGCGGCTGGCGCTGAAGAAGCAGTTCCGGTCGCTGGGCTATCCGACCATCGCGTTTGCTACCGAAGGCGGCCCGGGGGAACAGGCTGCACGGGCCTCGTCGCTCGTCTGCAAATACGCCGGCATCGTCGTCGTCGGCACGACCGAGCCGTGGGCCCTTCTGCCGATCCTCACGAGCCGCCAGAACATTTACACCGACCCGCAGAAGCCGGTCCAGGTCGAACCAAAACTTTATGCGGTCGGGGAGGCGGGGGCCGACAGCCCCGTCATGTTCACGACGAACTTCTCGCTGACCTATTACACGGTCGAGAGCGACGTCGAGGCCAGCCGCCTTCCTTCCTGGCTCCTTTGCGTCGATACTGAGGGCACGAGTGTCCTGACGGCCTACTCCGGCGACAAACTCAACGAGAAAATCGTCGCCAAAGCCATGAAGGAGGCGGACGTGGCATCCAGGGTCAACCACCGTAAACTCATCAT
>Ga0307380_10012878_pt1 | contig 10367 bp, 7 predicted proteins | sample UN3MG_FD_202239 | JGI IMG/M metagenome (GOLD analysis project Ga0307380, IMG submission 202239) | Soil microbial communities from Risofladan, Vaasa, Finland - UN-3 | ecosystem: Environmental > Terrestrial > Soil > Coastal area > Acid sulfate soil | place: Finland: Risofladan, Vaasa | collected... | reverse complement strand
CTCACCCACTGGCAGGTTTTCATCAAGTCGGTCAGCTTCTACTGGAGCTATTTCCGAGGCAACCCTTGGTTCTTGCTCCTCTCGATACCCGCAATAGCAAGAGCCCTCAGCGCCAAGGCTCAACTTGGCACCTTCCCCCTGTGGCAAATCCCGACCGCCGCGGCGTTTCTATTCCTTTCTCGTGGCCTGCAGGACCGACATTTAGTCTACCTGGTACCGGCGCTCTCCATCCTGGCCGCCTGTTCCTTGGAGCCGCTGTTTGATCAGCAGCCAGCCACTGCTGCCTCGATCTCGGGGCACCGTCGCCGAGGAACCGGTTCAGCGAGCAGATGGGCCAAGGCTGCGCTTGGGCTCATTGCGATCGGGATCGCTCTTTGGCCATCCCTGAGAAACGATCTGCAAGTAGCTGCTTGGGAAGAAGAAGATACTCTGCCCTTGGCTCGGTACATTCGGGCTCACACCTCCGAAAGCGACTATGTGCTCTGCGACTATCCCGGGCTCAACTTCCACGCGGAGCGGAAGAATACCTACTGGGGGGCGGGACTCTCAGGCGGAGCAGCCTCCAGCGGTCAGATCACGGGCGCAGCCTTGATCGCGGAGATCGAGGATAAAGACGTGCAGCTGGTACTCATCAATACCTCGGGATCCGCCCATCAGCTTGTAGACCTGTACGACTACGCTGACTTCCATCAGTACGTGCAGAGTCAATTCCACTTGGTGCGGAAGTTCGATCGCTCCTATCAGACCTTTGAGATATACCACCGCGACGAGCTCATGCCCCTTCGCCCACAGATTGACTTTGGCGCAGAACTATCCTTGACCGGCGCTGATCTAGGAGCAGGAACCCTGCAGGCGGGTGAGAAGCTCTCGGTAGCCTTGCGCTGGCAGGCCTTGAGCGAGATGCAAAGAGACTATACCGTCTCTCTGCGCCTGATTGATGGGGAAGGACACCTGTGGGGCCAGCACGATAAGCTACTGGAGAAGACGTTCACGTCCGGATGGGTGGAGTACCAAGAGATAATCAGCCGAGCTCCCACCTCCCAGTGGGCCAGCGCTGAGGTAGTGTTGGATGAGTACCACGTCCCCGCTCTCCCTGGTACCCCGCCAGGCGAGTATCGGTTGGCGATGGTTCTCTACCACCTAGGCTCTGGCGAGCTACTCCAGGCAGTAGACGAGGGCGGCACCGTGGTGGGCACGCAATGGGCACTAGGCACAGTACAGGTCGTAAGGCCTGAGGAGCTCCCCAGCGCCGACGAGTTTGCCATTCAGGCTGGCATCCCGCAAGACCTCGGTGGCGACGTGCAGTTGTTGGGCTACGATGGAATTGCCGAAAAAGCGCATCCTGGCGATTCCCTACATCTGGTTCTCTTCTGGCAGGCGCTGCGCACAGTGGACACCGACTGGCAGCTTCTCCTGCGGATCAGAGGGGCTCAAGGGAGAGTCTTGGCTGAGCGCAAGTTCGATATTGCCAATTCCCATCACCTTCCCAGCCAATGGGTGGAGGACGAGGTGGTACGTGGCCAATACGATCTAGCCGTCGACGCCTCTGCTCCCTCCGGCGAGGCTCAACTATTGCTCAACCTGACGGACCCGGCCACCGGTCAGCGGCTTCTGGAGCGGGATCTCGTCATCTCCAAACTGAACATAGAGGGCAGAAGACGCGAATTCACCATGCCGACCACGATCCAGAACCCGCTGAGAGTGAACCTAGCTAACCGTGTGTTTCTCCTTGGCTATGACGTCGCTCAGACGAGCATCAAACCAGGCAGCGTTCTGCATCTCACCCTCTATTGGCAGGCCCAGGCGACAACGAAGATCGGCTACACCGTCTTCACTCACCTGCTATGCAAAGACGGGCAGATCTGGGGCCAGAAGGACAGCGTGCCCGTTCAGGGTACGTATCCGACCACGGGCTGGCTGCCCGGCGAGATCATCGTTGACGAATACGAGATTACGGTTCGACCCGAGGCTGCGCCTGGAGAATATGTGTTGGAGATAGGCATGTACAATGCGATCACAGGGGAGCGTTTGCTTGTTCTCGGCGAAAAGGGTCAAGAGCTCGGTGACGGAGTCTCGCTAACCACGGTCAACGTGAGTACGCCTGTCGAAGGCAACTGACCGTGTGAACGTTCTCGCCGTTCGCATGCCATGGCGATTGGGAGCGTCACCTCGCCCTTGGAACGACAAGGCAATGGCTTCGCCGCTACCTCTTCAGGACGCGTTTGACATAGGGGCCTGCTCGCATGATGCCTGCCGCGCGTTCGCGAGGCTGGAGTGAGATGATCCACAGCGATCCTCTCACTGCAACACACGTGCCTTTTGGCTCGACGACGCGGTAACTGTATAATGAGAACGTGCAAGGACAAAATGTCGATGTCGAACTCGAATTACACATTGGCGTGGCCAAAGTTGGCAAGTACGCCACCAGCGAGAGTGGCGATACCTTGGAGATGGTTGAGCGACCATATGGTGGGCTCTCCTTGGTGCTGGTGGACGGTCAGCGCAGTGGGCGTGCGGCCAAGCTGATCAGTAACTTGGCAGCTCGCAAGGCCGTCTCCTTGCTGGCGGAGGGAGTGCGCGATGGCGCGGCAGCCCGGGCGGCCCACGATTACTTGCGGGCCCATCGCAAGGGAAAGGTGTCCGCTGAGCTCTCCATCGTTTCGCTCGACCTGGAAACCCACACCCTGGTTATCTCCCGCAACAGCCACTGCCCTGTGTTCGTGGTTGACCAGAAGGGCCTGTGCGCGCTGGATGAAGCAAGCCAGGCCATTGGCATCTATGCCTGGACCAAGCCCGTCATCACGGAGCTTCCGATCGTTTCCAATACCTGGGCCATTGTCTTCACTGATGGCATACTCGACGCTGGCCGTCGGTTTGGTGAAGCACTCGATGTGGCAACCTTGGTATCCGCCTACATCCCCAAGGGCGGCAGCAGCGCCCCCGCGCTGGCCGACGTCATCTTGGCCCGCGCTGTGGAGCTCGACCGAGGTCGGCCGCAAGATGACATGAGCGTAGTCGTCCTGGCTCTGCTGCCTCGTGTGCAAACTGACGATGCCCGACGCTTGACTGTTCGTTTCCCACTGCCTCCCTTCTGAGAGGAGGGCCCTCCGGTCATGCGCATTGTCGTAGTAGGAACATGTGGCAGTGGCAAGACAGTGCTTGCACAGGGGCTGCGAAGACTGGGCTACGAAGTTCGCGAGTGTCATCAAGAACACTCCTACGTTCCCTACATGTGGCAAGTGATGTCTCGCCCCGACGTGCTGATCTACCTCGACTCCAGCACTGCGGTGGCGCACGACCGCGGAACTCGGCACTATGTCAAGGGACATGCGGAGGAGCAGAGAAGACGCCTGGCCCACGCCCGGGCCCACTGCGATCTCTACGTCATGACCGATGACCTCACGGAATCTCAGGTTCTGCAACGGGCGGTCGAGTTCCTGTCAACACACTACAACGACAAACTGCACTCAGCTTGACAGGCGAGTGAGGATGCCATATAATCGAACGCCGCAAACAGAGACGTGCACGGGCCACACCCCTGCCGGGTGTGGCTGTCATTTGCCTGCCACAGGCTTTGGAGGAGTAGGTCAATGCAGCAACGCGATGTGACTCTGCTGATGGTCATTGTTGTTCTAACGAGCTTGGCTGCGTGGGTAGTCTGGCCCGGCAACTCTGGCCTCCACATCCACTTTGGGCCGATCAATGTCGATAGAGATATCCAGGTGCATCGCGGACTCGATCTCCAGGGGGGAATGCAAGTCGTGCTGGAGGCGGATGTGCCCGACGGACAACAGGTAGACGCCGCTGCCATCCTCGCAGCAAAGGTCATCGTGGAGAACCGTGTCAATGGCCTGGGCGTGACAGAACCGCTGGTACAGTTGGCGAGCTCCAATCGTATAGTGGTTGAACTGCCTGGCATCAAGGACCCAGAGCAGGCGATCCGCACCCTGCGCCAGACGGGCTTGCTGGAATTCGTGGACGCTGGCGGCACTTTTCTGCCGGCCGGTACCATCGTCAAGACGAGTTTCCAAGAGGGTGGTGAGTTCGGCATCGAGACGCCCACCCTCGCGCCAACGGCGACCAACACGCCTCTGGCCACAGCGACTTTGACGCCCACAGCCACATTGGTCCTGACTCCCACCGAACCGATCTCACCAACGACAACCATCGAGACCGAGCCGACGCCCGCTCCGACACCTCGGACCCGCGTTTTCCGGACGGTCATCACCGGAAAGCACTTGGAGGTAGCCCAGGTCGGACAGGATGAATACGGTCGCCCACAGATCAACTTCCAGCTCACTGAAGAGGGCGGCGAGATCTTTGCCGCATACACCAGCGCAAACGTGGGGAGCTACCTGGCTATCGCCATGGATGGCGAGGTCATCTCATGTCCACGTATCGAAACACCCATCACGGAAAGGGCCGGTCGCATCACAGGCGACTTTACCCTGGAGGACGCGCGCAACATCGTGATCCAGCTGCGATACGGCGCGTTGCCCGTTCCCTTGAAGATCGTCCAAAATCGCACCGTCGGACCGACTCTGGGACAGGATTCGATCACCAAGAGTACCAGGGCCGGGATCATCGGCGTCGTCATCGTTCTGCTGTTCATGCTTGTCTACTACCGCCTTCACGGCCTGGTGGCCGACGCCGCTCTGATCGTGTATGCCCTGGTCAGCTTTGCTCTGTTCAAGCTGATCCCCGTGACACTGACCTTACCCGGCGTGGCTGGTTTCCTGTTCTCTGTCGGTGCCGCCGTGGATGCAAACATCCTGATCTTTGAGCGGATGAAAGAGGAATTGCGCCAGGGGAAACGATTCAGCTCAGCCATTCAGGCCGGTTTCAGGCGCGCATGGACCTCCATCCGGGACTCTAACCTCTCAACGCTGATCATATGCGCCATCCTGTATTGGTTCGGCTCCAACTTTGGCGCCACCATAGTAAAGGGCTTCGCCGTCACGCTGTTCCTGGGCGTACTGGTCAGCATGTTCACCGCCATTACGGTCACGCGTACGCTCATCCGTCTGCTCTACGCTATTGGTGGCGAGAACGCGCGCGACAGCAAGTGGTTGATTGGCCTCTAGCAGCAACAGACCAGAACCACCGGTTCTGGCTTGGGAGGAAGGTATGACAGACATCGTCGGTAAGCGATATTGGTTCTTCGCGCTCTCGGCCTTGGTGATCCTGGTGGGTCTCATTGGCATGATCATCTCTGCGTCACGCTTTGGCAGCCCCCTGCGCCTGAGCATCGATTTTACTGGCGGAGCATTGATGGAACTGACCTTTGAGCAGCCCGTCACGCCGGAAAAGATCCGCCAGATCTTTGGTGACCGTGGCTATGGGGATACCACGGTACAGACGACCTCGGATGAGCGCACCGTAGTCATCCGTTCCAAGGAACTGCAAGAGGGCGAGAAGGCCATCATCCAGGCTGAACTGACCAACGAATTCGGCCCACTCACCGAACTCCGCTTCGAGCAGATGGGTCCCACCATCGGACGCGAGGTCACACGTAGCGCGACGATTGCCATTAGCGCTGCAGCGCTCGTGATCATGGGTTTCATCATCTTTGCCTGGCGAAAGGTGCCCCATGCATTCCGCTACGGCGTCTGCGCCAGTGCGGCAACCCTGCACGACGTTCTGGTCACAATGGGAGCCTTTTCCATACTGGGTCTGCTGTTCGGTTGGGAAGCAGATGCCTTATTCCTGACAGCCATACTCACCATCACCGGCTACTCGGTACAAGACACCATCGTTGTGTTCGATCGCATCCGCGAGAACATCCCCAAACGTCGCGGCGAACCCTATGAACTGATCGTCAACCGGAGTATCTTGGAGACCGTGCACCGTTCACTGGCTACACAGTTGAACGCGATCTTCATCCTGGTGGCCATCCTCTTCTTTGGTGGATCAACCATCCGTCAATTCGTGGCCACGCTGTTGATCGGACTTGTAAGTGGTACGTATTCCTCGATCTTCACAGCGGTACCTCTACTCGTGATTTGGGAGAAGGGTGAGCTCGGCGGATTCTTCCGCCGCCTCTTTGGCCGCTCACGCGCAGCCCCCTAGCGCGCCAAGCCAGAAGCCCGGTCCCTGACGGATCGGGCTTTTTCTCTGGCCGCGTTCGTGCTATAATCGAGGGCACCAACAAGGGGGTATCGATATGCGTGCTCTGTGCTTTGATGGCCAACTGACATTCGTAGGCGATCATGCCAAACCCTCCTTGCCTGCTGGAGAAGCCCTGATACGTGTGCTGCTGGCCGGCATCTGCAACACGGATCTGGAGATCACCCGTGGCTACAAGGGCTTCCAAGGCGTGCTGGGACACGAGTTCGTAGGCATTGTGGAGCGCTGCGAAGACGCTTCTCTCATCGGACAGCGAGTGGTGGGAGAGATCAACTGCTACTGTGGCTCGTGCCCCACTTGTCGCGCGGGTGCACCCACACACTGCCCCAATCGCACCACACTGGGAATCTGGGGACGTGACGGAGCCATGGCTGACTACTGTGTGCTGCCTACGCGCAATCTGCACATCGTGCCGGAAGGCGTATCCGATGTGCAAGCGGTCTTCACCGAGCCGTTGGCGGCAGCTCTCGAGATTCTCGAGCAAGTCCACGTGCATCCCACGCAACGCGCCGCAGTGCTGGGCGATGGCAAGCTCGGTCTCCTGGTAGCTCAAGTCCTGCGTCTCACCGGATGTGATCTCATCGTCGTGGGTCGGCACGCAGCCAAGCTATCGATACTCGAACGCCAAGGGATAGCAACCCGTCTTGCTGGCACTGACGCAGATCTGACCGCCGATGTGGTTGTGGATTGCACCGGCCAACCGGCCGGGTTTGCAGCGGCCCGGGCCATGGTCAAACCAAGGGGAACATTGGTGCTCAAGAGCACGTTTCAAGAGCAGAATGAGGTGGATCTGACATCCATTGTTGTAGACGAGGTCAGCCTGATTGGTTCACGCTGCGGCCCTTTTGCGCCTGCACTGCGCCTCCTGTCCATGAACCTCGTAGATGTGGAGTCGCTCGCTACGGCCACATATCCATTGGCTGAAGCATTGGGCGCCTTCAAGCAAGCGCGCGCGAAGAGCGCTCTCAAAGTGATGCTGCGGCCATAGAAAGAGAGCGAAGGATGAACACTCGAGCGTTCTCTTGCATGCTGCTGTTTGCTCTGGCATTGTCTATTGCAGCTTGCGCGCCGAGCCCCACAGTTCCTTCTCCGACACACAGCAAGCCACCGACAGCTAGATCCGTGCCCACGCCGATCGCCATCTCCTCCCCAACCTTGCCCAGCGAGCCGAAGATCGTTGACGAGATCACACTGCACTCCCTGCCAGGACTGGGGCGCAGACCGCAAGCCATTGCCGTACTCAATGACCGCATCTACGTTGCCAACCACAGCTCCGACAATGTGTCAGTGATCGAAGGCAGTGTGGTGGTCGAGGTCATCTCGGTCGGCGACGCTCCAGTTGCAGCGGTGGCCGATCCAGACACCGGGCTGGTATACATCGCCAATGAGAGAGACGACTCTATCTCTATCATCTCAGGCGACCAGGTCGTGACAACTGTACCAGCCCCAGAGGACCCTAGCTGCTTGGCTATCCTGGATGGACGTCTCTACGCAGGTGGGCGGGGCCATAACGCCATCTCTGTCCTGGATGCGGCCACAGGTGCAGCAATTGGCTCTGTGCCGCTCAAGGGCCGAATAGGCATCCTGGCTTTGGCCGCGAATCCAGCTACGCGTCTGTTGTATGCCAGTGTGTACGATAGCGTGCAGATCGTGGACTTGGACTCCCTGACCGTGGTGGCGCAGCTCGTGGACGATGGCTACGTGATCCTGGGAGCCGATCCCATTGCGGGAGGCTTTTTTGTCAGCGACTACGACGCGGGAACCAATACCCATTACCTGGTCAAGTACGCTGCCTTTGCACAGAAAGAACTGGGGCGTACACCCATTGGTGGTGACCCACGTGGTATGGCAGTCGATCCCCAAACGGGCCACATCTATGTAGCCAACTCCTGGTCGAACGATGTGTCGGTCATCGATGTACACACTCTGCGTCTGCTGGCTACCGTGCCCGTGGGCCTGCATCCTGTTGACGTGGCGGTAGGGGAAGATGGCGAGATATACGTCGCCAATGCTGACAGTGATAGCGTGGCGGTTATCGATGGAGAGAGCAACCGCTTGTCGCGTGTTGTACCCGTGAGCATCATACCGCGGGGCATGGCCGTCCATCCGCATACGGGACGCCTGTACGTTGCATGCGCCAGCACCAACAGCGTCTTCGTGATAGAGGGCATGCAAGTTGTGGACGAAGTGCACGTGGGGCTCCATCCAATTGACGTGGCCTTCACTGCGGACGGAAGCGGGCTATTCGTACTGAACCACGTCAGCGGCGACCTGATGCTTGTCTCTACGCATGACAACCGTGTGGTTGAGACAGTGCAAATCGGCCGGCTACCCCAAGGCTTGGCCATGGTTCCAGACACAGGCCAACTGTATGTCAGTGATGCCGTTTTGGATGCAGAGGAACTGCGCCTGCTACGACGTGCCGAATTGCGATCCATCTACGATACCCTGGTCAAGCCCATTGACATTCAGGTCGACGCCGAAGCCGGGCGGGCATACACCGTGGCTTCGAATGACGTGCCCGGTTCCAACGGCGGCCTGGTCGTCTATATGATTGACTTGATGACTGGCGAACGGATCCAGGGGAGCGTTGGGGGACTGAGCATGACGGGACTGGCGCTCGACTCTGAGGGTGAGCGCATCTTCTCCACCATAGGACGTTTCGGGTACCATCAGTTGATCGTCAATGATCTGCGCAGCTATGAGCAGACAACCACCCTGGATTTGCTCGGATATCCGGCAGCTCTGGCCTACAATCCTGAGACGTATCATCTGTTCATCTGTCTCACACCCTCGTCAAACCCTGCGATTGGACCTGGCGCAGAGATCCGGATACTCGACAGTCGCGGACTGGGTACGGTAGCTCAGATTCCACTGCCCGGTGAGCCGGAGGTCATCGGTGGATACGAGCTAGCGGTGGACACTTCCCGCGGGTACATCTACATCGCTGATGCACGGCGAGGCACCGTGCACGTGTTGCGCGACGTGCCATTGCCGCCCCCTCCCAGCCCCACGCCTGCCGACACACCGACGCCGCGGTCCACCGCCACACCGCATCCGCTCCCCAGTCCCACGGCGGCCGTGGTGACGGAGCTTTCGTGTCAGCATGCCCTGGGCGCGCCATTTGAACCACTTTGGTCTGACGATACGGCCCTGCGCATCCGTCTGGGTTGCCCTGTGGACGAGGCGCAGAGCGGATTCATGGCCGAACAGCCATTTCAGCAAGGCCGCATGCTGTGGCGTGAGGCTGATCGATCGGTGTTTGTCCTCTACAACCACGGCACGTGGAACAGTTACGTCGACTTATGGCACGAAGGCTTGGCTGAATACGGCTGCGAAGGCTTACCTCCGGGCAACCTACTGCAGCCCAAGCGCGGCTTGGGGCTCGTGTGGTGCGAGGAGGATGCTGTCAAGGGAGGGCTAGGCTGGGCTACGGATGAGGAGCAAGGCATTGCCCACGTATGGCAGCTGTTTGAGCACGGACAAATGATCTCCGGTGGTACGCGTCCCATCATCTACGCTCTCTCCCAGGACGGCACATTCGTAGAATACCCAGCGACGTGAAGGTCCACCCGCATCGACACGCACGATCTCACCATCGGCGATAAGGGGCAGCCAACATGCAAGTAGGCGTCATCGGTCCCACGGACATCAACGTGACTTCCGCAGCGGCTGGACTGGATCCCGCTGCCTGTGAGATCGCCGCCAGGGCCGCGGGAGAGGAGTTGGCCTGCTCACTGCTTCGTCTCTTCACTGAGTCGGACACGCGTGTCTTATCGCGGCCCCTCCACTGCAAGTGCAGGGGAACAGCGGCCGGGCCGTTCGCAGAGCGCACACCAAGCGTCTCCAGTGCAGGACCAGCACAGCCCTACAGAGACGCACGGAGCACTGCTCAGACGTTGAATCGTATGTGGATAATGTCCCCATCCTGAACGACATAGTCCTTCCCCTCCAGATGCATCAGGCCCTTCTCCCTCACAGCGACAGTCGACCCCTCCCGGATGAGATCATCATAACTCACCACCTCGGCACGGATGAAGCCACGCTGCATGTCAGTATGAACACGACCAGCTGCCTCGATGACAGACGTGTCCCGCAGCACGGGCCACGCTCGCACCTCCTTTCCTCCCGTCGTAGTGAAGAACGTAATCAAGTTCAGCAACCGATATCCAGCCTCGATGAAACAGTCCAATCCCTGCCTCTCCACTCCCAGCTCCCGCAGATAGGCTGTGGCGTCCTCT
>Ga0307380_10012877_pt1 | contig 10368 bp, 8 predicted proteins | sample UN3MG_FD_202239 | JGI IMG/M metagenome (GOLD analysis project Ga0307380, IMG submission 202239) | Soil microbial communities from Risofladan, Vaasa, Finland - UN-3 | ecosystem: Environmental > Terrestrial > Soil > Coastal area > Acid sulfate soil | place: Finland: Risofladan, Vaasa | collected... | reverse complement strand
CTCAACAACTTTCAAAACAGGCTCTCAGGCAACCAGGCGCCAGATTTGCTGGTCGACTTTGATGATGCAACCATTGCAACTCTTGCCGATCATGTCCGTTCAATCGGAGTACCGCCAGCCATGGCTGAGTTGCCTGACGCCCTGCAGAGCTTCTCGTCGGATGGATGTGCAGCCTGTCATTCGCCAAACATGCAAACTGAAGACGGTGGCAGTGTGCCGCTTTTCTCTGACCTCTTGTTGCATGACATGGGTGAAGCGCTGACCTCCTATGGTGGAGAAGGTCTTGCCAAGGCAACTGAATGGCGCACGACGCCGTTGATTGGTTTCAGAGGCAATGTTCCAGGCCACCGCTATCTGCACGACGGTCGTGCCGCCAATATTGACGAGGCAATCCGCTGGCACGGTGGGGAAGCCGATGCGTCACGCAAGGCCTACATGGCCTTGTCTTCAACCGAGCGGCTTGATCTGACCGCATATGTTCATTCGTTACTTACATTGATGCCTCTGCCGCCTCGTGGAGATTGAAAATGAAAACACTGCTCTTTGCCCTGGCCTTTTCCACAACAGTGATGCTGCCTGTCAATGCCGCCGAAACCAGCCAGACAAAAGATTATGTGCTTGAACTGGAAACGCTGGTTGACGGGCTGGATTCACCCTGGTCGCTGGCGTTCTTGCCTGACAACCGCATGCTGGTTGGCGAACGTCCAGGTGTGTTGAAGATATTCTCCGAAAACGGTGGAGCAGGTGTTCGCGTTGAAGGTCTGACGGGAGTTGTTGAAACCGGGCAGGGCGGTTTGCTGGGCCTTGCACTCTCGCCTGACTTTGAAAGCTCTGGCAGCTTGTTTTATTGTCACACGGCCGCCTATGGCGAAGGTGTGGGCACTGCTGTTTCACGCGGCATACTGGATCTGAATTCAGGCAACCTGAGCAATGTGCAGCGTATTTTTGAGCAAAATCCTGCAGGTACTACCGGAAGGCATTTTGGCTGCCGTCTGGTGTTTGATCAGGAAGGCATGTTATTCGTCACGACAGGCGACAGGGGAAACATGTCGGATGCAGCACAAGACCCTGCCACCGGCATTGGCAAGGTGATCAGGATTACATCTGATGGTGCACCTGCGCCTGGCAATCCGCAGATTGAAGGCTGGGATCCGCGTGTGTGGTCCATTGGCCACCGAAATGCCCAGGGTGCGATGCTGCACCCGCAAACTGGCGAGTTGTGGACTGCTGAGCATGGGGCGCGAGGTGGTGACGAAATCAACCAACCACAGGCTGGCCGGAATTACGGCTGGCCAGTGATTACTTACGGTATTGATTATTCCGGCGCGAAAATCGGAGTTGGCACTCACAAGGAGGGCATGGAGCAGCCGGTGCATTATTGGGATCCGTCCATCGCACCATCAGGGCTGCTGATTTACTCAGCCGACAGGTTTGCGAAATGGAAAGGTGACTTCTTTGTTGGGGCTTTGGCGGGGCAAGCGGTTGCACGTCTTACTTTGAAAGATGGCGTGGTGATTGGCGAAGAGCGCATCCTGCAGGACCTTGGAGCGCGCATACGCGACGTTGTTCAGGGGCCGGACGATCTGATTTATATACTCACCGACAGCGGTGATGGCCGGATAATCAGGCTGAAAGCGACTGAGTGAGCGGCGACAGGTTCCGCCTGACGAATTCAGCAGTTTCAAGCCAGTTGCGCACCGGGACAATGACATGCTGGCTGGAGGCTGCGCGCAGTGACTCTGCCAGGTGCCAGTCATTGCAACCGGGTTTGATCTTGTCGCCGATGAAGGTTATTGCGACGTCTCCATGGCGCTCCTGTATTGGTATTAAAGCGCGTGCCTTGCTCCAGCCGGTTGGCGAAATATCGATGCTGATTTCACCGCCGGCGACAGCTTCATATTCCGGAAAAGCGATCATCAGCTCGGCACACAGTTTTGTCCGCTCACCATGAACCTGATCCCAAACACTGTAAGCCTTGCGTTCTGCGGCACTGGCGGAACGACCAATGGTGGACATGTTCAGCTGTCCTGTACGGTATTCGATGTGGCGGCCGCACCGGGATGGGTACTTGCTTTCACCGACCCGTTGGTCGAGCCATGCAACCAGTTCATCCGGAAATTCATGATCATGGCTGTAAATGATGCGCCCCCCAGCCTCGAAGACGGATGCGCCGCAGGTGAACAGTCCGGTTGCAGAAGCGAGAATGTCAGTCGGAATTTGTCCCTCCAGCTTGAAGCGGTCAGAGCCGCTGGCAAGATACACGGCATTACGCGTGCAGAATTTCAGAAATGTAGCGGCAAACTCGTCATGCATTGCAGCACGCGGGGGCGTTAGTGTTCCATCAACATCAAAAACAAAAACCATTCTCTTTGCATCTCCCCCCGGGCAAAACCTGTGCGAATCGCCCTTGAATTCACATGATCGTTATCGGGTTAAATTGTTAACAGCTTGTTCACGTCCGGGATTGCTTATCCGGCATTCTGCCGTTTTTTAAACTGGGCGCAGTGATCTGTAACGTCAATTCGCGGTGTGATCATGGTGTAATTATGACTCGAGTTCGTAAAGTCTTTGTCAGCAGCACCGTCAAACATTTCTGCAAATGCAACGGACACCATCTGTGAAGAACCGGCATTGCCCAGGATGCGTCCAACCCCCCAATCCAGCCTGGTATGACCGGCACCGGCGATCAGGACTGCACCGTCCCTGTTTGACGCCAATGTCATTGCTGCAGCCATTGTGAAATCGCGGGCACGCTGAATGTCCGCCATCAGTGGTAGAACCTTCTCCGGCATCATATTGCAGTGGCCTTCTGAAATCTGCCTGAGCAGTGATGAGTTGAGCGCTTCCTCCAATTGCACGTCCAGGCCAAGCTGCGAACGCTCAGCTGAGGAGAGTGGTGCGCCGACACGACCACCCAGTCTGCGAACGGTGCCCTTTTCGAGGTTACCAGCCAGCAACGCCAAGCCGTTCTTCAATGCAATCTCGAACAGGGGCTGATACATGGCGAAGTCGGGCCAGCCGGTGTCTGTCCATTCAAGCAGGTCGGCGATGGTGCTCAAATCGGCAGGAGGATTTGCGCTGATATTGTCCAGCACTGGCTGTTGCGCCCTGGTCGCCATTTCAAACACGACAGCAGGCTTGCGCCCTTGATCCACCATGTATTGCAGCACTTCTGCCTGCAGGCGATGGTGATCAGGGTTCGGATGAATTTCACCGAGCAGCACATAATTTGCCCTTGCTGCGCGCTGCTTGATCGTTTCCAGGTTCGCATCGGTTGGTCCATCAGCGGCAAATACTTTCCCGACCAGGGGGGCACCCCGGAAATAAGGCGATTGCCAGTTGACCTCTGCTTGCGCCGGTAAATGCATAAATGTCATCAATGCAGACACCAATAACGCTCTGCGTCCCCATTTCATTCTGCTGGCCTTATGAAAATTTCACCCTGTAGACGCGATCTACATTGAAAATATGGGCAACAAATGACACGCTGGTCAAACAGTTATTATGTGATGAGAGGCGTTTGTTCATATGCTTGGATCAAATCAAAAAACCGACCGCAACCGTCTATGGGATGCGCTCATGGAAATGGCCAAAATCGGCCCAGGCATTGCGGGTGGCAACAATCGCCAGACCCTTACCGATGATGACAGGAAGGCCCGCGACCTGTTTGCCACCTGGTGCAAGGCGGAAGGCCTGACGATGACCATCGATAGCATGGGCAACATGTTTGCCCGCCGTGCCGGACAGGACGACAGCCTGCCGCCGGTGATGATGGGGTCACACCTCGACACACAGCCCACGGGCGGTAAATACGATGGTGTTCTTGGTGTACTGGCAGGGCTGGAGGTCATGCGCACCCTCAACGAGATGAGGGTGAAGACAAAGCATCCCATCGAGGTGGTTAACTGGACTAACGAGGAGGGTGCCCGCTTTGCTCCGGCAATGGTGTCGTCTGGCGTTTTTGCCGGGGTTTATTCGATACAGGAAGCCTACAAAATTACCGATGACGACGGCAAAAAGTTTGGCGATGAACTTGAGCGCATTGGCTACAAAGGCAGTAACGAGGTGGGCAAGCGCCCGCTGAAAGCGATGTTTGAGCTGCATATCGAGCAAGGCCCCATTCTTGAAGCAGAAGGCATCGAAGTGGGCGTGGTCGCTCATGGTCAAGGCTTGAGGTGGATAGAATTTACGCTCACCGGTTATGAAAGTCACACCGGGACAACTCCCATGCCGGTTCGCCGCAATGCGTTGCTGGGTGCGTCGCGTGCGGTCGAGCTTGTCAACAAGATCGCATTTGATTTTGAACCCAATGCGGTGGCCACGGTTGGCTATCTTCATGTGTCGCCGAATTCGCGAAACATCATACCGGGCGAAGTCACGTTCTGTGTTGATTTGCGCAATCCATCGCTTGATGACCTGAAAGACATGGAAACCGCCGTGGTGGCTGGCATTGAAAAAATTGCCGAAGAGATCGGTCTTGAATGCACCTTCGAGCAGGTCGGCGCCTATGATCCGGTTGCCTTTGACAAGAACTGTGTCGCTGCCGTGCGCAATGCTGCCGAGCGGCTGGGTTACAGCCACAAGGACATGGTGTCAGGTGCTGGTCATGACGCCTGTCACATTGCCAGGGTTGCGCCCACCGCGATGATTTTCTGTCCCTGCGTTGGGGGCATCAGCCACAATGAAGCTGAAGAAATTACACCGGAATGGGCGGCAGCTGGTGCTGATGTGCTGTTTCATGCTGTTGTCGAGACAGCCGGTATTGTTGAGGAGTGACCAGCAATGAAAGTTGTCCGCAGCGATGATCACTTGAAGCATTTTCCAAAGGGCGAACTTTCCGGCGGGCAACTTGTGCGACCGTATGAGTGCCCGGAGCGCTGGCAGCATATCATGGACCGGCTGGGCCAGCGCGGCTTCAAGGATTTCATGCAGCCGTCTGCCCTCGACATGGGGCCGGTCAGGCAGATCCATGATGAAGGCTTTCTTGAGTTTCTCGAGCAGGTCTGGGGAAAGTGGGTCGCGGCTGGCTACAAGGGAGAAGTGTTGGCGACATGTTTTCCCGCGCGCCGCATGCAGGTGCGCAAGCCCAGGCAGATTGACGGGCTTGTGGGGTATTATGCACTTGCCATCGAAACAGCCATCACATCCGGCACCTGGGAAGCAACGCAGGCCAGCGCGGCAATTGCCCAGACTGCGCAACGCTTCGTGGCCGGGGGTGAGCGCTCGGCATTTGCACTTTGCCGGCCGCCGGGCCATCACGCGGCAAAGGACATGTATGGCGGCTACTGCTTCTTGAACAATGCTGCCATTGCTGCTCAGATGTTTCTGAACGACGGCGCAAAGCGAGTGGCCATTCTTGACCCCGATTTCCACCATGGCAATGGCACGCAGGACATTTTCTATGATCGCGATGACGTGCTGTTCCTGTCGCTTCACGGCGCTCCTGAATATGCGTTCCCACACTTCCTCGGCTATGAAGACGAGAAGGGGGCCGGCAAGGGCGAAGGCTTTACTGTGAACTATGCCATGCCTCCCAAGACCGGTTATGACGTGTGGGGTGACGCGTTCGATGATGCCATCAGGCGCATAGAAGCCTATTCGCCTGACGCGGTGGTGGTGTCTCTCGGTGTTGATACGTTTGAGCGTGACCCGATCAGTTTCTTCAAGCTGAAGTCAGACGACTTCACCGACTATGGTGGCCGGATTGCAAAACTCAGGCTGCCAACCCTGTTCTGCATGGAAGGCGGCTATGCGGTGGAAGAAATCGGCATCAACACGGTCAATGTTCTGGAGGGTTTTCTGAATGGCTGATGTTCGTCACAACCGGCCTGACCAAAACCGTGTTCAGGAGCTTATGCGCCCGGCTGATCAGGTCATGCGGCTGGCCCGGATGGGGGCGTCCCACCAGACTCGGTTGTCTTTCATGCGGGCCATCCTGCGCCGGGTCAAGTCGGAAGGCTGGCAGGTTGAGCGCACCGTCTGGAATGTCGATGACAAAGGCGTCGGGGTTGGGGTTTATGAGGCGCGCGGGCCTGAACGCACCTACTCACTTATTGCCTATGCCAACGACCTGCCGCCGGAAAAACGTTCTGATCGGGTGATTGCCACGGAATGGGATGCGTCATTTGCGTTGTTTGATGGTGTGCCGACAGAGGCTGACATTGAGCGGCTTCGCAACAATGTGCCGAAGCAGGAGGCCGGGCGGTGCTCGGCATCCGAACTCGTCTTGTCGCGCGCCAACCGGTCAGTGCGGCTGTTTGATCATGTGGTTGACCGGCTCGCCGCCGGACAGCAGCCGGACAGGGCGGAGCTCGACAAGGTCGGCTATCTGATGCGAACCACAGCGGTCTATGGCAATGGCAAGTTTGGCCTGTCTGACCGCGCCAAATATGCAGCCCGCGCCGAAGCTGGCGGGCCGTTCCGGGTGGAACTGCTGGCCGTGTGGCTGATACGCGCCTTTACGGTTGATGTCGTTGAGCACATGGCGTGGGTGAAGGGTGGCGACAAGGCCGTTCGCATGGACAAGGCCCTGCGCCGTCGTCTTGGGGTGGGCAACTCGACCGGGTTGGGCATGGCACCGTTTCTGGTCAACCATCCTGCGTTGCTGAATGCCTGGATCACAGCGCGCGAGACAGCGCTTGCCCGGGTGCGTGCACTGCCATCAGCCGCAGTTGCCACCATTGCACGGTTTGAGGAGCTTGTGGCGCGCGCCCATGCAGGGCTTGAGCGTTGGCATACACCGGATGAGCGGCAGGCAAGACGGGTGTGTGAGCTTGCAGGTGATTTCGGCAAGTTGAAGGTGCAAGCGAAAACCGGTGTATTGCAGCAGGCAGACCCATGGAATTCATTGTATCTGTGGGCTCAAGCCAACCTGACACTGGAAGGCGTTGAGGCAGTCGTCTCATTGATCATCGAACCACATAGTGAACTGGTGGATGATCTTGCAGGCCAGATGGCGGCTGATGAAACTGAAATCTTCCTGATTGACGGACGCATGAGTGTTGGGGGGCTGGCCGCACAGGCGCGTGAACAGTTCAAATGGGCAATGGACACAGACTTTGCCTCACACGATGAAACTGCACGGTTCTGGTATGTGTCAGAGGAAAAGCTGGAACCTCGCCTGGGCGAACGCCATGAGGAAGACGGTGCCGAGCTTGAGCAGCGCCTCGGCATTGGCCGTGATGTGAAAGCGTTGGTTGAGGGCCTGGAAAGTGTGCCTGGCAACATGCTGGTTGCAGAGTTTTTGCTGGCGCATCCGCAACACAGGCTGGCTGCCCGCAGGGTGCAGCTTGCATCGTCTCTTCCTTACACCGAGATCCACGACAACGTCCTCTCGGCAACCATGATGCCCATCGACATGCTGCGCTGCAAGCTGGCGTTCTTTGGTGCGTCGCGGTTTGATCCCAAATCCGACCGCTGGGTGCGCATCACAATGTACTCTGATGCGCCATTCCCGGACGAGATTGCCGGCATGGACGCAGATGACTGGGCCTGGCCACCGCTGGACATGGCAGTATCGCCTGCATGATCCTGTCTCTCAATGAAGTGGAAGTCATGGCCACAAAGGCCGCTGCCGGGGCGGGCAGGCCATGGGGCTTGGCGCAAGAGGCAGGTTGGGCAACCGCAGTGCTCGAGGCCATGGGGCTTCCGGGTGCGACTTTATTGCTGGCTTTGCTGCGCGTCACAGACCGGATCGACTGCAATATTCTCGCACCTCATTTTGGCAGTGACGGGCGATGGCGTGCCAACGGTCCTTTGTGCCCGATCCTGTGTGGTGCCTATATTCAAGATATGGGTGGGTTGATGACGCCCATAACCGTGCCAAGCCTACATGCGCCCATGCTGCTGATACCCTTCGTGCAGGCAGCTTGCCCAGATGCTGCAATGGACTGGGATAGGGCTGATATCACGATCCATCACTCGCAAGTTGCGCTTCGAGGCGATCCAACCACAACCATGGCCAGGCATGTGACGATACGACCGGTGCAGCTTGATGACTTCCAGACATCTGTCTTTACCCATAGTGCGCAACCAAGCCCCGTAGACATACCAGACGAAATGTGGGAAGGCCTGTCAGCCTTTGCTCATCGCACCTATGTTCCAGCCAGTGAGGCATCACGGCTGAATGGTGCAGGTGCAGGCCTGACTGATAACGACTGACCCTGAACGGCTTCCTTGAAAAATGGCTCAACCGCCCCTTCTGACATTGCAGGATATTACGCTGACCTTTGGTGGCAGACCGCTGCTGGCCGGCACTGACATGAGTGCGGCTGCGGGGGAACGGATATGTCTTGTCGGGCGCAATGGTTCTGGCAAATCCACCTTGCTGAAAATCGCGGCGGGAGACATTGAGCCCGACAGCGGAAAGCGCTTTTTGCAACCTGGCGCCACCATCAGGTATCTTCTGCAAGAACCTGATTTCACGGGATATTCCACAGTTCGTTCTTATGTTGAATCAGGTCTTGCGCCGGGGGACGATGCCTATCGTGCCAATTACCTGATGGAGCAGCTTTCGCTGACAGGCGATGAGGACACAGCACACCTGTCCGGCGGTGAGGCGCGGCGGGTTGCCCTGGCGCGTGTGCTGGCGCCGGAGCCTGACATTCTTTTGCTGGACGAGCCGACCAACCACCTTGATTTGCCTGCAATCGAGTGGCTGGAAGCGGAGCTTAAATCCCTCAGGTCAGCGATTGTTCTGATCTCGCATGACCGGCGGTTTCTGGAAAACCTGTCGCAGGCCACTGTCTGGCTGGACCGTGGAACGGCACGGCGGATGGATCGCGGTTTTGCGCATTTTGAAGAATGGCGCGATAATGTGCTGGAAGAAGAAGAGCGCGAACAGCACAAGCTTGACCGCAGGATAGTCGCGGAAGAGCACTGGCTGCGCTATGGCGTGACGGCTCGGCGAAAGCGCAATGTGCGTCGTCTGGGTGATTTGCATGACTTGCGTGAAAAGCGCCGCACCCATTATCGTGCGCAAGGCAATGTTTCACTTGCCGCAGGTGAAGCGGACTCATCAGGCAAGCTGGTGATCGAAGCCAAGGGCCTGTCCAAATCATTTGGCAACCGGGTGATTGTGGATAATCTGAACCTGCGTGTCTTGCGCGGCGACCGGATTGCCATCACGGGGCCAAATGGTGCCGGCAAGACAACGCTCATCAAGCTGATAACGGGCAGCCTTGCTGCTGATTCCGGAACTGTCAAACTTGGCACCAACCTGGAACTGGTCTCGCTTGAGCAGGACCGGACCTCGCTTGCGCCCGGTACGACCCTGAAGGATGCCCTGACAGGTGACGGATCAGATCAGGTGATTGTCAATGGTGAGGCGCGCCACGTTGTTGCCTGGATGAAGGATTTCCTGTTCCGGCCAGAACAGGCAGGTACGCCGGTTGATGTGCTTTCGGGTGGTGAGCGTGGACGTATCATGCTGGCCCGCGCATTGTCCAAACCGTCCAATTTCATGATCCTTGACGAGCCCACCAACGATCTGGATCTTGAAACCCTTGATCTGATGCAGGAGCTGCTGGCGAGCTATGCCGGTACGGTGCTGCTTGTCAGCCATGACCGCGACTTCATCGACCGGGTGGCCACGTCAACCCTGACATTTGAAGGCAACGGCGTGTGGCGCGAATATCCTGGCGGTTATACCGACATGATGCGACAAGCGGGTGAAGCGCGGGCCGAGGTCAAGCAGGCAGGCGATGCAAAACCGGTGCATCGCTCCGTCAGGCAGTCAGCGGAAGGCGGGTCTGCTGCGCAAAGACGCAAGATGACCTTCAAGGATAAGCACGCGCTTGAAACGCTGCCCGGTGAAATGGACAAGATCAGTGTCAGCATTTCAGGTTTGCAGGCGAAAATGACTGCGCCCGACTTTTATGCCCGGGATCCTGCCGGTTTTGATAAAGCAGCAGCAGACCTGAAGGCTATGCAAGACAAGCTGGAAGCATCAGAGGCTCGCTGGCTGAAACTTGAAATGCTGCGCGAAGAACTTGAAGGATAAAGCCGCGATGGGCGAAACATCCTATCTTATCGGTGTCGATACCGGGGGCACCTATACCGATGCCGCAGTCCTTGATGCTGCTAGCCAAAAGGTATTGGCGTCAGCCAAGGCATTGACCACTCGTGGCGATCTTTCCATCGGCGTTTGTGAAGCAATCGAGCGCGCGCTGGCCGAATTGCCATCTGGAACCGTCCGCCAGGTCAAACTGGTTTCGGTTTCAACAACGCTTGCCACCAACGCAGTGGTCGAGGGTCATGGCTCACCCGTTTGTGTTGTGCTGGTTGGGTTTGATGAGACAATGGTGACACGCTCGGGGTTGACCACAGCGTTTCCAGGCTTTGTGGTGGAGCGCATAGCCGGTGGTCATG
>Ga0307380_10012875_pt1 | contig 10370 bp, 14 predicted proteins | sample UN3MG_FD_202239 | JGI IMG/M metagenome (GOLD analysis project Ga0307380, IMG submission 202239) | Soil microbial communities from Risofladan, Vaasa, Finland - UN-3 | ecosystem: Environmental > Terrestrial > Soil > Coastal area > Acid sulfate soil | place: Finland: Risofladan, Vaasa | collected... | reverse complement strand
ACACTGGTTGGATCAGAACGCGATGCAGCGAGCACGCAGAATAATCAACAGAAATCTCCGCATAGCCAGCGTAGCTCGCGGGTACTGCGCAACATAGATAATGCAATTGGTATACTAAACAGAATCCCCTAAGCTCTAATAAGGAAAACACGAAAGGCAATACAATGAGTGCAACAAAAGTACGAGTAGAGAAGGTAACACCAACCAAAGCAGCTCACTGGCTAAAGAAGAACACCAATAACCGGGCAGTGAACATGCAGAACGTTCGGCGATACGCTCACGACATGCGAGAAAACAAATGGCCAATAACAGGTGCTGCAATAACATTCGACGCTGAAGGCGCACTGCTTGACGGCCAGAACAGGCTATACGCATGCGTAGAAGCAGACACAGAATTCGAAACCGTAGTAATGCGCGGCGTAGAAAAATATGCTCAGCACGTAATGGACACTGGTGGCAAGCGTGGACTGAATCATGCTCTTGAAATCAAAGGCGTGAAGAACAGCACAGCAGTAGCAGCATCATGCCGATGGTTACATCACATGAAAAAAGACGGCTACCTATTCGGACCATCACGTTACGAGGGAACAATCCAGACTCTGATCGACATGTACGAGAATGAGTTTCATGGGTTAGAAGACATCGTAGCTGAATGGCAGAAGCATTCAGAGCCAGCGCCGAAAAGTATCGTCTGCGGCATGATGTGGGTAGCTGTAAACACCGGAGATCAAGAAGTATTAGACATAGCATCATCATTCTTCAAAGGTGTTCACAGCGGCATAGACCTACAAGAGAAAGACCCCAGACTTGTTCTTCGAACACTGCTAGATAACAATCGTCGATCAACATCTCGTGGCGCTACTAGGCAGAAGCTGTCAAGGGATTATGTCAACGGCATCATCATCAAAGCTTTCCGGTCCTACTACAGCGGAGAGTCTATTGGCATTCTTCGATTGTATAACGGTGAGCGACCAAACATGAACTTTCTCGGGTTCGGCCCAGACTCAAAATAGTCTTATCAAAGGAGTTTGGCTATGACTTGGCCTGAAGCTGTTGCTTTCTGCGTGGCTATTATTTGCGCAACCATATTCGTTCTATCAATGCTTACACTGTTCAAGGACTAAGCTATGAAATGGAAAGACTATCGCGCTAGATACGCAGATCTTCCGTTGGTTGTTCATCGTGAGATGTACGACGGGTTGGCTGCTACCGGAAATAGTCAGAGAAGATGGCACGAGCCGTTGACGAAACAATTCTTTGAGGTTGCGAAACCTAAGAGAGTTGTTGAGCTTGGCGGCTGGGACGGCGAGATGGCTAAACACATTCTAAGAGAGAATGATGTTATTGAGTCGTGGACTAATTATGAGCTTGCCAACGTAAACCCTGTATGCGTGGACCCAAGATTCACAACTCACGTCCTTGATGACGAGTGGGCTTGGGATCACGCAGGGTTTACGGGGGATGCTTTTGTTTCAAGCCACAGCATTGAGCACATCAACGTTGATCAGGTAAGACAAATACTGATTCGCTTGCAAGACGAATACTTCAAGTACGTGTTCATTCAAACACCTATCCCTGTTAGTGAGAAACCAAACTGGGAGAAATGGCCTAACAGTGGCCACATCATTGAGTGTTCCATGAATGATTTAGACAAGATGTTTAGTGATGCTGGCTGGAATAACTTCATGAAGAGCAGCGTTGGCGCTGACCAGATAAGAGGATGGCAGTGAGTAAAGTTCGCTGGAGAACATCAAGGCACGATAAGAACGTAAAGATACCAAGACCTCACACTGATCAGAACGACAGGATCGGATCAAGACAACTAGGGTTCTACTGGATGGTCGTAGGATTATGGGAGCTTGAGAAGTACAGGTTGCTTGATCTACGAAGTATTCACGCGATGTTATTCAAATCATCCAATATGCGTTTCGCTGCTTCGAAAGCACAAAGCTTACATAAGCTTGTAGACAAAGGGCTTCTAGTAGAAGTTCGAGACTGTGGCCCCATGAGAAACAAATCCGGTTACATTCCGGCAAGCGTAGAAAGAGGTCTCAGTCACCACGTAGGCAAGCACAACGAGGCTATGGGCAACACCATAACTCACCAGTTGTTCGGCAAGGAAAAACCAAAACAGGAACTTTTAGTGAAGGCTAAACATGAACGATCAAATACAAATACAAAACGAAGACATGTCGGTATTCTTGATTTTTGATGTAAACAAAAGGGGTTATCCAAAAGGCGCACCACTCTACGCAAGCAGAAGCTTCAAAAGCGCTTGGAAGTACGCGAGCAAAGAGCCTACCCCGGAATCAGTGCTGATGCTGCAATACGTGTACGAAAAAAAGGGCGGCTTCCTACAGGCAGTGTATCCTCTTGAAACAACAGTAACAATGAGGCCACGGAACATTATGCATGCGCTGGGACCGCCGCAAACGCCAGTGTCATGGCAAACGCCAACGCCAGTGTCATGGTGAAGACCATAATGAGTGGCGACACTATCAACTACAGTGAATATGGAGAGATCAAATGGATGACGCAACCGATGTCACAGAAACCGCTGACACACCTATGGAATACGACGGGGATGAGCGTGAAGGCGATGATGGAGAGGACACTGTTGATGACGCCCTATCCGATGATAAATCGGAGATTGAATCAGAATCCGATGTTTCGATACAACCGCCCAGCGATTTATTACCAGAAGAATGCGGTCAATGTTCGGCTCACCGCATACAGCTAAAGTGCAGAAAATGTCGTGAAGCTCACGCCGCCGCAAACCGCCTCTAGTAGCCGAATACTACTGTATACTCTAAGGTGAAAGCACCTATGGAGGAAACAGTGTCAACAGCACGACTACGACAGTTCACGGCTCGATATGGAACATATGCCGTACTGTACTCAGATAACAATGAACCCGTTGGAATTGTAGACGGCGGAACAACAGAGACCGTTGCAGCTAAGGCTATCGCTCTCACACAGGAACACGCTGGGTGGTGGTTCAGGTTCTACAGTTGGAACGAGGGAACATCCCCTCTTCGCGGCAACGAGTACAACTTCGCTGAAGCAAACCAACCATACGCAAACACTGATCAGACTGCGTTACGTGAGACAGGCACAAGCATGCCGTTGTCTTACGCTTAGTATGAATTCGTTCGGGGGTGGGGCTCACGCTCTGCCCCCTTTCTTATAGGGGGAGACTATGAGGGTTGGTTTCATTGGAGGCAAATGGTTGGGAATCAAATGCCTAGAAGTATTATGTAGAGATAATAGATTCGATGTCGTTGCCGTATCGGTTCCGCCAAGAGATAGAAACGTTTGGTGGGATGATGTTGTAGACGAAGACGAAGTTGAACGTTTAGGTTTTTCGAACACAACACCAGAAGACGTTCTTTATCAGAACCTTGATCTTGTCTTCAGCGTTTTGACTGGACATATCTTCACTTCAAATGATCTTCTCAAGTTCAGCATAATCAATCTTCACCCAGCACCGCTGCCGTATTATCGAGGGTGCAACAGTTACGCCCACGCAATAATGAACAAAGAACCATATTACGGCGTTAGCTTGCACTACATAGACGAAGGCATCGATACTGGACCAGTGATAGATGTTGACTGGATGCCTATCTACGACGACGACACAGGTAAAAGCTTGTACCACAGGGCGCAACCAATAGCCCTAACGATGTTCAAAAGAAACCTAAGCGGAATATACGACGCTCACTCTTGGGGAAGCAGAACAGCGACAACCACTCAAGATGATTCGCAAGCTAAGTATTACAAGCGAGACAGCCTGCAAGAGCATATGAGCATACACTACACAGACGAAGAAGCAGACCGAAAGATCAGAGCCCTAACGTTCCCTCCACACCCACTGCCAAAACTTATCCTTCCAAAGCTAGAAGGAGCAGCGCATGATAATCAACGATAACCATAGTGTAACAATCGCCAAGACAGGGAAGGTTACATGGGTCGGGTATTGCTGGTGCGGATGGGACACACCTATCCTTACAAGCGAACAACAAGCAAACTGTGCTGCGGCAAAGCACTACGAAGAGGTAGCAAATGAACCCTTGGGCAGAGAGAAAACACAGTAAAGAAATACTGTTACCACCAATGCTAATACAATCATTTGAAACAATACGCGACCTCATGGGTCACATACAAATACTCATAGAATGCGAACACCTAGGAGCCTGCAATTGTAGGCTCGAAGCAGCAGACCGATGCGAACAAGTCATCGACGACTTTACTTCCTAACACGCTGACCATTCTCGTACTTACCTTCTCGCTCAGCCTGTATACGCTCCTGAAACCTATCCCACATCACGCCACCACGACGCTTGAACGTCTTCTCGTGATACTCATAATACTCATCGTAAGCACCGAGACTGAGATGCTTGCAAAGAGTCGGTACTGATTGGCAAATACCAAGACCAGCACGACGAATAGCGAGACTCATACGCGGAGCTTCCTGTGATTGCTCAGTCCAATCATGCTCAACCCATCTAATGCCATGCTCAGTCCAGATCTCTTTCGGAAAGATAGCCTGACCGCTAACCGTAGCCAGATACGAATTGATAGACACACCACCGCGAGACACAATCCTCTGATGCATATGCTGTTCCTCTGGCGGATGATTCTGCATCTCGCTCATGAGACTGAACTGGCCAAGCTCAGGGAACGCACGGAACGCATCAGCAGCATGAATGTCCCACCCATCCAAGTATTCCATATCATTATCAGAACGCATCAAATGAGTTGTCTCATCACCAAATAATTCGAGACCTTTGCTCCAACCCATGTTCGTAGCTTTACCGGGGTAATGATTCTCGTTATTTAGAATATGACCATCAATCTGGTTTGTTGCCATCAAGCTAACAACCCAACTGCGCGTACCGTCATCACTGGCGTTATCAACAATGATAATGCGGTGCGGAACCTGAATGGTTTCCTTGAGCGTCTCAAACGTCTTCTTAGACCATTCAAGCCTGTTATGGGTGATCATGCATATAAGTAGTTTCATGCCTCGCCTTTCGTAATAGAAGCGGGAAGGGAGGCAAACGCCCCAGCTACCAATGCTGGTGTATCAAAGACGTGCCCTGATCGTCCCTTCCCGCAGCAACTATCATACATGATCAGCTACTCACCACAACAACACAGAGTTTGAATGATCATTCTTACTTTATGTTTGTAAGTTCTCCTCGAAAATAAATACCTTGCATGACAAACCCAAACCTGCTTAGATTCAACCGTTCTCTCGAACAGCTCGGCTAACCACCGGCTACACCGCCGTCAGAAGGTATAGGAACTTCCACGACAGCACACTGTGCAACCGTCCTGATCGCGCAAGCGTAGGGGGATACAACGAACACTTGGTGGTGAAGGGGTAAAGTCAGACCGTGGCCCTTTTGAGTTGTATGCTTCGATCCGAATAACCGACGATGAACCGGATCAGCCTCTCTAACAGGGGGGCTACGGCGTTCTTACCTCATTCCTCAGATACCCGGATCTGGTGGCATATGTATGATCACGGCATGACTATTCCGCAGAGACCGTTCTTCTACATCGCTGGACCGATAACACTCGGCAACCCGATGCATTCGACCAAGCGAGCAATCGAAATCGCTGATCGCATCACAAGCATAGGTGGTGTTTGTCATGTTCCGCATCTCAGCATTCTGTGGGATACAGTGTCCCCGAAAGAATGGGATTACTGGATAAACATGGATCTCGAAATCATTCTTCGAGCTGATGCTGTGTTCCGCATGGAAGGCGAGTCTCGTGGCGCAGACATAGAGGTTGACTTCGCTATTCGACAAGGAATACCAGTGTTCTATGAAGACATCGCTAACGGGTACGGTTTTGGTGGTGTCAAAGAATTATGTGCATCGTACGCTTCAAGAAGTGTATACTGATGCTTGCTGCCTTTGATCGTTAGCAATGGTAGTTATGACACGTTCATGTGTTGCCTTTCTGGGGTCGGCCTTCGGGTCGGCCCCTTCGTATATGATTATGTAATGGATTCAAATCGTCGCTTTCAAATAATGCAGTCCCTTGCGATCTCTGAAGAAGAGATATTCAAAACCAAGGGGTACGAATACACTGGTGGAGCTGACGACGACAATGACCGTGATGCTCTTGCTAACTTCAAGGGCGTTGGGGAGATGGTTCAGCATACGTGCTCATCGTGCGGGAAAATGGAACCTGTTGGCCCTAGGACTGTGTGGGCGGTTTATTTCATGAAGCACGTGTTCAGCTTGCTAACGCACGCAGCTAACCCGTCGAGAGGTATAAGCGAACCAGTGGACAGTAGACTGCTAGACGTTAGGGCTTACGCTACTCTGTACGGTTGTATTGATGAGGACGATTCTACGAGTTCTGATGTAGCCAGCGCTGCCAAATCTCACCAGAAGTTTGAAGACCTGTAAGGGCACCTGTCATGTATCTCGTGTCGCCTTCGTCTACTATGGTTTGCGTGTTGATTGGGTGAGTACACATGATGTCGTTCTTCGGGTGTATGCACCATAGTGTTTGACCGCTTTTGCCTACCTTGGAGAGTATGTCTCCGGTGAATGTGTCGTGTCCTTTGAGGCTTGGGCTGATGTGTACTTCTCCGCCTAGGTGTTCGAATGTGAGTTTGGTGTGGAAGTGTCCGACGAGTGTGTGGTCTACGATTCCTGATAGTGCTGCTACGAAGTCGTCGAAGGTTGCGTCCTTCTTTTGTTTTAGCATCTTGGCGAGCATAACTGTTTTCGCTAGGTTCCCTGCGTGGTGTTTGCTTACGCCGTAAGCTGGGAAGCCTAGGTTGCCGCCGCCGCCCTTGATGCCATGACCATGACACGCGCTCCATTCCCATCCCTGTATTCTGAAGAATGCTTGATAGCTCGGGTGTATCTCCATAGTTACGTGTTCGAGCTGCATCAGCATGAGAGAGATGATTTCGTGGTATGGGCTTGACCACGACTGTTCGAGCGCTGTTGCTGATGTTGGCGTTCTGCGTGTTGATCGCGTGTGATTGTCTCCTGCTGGGCATACAACGCGAACCTTCGAGTAGTGAGCGGCGAGTTCCCATATTGCTTGTGCTGTCAGCAGAGCACAGTCAACCAGTTGTCTCGCGATACGCCCGTCTTCTAAAGCGTCGTCTGGATGGATGTTGTGCATGCCTGAGAACTGATCACCGTTGAGAACGACAACGAGTTCTTCTACTGGGTTGCCTGTTGTTGCGTGGTCGTGGCCTAGTCGTATTGTGGCGTTCACTACTTTCTCTACGCGACGACAAGCTATGTTCGTTGAGTACGAGTTCAGTCCGTTTACTTGTTCTGGTCGTACGATGTCTCCGTAATGCCAATCGTTCAGGCTCAGCAGTTGGCTGATGCCCTTGCCGCTGCCCTTTATGAGCGGTGGCTTTTTCATTTTCGGTAACTGTAGACCTTGAACGTAGGGGAGGATACTGTCAGAGATTGCTCCGATAACGTTAGAGTTCTTGTCAAGAATCTTCAGTTCTTTCTTTAGAGCCCTGTTCTCTTCGGATAGTTGGAGATTCTTTTGTCGAAGCTTACGCTGGGTTTGTTCTTCTCCGCTTGGCTGGTAGAGAAGTTCATTGGGATCTAGCCCCCATCGTTCGAACCTTCTCCTTATGAGGCCACGGCTAACGGTTTTGTCAGCAGCCAACTGTCGTTGCGACTTTGATTTACGGAACTCTGCGATGAACTCATCGCGGTTTTCGTGCCACAAAATAGTGTCCTCCGGTTTCGACGCCCAGCGGGTCCGGTATGGTCGCCTACTAATAATCTTCTAGGTAGAAAGGAAATGATGAGGTTTTTATGTTTGTTTGCTGGAGCTTTTAGCGCAATGTCTATAGTGTTATTGCCTCCCTCGCACGCACATATAGTGAACGATAAGAAGTGCAAAGAGTCAGCGTCAATCGTTATTGCTGGCTTATCGCCGTGGAACAAAACGGCTAGCAGATGGCGGTCAGAGTTCGTTGCTTGCAAGAAGAATGCCAAGGCCCATAACACAAAACATTTGTGCAAGCGAGGCAAGAGAACTATAACCGGGTATGTGACAGTGAAGGGAATAAAGGCGAGCAAATCCCAGAGAAAGATCCTCACGAGAGGACTTAGAGTAGGCAGAAAAATGATGATGCCAAGAAGGGTTCTCGTTGCTTATGTGGCTGCTGCAACACAAGAAAGCACTGTAACGAATAAGCCTTACGGTCACGGCACAAGCGTAGGGCACCTTCAGCTAATAGATGTCCACGGTTCCGTCACGTGGCGCATGAGGGTTGAGAACAGTGCCGGATGGTTCTTTCGTGGAGCGAGCATGATAATTCACAGTCAAGGAGTAATGACGCCCGGAAAAATTGCCGACACGGTTCAGGCACCCAAAAGGAAAGGCTTATACAATAAGTGGGTTCCAGAAGCAAACATGACAGTGAAAAGATTTCTCGGTAACTGTGACGTGTAGCTGGTAACTTATAGATGGGGGTAACAGTTGGACAACACAGAACAAGACCCACGGATTGCCGTGATTCAGAACGAGATCAAGCACCTGCGTGATAGGAACGTAAGGATCGATGATTCTATTTCTTCTCAAGGTAAAATGGTTGCCAGAAACTCAGAGAACATTAGCCGCATTTCCTCCGACAACCTTCTAATAAAAAAAGAACTTGAGCAGTCAAGGGAAGAGTTGCGCAGAGGCTTTCAGAGCCAGAAAGACTATCTTGATGCGCTCATCACAAATAAGATGAAAGTTAGAGACACACCGATAGACGAGTACCACGATAAAGAGCGAAGAAAAACAAACGCAACTCTCGCTGGCCTTGGCGCTCTTCTACTTGTTGTGTCTACTTCTGATGGCAGTGTTATAGATCTTATTGGTAGGTTTCTATTATAGGGGGAATATATGTTCGGTGTAATGCTTGAAAGCAGAGATGGATCTGAAACAAGAATGGTCCACCCGGCTTGGAATCGTGACGGTACTTGGGCTAATAGAAAACGAGCCGAAGCTTTCTCGAAATCATTGCGAGTCATGGGAAGACGCTCATGGGTTGAGGCTCTCCCAGCGGTACGAGAATGGGTGACTCTTGTAAAGGAAAGCGATGGGTCTGGTTGGCGAGAAGCAAAAAAATGGGGTCGCAAAGAATTCTTCAAGGTTGAATCGATTCAGGTAAGGAACGAGTTTCGTAGAAAAGGGAAAGAATCAAAGTCTCGTACTAAGCTCAATAACCAGAACACGGATAACATAATTATCAATACGTGGTTGTCTGGAGACCTTGACTTCAATCGAGATCTTATGGTTGCTCTTGCTAAGACAGCTAGAGGAATTGGAAGAAGCCTGTTCGTTACTTTCGGGTTTCGTACTCGCAAAGAACAAGAACTTTTATACCAGAAGTATCTGAATGGAACTGGTAATCTCGCAGCTAAGCCGGGGACATCAAATCATGAGAGTGGTAACGCTGCTGATGTTGTTGATGCCAAGACCGGAGAGAGCCTAGCTGACCTTAGCGGTGCGAGGTCTGAGGCTGCTAAGCATGGGATTGTGTTTCCTGTGAATGGCGAACCTTGGCATGCCGAGCTGGGATAATAATGAGTGTTATAGCTTGGTCTGGGAGCAGTGTTTCAACTGAGATATCTAAGATCGATAATCACCTTGAGTGGTCAATGCTTTGTGAGGGAACAAAGACTCAGGTGAGAACAATGAAGCCTCTTGTTCACCGGGTAGGTATGAAGAACGATAAGCTTGTTATGCTCAATCACGGAACTTCGTTTGTTCCTTTTGTTATACAAAACGCTGAAAGGAAGCTTCTTGCGGATCTCACGATAGGAGACATTGAAGCGGAGGGTTTCAGTGATCTAACTTCTTTCAAGGAGTTCTGGATTATGAAGAATGATACGAAGCATTTTTCTCCACATGAAAGGGTGTATGTGACTACTCTGTTCAGGTTCCATCCAGATGATGACAGGTGTGTTGATGCAATGAGGCGTCTCGCGCTTCAAGTTTACCCGCTTAGCGTTCGATGAATAGGCGCATCGATGAGTACAATGCAAGAAGAAAGATATCTAAGGACAGAAGCTCTGAGAGAAGGAAGAGGGCTAGGTCTGTAGCGAAAGAGTTCAAAGATAAAACAGCAGAAGAGGGAAGGTGCAGAAACCCAAAGTGCCACAGAACTTCTAGGTATAACAAGCTGTCTTCGCATCATATCGTTCATAGATCACAGTTCAGTCCCTATGATCCTGAGCGGGATAGTGTTGCAAACTGTATGCCGCTGTGCTTTCCATGTCATTCGCTGTATCACCAAGGGAAGCTTGAAACAAGAAGGTCTTGGCTGTCCAATGAAGAGGTTTTATTTGTTATAGAACGTAAGGGCA
>Ga0307380_10012874_pt1 | contig 10370 bp, 10 predicted proteins | sample UN3MG_FD_202239 | JGI IMG/M metagenome (GOLD analysis project Ga0307380, IMG submission 202239) | Soil microbial communities from Risofladan, Vaasa, Finland - UN-3 | ecosystem: Environmental > Terrestrial > Soil > Coastal area > Acid sulfate soil | place: Finland: Risofladan, Vaasa | collected... | reverse complement strand
TTTGGTATTTTTAGTTGTTATGTTCTACATTATCATGGTTACATTGTATATTCTGTACCCCCTGCTTTTCCTTAATGAATCTGCAGGGCATCTCTTAACTGTTTTTGAATATAAAGATACGGACGCAGATTGGTATTGGGGTTCTACGATGGATAAATATGGTGTTATTGATGTGTCGTCTTTGTTTTCCCCAGTTTCTACGGCTCTAGACAGCATTGAAGCCTGTGTTAATTCTTATATAGATTTCTTGGGAGACTCTTACGCCTTGGCAAGTTATGAAGTTAACCCTTGGAATTATTGTGGTTATAGAACCATAACTCAATGAAAATTTAATAATTATTGTAATACTACAAAAAGAGAAGATTTTTTGGCCGATGGCGCTTGTTAAAATAATTATTTTAGAAAGGGGAGCAAGCAATATGACTGAGCAAAGAAAAAAGAAATATTTTAATCCCGGAGAGAAAGCTGATATATCGGGGCAATACATAAATATTAAAACAAAAAGAGAAGTTACCGTTACTAAAGGCGAACCTTTTCCTCCCACACCAGAGAAAGGGCAAAAATATAGATTAGTTGATTGCACGAAACACAAGAATTAATAAAAAATAGAAAGTGCTTATTAGAGAGATATTTTTATAAAAACAATAAAGAAAATAGATTAAGAAAGGATAATATAATATTATTAGATTTGGATTGTTATAAATTTTATGAGAAACATAATTTATGATATTTATCATGACGAATCAAAAGAGGAAGCATATTGGCACGGATTTTATTTTGTTCCTAGAACAAATAGAGATTATTTATTGACCTTATTAAATGAAGCGAGGGAAAACACAAATTATTTTTTCCAAATTCATTATCAAAAAATTAGGCGTAGAACAAAATGCAATAATATAAAAGCAATCGTTATCAATTCTTGGACAACGATTGGAGTATCTTCGCTGCAACAACAAAAATTATATAAAATTCCGTCATTTGTTTATATGGGTAGAATTCCAAAAAAGATAAAACCAATTTACAAAAAACTGGAGGATCTAATAAAGTGTAGGTTTGCTGTTTTTAAAGAAAAAGACAAACATCAAAAAATGTTTTTTAAATATGATAATTTAAGAAATATAGAAATTACATTCAAGATGGCTTTAAAAGGTGCTTTGCATAAATTATTTAGCAACGATGACCCTGTAACTATAGGAAATATATTTATCGATGGAGATGAACAATATATTGGTGAGTACGGAAGAAATCTTAATACAACTGAAATAATAAAAAAATTACAATTAGAGAAAAGAGAATATGTTAATTTTTTAGATAACTCTGAAATAATTCCTCAAAAAAGCAACCATCGGAAATTAAAAAGTGGTCAAAATGCAGATGATAGTCATTTGCTGCAATTGTGCGATATTTTAATTGGTGGAGTTCGTTTTCATTCATACTGTCCTAGTACCAATATTACTAAGTATCGTATAAGCGAACCCTGTAGAGATTTATTAAAACATGACCAGGATAATATTGCTAGAATGGAAGAAAGTAGATATTTTAATGGTTTTTTATTAAATGAATCCTGGATCGAAGATGATGAATGGAAGTTTTGTCAACTTAATGTTGGTAATTATAATAATTCAGAACAATTAGTTTTGAAATTTTAAATAGATAGTTTATAAATAAAAAAAATATAAACCTCGCTAAGCCAAAAAGAATTTTGACAATAATTCTGTTCCATGTTTCAGTTTAGTTAAAATGAGAATACTGGCGATAGTTGTTCATATACTAGATGTATAACGAGCATAAAATCCTCAATATAAATTAGAGGGTTTTACTTTTTATTTAACAAATTAGTTACTCTTCCTTTATCTTATTTTTTTCTAAATATGTCTTTCGCTCAGTTTCCCTCTTTTGTCTATCCTCAGAGGTATAAATATCTGTATTTAATCGCTTGAATCCAGACGTTAAATGTTTTATTTCATCCTTGATAACCTCTATATCCTTTGCAATTTTGTACAATGGTGGTGGTTGGCCAATCTTTATTATACCTTCCAATTCCGAGAGATTTATCATGTATTCATTTAAATAATTTTTATCAATTGAATTTTTATAAGAGATCTTAATCAGAATTCGAGATGCCATTTTCCCTTTAAATTCTGTATTTGTACTTGTAAAAAATGTGCTGATTTCTTGACCCGGAGAGAGATAATTTAAACCTGAAGAAAAAAAATGTTTTTCTTTTAATTCTTTAATTAATTCAACAGTAATTTCGTCTTTCGTTAATGGTATGACATCAAACTTAATATCATATGCAGGCCCGAGTCCAATATTTTTTATTGCTATATCTATTAGTTTAAGCCACTCATCACGTGGTTTATAGGTAATATCTATGCAAGGCTCTGTTTGAGCAACGCGCATTTTGCTGGTTTCTCTAACAAGAGCAAACGTTAACAAGGCATAGATAACAGTGGAGAGTGCGACAATTGCACTAAATATAACTAACAGCGTACCAGAATTTTGATTGAGAAAGTTAAACAATTCTTCCATACCTTTTTGTCCCCCCAATAATTGGTTGGGAAAATTTTCTGTTAATATTTTATAATATTACCAAAAAATATACAAATCCTTTAATTTTAATTGTTTTTTTCTACTATTTTTGATTTTTAGTGTTGTAATTATAATTACAAAAGGGAGTGCGATTTACCAAAATTACGCTCCCTTTTTTAATGTGTCTACACGCAAAGATTTAACTTATATTTTCCTGTCAGTTTTTTATTTTATTAGATTTAAATTTTTTTTCAGTATCTTTTACCTAGCAAATTGAGGACCCATTCTCTCTCTCTCATTAACCATTGCCATGCCAGGATGACTTTTCTATAATATTTCACGTTTAATTTAGATCTAATTCAATCTACTTCACCTAATCCCGATTTATTAATCCTGGCCACTTTACTTAATCTAATTTACCTGGCTAATTTTAATCTACTCCAGTTATTCTAATTTTACAACTTAGCCACGCGCGGGGCGGGTAACTTTCCTTCCCCCTTAAATCCCCCCTAAAACCCCTCTCTTATCCCCCTTCTTTTTATTTTTGCTCCTTGGCTCAAAAGCTATGCTCGCGGGGACGCTTCTAAGCATAAATGTGGGTGGTAACGCTCTTTTAGGCCCCGCTGTTGCTTCGCTTTATTCGCCACCGCAAAAAAACCAAGGTTAGGCTATGATTCATTAGGGGGGAAGCATAAGGGGGAAGGAAAAACTGCGGTCGATTCACCTTTACTCTACCAGCATAAATGTAGGCTTATCGCTCTTTCCTCTCTCCCTTGCCCCGCCCCTATTTGCGAATCTTTTCGTGAATCTGCCATCTCTCGTGGTTTAGTCCTTTTCTCGTAAAAACAAGATAATCACAAACACCTGGCAAGTAGGGAAGAGGTAACTTGCCTGGTTTGTGCTTATCTTCTTTTTCGGTGGCTATATCTTTTTGATTCTTTATGTTTGCGCGATAAGAAAAAAACTCAGAACAAAAAAGAAAATACCTTTTTCTGATCTGAGATTTTTTTACCTATCGCGGGGGGAAGAGAAGGGGGAAAACAAAGAAAGAGCAATACACTCACCGGGTAAATAGTAATTTACCAGTGAGAGTATTGCTGAGAAGAGAAAAGGATTATTGCTTTTTATAAACAGGGGAAATCACCCCTCTTTTACAAAAAGCAATACCCGAAATAGAAAAGCGAAAAGGCAGGCATAACCCTCAAAAAATAATTTAAATTTAGTACAAATTTAAAATTATTTTTATCGTGTAATGCTAAAGAGAAGACGAAGGCTTAAAAAATATATAAGAAGGGAAAATCACCCCCTCTTATATATTTTTATTCTGATATAGACCGTGTAGCGGGTAGCATCGGTTTTTTTAGTCTTTTCCCCGTAAAAAAAAGATAAAAAGTAAAAGAGGGTAAATATGCGGGAACTTTTTATCTTCTTTTTCGGTGACAATTTTTTCGGGATTCCTTACGGTTAGCGATAAGTAAAAACATCTATAAATAAAAAGTTAAGAGAAAAGAAACATTTTTATTTATATAGTTTTTGCCTATCGCAGGGGAAAGTTCATCTCTTTTCTTCTCTTTACAATTTATCTCCCGGCGTTTGTAGAAGCCAGTACCGCAAAAAATCTCGTGCTTAATTGCTTGCCTGCTTTTTTTGCGGTGCTGAGACTTCTATAAACGCCCACCGGTGTCGCACATGTAAACTCTTAGGATAGTTTTAGTTTTTTTTATACTGCTACTGCTTAAAAAATATTAAAACGTAGAAGAACAATGATCAGGAATAGAAAGTGGCCATGCGGCGAGTAGGAATAGAGGTTTAGCCCTACGATAAAAAGAAACTCATTTAGCCCGCCTTTATATTTTTAACCAGGCTAAAAAAGCTTTTAACTGGTTAAAAATATAATGTTTTTTTTGCTATACATAACAAAGCTTTATCGGATAAGATATACGTGAAATTATTTCTGGTAGAATGTCCGATAGAGTCTTGTTATGTATGTGGGAGCTTTCAATTAAACTCCTTAGCAAAAAAAGCTCTTGGCGGGCGGACGTGGTGATGAGATGGCCAGAAGCTATTTATCAGGAAGTTAACGAAAGCAGTTTAACAGATCATTTAATAAAATACCGGGAGAGAGAGGGAGAGAGAACATCTACAATCAATTTTAAGGCATTTTTTTGTTTATGTTTATACATTCTTTTTAACTGTAATTTTATTAATAAGAGCGAGTTAACGGAGTGAGAGAAAAGACTCTTTGCTAATGAAGCAGTTGAAGATTGTTAGGCGAAATACGGCGTTTCAACTAATAACATTTTATCTATTCCTTGATATTCACATGATGGTATGATATATTGAGCATCTTGTGTAATCAATACATAATCTGTTTTATTAAATAGGTCGCATTCTCGCAATATTGTAGCAACTCTCTCAATATCAGCATTCTCACTAATAATTATATAGTTTCTATTCAATGGAAAGTTCCATTTTTTATAATTTAATATCTTTCTCTTATTGTTTCTGTAAATCAATCGATTAATACCCATGAATGTTGATTTGTAATAGTCTTTCAAAAACCGCTCTGTGTAATGAGTATTGATTACTTTTTCCTCTAATCTATGCGCCACAAAGGATGTAATTAATTTCAAGGATTTAAAGTTAATATCTATAGCAAATGTAGATTTGTCATATTGATATTCAACCGATGTTCTATCGTTTGATTCCTCTAATAGACCTAGATGATGAATAATTGCATTTCTCAATACGAGAAGAACACAATAAAACTCTTTTTCAATTTGAGTAATTATTGTATCTTCGGGTAGCTTCTTAAACCTAGAAGCATAATTAGGAACATTCAAATATCCATATTTGTTCTCTAAGTATGAATCATATAGCATGAATAGCGTTAAATATTTTATAATACTAGTTGGTTTTTTATGATCACTTAAAACAATTCCATTAGAAACAAAGCTATAGGTTATTTGGCCAGTATTGCTTATATCTAACTTCGAATAATTTGGCAGACTATATTCATCAACAAAAACATATTTTAAATACTCACTTGTTTTGCTAATGAACTTATTCACTATTCCCTCTCTACATTTCGCCGTATTTCGCCAACTTAAAATAACCAAACTATTTCACTTATGCTTCCAAATCGGCATGTTTTGCGAACTATTTCGTTTATGCACAACTCCAGGTGAAGTTTGAAAATTTACCACTAATTTCTTTGTAGTATATCTTTATAGATTCTTATGCTTATCATAAACTTTTTTTATTAATTCTACAAACAGTAATTTTATATATAAGCAAGTCAAAAGGGACCTTCTTGTATCAGGAAGGATCCCTTTTTTATTTTTATAGAATAAGGAGCATTTCTAAGAGAATCAAAGAAAAATACACTTTTATTTAGGTAAATCAAAGCGGACGCTTTAAAGTTGACTAATATAGTCAAGTATGGTAAAATATACCATATACAGCTTTGTTTTGCTTGATTTATAATTCAAAAAAAGGAGGTGAAAAATAAATGGCAACAGTAATAACCGTCCCCCGTGATTCATCCTTACAATTCAGACTGGTAGTAGGCACCAATCCGGATACCGGAGCTCCTATCATCAACAGCAAGTCCTTTGCTAAGATTAAATCTGCTGCTCTAGATCAGGATGTCTATGATACAGCTACCGCTTTAGTAGGCCTGCAGAAGTATACTGTAGATGAAATCAGACTCGGACAAGAATCCCAACTTACTGAATAGTAAATTAGTCGTTAGTAGGAAAGGAGGAGCATGAAAGAAATTTAACGGCTAAAAACTAAAAACCGATAACGGATTTACCTTCTGGTAAATCCTTAAAAAGGAGGTGAAAAAATAAATGCCAACCGAATTAGGAGAAGTAACTAGTTATAAGAGACTCTACCTGCAGTTTAGAGATAGCGCTGCAAAAACTATGAACATCACTTTGGATAATCCTAAAAATTTAGATGATGGAGATTACGCTGATTTTGCGGCACAGGATGCAGCTATTGAAGGAGTCATGGATACGATTATCGCCAAGAATATCTTCCATAATAATGGTAATGACTTAGTGGCTAAAGTTAATGCAAGAATCCTTGATTACAAGTCTACTGATGTTATGGATGTGTAATATAAATAAATTAATATAAAATCTTCCTTGGAAGGCTCCGCGGACCTTCCCTGGGAGAGAGACCTGTCTGCGTGCTAACACGCACAGGCAGAAAGGAGTAATAAATGATAGAAGTATTTGTCACTAAATATCTTTTAGATTTCGCTCTTGTTTTTCTGGTTGGCTTGCTCTCCAAATTTATAATAAATAAGTTTGGCCAGGACAGGGCAGGCAAAATAAAAGAGGCTATACTTTCCGCTATGCTCTGGGCAGAAGAAGAGCTGGGGATAGGAAATGGTGAGGAAAAATGGAAAGTAGCCTGGGTTAAATTAATTGAAATATTAAGGAAACAAAAAGTTGAATTAAAAGAGGGTGAAATTTCCTATGTAAAGGATCTGATGAAAGCTACTGTCCCGGAGGTGAACGAAATTATCTATAAGGCTATGCCTGACGTAGTAAGGAATGGTAGGACTTTAAAATATAAATAAATGATGGTTATCATTAATGATATAAAAATAGCTGAATATTTTTCTTTATATGAGTTTGAGTGCCCCTGTTGCCGGCGGGTTATGTTATCTCCGGACCTTTTGATCAGACTGAATCATTTAAGGATGGTTATAAATAGGCCAATATATATCAATTCCGGTTACCGGTGTAAAGAAGAAAATCATAAGGTCGGGGGAGCTCCCGGTTCTTATCATCTCCTGGGTATGGCGGTAGATATTCATGTAAAGGATTTTTTGCTTTATGATCTTCTTCTTTATACTCAAGAAATGGGGTTTAATGGTATTGGATTTTATGAAAAGAAAAATTTCTTACATCTCGATATTAGGCCAGGATCAAAACACTTTTGGAAAGGATAAAAATTGATTGGACATTGAATATGTACTAAAATTAATAGCAAATAACGGCTTTCCCCTGGTGCTTTCTGTATATTTAGTATGGAAATTAGAGTTTTTTATTAATGAAATAATCAAGAATCAAAAGGAATTTTCCCATAGTATTACTGCTGAAATCAAAGAAATCAAGCAGGCAATCAATGAATTGCGGGTTGATTTTGCAAAAAATCAATGAAACTGTTGATACATAAGGTTTTTAGCGTTTTTGAAAAAAGCTTCTAATTCTGCGTATACGAGGCGTATTTAAAAAATATGATGAATCATACCAGCCAACTTAAAACAGGGGCTTAAAACAGGCTTATATTGATGATTATTTTTCGATGTTCCCTAAATTCCCCGCTTTTAATCCTTTTTTCGCCCAATATCGCAATTTCTCTCCTGAATCCTCTAATTCTCTTGTATTTTTACCATATTAACAAAGAAATCCTTAGGATTTAAGGGCTTATATTTAACTACACATTATTTGGAACACTAACAGGAAGATTAATTAAATCCTTTGGTTTATAGATGTTTCGTAATTCTTCTATAATTTCACCCCAACAAAAAGTTCTGAAGCTACCCAATAAGGAGGGCCTGACAGTTTCCAGTCCTTTGTCCTTTTGCTGAAGGGCTTTTTCTTTGAAAAAGAAGGATTTTTAAAAGATTTGTCGTATTTGGCTATTAGAAGAAGTTTGAAATATTGTAAAAATGTTTATTCCAAAATAGATTTTTAAAAATTTAGCGAATTATTTAGCTAGAATAAAATTAAATTCAAAGAGAATATTTGGTGTAAAAAATGTGTAGAAACTATATAACATTCGTAATAATCATTTCATTATTTCTAGGCGCAATATTCATTCCTCTCGTATTTCCGAATTTTTTAAATATCAATTTTGACAACCATGATTTAATTATAAAATTATTTTCAAATATTTCTACTATTTTAGCTTCAATATTCGGTATGATAATAGCGATATTTTTAATATCTTTTCAAATCTTCAAAAGTAATTATGTTTCTTATTCAGTTAAAGATTTTTTCAAAGACCCTAATATTAGTTTTTTATTTCTAGTATATCTATCTACAATATTAATTTCTTACCTCTCACTTACTTTTATAAAGTTAGATTATTATTCAAATAAAATTGTTAATTTATATTATCTTTCTTTGTTTCTTTTTCTAATATGCATTTCAATATTATATCTCTTTATAAAGTTAATCCTTACTTCTGATTATTCAAATAATAGGACAAAAGAAATAATTTCAACATTAACATATGAAAGAATATCAGAGTATTTTGAAAAATACGAAAAGTTATTTTTAAGTGAAGTTGATTTAGAAGATATAGATAACAATCCTCATCTTTTTTTAGATGAAATGTGTATAAATGCAGTAAAAAGGAAAGATGGTATAGCTATAAAAACTTTTTATAATAATTTAGGAAATAAGATAATATATTTATTAGGAAAATCTAAAAACCCAAAAGAGGAGGCTAAAATATTTGAATTTTTTAGAGGAATATATATTAATACTGCTCAAGTTGCAATAAATCAATATGAAAATTCAATATTAGAAACTGTTTTAGATTCCTTGTTTCCAATTTATTCATGTTGCATTGATAATAATATAACAGGAGAAAGTATAAAAATATTAGATAAAACTTTGAAAGAGATATTATTTTTAATTATTGAATCAAATGCATTACCCGTTAGATTTCCAATTTATCTTTATGGAATTAAAGATAATATATTGGATTTATTAAAAAAATACAAAAAAGCTTCTGATACTAATCCTGCAGAAAGGCAGATGCAAATACTATTTGAAATTACTGACAGAGCAATAGAAATCAGGAAGGAGAATTTTGTAAAGGAAGGATTGGGTAGAATTATTGATATAATTTATGAAGTTATTGAAGAAACTCATATCCAAAAATCAAGCAAGCATGAAACAGTTGAGAAAAGTTTTGAGATATATAAATATCTTGTTTTTAAAATGGCTGATAGAGGTGTATTTGATATTGATATTTTAATTTATTCTTTTGAATCTGAAAGAATCTTTAACATTGCAAAGAAAAATGTTGAATTTTCTAATCAAATATTAATGCTATATTGTGAGATATTATTAGAATTGGCAAATAGAAATATTTTAAGTGAATTCGTTATTGAGAATTTAGGTGAATTTGGTAAAAAAATTATTTTAAACCAGAGTATCATTGATAATTCTAATGACTTTATTCTTTATATTTTTAATGTATCAAATAGATTAAGAGGCATAATTGAGAAAAGTAAGGGGATGAATGTATCGGATAAATTTGATATTTTATATAAACAAATAGAGGATATGAAAGAGATGATTGAATATAGTAAAAAAGATTTTACTCAAATTATAGGAGAAGTAACTTCAATTTATACAACCTTCAAGAACGTTAAACCTTATTTAGAAAAGAACTATGTACCTCTAGTTTGGCCAAACCAAAATAAATAGTAAAATAAAATTATTACAATCGAGATTGGAATAATAATAAATTTAAAGCAGTTTAACTGTTTTTTAATAACTGTATGTAAAATAGATTTCCAATAAAGTTAGCGTTAAATGTATGAGATAAAAAAAGCACTTGCTTTTATAATATGGGTAGAATAAGAGAGGGAAATATACTTATTGATAGATAAGGGAAAATGTGCAATCAAATAGGGTTTATAGTATTGATTGGAAGATTAATTAACTCCTTTAATTTATAGGTGTTTCGTAATTCTTCTATAATTTCACCCCAACAAAAAGTTCCAAACCTTTCCAATAGGGGGAGTTATCTAAAATTGAGCTAACTTCCCTCAGTCTCTAAATAGTTCAGATAAGGTC
>Ga0307380_10012873_pt1 | contig 10370 bp, 9 predicted proteins | sample UN3MG_FD_202239 | JGI IMG/M metagenome (GOLD analysis project Ga0307380, IMG submission 202239) | Soil microbial communities from Risofladan, Vaasa, Finland - UN-3 | ecosystem: Environmental > Terrestrial > Soil > Coastal area > Acid sulfate soil | place: Finland: Risofladan, Vaasa | collected... | reverse complement strand
TGAGTTCGATGTGCTCGTGAGTATCATCAAGAAGCTGAAGCCGAGCATGGTCGTTCTAGATCCCTACGCTTCGTTCATGAGCACGAACGAGAACGACACAGAGGAAACAAAGAAGCTCACCAGAGCGCTGAACGACATCATCGAAGAGTACGCGTGTGCTGTTGTCATCATCCACCACGCGAACAAAGCTGGAGAGATGCGGGGATCTACGGTTCTACAGGGATGGGCTGATACGATCTTGAAGTTCTGCGCGAAAAGGAAGCAGCAAGTGCCCGGTCTCGACGGGGCTCATGACATTCTGACCGTCGAGGTGGAGAAGCAACGCGACGGGCCCATGGGCACAGCGTTTTCAGCTGTGCCATTCATTGACGAGCAGCTTGGAATGATCTCGTTCGGAGTGTACTACGGGATGGATGCCAAGATGGTCACCGCCACAAAGCTGAAGCTCGATCTCCTCAGACTGTTCAAGGCATCAGGAGCAGCGTTCACGAGAGCCGATCTTTGCCAACACTTCAGGGTGGGTAGAGAGAAACTCGACATCGCGCTGGCGTGGTTAATACGAGACCATCTCATTCAAGAGGTAGCGGTAGAGAAGAGCACGGGCGGGGACAGACTGCGTCACATCAATGCGTACATGTCTGCGACTGCAGGAAGTAGGATCGACCAGGCTCGAGCCATTTTCGTGGCGGAGCGGATGCTGTCTAATGAGGAAGATGACGAATACCTGTGTTAGATTGTGGGTATGGTGGATACAGAGACTTACGTGAACATGGCTCTGCTGGAATACGGCAGGGATCCCGCTTTCAGGAAGATGACGGATACGCTCACCACTCGGCTCGTGGAACAGGGCGACTTGGAGGAACTGACTCCTCTCCGATCGACACTTGCGCGACCCGTAACAGGTGGTGGGTGCCTCGCACAGCTTTTACTCCACGTGTTTCACTCGCAGTCCACCCAGCCTCAATGGCAACGCGCACGAGATCTAGAGTCAGGACGGGCTTGATCCTTCTGGCGACCTCTGCGCAGTGTGCTCGTACTCGTAGGGGGATGGGGTCCACGTGGTACTGCCGAAGCACTCTGTCGATGCCGCGGACCGACTTGCCTAGCTGCACTTCGAGCCATGCTCTGGTCTCTGGAAGCTCGCCGACGATGTCCCACATGAGTTCAGCAGCGAGCTGGCGTGCGTCAGATGACTGTCTTGATAATCTATTCCCAGTACGTTGCACGTAGGCTGAAGGTATGACCCCCGTCTTTGAGTACACGGCAAGCAGCGCAGATATCCAAATCCTATAAGCTGCGATCAGTTCGTTTTCTTGCTTCTGCACCGTTTCTGGAGCGTTCACTGTGCCCTCCTGGAGTAGTCAGAAATGTAACCTTATGTTAACCGTGTTCGCTAATGATTCTAGGTAGCTGTTACATTGCTGGGAGTTTCTGCACATTCAGTGGGTGGTAGTTGGATTCCACTGTCGTGCTCTGGGGTTGTTACATTGCTGGGAAAATGAGTCAACTTCTTTAGTTTCGTTATAATGAACGACTCCATGTCGCTTCCCAGGGTAGAGTGACTGACTACGCAGCGGTACATTGCACGGGTCACACCGACATACGCGAGTCGAAGTTCTTCATCAATAGAGTGTGCTCTTCCCCACGGATGCCTCCCCTGCACCACATCGCACAGGTAGACAACAGGCCATTCCAGACCTTTAGCAGAATGTATTGTGGATAGCACCAGAGCATCGATACTGGTATCTTTAGTTTGCAGCTTCTTGCGACCGATCTTCACGCCCTCGTTCAGCTGATCCATGAAGACAACGAAGTCCTTCACTGATGTGAACATGGAAGCTAGCCACTCTACCTGTTGCAGAGCAGCCAGCTTCGCAGCATCGGGAGCCAGTCCTCCTGACTCCTTGCGAAGTGATTCCTCGAAGTGCGTCTGCTTCAGTACATAGGCGATCAGCTCTCTTGGCGTCATTCCGTCTTCCATGCGGGCGCGCAGTGCACACACAACGTCTTGCAAATCAGAGATGCTGCGCTGCTGTCTCAGTGACAGTCCGCCTCGTTCACGCAGCGTTTGCAGATAGCTCTCATGGCCAGCGTGCGCGATGTCAGCGGCTGATAGCGCGGGCTTGCCAATGTACCTGAATGGGCAGTTCACTATTACCCGTTCCCACGACCCTGTCGGGTCCCATCCTCCAGCTACTCTGAGGTAGGCTACGAGCCCCACAACCTCACGCCCACCAGCGAATGTACCAGAAGCTCTCTTCTCGTATGGGATGTTCTGCCGAATGCACTCAATCTCAACCACATTGAGAAATGTGGAGAGTCTCGACAGGATGGCACAGGAGCGCCAGCTTCCTGTCTGAGCATGTACCTTCATCGCTTCCTTTATGACCCAGCGTGCTTCCATTCCCAGTTCATTGTGCTCGACAATCTCCAGCGATGGCCTGCCATCTTGCAGAGCAGCTGGCGTCTCGGCACCACCCCACTCCATCTTCCCTCCAAGGTGCCAGCTCTCTTTGATGACCAGGCCGGTACCTGCGTCGCAGATCTCTGGGACAGATCGATAGTTCACCGGGAGTATGTAGAGCCCAGTATCCTTTTGCTTCGTGAAGTCCACGAATGTGCCTGGTGATGCTGAACGGAATCCGTACAGCGACTGAGACGGATCACCAAGTACCATCAGATGCTGTTTGTCTGGAGTCAGTGGCTCTACTTTGTCTGTCAACTGTGAGCCCATGCGTGCGAGCATGTATGCCAGGTCCCATTGTACAGGATTAGAGTCCTGCGCCTCGTCGATCATGATCAGCTGCCACTGCGCTTGCAGATGCTGCAAGGTTTCTGGCTTCACAAGTAGTAGCATCCAAGCCCACAGTTGCATGTCATCGAAAGAGTAGAGTCGGTTCCCAGAACGCATGCCCTCGAGCTCGTCGTACACGCGGCTCAATGCCCACGCAGGGAGCCCAGCCTTGCTTGTCCAGCCCTCAGCCACTCTCTCGATGCGTTTGTATGCAGCGAGGTTGAGACCGAACGGATTGCCGAACACAGGACAGATGCCAGTTGCCTTGCACGCTTCGATGTAGCATCGCACCTCGTCGAAGTCGTAACGGTAATGCTTGTACCTCTCGACAGACAAGCAGCGCCGCAGCAGCATCTGTGTGCGCCAGCCAGTGTCATCAATGTGCAGGCCATCAACTAGATCTGCTCCTGGACCCAGCAGCACCTCGTTGCACACTGAGTGGATTGTACCTACACGTCCCGCTCCGAGTCCGAGCTTCTCCAACCGCGAGTTGATTTCTCCTGCAGCTGCCCTTGTGAATGTCATGGCCAGGCACCATGACAGACTGTAATTGTCCTTGGCTAGTCGAGCCAAACGCGCAGTGAGCACTCTGGTCTTGCCTGATCCAGGAACTCCTGTCACTGCAGCTTTGCCTGGCCCGACTGCCGCCGCTCTCGCTTGGTGCTCATTGAGAGAACCAAGGAGCCTATCGATACCTGAGAGATCCATATCTACTCCGGCAGAGCTTGGCTGAGATCGAACCAGATGTTGTCAGTGATCCAAGTAGCGAGACCCTTCCATGTCACGCGACCCTTGGAGTCGTCTGTCTTCCATGAGATGCCCGACTTGGCGAATGACCACAGCGCTCCATTGTACTGCTGCTTGACCTTCTTCTCAGAGAATGGAAGATAGACTGCACGTAGTGCTTCAGTGAGTCCTCGTAGAACTGAATCCCTCGTGTGACCGGGGATGATAAAGTTATCTTTCAGAAGCGGAGCGTAGACTTGCGGTGTGCTGTCTAGCTGGCCAAGCAGCATCTTCGCCCACACACCAGTCATTTCATCTGAAGCTGGGTCGAGCTTCTTCTCTTTGGCTGCTTTCTTGGCGGCTCGCTGCTTTGGCGCTTCCTCTTCTTCCAGCAGGAACTTGCTGACACTGGCGACACGCTCGGAGCTCCGCTTGAAAGCTACGTTGACCACATCACTGCGTGGGCTTTCGCAGCTCTCGCATACACTGAAGTATTCGCAGCGACCCCATCGACCGTTGCACTGTCTGTAGTCTTTCGGCCAGTTGGTTTCATCGTCACGGTAGTCATCACTCGATGCGATCCTGCGATAGACCTCGCCAGCCAATGGAGCCAGCTGCTGCGTCTTGAAAGCTGCAAGACCTCTTCTGCTCAGAGGTGCTCTCGGTCTGGCGTATGAGTCCGGGGTCGGAGTCTTCCTGCCCTTCGAGAGCAGGTTGACAATTGTTCCTTGCAGCGGACCAAGCTCACTGGCGTACCCACCCTCTTCGAACACAGTGGCTTGGACATTGAACTGCCAGTCCATTCCGTAGCCTTCTATGAGATCACGCGTCATGTTCGAACACGTTTTGTGGTCAACCAGGTATACACCCTGGGGCAGCGCTCCACCGGCTGGATGCGGATCGGACGGGCGCTTCAGTGCAATGATGAGGTCAACACGCGACGAGATCGGAACCTTCTTCGTGCGCTGCCCGACGGGGCACGGCACTTGTGCCACCATGTTGTACTCAACAGCTCGTGGGCACCACGTTTCCCACTCTTCCGTACCGTACTTGTCGACCATGCCGGAGAACAGGGTCTTCACTTTCATGGCCAGCTCGGCAGCTCCAGCTCGAGCAACATGCGTGCAAGGCTCGAACTGTCGCTCTGCTCCAAACAGGTATCTCGCTGCTGCACAGTAGTGCAGCAATGAACCGTAGCGCAGAGAGTAGTGCTCCTCTTGCGGAACGAGGCCCATGATGTGACTGAGGTAGAACTTGCGCCAGCAAGTAGCGTCACCGAGTACATGTGATGACAAGCCACCACTCGACGGGCCACCGGGGAGATCTGGCATCTTCTCTGCGATGACAGCGTGGATGTCGACAGCTGCCTCGGGGTCCATAATCGCACCAAGTGACACGCCGCCAGGTAGCACGATGGATGAGAGCGGTATCATATCTACCTGCATGGCTCCGAGCACGGGCTGCTCAGGCGGAAGAACAGGAAGAGCGGGCGCAGGCGGAAGAACAGGCGGAAGAACAGGCAGAAGAACAGGCGCATCAGCTACTGGCAGCTCAGGCGGAGGAAGCACAGGAATTGGCAGAGCCTCTGCTGCTGTTGCTGATGGAGGCTGGACTGGTGTCTGCAACTGCTCAGTCATGTAGCTGTCCATCGCGTCTTCGACAAACATGATCGGTGAGCATGCTGCGGTAGCAGGTGGTGGGGGCGCTACCACTGGTGCCTCTTGCTTATCCGGATACTTCGGTTCGATGCCCCTTGCACGTAGCTTCTCTTCGAAGCTGACCTTGTCCAGTCTGTGATCGCAACTGGGGCACAATGTGTGAATCAGCGTGGCGACTGGTGTACCAGGCTGGTGCCCATCCTTGCATGACTCGTCAAGTGCGTACCCTCCATCCACAGGCTTGACAGTCAGCCTCATGCCGCAGCTTGTTGCCATTTTCTCTTGCATGACTCAGAACCTCCGTGATTGGTGCTAATGACAGGTGACCCAGAACGACAGCATCAGTATGAGACCCATCAGCCAGTACCGCGGTTCGGTACTGTCCGTGTTGTTGTAGTTGTCACTAGCTTTTCTCGCTAGCTGCACCTGCTCAAGCGCATCAGTGTCTTCGATGTAGTCAGACAGATGCTCGCGTCGCACTGCTGAGTCCTTGCATTGCAGATCGAACACCTCGAACTCTGTCTTGCCTTCAGCCACACGAGACCCACGAACAGCTGCCTGCGTGACCCAGATCGGAGCTTTACCCTCGTCAGCGAAAGCGACCCAGCGCAGCTCGGGAATGTCCAGTCCGGTGGACCAGGCAGAGGTAGCAACAGCCACTGCGGTCTTCCCGCTGCGAAGCTGCTCCACATATGCGTCCCTCTTGTGCTGCGGGACATCTGAAGTGACCCACGGCACCGGCTCGCCCAGCACGTTCTCGATAGCTGCAGCTAACTGCTCAGCTTTGGCCTTGCGCCGCACGAACACAACACCCGGTGAACTCGTCTTCGCCTGCTGCGCCGCCCAAACAGCCACATCTTCATGTCTCGGCATCTGACCTCCAATGTGTACTCTAGCTCACGTTTGGGCTGTTACATTGCTGACTCGAAAACGTCTCTCAGCAATTTAACAGCCTATCGGTATCATTAACGAACACGGACGTCAATCTCCATTTTCGATTTACCTACCAGCAATGTAACAGCTATATGATATTATTAAAAAAAATATATACAAGTATGGTTACATTTTTGAGAATGTGTCGGGGTCTAGTAGTACTACTGGGCAATTGGAATAATGTATTGCTGATAGCGTGGTCACAGGCAAACGAGCCTGTGAATGCCCTTGGCCAGGTAGCCTTCGCTAACGAGCCGTGCAGGCTTGATCGTGTAGCAGACTGGTCCGAGCAGACCGATGACGAGGGCATTGCCTGAGTCCTGTCTGAGCAGCGGAGTGGCTGACAGACCACAGCGGAACAGAACAGACTTCATGGACCCGATGACCTTGGCTCTGGTTGGCGCGCACACTCCATGGCACTCATCGACCAGGAGCCCCTGCGCCGCTCGTAGGCTAGCCACAGGTGCCGTGCCATAGCTGGCGCATGTGACAGTCGCATCGGCGTCTCCGAGCACCTGGAGCATTGCAGGCAGTACCTTATCGAAGACCCGCTGTGTCTGTGCGGCCAGTTCTCTGTTCTGCACAAGGTACAACCACTCGCAGATCCCAGCCACAGCACCAACTGCAATGATTCCAGCAGCAATGTGCGTCTTGCCTGCTCCTCCCGGTGCTTGCACGATCGAGCGCCAGTGCGGCGCAACCAGTGCGGCAAGCACAGCGTCGGCCTGGTAAACCCGCAGAAACTCTGCCTCTACGAGTCGCTCTACGAGCTCCTCAACCTGCGGTGCGTCCCAATCTGTCTCGCGCACCGAGAGTAACGCACCCACCATGACACGCATGGTTTCTGATGCGTTCCTCACGAAGACAGCGCACCCGAAACCAGCTGGGTCATATTGTGCAGCCCACATGGATAGTGTATGCTCCAGAATATCAAGCTCTTCTGCTGGACCGTGGATGACAGCGAAGAGTGCATGTTTCGGCATGTGAATGTTCATAGTGAGTATCCGTGATGGCAAAGAAGACTCCATCTATCGAAGCTCAACACACTGAATTCAAAGACAGAGCAGGAGAGGCTGGAGCCACAGAGCCAGGCCTTGACGCTCCTCCAGTCGAGCTTGGGCACTGGCTCGAGAAGCAAGTGAAGATCGGACTGCTCGATCCCGCTGCCCTCTCCGAGTTCCGCAAGTTGAACGGTCTGCCAGATGTGGTGCTCCCAAGCGCCGCGGTCCCGCCCACTGTAGATCTCACGGCCAACAGCAAGGCTATGGACAGTCACGCCAGCGAAGCAGACTGGACAGCTGTGTTCAAGGCCTTCAGTAACTCGGGGGACCCCGCAAAGATCGCCATCGAGACAGGCATCGAGTTCAACCTCGTACGGCATCTCGTGTCTTACGGCGTGCGCAGGCTCGGATTGCCCCCTGTGCGTGAAGAGGCTGTTGACTACCGAGAGGCTGACTTCAGGACGCAAGCCCTCGTGAAACAGACGAGGGACCCACAGCATTTGATGCACCTGGCCGAAGCGAGAGAAGCATCCACTGAACGTGTGGCAAAGGAATCGGCTGCTGCACAGGGATTGCTCATCTCTTCCCTCAAGACAGCAGACTCCTTCCTCGGGTATGTCAACAAGGTACTCGAGAAGACCATGGCACCTGGCGGGTATGAGATCCCAGAGACAATCAGTGCATCTCATCTCAACAAACTGGCTGACACAGCGAACAAGCTCGCGTCTGCTGTGGACAAGGCAGTCAGGCTCTCGCGCTTCACTGCTGGTGAGCCTGAGCGCAATGTCACACTCGAGGTTGCCACGCTTGTAGGTAGAATGAGCGAAGACGATCTCCGTGAGTACCTCTCCACAGGTTCCATTCCCAGGCATCTCAAGCTCAAGACATCCAACTTCATCGATGCAGAATTCAGCGAGCCGGAGCAAGACGTGCCGCTGTTCCCGCCAATCCCTCCCGGTGAGCCGAGCAAGTAGCTCATGACCGAAAACATTCAGCCCGACAGGCTCAAGGCCACAGCAGATCTCCTCATCAGAATCGAGGAGGCTCGCAAGAATCCACTCTCCCTCTTCAAGCTGCTCGCCAGTGACGAAACTGGCAACCCGTGCCACGTGAAGTGGTTCCACCAAGAATGGGTAGACCTCATCATGACCAACAAAGATCTGATGATTGCTGCCCCTCGTGAATCTGGCAAGACGACCATTCTGATCTACGTGGTTCTCTGGATGATCGGACGCAACCCAAACATCAGGATCAAGTGGCTCGGCGAGAATGACTCTCTCGCCGTGAAGCGGCTGGCCACTATCCATGAAGTCATCGACAAGAACCATCTCTATCACCTCGTGTTCCCAGGTATCGTCAAGACCAAGCGTGGGGACAAGCGACCGAACAACGCTACGCAGCTCAACGTCGAGCGCACGTTCGTGTCTCCCGAACCCACTGTCGAAGCCTGCGGTGTGCTCAGTGCAGGTACTGGTGGACGAGCTGACATTCTCATCGGTGACGATGTCTGTGGTGCCACCAATACAATGGTCAACCCGAGTCTCAAGCCCAAGGTCATCAGCAAGTGGAACGGTGACTGGCACGCCAGCCTAGTGTCCACCGGGCGAGTCATCTACATCCACACTCCGTGGGCGCAGGACGACCTGTCCGCTTATCTCAAGAAGCACTCGGGCTGGGCATACAAGAAGTACAAGCATGGCACCCCCAAAGATCCCTACCATTCCATCTTCCCTGAGCGCTGGCCCAGAGAGGTGCTGATTCAGCGCCGCAGGCAGTGGGGCGCTATCCACTATGCAAGAGCCTACCTTTGCGAGCCTCTCGGCGAGCACATGGTGTCGATTAACCCTGAGCATCTACGAATCTGCGGACCGACGATACTCACTGAGAGCAAGGTCAGTACTGCGACGGCTATCATCTCCCTCGACCCAGCGTCAGGCAAAGAGGCTGACAAAGGCAAGCTGGACTACTTCGGGGTAACCATCGGCCTGCTCGTGATCACCGAGGATGGTGAAGAGGTAGCAGGCTCACCGCCATTTGAAGTGTTCATTGTCGATTCGTTCCAGCTACGCATCCCACTTCACATTCAGGCCAAGCTTGCTTGGCAACTCGTTGCTCAATGGGAAGCTAGCTACCTGCTCGTCGAAGCGAAGGGTATGCAGTCGCTCGACTCCTGGCTCACACTGGAGCAGCAACGCAACATCAAGCTCCCTCCTGTCGAGATCGTTCCGATCACTTTCGGATCTACCTCCAAGGGGCAACGGCTCTCTCAGGCTGCCCCGCTCCTCGACCCGCCCACCACTGACAGACCCATTGTCTGGTTCCACCCACGTACCATCGACGAGAATCCTCAAGCCGGAACTCTCACCATCGATGGTGTCAGCCACGAAGTCCACCGTGAACTCAGAGAGCAAACCCTGTCGTTTCCTGTTGCTCATGATGATACACTCGACTCTTTCACCCAGTTACTGAACTGGATCAGAATGCACTTTGCTGAGGGAACGATCGAAGACGCCGCCTCAGCAAGTCAGCAAGACACCTGCGGCTTATCGATCCTGTCAATCTAGATACGCTTCAAGTATCTCTTGCTGGTCGTCACCAGGACGGGGACCATCCAGTCGTTGTTCTCGACGTGCTCGATCATCACGTCACCGAGTACCTTCGCAACTGTGGTCTCTCGCCGGCCAGGCATATGCGCCTTGCCAAGCGTAGCCGGCTCATCGATACAGTACTGAGCCACAGTTCGTGGGCGAGCAATGCAATGCACAGCAAGTGAGGACCTGATCGCATTGGAGCCAACGAGAGTCCCGAGCTGAAACAGCTCTCGTACAGTGATGCCGCACTTCGTGCACACCCAGCCAGGCTTCAAGCCTCGTATGATCGCACGTAGCGCTGCCTGCCGTGCCTCCCTGTCTGATAGAGCATCAAGTCGCTCAGCCGCAATCCGCGTCAAGCAGAACCTGTGAGCATTGTCGATGAAGATATTCATGCGGTGTAGCCCCCCTCCCCTTTTCTTTCCAACCCGACCACCACGCCTAGCTTATCTACGTGAATTTGTATTGTCAAGGGTTTTCTCCTGTGGCTTTGATAACAAGAGGGTCACTCAGAACCCTCACAACGTCCTCGTTGCTCAACATTTGCTCCCGAAGCTCGAGCAGCGTATCTGCTCGGAGCACAAGGGCCAGCTTGATCGATGTCAGTGGACACGTGCCGTAGATCTGCAACGACCATGGATTGCCTTGCGGCTTGCCGCAGTACAGG
>Ga0307380_10012868_pt1 | contig 10375 bp, 7 predicted proteins | sample UN3MG_FD_202239 | JGI IMG/M metagenome (GOLD analysis project Ga0307380, IMG submission 202239) | Soil microbial communities from Risofladan, Vaasa, Finland - UN-3 | ecosystem: Environmental > Terrestrial > Soil > Coastal area > Acid sulfate soil | place: Finland: Risofladan, Vaasa | collected... | reverse complement strand
CACATCCGCAGCCGTATGACCTTGCTGGGGCGCGACTACTCGGACATGTACAACCCGGTGGGGGCGCGGGCCATCACCCCCTGGGCCGAGATCTATGATCTAATTGCAGCTACCGGTGTGTTTACGCCTGGAGAAGAACGCATCACCCGATCATGCCTTGTGCTTATGGGGCACATGTATATGCAGTGCGATCTCATGAACTGGAAGTATGGGTCACGCAACGCCAATTTTGAAGCCGACCGGGTTGATGTAGTCGGCGGTATCGGCCTGGCCTTTCATGGCGGCAACGATTCCCAGCAGATGATCGATCACTGTGTCAGCCTGATGAAAAGCTCGCTGGAGGTCTACTGCACCCCGGGCAGCGGCAAGTGGTACGAGAATCCGGCCTGCTACTACCTCCATGCCTCCAACTGCCGCCTCAATCTGGCCTTCCACCTCTGGGAACACGGCATTTATGACGTCACCCAGATCCCGCGCATGAAGGATTACCTCTCCTGGGCGCTGAACATCGCCACATCGCCCTATACTTATGACAACGAACTGCTGCGAGATGGCACCGGGGCTGACCAATACGACGCCGTCGACAAGGTCCGGCGCGTTCCGCCGATTGGAGATCATGCCGGCCTTGGCCCGAGGTTCAGTGAATACTTTGCCCTGATGGGGATGGCCTATCGAACGTCTGATCCTGAGTTTTCCAAAAAACTCTTCTGGCTCTACCAGGCCGGGGGGAGCTACGGCGGTGGCTACTCCCGCCATGCGCTCTTCTATGCCCATGCCGAGGAGGAGGATCTGCATCCGGTCGAAGCTCCAGCTCTTGCCAGCCGTCGCCTGGAGGGGTTTGGCGCGGTGCTGCGCAACAACGTGCATCAGGATGACGAATCCTGCTGCCTCTTCAAACTCGGGCCGGGCGGATACCGGTATCACCGCACCGAAGGCAGTATCATTCTAATTGAAAACGGCAAGCCGCTCATCTTTGACGGCGGCGAGGCGGGGGAGACCTGGCGCCACACCACACTCTCCTTCGGTAAGACCCACATGCCTCTTGCCGCCGGCCACGTGGAGCGCTTTGCCAGCACAGAGCGGTGCGATTTTGTTCAGGGTGTCAGCCCCAAAGCCCTGCAGCCCGGGGAGCCGGTCTTCCTCTCCGACTCCTGCGAGCATCAGTTGGTGGAGCTGGCCTTTGAGCGCTTCAACGAGCCCAATCCCGCCAACAGCCGCAGCCTGCTTCATGTCAAGGGTGACTACTATATCCTTCATGACCAGCTCAACCTGCCCGAAGGTCAACTGACCCACTGGCACCTGCAGGCGGTGGCTGATGAGCACGAGGGAGACTGGAGGCACGGCTACCGCTTCAAAGGGCGCTTCGGTACGGACCTGCAGGTCCTCCTGCCCGGGCAGAGCTTCGATGAGGAACTGGTCCGCCAGGATCCGATCCTGGAGTACGCAAAGAAACCGCAAGAGAGCTTTGCCATGCGCCATCTGCAGTTGAGCGCCACTGCCCCGAAGCAGATCCTGGCTGTCATCAGACCGTTGCACCCCGGTAAAGAGCCGTTAAAGGCGGAGCTTCAGGCCACAGCCACCGGCGGCTGTATTCTCAAAGTAACCGGACCGGGAATCGACGACTGGCACTGCTTCGACCGCCACGGCGTATCGATCGACGAAAGCGGCCTCCGTTTCGACGGTCGGTACGGCAGCATGCTACGCCGGGGCGGGGAGTCATACGCTTTCTTGTACGACGGTGAAAACCTGACGGCCGATTGATATAAGGAGTCAAGATCCATAAATCATCACAAAAAAACAATTGTGACCCAGCATACACTTTGCCCCATACACGAAAGCGCTCGCGAAGTCCAAGGCGGTTCGCAGCTTATTGCTGGCGTCACGGTCCGCCGAGAAGGACCGCGGCACTGGCCATTTGTCTATCTCCATGTCCTCTTCCTTCGTGTTATACACCGAGATCGTATGGCCATACGCAAAGTACCAGAAGACTAGTTTGACCGCATGCCACAATCCCGCGTTCCCAATCAGGAGGGCGAACCTTTGCAGTGTGGCAGACGCGTCATTTGGTGCGGACTTGGCGGTTTCAACGAGTTCATCCTCGTTTGCTTCAGACCAAATCCTCAGCCATGCCGCGCGACCATTCAGCCACCCCGTGCGTCAGAAAGTCGCGCCGCCCCGGAGCGTGCAGCCAGCGGTCGCCGGGAGTGTCCTGATAGACAAGCGACACATCGGTGACGCCGTCGACGTGACATGGCGCAATCATGCGGAACTGCTGCAGGAAGCCGACCGTGCCCCTGGCGGCCGGCAGCATTGAGAGGCCATAGTAATCTCCTAGCTAGCACTCCGGTTCGATGCAGTTCGACCATTGCCACGCAGGGCAGGTGTAACGCATGCTGTGGCATGGCATGGCAGTTGATGGCGGCAGCACGCGCCTGCGTGCGAGCGAGCACTTGCTGGATTGCTAAAAACAAGCGCGCATTTGCTCGGATAGGCGCATGAGTACCTGCCGCGGCCTGTTGTGCCCCCTGCTCCCATTGAGACGCCAGTGTCTCAACCGCGTAGGAGTCTGGAGAATCTGTTTGCAGCATCGCATCCATGTCGCACATCACCAGGCGGATGCGAAACCTGTCCCAAACCCACGCGATATCTGTCACCGAGTTTTTACTTGCCAGCAGTTCGTGGGACACCCCACCGAAGTCAAACAATACGGCAACGGTGCCTTCGAACGGATAATCGTGCCAAATGCCCATCAGATACACTCCTTATTATGAAAGCTCGCACCAGCGCGGACTCAGCAGTATACGGGATAGATGTCCGGTGAGACAACTTGACGCGATTTGCCGACACAGTCTTCATGCCAAACCCGCCGAAGTGCATCCCGTGCCGCTCGGGGCAGAAGCAGGTTCGGCCAGGCGCAGACATTGTCGATGGCGATGACACGTTCCATTCCCGTTCTTCTTCTTCCTTGTGCTGTCAGCCTGCGGCTTTCGGATACTGACCGTACCGCGTCAGGTTGCGCAGGGCGTCCACCGCACCCCGAATCAGGACTGGCGCGCCGCTGGCGTCCATGGCCATCAGCCCGTCGTTCGCGCTGCCATCAGCCCGTCGTTCGCGCTGCCATCAGCCCGTCGTTCGCGCTGCCGTCAGCCCGTCGTTCGCGCTGCCATCAGCCCGTCGTTCGCGCTGCCATCAGCCCGTCGTGGCGCAGCCGATTTCATAGAGCAGCATGCCCGCCACCGTCGGGTCGGCCTCCACCGCCGCGCAGAAGTCCGGGTTCAAGCCACCGCCCTGCTGATTGTAGTGTAGCAATGAATCCAGACGGGCTTGCCGGCCGACACCGCGCGCGCCTTGATGCCGGCGGCGTTCTCCGGCCGGTAGACGCCGAACCCGTAGTCCTTGATCGTCACCTCGTCGGCAAGGTCCACCAGCCGTTGCCAGTCGGGCAGGATTTTGGGCATGGCCCAGAAGCCGATCTGGTTGAAGTCCCCGCCGAGCTGCGGGTGCTCGAAACTGTCGCGCAGATGCACTTGCAGTTTCCGGCCGTGCGCATGGAGCAGTTCGCAGGCCTCCTTTACGAAATCGAGGCAGAAATCGCCGCGCAGCCGCATCAGCTTGAGCGGATCGGCGGGTTCGGCCAGAATGTTTACCCCGTGGCGCTCGCGATAGGCCGCGACGAGCGGTTCGTTGCAGCCGAACTCCGTGCAGTCCGTTACCGCGCTGGAATGGTTCTGGATGCGGATGTCCACGCCGTCGAAGCACATGTCGATCATGCTCTGGATTTCCGCCAGCCAGTGGGCGCGGACTTCCGGGTAGGCTTCGCACGGCGTGCCCTTCATATACTCCACCTTGCCGCGCGCAATCCCGAACGTGGTGGCGGTGCGCCAACCGGGTTCCCAGTAGAAGAGGCCGATGGGTTCGAACTCAAAGCCGCGGGCGCGCGGCCGGTTCGGATCGCCCTGAGGAAACGCCGCCCCGTCGCGCAGGGCGTCGGTGACGGTAATCGGCACAGGGTCCCCGGCGGCGCTGAAGGCCTGGATCATGGTGAACGGGATCGTGACGAAGCCGGCCGGATTCGGGGCGCCAAACGAGACCGCCAGGTATTGGGTCTCGGCGCCAATGTGCAGGCCCTCGAGGCGCAGCACCCGGCAGCGGCGCGGTCCGCCCGGGAGTTCGTGCCCGGCGGTATCCCGAATCGGCCGGCGCTCCACCCGCTCGGTGATGCGGAACGCACCGGCCAGCGGCTCGTACGCGCCGTTGGTCTTGCTCGTCCAGACGCGCAGGTTCTGCGCGGGGTTGTCCGCCAGCGCGGAGTCCGGCTGGGCCGCGTATTCGATGCCCGGCGGACGCCGGCCGCCGTAACTCGACCCGATGATTCCGTCCAGGCAGAAGCAGCACTCGATGGCCGCGATCGGCGCCTGGGCCCGCCGGTCGCGCTGCGTATCCGGCCGGCGCCGGACGCGCAGCGTGGGGTGGTCGACCAGGAATGGGTCCAGCCCCGCAGCGTAGCCACCAAGCTGCGGCAGCGGCCGGCGCGGACAGAGGCCCGGGGCATCCGCGGGCGCGGACCACAAGGCCCCGCCCTCGTGCGGCTTGAACACGGCGAAGGCCTCCAGCCCATGCCGCTTGGCCGCCAGCACCGACTCGTGGAACGGATCCAGCCTGAGGAAGCGCGCTCGCGCCGCAACCGCGTTCGACTCCAACTTCGCTCCCGACAAGTCGCGCCACGGCGCCAGAATCTCCGCCAACGGCTGGATGAGGTAGAAGCGCCGGAAGCCCAGGCCGGCAAGCAGCGCCGCCTGTTGGTCCAGGTACTTCGGACCGATCGGAAGCGCGGCAATCACGTCGTGGATATCGAATACCGGGGAGATTGGCTTCTCCAATGGCTTGCATGATGCCTCCGTCCAGTTCGCTGCGTGAGCGCGGGCTACGCGATGTCCTCTTCCCGATAGCGGATGGCCTGGCAGGAAACATCGCCCCGGTTGCCCCGGCCGCTGCTGGTCTCCGAGCCGCTGGCGTAATACAGCGCCGTGACGATCGAGCCGTCCGCGCCTGCCCACGAAACAATCCGATTCCGCCCGCGGAAACTTGCCTGTGCTCATGGATCTCTCCTTGTCACCCAGGCCAGAGTGGAACGGGCCAGGATGATGCTGGGTCTGCAACCTGCCTCCCAGCCCTCGTACAGGCAAAGGATCTCGCCATCCGGCAGGACGGCAAGGTCGCTGTAGGCGGCGGGGCCGGGATGCAGCACGCGGCCGGCGCTCCAGGTGCGGCCGTCATCGGCGCTCATGCTGTGGTCACTATCAGGTTCACCGCAAGGATGGCCACATGAAGGTCCGGCCGCTCCACGCAAAAATCGATCTCCTGGACGACCTGGGCGGGTCCATCGAGCCCCGCGCACCACGCCGCTACGTACCGCCGCACGCCGCGATGCACGATCGGCAGCGGTTGCGTGAACGTCTCCGTGGCATAGGGGCCGATGGCGGAGTCGGTCTGCCGGCCGACCACCAGCGGCATTCGCTGGATGCCTTGGGCCAGATGAAAGACGGCCGCGCCGATCTCCATTCCCGTCGTTCGCACCTTGGGCTCGCTCGCCAGGAGCCATTCGGCTCCGCGGATCGCCCGGCCAACGGGGATGCGCAACGAGGAAGGGCCCCCGAATTTGCGAAAGACGCTCTGGTCGTCGAACCGCCCGGCGCTGAGGAGCACGAGGTTTCGCCCGCTGGGCCTGACGTGAAAGAGGCAGGGCCCAACCTTCAGCGCCGGCTCGGGGCCAACCTCGAGCAAGTCTCGCAGGTCGAATGTCAGCTCGCTGCCGGGCAACCAGGCGGCATGGCCCCAAAGGTTGATCGCCGGCAGGGATTCCTCGCGGAAGTACGGGCTCAGGTCCACCGGCGCCCGCGGGCCTTGAACATATGCAGGCTGAGGCTTGGCCGGCGGCGGCGAAGCCTGAATCTTCTGCGGGGAGTCGCTCAGCCCCGACAGTCGGATGCGAATCTCGTGAACGCGGCTTGCAGGACTCGCCATCGCGATACAGCCGTTCTCACAGGTGCGGTAATCGACGGCACTGCCGGCCGCATCGGCCGCCGCCTCGGCGCGCCCGCCAAAGCTCGGCACGGTCAGATCGAGCGCCTGCGCCATCGGCAGCGTCAGCCGATACACCCGGTCCTGCGCCCGCCCGCGCGTTTCCAGCACCGCCTCACGCACCCGCAGGAGCGACGAGGCCCACTGGGCGGGTATCGCCGGATGCCAGCGCACCGCCCCAGGCGCCGCCACCGGCTCGTAGCCAAACAAACCGCCCACGGTCGCCTGGAGAAACGCCCCCGCGCAGTTGCCGAAGGGGATGTTGAGCGTGCCTTGGCCGCGCAGACTGGCGAACTCGGCGAAGGCCCCGGGCGAGTCCGTCCGCACCACGGCGCCAGCGGCCGTGCCGTGCAGCAGCGCCCACGCCCGCTCGGCCCGCCCGTGCGCGGCGTAGCCCTCGGCCGCCTCGCACATGCCCACCGGGTGCACGCCGTTGTTGCCGAAGAGATCCGGCAAGTAGCTGCCGGTCCGCATCAGGCATTCGCTGACCCACAGGCCGCGGTCGAGCGACTCCAGGCAGCGACGCTGGATCTCGGTCGGCAGATCGACGTACAGCGCGGGGTACACATAGTCGGTGCAGTATGCCGCCTCGTGGCGTCCTCCCAGCGGATCCTGGCAGGAGCAGAAGCGGCCATTGTCCTCCATCCAGAGCACGCTCAGGGCCTGATTCCTCATGCGCGCCGAGATCCGGCGCCATTCGCTCGCCTGGAGTTCCTCCCCGAGCGCCTCGGCCATCTGCGAGAGGCGCTGGAGCACCCCCGCTGCCATCAGCGTCGGAGACAGGCCCGCCCCCGGAAGCGATAGGTGGTCGGCCTGGTACAGGAACGCGTTGCACCCGGTGTGCCAGTTGAGCAAGCCGCTGTCCTGCGGGTCGTGCTCCCGCAGGAATGCCTCCAGTGCCCGGCGGGTGGAAATCCACACCCGCCGCAGCGTGGCCGTGTCGCCGGTGGCCGTCCAGCAACGGTAGAGCTGGAGCAGGTAATAGGGCAGGCCGTCGGTGCTGTGGTAGCCGCCACAGGAGCCGTCGGCGCCGTAGATGCCGCCAAACCCATCCTGGCGCTCCCCAAAGAACAGCAGCGCCTCGCGGGCGCGGTCGAGTTGGCCCAGTGCGATCGCCGCGGAAATCTGATAGTTGTTCGAAAAGTAGCAGGCCCAGCCCGAGATACCCTCCAGCCACGCCGGAGGCATGTACAGGGCGTCGAAGTTCAGCATGGCCGCTGTGAAGCCTGCATCCAGGACGGGGCCGGGCGTCCGCATCTCCGCAGCGTCCAGCAGGGCGCGAAGGTTGATCTCTGACGTGTTCATGGACCATTTCTTCTCGTGCAATACGTCACGCGAACCGCAGTGCGAACATGTCGGCATCCTCAAAACGAAGCGCAGACAAACCAGCCGGACTGCCACACGCGAGAGACTGCAATCACTGCTCGGTCAGAATCCCGACCATGCCGACCAGCGCGAGGCGGGCTCGTCGCCGGCGCCGTGAATGAAGGCGGCAAACGGAGGGGGCGTGCCGACCACCAGTCGCGCGCGAACCTCCTCGACGTGGCCCATGCGGCTCATCGCCGGCCAATATGCGCCGTCCTTGACCTTGGCGTTGGGGTCCCAGAACAGAAGCCCGTCCGCGCCGCCATCGAGCCAGTCCCGCGCCTGCCGCAGCACGTCGCCAAGCGTCGGCAGGGCCCACGCCACCAGGCCGGGATGCACCTTCACATGGGTGCCGTGAGTGATGCGCCTGAACCACGCTAAGTCCGCCGGCTCGCCGGATGTGTGCGCCGCCGGGCCGTTGCAGATGCCGAGCTGACCGATCAGCCCCTGGCGTACCCAGCGGGCGACGTCGAGGCCGTAGCGACGGTTGTCGAACTCGGTCGAGAGCACCATCGCCGACAGCGCCAGCCGCTTCCCGAGTCTCCGTTCGCGCCGGAACTGGTCCAAGAGCTCCCGCACCTCGCGCGATTGAATTCCCATAGGAGATGACATGCAGAACGAACAGGAACTCTGCTCGACGATGGTTACGCATGCTCCCCAGGAACTCCCGGACTGGCTCCTTGAAGACATGGAGTTGTTTAACAGGACGGGTGAGATCACTGAAAGGCTGATGAAAGAATCAGCTCCTCGATTCGGCGAGGGTTGCACAAGTCCGGAAAGCCCTGATGCTTTTCCCGGCAATTTCATTTCGTAACCCAGCAACTGCACATCGTCGCCAGCTGGAAACGGCCTTCCGGGTTCAAGTCCCGGCTTCGGCACCAGATAAACACAAGCCCGTGCGCAACAATGAGTCACGCACGGGCTTGTTTCTTTTCGTCGACCTTCAGAGCGTGTACAGCGTCTTCTCGAACCGCAGCCAGCGCAGCATCGGCTGATAGCCGCACTTGCGGTAGAAGTGCGTATCCGATTCGTTGAACTGGCGGATCGTGCAGTCGCGCATCTGTTGTCTTCCGTGGACGACCTGACCGATCCGACGGATCCGACGGATCCGACGGATCCGGCCGATCGATCCGCCCGGCCCTGTGCACCTGCACCCTGTCCCCCTGCCTCCCCTCACCCGATCTTCACCGGCAACTTCTTCGCGGTGATCGAGTAGGTATGGCACGGGAGCAGGCGGTATTTCGCGCTCTTGGGGAGGTCCTTGCCGCCGGTGAGGTCGCGCACCTTGCCGGGCAATGCCGCCTGCTGAGCCTTGAGGTTCCACAGCGTGGCCCGCGTGCCGGCCTGGTCGTGCCAGAGGACGCACTTCCCGCTTTCCTGCAGGATTCGCCTGTGCATGAATTCCTGGTTCGCGTTGTAGTCGGCAAGGGCCTTCTTGTGGCTCTCGGTGAACCATTCATCCAGCCGCTTGCCCGCCAGGAACAGCGGATGGCCCACGTTGGCCATGTGGGCGAGGATCTTGCAGTACTCGGGCACCGGCCACCACGCCGCCTGCGGCTTCTCCTGGCCGGTGGGGATGGTGGTGTAGCCCGTGCCCAGGCCGACCTTGTAGCAGGCGAAGATGTTGTCGATGCCGTAGCTGGCGGGGCAGCCGTGCTGCACCTCGCCGAACGGCCCGAACGACTCGATCAGGAAGTGCACGTCGGCGTCCTGCAGCTCCTTGAATCCCTGCAGCGTGCCGCGCCACGTCGTGGTGGGCGTGCAATCGGCGTAGTCCACCGGCATGAAGCCCAGGTTGTAGAAGCTGTCGAACAGGTAGCCGGCCATGCCGGTTTCCTCGCGGATTTTCTTCAGGCACTTCACCCAGTAGTTGCGGGGGTTGCCCTTCGCGAAGTTCAGGATCACGAAGCAGTTGGTGTATGCCCCGCCGTAGCGGAGGCGGGCGTCTTCCATCCTCACGAACCAGTTATGGAAGTCCTTGCGGTCGAATTCCTCCAGCACGCCGGGCGTAGCCACGCCGTTGCAGATAGGGCTGCCGTACGATTGGTCGTTGTTGGTCCACGAGAAGGGCATTATGCCGTGCTTGCCGCAGCGCTCCACGAACTCCTTGAGCTTGGGATAACCGCCCAGGCGGGGCGCCGGCTCGTACTCGTGCCCGCAGCACATATTCCACGGCCAGTCCTTGCAGGGCATCTGCTCGGTCATCGAGTTCTTGTTGCACGGGTCGATGAACAACGCCTTGATGCCGATCGCCTCCGCGCACGGCAGCAGGTCCTTGTAGTAAGTCTCGTAGGTGAAGTTGAACCAGTAGTTCATGCCCAGCCGCTGGCGGACGGGTTCCTCCTTCAGGCCGAACTCGGCCCGCGCCCGGTTTGCCACGGCGTCGAAGATCCACGTCCACAGGTTCTGCTGGTCGGTCAGCGTCTTGTCGTCGGTGTTGAGGAGGATCTTCTTCGGTGAGGTTGCGAAGTGCAGGGCTTGGTCGAAGATGTGCTTGTCGAATGTTTTCAGCTCGGGTTTGCCGGCTTCGCGACGCAGCAGCGAGCGGATCAGCTCCACCCGCTCGAACACGCCGACGAGCGTGGCGGATCGCCTGAACTGGAAGTCGAACGCCTGGTGCGACGCCCACCGCGGCAGGTTGTGCGTCATCACCGGGTTCGCCTTCGAATGCGAGTCAAGCCAGTGGATGACCCCTTCGGTGGTCCAGGCGGTGTCCTTGGCGAACTTCACGACGGGATCGGAGCACGACGACTGGCTGTATTCGGTGGCGCCGGTGATGTCGCCGCCAAGCTCCCAGCTCGCGTAGTCCATGATCCAGTAGAGCGGCACGTCATCGCTCGAGTAATCGTACTGATAGGAGAAGCCGGAGAACGCAACGCCTTCGAAGGAATCGGCGGCGGCGCGGATCACGATGTCCATCCGGCCGGTG
>Ga0307380_10012867_pt1 | contig 10375 bp, 7 predicted proteins | sample UN3MG_FD_202239 | JGI IMG/M metagenome (GOLD analysis project Ga0307380, IMG submission 202239) | Soil microbial communities from Risofladan, Vaasa, Finland - UN-3 | ecosystem: Environmental > Terrestrial > Soil > Coastal area > Acid sulfate soil | place: Finland: Risofladan, Vaasa | collected... | reverse complement strand
CGGACGGACGAGCGCCCCTCCGTGTGTTCGCCGCGGTTGCCGCGGGGCGTCGCGGCCCGGCTGGTCCTTTACGAAGAGCACGTCGTGATAGTGCTCGCGGTAGCACCCGCAGGTGGGGCAGTCGAGCTCCAGGTACATGCGGTCTTCGGAGTGCTCGTACAGAAAGCGACCCGGCACGGTCTGGTCACACCGGGTGCAGTGAAACCGCCCTTCCCACGGCAGCCCCTTGATCCCGCGTTGCACCGGGGCGTACCTGCGCAGCGAGAGCTTGTACCGCTCGAGCTCAGTGACCGCATCCCCTTCGACGACGGCCCGGCGGCGAATCCGGTCGATCGGACGGTGCAGCACGCCGGAACGCTGCACAGCGCCGTCACACGCGGGCCCCGCGGTCGGCGTCGGTGCCGAGCGGTCACCCCCGGTCCGTGGCGGGGACTCCTGGTCAGCTAGGTGTTCGTTGTACAACCGGTTCATTCGAAGCAATCCGGATAGACCCGTGGCCGCCGCTTTCGTTGCTGATAAGCCCGAGCCAAGTCCAGGAAAATCTCCAGATCGCGATCGATTTGCGTGTTGACCTTGTCGAAGTAGCACGTGCGGATCGGCAGGTCGTCGTGATCTCGGCTGACCACCGGGTAGACCGCCTCGCAGACGATCCCGTTCATGCAAGTGAACGGGCTGATGTCGATGACCCCGTCCACGCCCTTGCGGTAGTAGTAAATGCCCTTGCCGACGCTGAGCACCATCTCACCCAGGGCCCCGGCGGACGGTAGGTACGGCTCGGCGGCCGCCAGCACCTCGCGGACGTCGTGGGGCTCCTCATAGCCCTTGAGGTCTTCGGCGACGGGGGCCGTCAGGGCGTGCTCGTAGCGGTGCTGCGTGCGGCTTTTGAGCTTGATCTTAAGGTAATCCAGGTTGAACCAACCCCTGTCGCGCAGCAGGTCCGTCTCGCGCGACCAGTTCGTGTACCAGACCCACTCCATCATATCCGAGAGCCAGCATTCCCCGCCGAGCCGCTCGATACGCCGGGCGATGTCCTCGTTGGCAAAGGTATTCACGCGGCAGTAGATCTCGCCGACCAATCCGATCAGCGGGCGACCCTTGACGTATTGCGCGGGGACGGCCCGGAAGCGATCGCGAATCCGCTCCATGATGCCGACCAAATCGTTAAGCTTTTGCTCGGCCTCCAAGCCGGGCCGGGCGACCGCGGCCTCCAGCTCCTCGACGGATTGCTGATATACCGCGTCGGAGTCCCCGGCGTTCGTCTCATAGGGGCGGGTCCGGTGCAGGAGCTTCAACGTGACCTCGGCGGCCACGATGCTCATCCAGACGATGCGCATCAGGTCGCCCGCGTGCCCGCCGATACCCTCGTAACTGTCGTTGCTGGTGGGCGAGACGACCAGCACGTCGCCGTAGCCCAGCTCGTGCAGAACCTGCTTGAGGTACGGCGCGTATTGGCCGAAGCGGCAGGGTCCGCTGGAGCGCGGCATGAAGAACGCGGCCTTGGCCGGGTCGAAGCCGGGTGAACGGCAGACCCGCACGAAGTCGCCCAGCGTGATCTTGTGCGGCAGGCACTCTTCCCCGCCGCTGTGCAGCCCGCCCAGGTCGAGCGTCTCGTCGTTGGAGTCGGGGGTGACGGTAGCGTCGATGCCGAGCGAGCGGTAGGCGGCGGCCATCACCCGGGCAGCGGCGTGGGACATCTGGGGGATGTAGAGGGTCCGGCCGACAAGGCTTTTTCCGTCGCTTTGCTCGGGCAGGTTCGCCACCATCGTAGGATTCCCTTGCTATCGAGATACGCCTCGCAGCGAGTCATCGTGCCGGCGTCGTTGGAATGTCCGTCGAACTGGAGAGAGAGGAACGGTTTTCCGGAGGCCGGGCGAATGTAGCCCTTGAGGAACGAGTCGGGCCCACACTTGAAGTTGGTGATGAAGATGATGTGGAGGTTTGATCGTTGGCCGACCAGCTTCGCCGCCGCCAGAATCTTCTGCCCATACTCCCAATACATGTTCTCGTTCACGTCGCGCACGTCGATGTCCGCCAGCGGCAAGGCGTCAATCGGCAAAATGTTCACGCCATAGTGGTCGCGCAGCTTCTTCGCCGTCGAGATGCTCACGCCCAGGTCGTGGATGTTGTACGGTCGCCCGACCAGGACCATGCCGGCTTCGCCGGTCCGTTCGAGCATCTCCAGGGCCTCGCGCCCGGCCTGCTCGTACATCGAGCGGAAACGCTGCTGCGCGGCCCAGCCGGCATCGAAGGCCCGCGCGGCAACGGACCGGCGCACGCCGAGAGCGGCCACCGCATCGACCAGTGTCTTGCGAAGCCGCTTGAGGCCGGCGCGGAAACGGAGCGTCGGACACAGGATCCGCGCCTGCCAGGCCTGGAACTGCGGCGCCTGGCGGATCACCCACGGCAGCGTCTGCCCCCAGGGACAAACGTGCGTCTCCGGCAAGTCCCCGTCGGAGTCGATGTCCGCCGAGAGGATGTTCGGCAGCCAGAGGTAGTCCACGTTTTTCTTGACCAACTCGGCGACGTGCCCGTGGGCGACGATGATCGGGAAGCATGGCTCGGCCAGGGCCGAATCGAGCCCCAGGCGCACGGTTCGCCGATCGGTCGCGGCGGAAGTCGTCACTTTGAACCCGCAGTCGCGGAAGAAGCGGCGCCACAGCGGCAGCAGGTCATAGGTGTACATGGCCAGCGGGATGCCGATGGTGGTGGTCGCGCCGGGCGGGTCGCCGTCGTCGTCGGCCTGCAAGAGCTCGTGTCGCGCCGCGACCAGGTCGGGGATGACCGGCTTGCGATCGGTCTTGGCCCGCTTGCGATAGCGGTCGGAGCACTTGTCGCCCCAGAAGGTCTTCTCGCCCTGGACGTTGAACTCCTGCACCGAGCAGCGGTTTCCGCAGCCCTTGCAGGTGAATTCGCGCAGAGCGTAGTCGGTCTTCTCCACGTCGTAGCCGCGGAAACGGGTTTCGCTGCGCGCGGCGGCAACCTTCTCTTTAGCTAGCAAGGCCACCCCGATCGCGCCCAGCAGCACGTTGTGCGGGGGCACGATGATCTCTTTCCCGCAGATGATGCTGAACGCCGCGGCCACCGCGTCGTTATACGCGGTTCCCCCCTGGAAAAAGATGCAGTCGCCGATGCGCCGCCCGCGTACCACGCGGTTGATGTAGTTGTACGCGATTGAATAGGCCAGCCCGGCGATGACGTCTTCGCGCTGGGCCCCGCGCTGCATGTAGGTGTTCACGTCGCGCTCCATGAACACGGTGCAGCGCTCGCCGAGCTTGAGCGGGGCCTTCGAGCGGAACGCCAGTGCGGCGAACTCGTCCTTGATCGACACGCCCAGCTCTTCGGCCCGCTCTTCGAGGAAGCTGCCGGTGCCGGCCGCGCAGGCCTCGTTCATGGTGAAGTCCACCACGACGGTGTCGGTCGAGTCGCCGCCTTCGGACTCGAGACTGATGTACTTGCTGTCCTGCCCGCCGATCTCGAAGATGGTGTCGGGTCGTTTGCCGAGCAGGCGGTCGCCGACGAAGGTGGCCCCGGTCTTATGCGCGGTGATTTCGTCGTTGATGCTGTCGGCCCCGACCAGCTCGCCGACCAGCTCGCGTCCGCTGCCGGTGCTGCCGACCGCACAGACCCGCACGCGCCAGCCGACCCGCTCCTCGAGCTCGCGCAGACAGCGTGTGACGACCTCAATGGGCCGGCCTTCGGTCCGCGTGAAGATGTAGTCGATCACGTCACCCTGCCCGTCGATCAGCACGAGCTTGGTGCCGACCGAGCCGATGTCGAGCCCGAGGTAGGCGTCGATGATCGCGTTATCCTCGGGTGACTCATACGGCTTGACCCGGTCGCGCAGCAACGTGACGCGCTCGAGGCTCAGTGGGGGCGAGGTTGGAAACGCATGGCTGCCGCCGCCCGCGTCGCGGCTGAGTCGCCTGACCTGGTCGCGCAGGTTTGGCGGATCATTCTCGGTCGCGTCGGCCGCGATGATCGCCGCTCCGACGGCTCCGAGCGAGTCGGCGGCGTCCGGCACCATCAGGGCCCCGTCCTGTAGCTCGAACACCTCACATAGCGCGTCCACCACGGCCGAGTTCGCCGACACGCCGCCGAGCACCGCGACCGGCGGCTCGGACACGCGGCCTTTGACAACCGCCGATTTGAAATTCGTCGCCACGGCGTTGCAGAGACCGCGCAGCACTTCCGGCGGGCGAAAACCCCTCTGCTGCGCGTGGACCATATCGCTCTTGGCAAACACGCTGCAGCGGCCCGCGATCTGGGCCGCGCGCTCGGTCTGCGCGACGATGCCCCCGATTTCCTCGACGGCGTATTGCAGCCGCGAGGCCTGCTGATCCAGGAACGATCCCGTGCCGGCGGCGCAGTCCCCGTTGCTGCTGTAGTCCACGATGCCGAGCATGCCGCTGCCGGGGTCCGGCATGAGGCGGATGTATCGGCTCGTCTCGCCGCCGATCTCGAAGACCGTCCGCACCTGCGGGTGGAGCAGGTCGATGGCCCGGACGCAGGCTTGAAAGTCGTTGCAGCGACGCACGCCGAGAGCTTCGGCCACCAGGTCGCTGCCCGAACCGGTCAGGGCCATTCCCGCGACGGGCTCGGAGCCGAGGGCGTGCGACACTTCTTCGAGCAGCTCGCGGGTGACCTCGAGCGGGCGTCCGTGGGCTCGCCGACTGCGGACCACCACCACCGCCACATCACGCCCCTGCGGCGTGCTGAGCGCCCGCAGGCCGACGGGTAGGCCGCCGCGCGCGAGCAGGGATTGGGCGAGCTGCTTCGGCAGCAGCAAGGCACCTTTCACGCTGACGGCGCCCACGTCGATCCCGAGGTGGATACTCACCGTCGCGGCCCTCCCCTCAGAGGCTGCCCGGCTGCCGACACCCACCCGGCTCGGCGGCGAGCTTCTCGCAGGGATAGAGTAGTTCCGGTCTGAACGTCTGTCGTTGCAGCAGGCTCAGGCACGGTCAACTACCTCACTGGAGGCGCGTCAGATTGCGTGACGCGAGGCCCGAACAGCCCACGTCGCGGCAAGCGTAACAGAGGGGCAAGCGAACCTCCTGCGCTCCGCGCCTGCACGACGCGCCAACCGCGCCGTCTCCCACGGCTCCCGCGGGTATTCAAAGCCCCCCGTAACCGCGCGTCAAGCATTCTGCCGCCGCGGGGCGCAGGCTCCTCGGGGAGCATCACGCGCAACAAGACGGACAAGCGGCCGCTATCCCCCTGCGATCGGCGGCCAGATACTCAGCACGCATCCGTCCTTGAGCCGGCGACGGCGGTCCGGCACGTGCCGCCCGTCCAGCAACACCAGATGAGCGAGCCTGGCCGGAATCCCGAGCTTGCTGATCACGTCGGCGATCGACGCGCCGTCCGGGGTCTCGATCTGGACGCCGGTCCGGTCGCCGCCCGGCGGCAAGTAGTCACGCAGCATCGCGAATAGCCGCACTTCCACGTTCAACTCGGCAACCTCTCTGCTCCGCGCTGCGACACGGAGACTCGCGGGCGAACCGCGGACTTCAGTCCGCGCGGCGCCGCGCAGGCTGAAGCCTGCGGCTCCTCGCAACCGCCCCTACTAGTACTTCCAACCTGGCGCGCGCAGCACGCCAGTCAACCCGCGCCGCAGCGTGTCGCCCAGCGTGGTCTCGCCACGCGTCAGCCGTTCCTCCCAACCCGAGCAGTCGTGCCGCGTGCTGATCAGCCAGCTCAGCACACCCAGGTCGTCGCAGGCGTTCCAGACGACGGCGCCGTCGCAGCGGCCATCGCGGAAGATCAGCCGGCGTGAGATACGGCGCCGCGGGTCCACGTAATGATGGAGCGTACGTCCGTCGCCACCGCCGCGGCTGCCGCCTCCCGGCTGAAGCACACCCACCGACCCGAGCGCGTGGCCGAAGAGGGTGGTGACGTTGCGGTTCAGTCCGCCGGTCCATTCGGTGCGGCAGCCGATCATGTTCAGCCCGGCGATGCGGCCCTGGTCACAGGCGTTGGTCCAGGTGCCGTAGCACACCTTGCGGCCGGTGACGCAGTGCGTCGCTTGGGCGACGTCGCCGGCCGCGTACACGCCCGCGGCCGACGTGGCCATCGTCTCGTCCACCAGTATACCCACATCGGTGGCGATGTCGGTGGCGCGGGCCAGCTCGGTGTTGGGCTGCGTGCCCTTGCCGATGATGACCAGGTCGGTAGCCAGCCGCTGCCCCGAGCGGAGATGCACCATCAGCCCTGCGGCTTGCCGCTGGGAGCGGGCCTCGATGCCCACGGGTTCCGCGTTCGTGAGCACACGCACGCCGTTGCGCCGCAGCACCTTCTCCGCCAGCCCGGCCGTGTACGCGTCAGCGAGTTGCGAGAAGATCGCCGGCGAGCGCACGACGAGTGTGACCTTCATCCCGCGGTCGGCCAGAGCGGTCAGCGCTTGCAGGCAGACCGGCCCGCCGCCGAGGAATACCGCTCTAGCGTGCGGGCCAAGCGTTTCGGCGTATTGCAGGATCGCGACCGCATCGTCCAGGTCGCGCAGGCAGAACACGCCGGGCAGGTCGATCCCGGGCAGCGCCGGCCGCTGGGCCAGCGCACCAGTCGCGATCAGCAAACGGTCATAAGGAACTTGGTGCGACGTTCGCGAAGGCTCGATGACGATCTCCCGCCGGCGCGTGTCGATCGCCACCGCCCGGCGTCCGCTGAGCGCTTTGACGCCCATCTGCCGGTACCAGTCCGGCCGGTGCAGGAACAGCTCATCGCGGCTGAGCTTGCCGGCCAACAGATACGTCAGCATGACGCGCGAATAAGGCGGGTGTCGCTCGGCGGCAATCAACGTAATGGGGGACCGCCGATCGCGCGCGCGAATCGCCTCAATCGCCGCCAACCCGGCGGCACTGTTGCCGACGATCACTAAGCGTTGCACGAGCTGACCTCGGAGCGCGAGAAGGCTACACCGCAGGGCGGTGGGCGGTGGTTGGCCTACCCGCTTTGCGTCCGCGTAGGACGTGCTGGCCAAAGCAAAACCAGAACGATATTAGATATCATCACGGCCGTTCCGGCCCGCCACAGAATGTCGCCGAGAGACGTCCCCGCACAGAAGGCTGCCGCGATGAAGGTTCCCAGACCTAGTACGAAGGCGCCGATTTGAACCCATCTCATTGGCTTGCCTCTTCACACGTTACCGGGATTCGACAGCGCTCAACCGTGCGGATCGCTCTGCCCGCGCAGCAGCGCACGCTGCTAAACAGAACCTGCCGTGCTCGGTGCTCTCTTGATCATTCCGCGCTAAGCTTCGTATTTGAACGAGATGTTCACGCGAGCGCGGAAGGCGGCGACTTTGCCGTCCTCAACCTTCATGTCGAGCTTGTCGATTTCGGCGATCCGCAGGTTCTTGAGGCTTTTGCCTGCGGTGTCCACCGCGTTCCGGGCCGCCTCCTCCCAGGACTTCTCGCTCGTTCCGACCAGTTGGATAACTTTGTAGACACTTTCGGCCATGAGCGTTCTCCTCATACGGTCTTCTCGGGCACGTAGGTCGGGCTGTGCCCGACAGACGTCCCAGTCCGACGAATTCCAATCGCGTCCGATATTGCGCCGGACTCGGAGGTCCGGCGCTACAAGCCCGGTGGTGGGCGGTGCCCACCCTACGAGAGGCTCTAGAGCCCCAAGGCGGCGAGTTTCTGCTTCGTCGGCCGGCCCTGGGGGTCCCAGCCGCGCAGACGATAGTACTCGGGCAACATCTTGTTTAGCGGGACGGTCTTGCCCTTGGCGGGTCCGGCGGGCATCGGCGTCTGCAACAAGCGTTTTGGCAACGTATCGTGCTTAGCGGTGAAGCCGGCCCGCAAGTTGAACAGGCGCTCGAGGTTCCAGATGCGCTCCCCGGCCAACAGCAGCTTGTTCACGGTGTAGTTGAACCCGGTGGCCGTCTTCAGCATTGTCGCCAGCTCGGGCGCGCCGATCGAGAAGGTCACGAACAGGCAGGTGCCCGACGAATCCAACGCGGCTACGGTATCCTGGAAGGCGATGTTCATCTCCGCCTTGCCCTTCACCGTGAGCGGGTCCATCTTCACCGGGTTGCCGAGAATCTCCGGCGCGATCATGTAGCCGCGCACGTGACAGGCCCCGCGGTTCGACGTCGCGTATTGCAAGCCCATTCCGAACGCGCCGCGTGCGTCGTAGGCCGCAAACTCCTGCTTCTTGACGCCCATGAACAGGTCGGGGCGCCCGAACTTCTGCGCGACGCGGGCGCCCCCCTCGGCCAGCACGTCGCCGAACCCACGCCGATAGCCGATCTTGGTCATCAGATCGACCAGGGCGGCCCCGTTGCCGAAGTTGAGCTTGCAGCCGACCTGTTTGGCGGTGATCAGGCCCTTTTCGTAGAGCTCCATGGCACAAGCGATCGTGCCCCCGGCGGTAATCGTATCTATGCCGAGCTCGTTGCAGATGTAGTTGGCTTTGGTCGCCGCGGCCAGGTCGCTCACGCCGCAATCGGCACCTAATGCCCAGATGGTCTCATACTCCGGCCCCTCGCCGAAGCCGGCGTACTTCCCGTCCTTGACGGCCGTGACGCGTCCGCAGCCGATCGGGCAAGCCATACAGGAGCGATTGCGTACCAGGATCTTCTCGGCAATGGTCTCGCCGCTGATCTGCTCGGCGGCCTCGAATTGTCCCTCCTGAAAGTTGCGGGTGGGAAACAGCCCGTGCTCGTTGATCACGTTGACCAGCACAGCCGTTCCGAACTTCGGCAGGCCTCCACCGGTCACCTCGCCGGCCTTCAGCTTCTCCAGCGAATCCAGGCACGCCGCCCGGAAGGCTTTCGGGTCGGCGGCGGTCACCCCGCCGCTACCGCGCACGGCGATCGCCTTGACCCTCTTGGATCCCATCACGGCGCCGACGCCGGACCGGCCGGCCGCGCGGTTCTTGTCGTTCATAATGTTGGCGAAACGGACGAGTCTTTCGCCCGCCGGGCCGATGCTGACACACTTGAAGTCCCCGCCGAGCTGCTCGTGCAGCCTGTCCTCGGTTTCGTGGACGTTCTTACCCCACAGCTTGCCGGCCGGGCGAATCTCGACCTGGTCATCGTCGATGACGATCACGACCGGCTTCTTGGCCACCCCTTCGAGAACGATCATGTCGTAGCCGGCGAACTTGAGCTCGGGCCCGAAGTTTCCGCCGCAGTTCGAGCAGGCGATCGCCCCGGTCAGGGCTCCCTTGGTGACGGCCATGAACCGCCCGCCGCACACGGCCGACGTGCCGGTCAGCGGTCCGGTCGCGAGGATGAGCTTGTTCGCGCCGGCCAGCGGATCGACCTTCGGATTGACCTCGTCGTAGATCATCTTGGTCGCCAGGCCGCGTCCCCCGATGAAGGCCTGCGCCGCGTCGGTGTCGAGCGGCTCTTCATGGACGTGCTGGCGGCCCAGATCGACGCGTAAGATTTTGCCTGCGTATGCGTGCATCACGCCGTCACCTCCTTCAGGCTGTCACGCAGGCGGTCCGCGTACGCCTGCCGAGCCGAGTGCGAAAACCGCTCGACCGCCTCGTAGCGTAGGGCCTGCGGCGCGCAGAAGCGGACGCATTCCGGGTCGCCGCCGCACAAGTCGCACTTGCGCGCCTTGTTATCCCAGTAGTTGATCGCCCCGAAGGGGCAGGCCAGCGCGCACATGCGACAGCCGACACAACGTTCTTCCACCACGAGCACGGCGTTGGTCTGCGTGTCACGCACCAGCGCCCCCGACGGACAGACCGGGATGCAGGGCGCGTCATCGCATTGCATGCACACCATCGGCAGGTAGACCGCGTCCTCGGGGTAGATCGCCATGCGGATGTGCGACCGCGCCGGGCGGTAGGCCCCGCCGTGCCGCTCCGAGCAAACCAGCTCGCAGAGCCGGCAGCTCGTACATTTCTCGTGATCGATCGCCAGTACTCTCACCATAGTCGTGTCTCGCTAAGCGGGGCAACTGGATTGGCAGCATGGCCGATGTGCAAGGGTTCACTCCTCACCGATACGCGCTTGGTAACTCCCCGGATCGGTCGCGTCAAGCCTCGCGTCGCCGCGACCGCGTCAAGGGGGTCGCCGGACGCCTTCGACCTCCGACAGCGCGCCGGCTATGATGGGGCGAAACCGCCCGGGCTCCACGGACGTTGTCGATGACAAGTAGCTGGTCGATCGTCGAGTCGCCGTTTCGCAGCGCGGCCGCCATGGCGTACGAGGGGCTCTTCACGCTCGGCAGCGGGTATCTGCACGTGCGCGGCTCGCTCGAGGAACACCTGTCCGACGCGCCGCAGAACGTCGAATACACGCGCCCGCCCGCCGACGTCACCAGCGAGCGATTCCCCGAAGCCAAGGCGAAGTGGGGAACGTACGTGCCAGGCATCTTCGGCGACCACCCGCTGCTCGGCCGCGAGATGGTCAACC
>Ga0307380_10012865_pt1 | contig 10377 bp, 12 predicted proteins | sample UN3MG_FD_202239 | JGI IMG/M metagenome (GOLD analysis project Ga0307380, IMG submission 202239) | Soil microbial communities from Risofladan, Vaasa, Finland - UN-3 | ecosystem: Environmental > Terrestrial > Soil > Coastal area > Acid sulfate soil | place: Finland: Risofladan, Vaasa | collected... | reverse complement strand
CGTTGAAACGTGCCTCGTTCAGATCAGGTCGAGTACCTCCTTGCGGGTAGTCGCCGCACCCCCACACCACGCCAGGCGCGTAGGCAAACTGAAAGCCCTTGAACGCTTGGCTGCCGCCCGGTGTTAAATCGAACTTTGTGTAGCTTCCATCAGATGGATCGATGAACGTCACATGACCGGGAAAGCTGGAACCTGCCCCGGTGACGATAACAAGTTTATCGATGTCCGCTGCGTAGTGAATCTGATTTTGCCCGATAGTCGGCGCACCGCCTGGTTCCAAGTCAACAAAATTGATGGCGAAGTGATACGCACTTAATCTAGACATTGTTTTTGTCGCGCAGTCGAATTTCTTTAGATAGGCTCTGAACCCGCCACTCTCCGGCCCGGTCACTCCCACCGACCAATAATAAAATGCGTCTCGTGTTGGATCGTATGCCGACTTGCGCAGAGTACCATTAGCGTTATCTTTTCCGTCTGAGTCTAGTGCAGTTGTAGAGAATGCATAGCTTCCAGGTGCCAGAGAAACCCAGTTGGCAATTTCCTCGATGTAGATCGTTCCATCATTAGTCGCTGTGCCCCATTTGCCATAGGTGTAAGCGCCCGTATGCTCAACGATCTTCCCGCCCGGCACGTGCCCGTCCGTAAGCGACCACACCGACAACTTACCGGCAAAAAACACGGCGACGTTACGCACTGGATCGACGCAGAATAACCATTGCCCGAACGAATAGTCTGTGTACCAAGCGCTATTCGCATCCGCGAAGTTCGCGAGATACGCACGCGAACCGGCATCGTAAAGGGACCAATTACCTATGCGGTTATCGCCGAAGTGAGCAGTCGCAACGATGAACTGCCCCCACTCGGGGACGTATTGCAACCCAACAGCGCCTTGTATATTGGACCATGCGCCGTGATATTCGCCACCACCGAAATCGGGAAAACTAACCGAGTCCAAAAACGTTTCAGTTTCCAAATCGAAGATTACAATCCGCGCTGGCCCTGTTGGGTAGTTGTACCTATCATCAACCATCCACACTTCCCTGTTGATGGGGTTGTACTCTGCAATACAATTCCCAGCAAACGTCTCAGTCGTAAAGCCAACTGGCGCTTCGAAGCCGCGCACGAGCGGCCCATCGCTCCCATCAACCACGACTTCGAAAGTTAAGTTGCGCAGCGATCCGCTTTGTCCTAGCTGAAGCCCTTCAATGAATACCGTACCCCGCCCACGATATGCCGGTGCTGCGCCTGCGCCGACCGCTGCTTCGTACGTTGGGTCAGGTAGCTGATCGGATGCGCCGGTGTAGACCGTCATGCGCGTCCATTCTTTTTTTGCGCCAACCGATTGCACCAGCTTGCCGACCAACACTGAAAAGAATCCGCTGCCGCCGCTCGCGACAACGCTCGCCGTCGGCGCTTCGGCATCTGCGTTGTAGATCAAATCTCCGTTATCCCATATGCGCGTCACGCCGATGATCTCGTTATCAGTCAGACCATACAAACAGTCCATCTCATACGTGATCGTGGTCGTCTCTTGCTTCGGCTTTCCGCCGCCCTTGCCCCCGCCCGTGGTCGTGGTCGTGTAGAGTGGTCGTCGGTTTGTGTTCCACCACATTTGCCCAGCTATCCGCGACGCGCCACGAAGGTACGGAATAGGCGCACCATACTCCGCGCCGACCACGCGCAGATCGGTCAACGGTTGAACTTGTTTTTGCGTCTTCGGCGGATCGAGCGCACCGCCAATAGCCGAACCAATCGCCCATCCAATCTGCGCGCCGAGCGGTCCACCCACCGCGCCGCCGATGGCAGATCCAATACTACCAAGAACTATGCTAGCCATAGATCGACCCCAGGGAAAGCGTACGCAGCGACGAAGCGTTGATTAGGCAACCACGTCAGGTGCGACTCAACAACGCGCGGGGGATTCGCTACGTTACTCGCATGGATCAACGATAACCCCCCGTGCTTATAGTTGCCAATCACGCCCAAGTGTTGCGGGTACTTGTCGGTCACCATCACCAGCGCGTCGCCCGGTTGCATATCGGCTTTCGCTACACGCCGCCCCATGAACTTGTCGCACCATTCGACCATTAAGTTCTTATCGGGGTTTTCTCCATACGGCGGCAGATCAAAATCCTGCGCGACAAGCGCACAGCGCCGCGCACAAAGTACCAACACGCCCGCGCAATCAATGCCGTGACCCGGCACGCGAGCACGATGGTGGAACCGCGTGTCGATCAGCGAGCGCGCATATGCAACGATCTCACGCCGCTCGCTCATACATCAGCCTTCGGCGACTTGGTCAGATCGTCAATGCCCTTGCGGTGCGGCTCACCTTGGAAGTTAAGCACGTTGTCGAACTTCGCAATGCAATCCTCATCGATACGCTTGCGGCATCCAGCAACCGCTTCGTACGTTTCGGTACCGTCAACCGTACCGAACATCTGTCCCCACAACGTGAACGTTCCATCTGCGGCGTACTCTTTAACGCGCACCTTCTGCCCTGCGTTTGCCCCGCTCGTGAACTCAAAAGTGCCCTCGCCAAAGAAGTCCGCCGCCTCGGTGCGTGTGCTGTCGCGGAATATCTGCTGACTGGTTACGCTATCGAGTGTGCCGGTAACCGTATAGAAACCAGGCGACCCTACCAGCGACACGGTACACAGAGAATCTCCGAGCCGTGCACGGCATGTCTTACTCGATGCACTGCCGACAGTCTGCTGTAAGTACTGACGCAAATCGCGTAGCTCAATAATCACCGTGTTCTTACGCAGGGAGAACTCGCCCAGCGTGCCCGCCAGTATCCACTCCACCCCATCGGCCAGCGCGTCGTAGTTGTACCGGAAGATCGAGAACGCCGCGTTGCGCCACTTGCCCCCGAGTATGTCTCCTGTCGTGAACACCGTTCCATCATGGAGCGTCGTTAGCTCAAGGTTTCCTACCGCCGCCCCCGATGCAATCTGAATGGCGGTAACCTTAAGGCCGGGATTCGCTAGATAGGTAACCTCGCCGCCGCCGTCACCGTTGTCTACTGGGTCGTTGATGTCGTGCGTTGTCCATCCGTACACCGTGCCATCTTCGCGCGTAACCTTAAGCGCAGTCGCAAGCGTCGTGCGCTTCGTTGCAATGTGCGCAGCGAGGTTAACCGGTATCGTTTTCATACGAACGGCCCGCGATCTTCGATGATCGGAATCGATGGCCAGTCATACAACTCGAAGCTCACCCATTGCGGCAGCATCTTATCGACGTTGAACCGCACCGGAAAATCGAACTCACCCGACCACGTCGTAGGCGCGATTACAGGCGAGCCGATGTGCGAGATTATGCCGGTCGTATAATCCACCGACCACGAGCCGCCGCCGTTAACTACCACCGTACCGCTAACAGGCTTACTCACTAACCACGGTGTTACCAGGGCGCCGAATGTGCGCGTCTTCATCAACTGAAAGTCTTCGGTGTTGATCTGTACGAAGGTGCCCTCAGCCGTCGTCACGGTGTAGTCGTTGAAGCTCTTGAACCGGAAGCTGTTAAACATACCCGCGACGCCGTGGAAGAAAGCGAGCAAGTCGTCAAGCTGCGCTTGCGTCCGGGCCGCGTGCGTAACGCTGCCCTCGTGTAGCGGGTAGGTCCAGTTCTTATTCGCGACGTGATAGCCGCCTTGGTTCAATGCAATAGACGTGTTGTAACCTGGCCCGAAGTTTGATTGTGAACTGATCAACTCAGGAAAACGGGGAGACTCGATGAACGCCATGCTATGTGTTCCTTGCTAGTGCGCGGTTAACGCCTTGCCCGGCTGCCGCGCTGATCTGTGCTTGCGAGCGCTGATCTGTCTGACCGCTGATATGAAATACATTCGTGACTTGCACTGGCGGCATCTGCGTAGCTTGGCGATTCTCGCTCGCGGGTATGATCTTTTCACCTTGGTGTACCACGGCAAGCTGCGTACGCGGCACGAAGTCTGACCCGTTCGCAAAGCCATTGAACATCCCCATCATGTCTATGAGATCCAACGACGCGCCCATAGTTGGCGAACCGCCACCGCCACCGCCACCGAACAGCCCGCCTAAGCCGCCAAGAATTCCGCCCAGCCCACCGCCGCCGGAACTCCCGCCGCTGCCGCTGCCGAACAAGGATGGCAGTGAAGAGAACACGCTACGCATGGAACCATCTAGCCCATTCTCAAACATCGTAGATATACGCCCGGTGCTCGAAGTGAAATCTTGCTCAAAGCTATTCACCATCGAACCGAACGATGCTTCCACGTCGTCAGGGCGCAGCAACTCAAGCAAATCAAAATCACGCGTGCCCATATCGAACTGCTCAACCACTCGCGCGGTGCTCGCGGTGAAGTCGATCTCGAAGCCATCAGCCACAGAACCGAAAGCACTTTCCGCTTTATCAAGCTGTAATATTTTTCCTATATCACACTCGAACGCGCATGGATCGTCGGCAGGCTTTTGTTTAACGCCAGCGCGACTATCGAACATGCCATCGTTTGCCGCGCCTTGCCCGCCGCCGAACAGCTTGCCTAGACCGCCGCTGAACATCTTCCCGAAGATCCCGCCAATGCCGCCAGCATCACCAGTCGCGCCCGGCACCTTTTCATTGAACGGTCCGCTGGTGCCGCTGATCACCTTGAATAACTCTTTGCTCAGCGCCTCGCTAACCATCGCGTTGATCTGCTTAACCACGGAATCGCTGAAAGATTTGAACGCCTCTTTGGCGCTCTTCGTGCCGCTGATAAAATCGTTCAACGCGCTGCCGGCTGAACTGGAAAATATCTGCTCGAACTTCAACCCGAGCACATCGCTTTCCATCTTCAACTTCTCCAGCGCCACGCGCGCCTGATCCGCTTGTAGCACCATCGCGTTGCTGCCGCTTTCCTTGGCAATGCGCTCCAGGTTACGCACGATAACTTCCTGCTGCGCAATCACGCCTTGGCGTGCCTCGCCCGTGCGCTGCATTGCGTCCAGCTCGCTGATCGCACCAACGCTGCGCAGGTTTTGAATGCGCTGCTCATCTAAGCTAAGCTGCGCGTTGATCGCGGTAAGCTTCGTCTGCTCATCGCTCATACCCGCGCTTGCGCCCGTGCGTGCTTGAAGCGCACCGATCTTATCTATGGTTGCTTGGTCACCTTGCGCGGTAGCCTCAGCTAGTGCCTTCTCCCACTTGCGCTTGAACTGCACAATGGCACCGTCTGCCGTGTTGCCGTCAAGCGATTGCAACTCCGCATCAAGATCCTCGATGGCCATCTTGTACGCTTTCGCCGCCATCGTCGCTTCGTTCATCACGCCTTGCGTCGCTAAGCCCAACGCTTGCGTCGTCACAACAATGGCCGCCTGCGATGCTTCGATCTCCTGCTGCGCTTTGATCCAAGCTGCACTACCCTCGGCAGTCTTCGATTGTGCGTCGCGCTGCGCGACCAAGGTTAAGTTGATCAGCGCAATCTCTTTCTTAGCAACCTCGGTCAAGCTCGCAATCTTCGCCGCAAAGTACGCCTCATCGCTAACGGTATTCTGCGCGCGAGCGAATTCAAGCGCCTGCATTTTCTGTGCTTCCGCACCCTTGATCGCATCGACTTCATTCTTAGCCCGAGCTTGCAGCAACTCGGTTTGCGCTAGCTCCGCTTTCATCAGATCGACTTTACGCGCGAGGTCCAACAACTGCGCGCGGCGCAGCGGCGATATCGCGGCGAGATCCTTCGCCGACATTTCGTCTAACGTGCGCTGTGTCTTAGCGACCTGCGTTAGCTCAGACTCCAAGCGCAACTGATCTTGCAATCCCTTGAGCAAGCCCTTGAACTTTGCGAGTGGATCGCCGCCGCCAGTTGTCGTCGCAGTCGGCGTTAATCGAATCTTTGGATCCCGCCCGGTATCATCAAGGAATTCGTCGCCGGTCGCCGTCTCTTTGAATGCTTTCGGCTTTGCACTACCAAACAACGTCAACGCTGCCTCACCTAAACCCCGGATACGCTCGCCTGCTCTTTGCGTGGCTATCGCCCATTCATCCATAGCGCCAGCAAAGTTAAACTTGCGCAATTCATTCAAAGCGAACACCGCGCCTAATACGTTATCCGCCATAGTCGCGACAACTGTACCCATCGTTAGGAAAGCAAGCGCTATTGCCTTAAGCGGCGTGAGCAATGATATGATCGTTTGCGACATACCGTTACCCGCCTTTTCAGACTCGATCATGCTGTCGGTATATGCGACCAGCAACGGCAGCACTGCGTCTATCACCGGAATCATTGCCCCCTGAAACGAAGTCGATAACCGTTGTACGTTATCATTCCACTCTTCAGCGCGCATCGCTGATTCTTCGGTGATCGGTAATAGCTTGCGCCCTTCGTCCGCCATCGTTCGTAACGCTTCACTGCCCCCGTTCAACAGCGGGATCATGTCAAGACCCGCGCGACCGAAGAGCTTAACCGCCAGCGCAGTCTTCTCGGTGCTGTCCTCCATCCCCGCGAACGCGTCCGCAATTTCATCAAGGATAGTCGTGGTACTTTTTAAGTTGCCGCTGCCATCACGAATATTTATTTTTAACAATTCAAAAGAATCGGTAGCCGTCTTTAACCCCATGCTCGCATCGAACAGCGACGAACTCAAACTCTTCAAACCTTTTTGGATGCCCTCGAAACTCACCCCCGTTAACTCCACCGCGTGCTTAAGCCCTACGATCTCCCCGATTGACATATTCAGTTTCGGCGAAAGCTTAATCACCTCATCTTGAATATCGATAACACCCTGAACGAAGGACGCCATCTGCCGCACGCCTAACGCGATACCTAACGTACCAAGCACCGTACGGATGTGAGAACCCATTTGGCCAAACGATTTCGACGCCTGTTGTGCAAGCGTTTCCATCTGCTTAGTATTCTTGCGCACGACGTTGGTTGCTGCATCCATGTCCGCACGCAAGCGGGCGACCTCTGCCATCAGCCTAATCTCAACTTCACCAGCAAGCATTGGTCGCCCCTATCAGTAGCAAGCTTTACAAGTTGGCAAGCGCCGCAATCTGCGCCCGCATATTAGTCGCCGTGAACTGCGCTCGAACCACGCCCCACGGAGCCGGGCGGTCTGGTTGTTCAGCAGCGCGTAGTTCGTTCAGGTATTCAAACGAAAGCCGGCGCATAAATTGAACTTCCCATGGTTCAAGTTCGATACTGTGAAGCTGGCACCACGCCGCCAACTCTGTGTAAGTAATCGGCCCCGGTCCCATACCCGCCGCGAGTACCGGGCCAACATCAAACAGGTAGCCGAGTAAATACGCGGCACCTTCAACCGACGGCATATCCGGCTGGTAGTCCGGATCCTTGTGCAACTCCCGTAAGCGCTCAAGCCTAGACGTGCGCTGTTGCTTCTCGTGCGCCGCTGCCTCGGGCACTGCTGCCAACCAAGCAGAGTGACGCACGTACAAGCTCAACTCATCTATGAGCGCTTCGTAAAATTTGCCCAGTCACCAATATACTTTCCGACTTGTTCGGCGATGAACCCGATACTTGTGTCGGCGTACACTGCCTTGTATAGCGCCTCGCCTTTTAGATCCTCATAGGTAATGTTCGCGCTAAAATCTTGCGTGCATGCCGCAAGGAAATCGGCTTGCTCGCGGGCTTTCTCTTCCGCACTCTGATCGCTCTTGCCTTTACGTTTGAGCTTGTCAATCATGCGATTCTGTTGCGCCGCTTGTGCTTTGGCGTATTGCTTACTGCCCGGCCCATAGAGCACGATGACCATAGGCTGGCCGTCGTCTCCGATGAGCGGTACGTCGGACGCGCTGACTAATTCCAGCGCGCCCGTTTCCTCAACTGCAAATTGTCTGATATCCATATAGGATTAGACCTGCGGCACGATGACCGGCGCGCGTGCAAGCGCCAGAGATACGTTAACCTTTTGAACATCGTTAACCGCGCCGTCAACGTATTCAAACGAGCCAACGATTACATCGAGGTATTGCGTTTCGGTATCGGGATATATGATCCGAATCGAATAATGATTGTTCGACTCGGCGGCAAGCTTCAGAATAGCTTGACCCGCATCACTCGGTAGATTGCCGAGCGTACATGCCATCGTGCCGTAATTCTTCGAGCCCTTGAGCTTTGTGACGACAGCGGTATCGACTGGCGTGAACTCAACGATGGTAGCGACAACACCGTGGTTGCCGTAGTTTTCAACCTCGCCGCAGAGCGTCCACACGACATCCGTTGAAGCGTAGCCCGCCTCATCGAACGTCGCCGGAATGTCCGCGCTCACGGAAAGAGTTGCGCCTGCAATAGTTTCAACAACGATACGTTGTGCCATGATGTGTTTCCTTTAGACAAAAATAAACCGCCCGAAGGCGGCAAGAACTACCGGGTGCTACGACTGCTCGGTTACATCGTCTCAACAAACTGAACGATGAAATCTCGTGACTGCATATGTATGCCATCGTCAGTGTCGAAAAAGTCAGGATTCGCATTCTCAGGCAGAATAGAATCAAGCTCCACGCCGCCCACCATACCGCGTGTGTGGGGCAGCGCTTTTCGCACCAACTCAAGAATGGCTTTGCACTGCGAATATGTTTTTGCAAAAGCTGAAACTTGGATCCGACTGCGCGCAATGATTGACGGTTCACTCATGGAAATCGTCAACCGCTCTTGCGTATCAAGATGCGTCACCGACACCGCAGGCATAACAGTCTTAATCGGAAGCACGCCCGCTTTAATACGCGTTGCAGGTACGGCCGCCAACAAGTTAGCATCGTTCGCCAGCAAGTATCGAACCGCTATCACAGCGTCGCTCATTCTTCATCCCCTGTGTTAATCGCCGACGTGTCTAACCCTTTCTTGGTCAAGCTGCGCTTTATGAAAGCCGCCACCGCTTGAATTGAGCGCCGGCCGTTCTTGTGAAACGACGGGCGCATGAACGGTCTGGCATTCATACCCGGATGGTTAACCGAGCGCACGAACCTACCGCCGAAGAAAAGCATCGACCTATGCTGACCCGTAATCTCGTGCGCCTTCGCGCCCGTGTACTCTATGATGTGCGCGTACCACACATCCGCCTTGCCCTTGCGCTTACCGCCAGCTTTCAAACTAGCCGATACCGCTACGCCTTTGTGCCGTGTGGTCACGCGGATGCTATCGCGCAACGCACCCTCATAGCCGCCATACAACCTTTTGTTTTCAGTCGCAGTCGGCCCGCTCGGACACTTCGCCACCGCATCCGCTTTGAATACCGTCGCGCCCGCGCGCAGTGCTGAACGCAAAATATTTTTCTCGATCTTTGAAGGTAAGCGTTTTAAAAACTCGTCAAGCTCTTTGCCGCCTTTAACGAATACGTCTGCCATGGTCTTAACTCGTGAACTTTTCGCAAACCATTTCTAACTGTTCTTGCCTGCCCATCATCGCCGGGCCCGCGACGATCTCATAGGCAACGTCACCATTGCGCCCGTGTACGATGATCCGCATATCACTGGTGATGTCGTCGCGGTAGCGCATGCGTATGCGCACCTGATTACGCGCAACCTCTAACCCGCTGCGCACCGCCTCACTACGGCTAGGCAACATATCCTCAACGTTCGCCCATACAAGCGCTAACCGAATCCATGTAATAACCTCGGTGCCGTAGTCAGCATCTTGCTCAATGCTCTTGTACTCAATCGACACGCGCCGATCTAAGGTGCCCGCACGAACGGCCATTAGCGTTCCTGCCCCAGCGGGTAAAAGGTGCGCTCATCCACACGCCCGCCTGTCGTCGTAATCCGGCACGCACAACTCGCCACCGCCACAGTCGGGTTAGACAGCCACACACGCACGCGGGAATTCGTCACGTTCGCCCCGCCTTCCTCTAGCCCATCGATCACTAACGAACTATCGAGCGTCACGCCGTTCACCGTGACAGTGTGCGATGTTATGTCATCGGAGATCGCGAACAGCCAATCGCTCCAATTGAAAACGTAATCAAGCACCGCGTTAGAATCCATCGGTATGCTTGGGCGATTGATCCCGGTGTAGTTGAAAGTCTCAGTCGTCATTGAATGGTCCGTGTTCTGTCTTCAACATGAATCGGTAAGGTTCTGTCTTCAGGCTCAATCTGCAACGCGCGATCCTCGGCAGAGATAGCAAGTGTTCTATCCTCGGCTTCAATCCGTAACGTTCTATTCTCAGCGCTGATACTCAACACCCGATTGATAGGCGTGACGATGTATCCGCCTTGAACGCCCGCGCCAAACCCGCCAGTGATAACGAGCGCAGCGCTACCCGAGAGACCAAAGCCTCCCGCGATAACGGACCCAGTAGAAGACGCCATCGCTACGTCGCGCGAGTGATGCTACTAGGTTGCGTTGCGCTATCGAGCGTGTAAGTTCCTGCTGGCGTGACCTGATCTGTCTGTAGCGCAGTCA
>Ga0307380_10012864_pt1 | contig 10377 bp, 6 predicted proteins | sample UN3MG_FD_202239 | JGI IMG/M metagenome (GOLD analysis project Ga0307380, IMG submission 202239) | Soil microbial communities from Risofladan, Vaasa, Finland - UN-3 | ecosystem: Environmental > Terrestrial > Soil > Coastal area > Acid sulfate soil | place: Finland: Risofladan, Vaasa | collected... | reverse complement strand
TACGACTTCAGCAGCGACACCGCCTTCTTCTTGGGATAGTCGGGGTCGTCCTCCACGCGCTTGTTCAGGCCGAAGTAGACCTTGAAGGTGGTGTAGTTCCGCAGCACGTCGAGAATGAACTTCTCTTCGATTGCCTGCCGCATCGAGTAGAGGCTGAACGGCTGGAACGTGCCGTCAGGCTGTTCGATGCCGAACAGCTCCATCGTCTTGGACTTGGGCGTGGCGGTAAACGCGAAGAAGCTGACGTTCGGCAGCCGCCCGGTCTTCTTCATCAGGTCTTCGATCCTGCGGTTGATCTTGTCCTCATCGTCGGGCTGACCGCCGCTATCGTCGTCCTCCGGCTGTGCCGCGCCGGCGAGCGTCTGATTGAGGCTGCGTGACGCCTCGCCCGTCTGCGACGAGTGCGCCTCATCGATCAGCACGGCGAAGGTGCGGCCCTTGATCTCCGTCAGCTTGTCGGTCAGAAACGGGAACGTCTGAATTGTCGTGACGATGATGTCCTTGCCGCTTGCCAGCCCTTCGGCGAGCTTGCGCGACTTGTCCTCATCCACGGCGAACACCAGCCCGCGCGTCTGCTCGAAGCTCTTCACCGTCTGGCGGAGTTGGCGGTCCAGCACACGGCGGTCCGTGATGACGATCACCGAGTCGAACACCCGCTTGTCGTCGGTGTTGTGCAGGCCGGCGAGCTGATGCGCGAGCCACGCGATGGTCTTGCTCTTTCCGCTGCCGGCGCTGTGCTCGACCAGGTAGCTGTGCCCCGGCCCCTTCTCCCGCGCGTGTGCCACCAGCCGCCGCACCGTTTCCAGTTGGTGGAAGCGGGGGAACACCTGCTCCTTCTCGGCCGTGGGGCGGTCGTCTTCATCAAACACGTCCACGAGCTGCGCGAAGTGATCGACGATCTCCAGCAGGCTGTCGGGCTGCCACACCTGCTCCCACAGATAGGCTGTGCGGAAGCCGGCGGGATCGGGCGGGTTGCCGGAGCCGTTGTTGTGCCCCCGGTTGAACGGCAGGAACCGCGTCCGCTGGCCGTCCAGCCGCGTGGTCATGAAAACCAGGTCGGTGTCGGCCGCGAAGTGCGCCAGGCACCGCCTGAACTTCAGCAGCGGCTCCTTCGGGTCGCGGTCGCTCTTGTACTGCGCAATGGCGTTTTCCACCGTCTGGCCTTTCAGCGGGTTCTTCAGCTCGGCAGTGAAGACCGGCAGGCCGTTGAGGAAGATCGCCAGGTCGATGGAGTTGTCGTTCCTCTCGCTGTAGTGAAGCTGCCGGATGATGCTGAAGACGTTGGCCTTGTAGAGCCGCAGGTGCTCGGGGTTGAGGCGGGACTCCGGCGGGAACCAGGCGAGCGTGAAATGGCAGCCGAGATCGGTCACGCCCTTGCGCAGCACGTCGAGCGTCCCGCGCGTCTCGATCTCCTTCGCCAGCCGCTTCAGGAACTGCTCGCGCACCGCCTGGCCGCGCTGGGCCTTGAGCTTCTCCCACGTGGCGGCCTGCGTGGAGCGGATGAAGTCGAGCACCACATCGGCATCCAGGCACAGCGACTTGTCATAATCATCCGACCGCCGCTTCTGGTAGCCCTTCACGCCGTACGGTTCTTCCTCCTCACGAACGCCGTCGAAGCCCGAAACGATCTGCGGGCCGCGCACCAGGGCGTCCTCAATGCTCGACTCGAAGTTGCGTTCGGAGGTGTCCATGGCCTCATTCTCTCAGCTTCTGTATGTGCGGCTTCATCGCCTTGTCGAGCCGGATCATTGCGTCAACCATCATCTCGTACAGCTTCGGCCATTTCTGCTCGTCGTCTCGATACCCGCCGCTAATGATCTTCCTGACTATGCATAAGCGCCTTCCTTCCTCTTGGCTCCATTCGAGGCTTCCACCGAACGCGCTCTCGATCGCGCGCCTCGCTTTCCGGAGCTTCTGGAAAATGAGCTTATTCTCCTCCTCGCTTTCTCTCCCTCTATCTATGATCAACTCGGCTGAACCCTTGTCCATCGTGATCCTGTACATGTAATATAGTCCTCTGAAGCCGGCGCTCGTGCTGAGGCAGCTACTGTCGGTTGGTGAGATAGCTGCATGCAAGTTAGTTCGCGTCTTCGCGTAACTAAGAAGACCGGTCCAGAACTGCTGACGGAGGCCGTAGCGCTCCGCTATCTTCTTCTTGGTCTCACCAGCTTCACGGGCCTCTTCGCTCGGACCAACGATCAGAGTGAGTAAGGGCGCTGGGGCTGATTTGTCGACGCGTATTGTCTCCAACTTCAGAAGGTAGAAAGAAGCCGTGCCGGATTCGTTGAGCCGTGCTATTGCCTTGACGTGCTCCGGGCGCGGATTCCCCACGATCCAGATCGCAGTCTTAGCATCGATGGCAGTCAGGTAGGTTATGATCTTCCCCAGATGGTCGTGGTCGCTCTTCTGCAGTTGGTTTTCGATCACTACAGCATTTCCGCTGCCATCTTCCGCAACAAGGTCAACGCTGAATGCACCTGCCTCCTTCTCCCGCTCTGCGTTCGACAGATTCAGCGCAAGGATTTCGTTCAATATGTCGATGTTGTCCGCGAGCCAACGTGTGAATCCTGTGGCTTCATTCTTCCACACGTCTCTCAGGGGAACACGCTCAATGCGTCCGATCATCGTCAGGCTCCTGGTTGCGTCTGTAGTCCCGCGCAGTGGACAAGCGGAGAGATGCTGCCTATGTGGCTTCCGGCTGCACCACATTCGTCTTTTTCAAGCTGAGGTGTGCTACCTGAACTGCACTTTGAGGACCCGCAGCATCTCAAACGTGTCAGTATACTTCACTCCAAACTCGTTACAGACGTTTGGTATCGGCACTTTCTTCTTGACGTCAGGTGCAAATTCCTCATGCGTGACAACTATGAGTCGATTCACAGATGCGTACGCCACGATCCATCCGTCGGCTACGCTGGCGAATTCCGCCTTGGCAAAGTCCGTGAACTGCTTCTGGCGCTGTACCCACTCCATCATCTCACTCAATGATTCAACCACTTCGTTCTCATCTGTTGAGCAGAAACCATGGCTGAATTCGGTCTTTGCCCAATCAGCTAACTCGTCCTTCCCCCGAACCAACTCGTCCTTCACTCGGTCAATACTGCAAATCCTTCCTGTTCCCGCGTGGTCGGTTAAGCTATGCCAGAACCGGGGAGCAAGATCAAAAGCATAGTACCGGCGAGCTGCCTCAATGAATACGTTGGCGTCCAAGACATATCTCGGCTCGGCCATCGCCTATGCTCCCCCACCGCCAATGGAAGCCGCATACTCATGGAACGTTTTCCCGTACAAGCCCGTCAATCGATACGCTTCTGAGTACAGCAACTTCCGCTCCTTCACCGCCCGAAGCACCGCAGAAGCGAATCGATGTCCTACGCGAAGATTCTGAGTCAGATAGAAGTCCCCGCCTTCTCTGCCAGCCCCGCGGCGGTGCTCCTCTCTCTGGTATTCGTAGTAGAATTCCAGGAACGAATCCTTGGTTACAAGCTTCAGGTCCAGCGCTCTACGTGCTGCCACGAGAACGCTTACCTTGAACCTGCGGGCGAGCGCCCGGAATGGATCATGGTGGCGGCTAACGTCAGACCAGGCTTCAAGAAGCTCGTCTTCCGGAACCAGAAACTCCGCCGCAACGCGGTTACAGGCTCGTTCAGTAGGATTATCCGAAGGCCGCATCTCACGCAGATCGAAAGCGGCACTACTTCCAAAGAACAAGTGAGCCAGTTCATGGGCCAGCGTGAACATCTGTGCTGCCTTCGCATCGGCGGCATTCACGAATAGCAGAGGGGCGTAATCATCCACGAGAACGAAACCGCGAAACTCGGCTGGGTCAAGCTTTCGGTGCGTGTTGTTTCCGACGACGCCGTTGAAGAACACGAGAACGCCTAATGCCTCAACAGACTCGCGCAGCATCCGGAGTGCGTCCTCCCACGTTGCCTGCTGGTCCGCCCATCCGTGGTTCAGGCCCATTTCCCTCCGTATCCGCCGGGCGATTAGTGCGCTGTCTTCCTCTCTCTGTGTAGTGCCCACGAAGCTGAGTCGTTCTTGCCCCTCATCTAGCAGAAACTCACGCATCCACACCTGCCGGCGCTGCATTGTCTGAATAGTTTCAAGAAGGTCCGGACTGGGCTTGCTGACCCTTTCATCGCCTTGCGTCCTAAAGTATGGAACAGGAAATGTTTCTTCCGGCGGTTCCTTCAGCAGGAGGTATCCCAGTGGCGTATGCGTGGCCCTTGCCAGGGATTCCAGTTGCCGTAAGGTGGGGTAGCTCTCGCCTGCAAGCCACTGGATGATATGCGGGAAATCATCCTGTAGGTCCTTCGGCGTCAGGCCGGATCGGGCCAGCGCCCACTCCAGAAGGGTTGGCTCGACAGCTACTCTACTCATGTGGTTGCCCCGTTTCGGACATCGATCTTCCCCGTTACCGCCGCCGAGATGAGGGCGGTGCGGTATTCGCGGAGCTTGTCAATCACTTCCTTGTTCTTCAACACCAATGTCTCGATTCGGCTCGTGCTCTCGTCGAGAAAGGAGACGATGGCTTGTTGTTCATCTGGTGGTGGCAGAGGCAGAACGCAGTTTCCAAGCTCCTCAGCATTGATATGGGGCTGTGCCGCTCGTGTCCGGAGAAGGTCGATCTGGTGGTTGAGGACCGGTACGCTCAGCAAGGCATAGGCGATGAACTTCGGCAACGGCCCGTTCGCTCGAACAACCATGTCGTATCCCGTCACGGCACCGTCGTACTCGGGTGGAATAATGCTAGAGTCGCCAGTGTAGGCCCCACTGCGGACGACGACAATGTCGTTCGTGCGGAGAATAGGGTCGCGCTCATACGGCACGTCCGATGGATCGACTCTGAGCATGCCATTTTCGACGATCCGACCGCGTTTCACGTTAGTTGCTCGTATCAGCGGTAGGCCATCGATTGCTTCACGTGGCGGTTCACCGAGACCATACCGTATCCGCGAGATCAGCTTGAGCCTGACCACCTTCCAGTGAGCCGGAACAGGTCCCAAGCTCTCCTGCCCGGAATCCTTCATCGGCACATTGGGATCAAGCCCGTTGGTGACGGCCTGCGAGATCAGGGCGGTGCGCTTCTCCTCCAGCAGCGCGATCAGTTGCTCCTTCTTCGCGATCATCGCGTCGATGCGGGCGGCCTCGCGGTCAAGGAAGACGGCGATGGCGCGCTGCTCGTCGAGCGGGGGGCAAGCAACCTGAACCGAACCAAGTTTCGACGCGCTGAGTTCGGTGAAAGTTGAGCCTTGGCCCCAAGCCTGCAACTCAGGTCGGGCGATCAGAAGCTGATAGTAGAAGAACTTCGCGTAGTTGTCCCGCCGGGGCGCGAGTGAACGACAACCCTGGTTGGTACAGAGCGGGATTCCCGCAATCGCAAGGTGACCTATGGGCGCGCGGGTGGAAAGAACGATGCTATTCGTCGGTGCAAGAGTCGTCGCGCAGCTTCGGTATCCGGCATCGGTTATGCGCCGAATGGATGAGGTTATTGTGTTGCCCTCAAGCGATCCAAGGTCGTCCGGCGTGATCCACGCGATGTCTCCGTCCCAGAATTCTGGCCTACCTGTATCGGGTGTGCTACCGTTGGTGATGGAAAAGATGCGCTTCACGCGCATCAACTCCCAGCCGGCCGGTATCTCTCCCAGCCACTCCACGCCCGAGTCCTTGTATTCAGGATAAACCTTCCACTTCATCGGGCATCCCTCCCCGCTTCTCCTTGCTCCCCATCCTTCTTGGATGGTTTTCTCTTCTTCCCTTCCTTGTGCGGCAGTTTCTTGCGCTCGGACTCCAGCGTCTTCGCCGAAGCCCGCAGGTCCTCCACGTACCGTGCCTCAGCCGCCGCTTCCGCCTCAAGCCGCCGCCGCTCGGCGAAGGCGTCGTACTGATCTTCCGCCCACGACTGTGCCTCTTCGTGGCTCACCGTGCCGGCATCCGGCAACACCGGCAACTCGGTTTGCCGCAGAAACTTGTCAAGGAACGCATCCCAGTCCCGCATCCTGATGTCCTGGCGGCGCTGGGCGCGGAACTCCGCTTGGTCCAGGAACATCACCACGATGCGGTTGAGCGTGTCGATCTCCTTTGCGTCCAGGTAGTTCTTGGCGGTCGCCACGTCGCGCTTCAGCACTCGCCCGCTGCTCCACACCGTAAGCCCCATATTGGGCTTGCCGGCTTCGGCGCGCCGGCGGACGATCTCGGCAGCGGTCATTCCCGTGGCCGCATGGTGCATCTTGTTCTGCATCACGGCGAAAAAGACCTGGGTTTCCTGTTCGCCCTCTCGGTAGTCGGACGCGAGTGCGAAGATCTCCCGTATCCGCTGGTAAACGCGCGCCTCACTGGCTCGGATTTCGCGGATGCGGGCGAGCAACTCGTCGAAGTAGTCGGCCAGCCTGTCCCGGCCCTTCAGGCGGTCGTCGTCCAGCGTGAATCCCTTGACGAGGTACTCGCGCAGGCGCTCTGTCGCCCACTGGCGGAACTGCACCCCCCGGGGCGACCGCACCCTGTAACCCACGGCGAGAATCATATCGAGGTTGTAGAACTTGATCCGGCGGCGGACGGCGCGGTCGCCCTCCTGTCGAACTTGTAAGTATTCCTTACAAGTTGCCGCTTCCGAGAGTTCGCCGCTTGCATAGATGTCGCCGACGTGGATGGTGACGTTCTGGGGTGTCGTCTCGTACAACTCCGCGATGAGAGCCTGCGGCAGCCAGACCGTCTCGCCTTCGACGCGCACCTGGATGCGGCTGCGGCCGTCGGCCGTCTGGTAGAGAGCGATCTCCGAGCGGCCCCCGGGAGTCTCCGGTTCCTGCTTGGTCATTCCGTCACCTCCCTCAGCATCTCCATGATCTCCGCCTCCAGCCGCTTGATGTCGGCGTCGATCTCCTCAAGCGGGCGGGGCGGCTCGTACCGGTAGAAGTAGCGGTTGAAGCTGATCTCGTAGCCCACGCGGCCCACCTGCCCGTCCTTCGCGTCGCACACGCTCAGGTTGATCCAGGCGTCGGGCACGTGGGGCTTCACTTCGCGGTCGAAGTACTCGTGGATGTCCTGCTTCAGCGGGACGCTCTCATAGTCGCGAAGCTCGGGGTCGGGTTGAAGATCGCCGTGGGCGTCGCGGCAGATGTCAGCCGTCTCGTCGCGCTTGGAAAGGGCGTTCAGGATCGCCTTCTTCAATGGCGCCGGCAACTTCACATCGGTGGTTGTGAACGCGGTGGACAGGGCGTTCGTGAACTCGTCGCGGTTCTTGTAGACGCGCGTCGCGTCCATCTTCCCCAAAGCAGCCAGCACCGCATCCTGCTGCTTCCTGCCCTCCGCCTCTTCCTGCTCGCGCGCCTTCTTGTCGGTCTTGCGGCTCGATGCGAGCTTCTGGAACGCCGTGGACTGCCGCAGCCGCTCGATGCGTTCGGACGATGCCTGGAAGTTCAGCCGCAGCGGGCGCTCCACCGTGATCTTGCGGTAGCCGAAGTCGGTGGTGTCGAAGACCTTGGAGTGCTCGCCGTTCTCGAAGGCGGCAGCGAGTGCGGCGAGTGCTTCGATGTGGTCGGGGGCAAGCTCATTGCGCTTGTCGCCCAGGCTCTTGCGCATCTTCTCCGCGAACACTTCCCTCTCGTCGCCGTTCAGCTTCTGCGTGGCGGCGCCGTTGATGAGCACCGCCTTGCCGCGATGCGCGGGCCGCTTGCGGTTGGTGAGCACCCAGATGTAGGTGTTGATCCCGGTGTTGTAGAAGAGCTGCGTGGGCAGGCCGACGATTGCCTCCAGCCAGTCGTTCTCCAGAATCCAGCGGCGGATTTCGCTTTCGCCGCTGCCGGCGTCGCCGGTGAAGAGGGGCGAGCCGTTCATCACGATTGCCAGCCGCCCGCCGCCCTCTTCCACCGGGCGCATCTTCGAGACCATGTGCTGCAGGAAGAGCATCTGGCCGTCGCTGATGCGGGGCAAGCCGGCGGAGAACCGCCCGCCCGTGGCTGACCGCGCCTCACGCTCGATACTCTCGGCATCTTTGCGCCAGTCCTTGCCGTATGGCGGATTCGAGAGCTGGTAGTCGAAGTGCGCCCCGGCGTGGCCGTCGGCGGAGAGGGTGGAGCCAGGCTTGATGTTCTCGGCGTCCTTGTCGTCGCCCTTCATCAGCATGTCGGACTTGCAGACGGCGTAGGTTTCGTCGTTCACCTCTTGCCCGAAGAGGTGGATGGTCGCCTGCGGGTTCATCTCGGCCTGCACGTACTCCTTCGCGGTCGAGAGCATCCCGCCGCTGCCGCAGGCCGGATCGTAGACCATGCGGGCGACGGCCCGCTTCTTCAGGATTTCCTTATCGCCGTTGAGGACCAGCCGTACCATCAGGCGGATCACCTCACGCGGGGTGAAGTGCTCGCCGGGGTTTTCGTTCGACTGCTCGTTGAACCGGCGGATCAGCTCCTCAAACACGTAGCCCATGTCGTGGTTGTTCACGGCGTCGGGGTGGAGGTTCATCTTCGGATCAGCGAGCTTCTGGATCAGCAGGAAGAGGATGCCCTTGCTGTCGAGCGTGTCGATGGTGGCGCGGATGCCGAAGTGGTCAAGGATGTCGGTGACGTTCACCGAGAAGCCGTTGATGTAGTCGCGCAGGTTCTTCGCGATGTTCTTCGGGTCGTCGAGCAGTTTCGCGAAGTCGTATTTGGATGTGTTGTAGAAGGCGTAACCGGACGCGTGGCGGAGCGGGCCATCAACATTTTCGATGCCCTTGGCCTTCACGTCTTCGCAGCGCTTGAGCACCTTGTCCTTGGTGGGCGCCAAGACGCAATCGAGCCGGCGCAGCACCACGAAGGGCAGGATCACATCGCGGTACTTGCCCCGCACGATATCGTCGCGGAGCACCTCGTCGGCGATGCTCCAGAGGAAGTTTGAGATTTCGCGGATGTCGGCCATGGTGTTTCCTTGCGGGGAAGCAGGCTGCTCTTTCCCATGATGTTATTCATTGGTGCGCGTTTTGTCAAGCACTAACCTGATGGCCGACGGCCCTGTTCCGCGCGAGCCTGCTGCACTCGCACCACGCAACCCGGCATGTCTTCCCGAAGCTCGTACACCCAGAACCGCAGCGGCGTCCACCCGGCGGCCTTCACCGCCAAATCGCGCCACAGGTCTTCGGCCTTGCGGCGGCCGAACTCGTCGCGGTGGTGGCGCTCGCCGTCCACCTCGATGTCGAGCTTGTGTTGAGGGAGGGCCAGGTCGAGCCGCTTCCCGGCGAGCCAGTACTGCGGCTGAGGGGTGATGCCGGCCGCGGCCAAGGCGTCATAGAACTTCCGCTCCCACGGGGACTCGAACATCAGGCCCGGCGGGGGTGCGGAGCTTCGCTCCTTCACGCGTTGCGCGAGATTCCGCAGGTGCCTTATGTCGCACGATGCGCACAGATCGAGGTTGCCGACGACGTGGAGCAGCGCCCGCGCCCGGCTGATAGCCACGTTCCACAGGTTGCGATTCTCGCTGATGAACCAGAGCGCACCCGGCGGCGTATCGGGCTGGAACACCGGGCTGCAGATGATGACATCGCGCTCATCCCCTTGGAAACCGTCAGCGGTCGACGACACGAAGTTGCAGGCCCTGAGCTTGTCGCCCGGGAAGCTCCGGTCGGCCCAGTCCTGAATCCTTCGGGCCTGAATCTTGAATGGCGTGACGACTCCGATTGTGCCGTCGAAGCCGTCCGTGATGAGCCGTGTAAGGATGCGGCCCACTTCATCGATTTCCTTCTGGCACACCGCGCCGCTCGGCGGGACGGCCTCCGCGACGCCCACAACATCCGTCCAGTGTATGCCCGGCTTCCAGCCGCGCGGTACACGGAGCTTGCTTTCGGCCGTTTCCACGCGAAGCGTATTGCCGTAGAACGTGGCGTTGCAGTAGTCGATGATCTCGATGTGGGAGCGGAAATGGTCCCGCAACTGGATGGAGGGAGCGACGTAACTGGCGGCGGCGTAGCAACTGTTGTCGAGGAAATCGTGGTGCAGGTACTCCGGCTCCAGGAGCCTGTGCTTTGCGAGAAGCTGCTGATTGCGGCTCTTGCTCAGCGTGTGGACGGCCTGAAGCTGGTTGGGATCGCCGATGATGACGGCCCGCCTCGCCCGGTAGAGCAGCGGGATGACGGAAGCAATGTCGCACTGACTCGCCTCGTCGATGATCGCCACATCCACGACAGCGGGGGCCAGCGGCAGACAATGCCGGACGGACAGATTAGTGACGGCCCACAGGGGATATGAGTGCAGAAGCAGGTGCATCTGCTCCGTGAAGAACCGCTCCCATCGGATTCTCGTGCCCTTGCCGTGGAGTGGGCTATTCAGGTTGTTCAACACGCCTCTCATCTGCGCGAGCTTCTGCCTGTCTTGCGGGGACAGGTTCGCATGCCTCTGCTGCAATGCC
>Ga0307380_10012862_pt1 | contig 10378 bp, 2 predicted proteins | sample UN3MG_FD_202239 | JGI IMG/M metagenome (GOLD analysis project Ga0307380, IMG submission 202239) | Soil microbial communities from Risofladan, Vaasa, Finland - UN-3 | ecosystem: Environmental > Terrestrial > Soil > Coastal area > Acid sulfate soil | place: Finland: Risofladan, Vaasa | collected... | reverse complement strand
AACCTCGACTTCTTTTAGCGAGCCTCTAGAAGAACGAACAGCGCTGAAATTCTTCCAATCTTTCTCTCCAGAGGAGATAATGTACTCATCTGGCTCTTGTCTATCGAAATGTGTTATGCCTACAGGAGATCCAAGTTGATTAAGACTTCCGTTTTCCTTAACTCGACGGCGGAACACCCTCATTGCACGAATTTTTGTCTTTTGGACCACGCTTTGACGCAAGCGTGGCGCAGCGTTCGTGATCAGGCGTCCAAAGACGGTGTTTTCTTCGGTCAGCTTGTCGAAATCAACAGAGAAAAAGAATTTCGAGTCTCCATCTTTGTCTCTAGACAACAACATGTTCGAAAAATAGATCGGCTTACGTTCGGAGTCAATTCTATCGTTCGTGAGCACCCTTTTCGTGATGCTTTCGTTGAGGAATTCGTTCTCAACCAGAGAAAAATCGATCATGAGACGCTCAATTTCCTTTACGTCTCGGAAATCTTGGACCTTGGTGTTGGCAAGGACAAACTTCGTTAGATCGACTGAGTTTCGATCTTCTCTCGACCCTGTTCTAAACTGTCCATTGGGCAATTGGTGGACAGGACCTGTCCAAATCTTGTTTCCTGGGTCGAAAAAGACAAAGCTGCGCGCTACAACATGGAAATCGTCAATAACGACCTCCGAGATAAGCTTACCGTTCATCGAACTAAGCCCGATCTTGTTGAAGTCTATGTTGAAATCACGAGCAAGTGCCTCCAAGTCAAGCGAAGTAACAATAAAGTATGCTAAATGTTGAGGGTTAGAGCGCTTTAGCTCAAAACGCTGTCTAAATGGTACGTCAAAGACTCGATTGCCTTCGTCGTCAACGGTTTCCTTGTACTGAGTTAGCTTTGAGTCTACCGCGAGAATGTCCTTGCTAACAGAAAACTCACGAACTGTTGCCTTCTTAGCCATAAATTCGTTTATTTCTTGCACGCTATTAACGCCCAACAGCGTTCCTGCCACCTTCATCCGAAGGTCATCTTTGCTAACTGTTTTATTTCGATCAACCAAGTCAACCGTATCTGATGCAGCACCGAAAAGAGTAGTCAACCTCGGATCTTCGCTCTGTACTATCTTAACCTTCAGATATTTGGTTAGCTGATGGTCTCCAAACCAAGTACCGATGAGGTCATTGTCGAGCTTTTCTTTGATTATCAAATCTAAGTTGACAACGAGACCATTTGCGTCTTTATCTTGCGTTACTGGCAGATGCTCACGCGCATGGTCAATGTGCGGGTTGTCTTCGATAACGGTTGTCCCAGCCGACTCAAGAGAAATCTTCCCGACATAAACGTCAGGAATCAAATCTCCCAAAAGCTGCTCTTGATTTAATGCTGCCATTTATTAACAATCTTCATCAGTTTCTTCTGGTACGGTGGAGTCATACATTCCCGGTACATCCGTGACTCCATTTCTAGGTTCAAGATCTTTCGCGCAATCCAACAAGTCGCCTGGGAAGCTCGCTTCTAGTTCTGCACGGGGGACCAACTTGCAGAGAACGTCTTTACTAATTTCGTCATCCACGTAAACGTGGAAGAAGTGGTCAACGTAACTAGGGTCCAAAGCTCTATTTCCTTTAAGAGTCAGGTCATCTTGGTCCAATAAGATATCATTCTCAACGAGTGAAGTCTTCTTGTCAAAGGACAGGGGTGTAAATACCTTCATCCCGGTATTTGTGTCTAGCTCTTCGATAAATACTTCAATATCGAAGTTCTTAGTTAGGTTATCGGTATTGTCCTCGGTTACTTCCATCAAAATGAAGTCATCTACAATCTTGATAAAAGAACCGTCCTCAAATCGACTTGAGGCGAAGTTCAAATCTGACACTGTACCATCGCCATCTTGTCCAAAGTCGCCGAAGAGACGACCTGAGCGAGCGTCAGGGCTACCTGGGGTTGGGGTCAAAGGAGAAGTCTTAAAGACCACGTTTTCCATGTTAAGTTGAGGGATTTTCAGCGTCTGGTAAGAGCCAGTCAAGACACCAACGCTGCCAGTCATACGACCTTTTCTGAATGTAATGTCCCAAGCAGGAACAGATTCCTCTCCTAGTGATGAATTACCCAAAGGAGCAGAGGTTGCGTAATGCCTCTCGGCTGTTCCCTGAATCGAGACCCTATCCAGACGATCTGTTGCGTGCCGAGCTATTTCGATAGCTTTCTTGACTTCTGTCTCGATACCACCGAATATAGCCTGCACCATCGTGGTTGGTGTATCGAGTCTAATTCTATCGTTGGCGTCGCTTCTGTTTTCGGTAATACCGCCATATTCACCGTCGTACAGGATATCGTCATCAAAAAAGGCATAGTACACCGGCTTCAGCTTACCTTTGGACAACAAACGCTTGCCGTGCTGGGTTAGCTCAATGTCTAGAACTTGCTCTTTCTTGTTCAAAAATGCCAATTATCGCCCCCTCCTTCTAGCGATTGGTCCTGCGCGTGGGCGTGAAGGTGGAGCAGAAGTATTAGCCTGACGGAGCTTCTCTTCATCGTTGGTAGCTTCGTATTCTAACTCAACCTCAAGCTTTGCAAGTTCGACAAGTGAGAAATAATCATAGGGCCAATTGTAGCTATATTCTGGTGCTTTACGACCAACTTCAAAGTCAAACTGGAATCTGTCATCGTCAGTTGAGTCTGCTGTAACGGCATAGTAGTTCTTTTCTGCCTTCTTCTTGATCTTAAACACCATCCAGCGAAGACCGTCTGGCAACCCTTCGGTACCAAAGAATTCAAACTCTCCCATTGGGTGAGAGACTTCAATCTCGTCTTTCTCGGCTGTCATAGCGATCTTTGGCATTACACCCTGCCAAATATCTGCGAGATCTTGCTTGTCAAGATTGTGCTTGAACTCAAAGATATACATAGCGAATGGTTCAATGTCTGAATATGACAAGAAGTTAAACTGTGGAGGAACCACGTAGTTCTCCATCTTGTCGATCATATCTGACACAGATGTAACTCGAATCTCTTTTGTACTACCAAGGTCTCCAGCTTTAATTGCTGGCTGTCCTGTCGTGATATTGTTTCTTTGTGTATCGAATACAGTTCTATCGATTTTGATTAGATTCTTACCATCGATGAATGTGGTTCTGGTTGATGCGTTTTCCAAGAAAGGAATAGCAATGATAGCTTCAGAAATCTCTTTATTGTCTGCAAGCTCACCAACTCTTTCTTTTGCTGTCTGGAAACCACACGATTCTATCAAGGACCCTGTGGTTTGTGCTTGTATGCTGTTGTTCTTGGTTGGGAAACTTTCTTTCAATTGAAAGAAAATACCTTCAGAGCCAGTTGGGATTGCTCCGTAACCGCTCCACATTCCTCTGCCATACCCATTATTAAATAAATCTGGCTCGCTGTAGACATAGTGAGTTGGAGTAAAAGCTTGTATAGAACCAGTGTCTAAGTCGGAAACTGTTTCAAATGCTTGAGAACTAAAATCTAATATAGGTGTCTCCATTTTTGTAGAAATAACCCACTTGGCTTTATTGTCGTTAGCATCGCTAATAACCGTCAAAGGTAAAAATTTATCAGATTTTCTAGAAAGAGAAGCTTCGGCGTTCAAGTCGTATTCGACAACGTGATCATATGCCTTGCCAAACAATGTTATCGAAGCATCGAGTTTCATAGCTCCAGAAATTGCAGGAGCATCATTATCGGTATACGATTCTAGTCCCCCTTGAATATATTCAACCGAAGACGAAGCAAATATTTCTTCTAGAGTGTATCTCCTGTTTGTAGAGGGAGAAAAAGTTATTCTCGCAATAGATTCTCCTTCAAAATATGGAGGAGTATATGGCGCATAAGCCGGATCCGCATATGCTCCGGTTACATTATCGCTAGCGAGGTTGAATCTTCTGCAAGGAAACCCAAAATATCTGCCATTACCTTGCTCTCCTTTATAGCCAAGCGAGTTTTGTTGCAGTCTGCTTGCCTCCATCATCACAAAGTTTTCTGTTTTTTCTAGACTAATGTCCATGTAATATTTTTTGTTAGATGAGAAAACCGACCACTCAGCAGCCGGCTTCGAAACGAAGGAGACCAATTCTTGATCTTTGATAAAAAATTTGACCACTTCTGAAAAGAAATTGCTAGCTGCCAATTCATAGTTGAATTTTCTAGTGTGATTCCATTGGAAATATGGCGAGAAATAAGTTCCTCCACTGCTTGAAGAAAAGTGAGTAGGATACGTAAAGTGAATAAAATCATCAAGTTCGATTGAGGTCTTGGTGGAGCGTCGCGGCATACCGATCGTCGGGAAAATAATTGATTCGAAAGGAATTCTATAATTTGGAGTTTCGTCAAGGACGCCAGCTATCTGGAATTCCGAACAAATGGCAAATCCGCCAATTTGCATGAATGGATCAACCGTAGTGTTTCCTTTCGCCCAATAGCTTCCAGTATAAGAAGGAAAATCTACAGCAATTCCAGACTTAATTGTGTTGTACATAATACCAGGAGCAAAAAATGGCTGTAGTGCCGCAAGATGGCGACCAAGTTCAATTCTGCGATCGTATTCTGTAGTTAATGGAATATCGGATTCGGAATAAATGGTATTAATTATAAAAGGACCACCAAAAACCGTTTCGATGACACCACCATTGATATATGGTAAAATTGACTGAGAAAAAAGATTGCTAAGTTGAACAGTTCTTGTTGCAGGGTAAAATCCGTTATATGGCAGCAGTTTCTTGATGCCCTTGCACTTCAGCTTGATCTGAGATACTGATGCTTGATTTTTATGTTCTGATGAGATTTTTTCTTGAGAAGATAACAGATCCGTATGTGAATATGACTTAAAGAAATTTGAATCAAAACGACTGGTTTCAGTAACAGCGGAAGCATCACGGGCTCCTGCACCATCCAAAGTCAAAAATTTATGGTTCGTGCTTCTAAAATTTCCACCAACCTCATTTAAGAAGTATTCCATGTGTTCAGAAATATTATACGCAGGAACAATAGAATAATCTTTTCCCATCGCTCTTATGTCGTCTGCGTATTGTTCATATGAATCGTACCAAGGATTTTTTCCAGCTAGTTCAGCCGTTCTCCATTGCAATCCAGCATCAAAAAAACTTTGTGTTAAGTAATCTGGACCTAAGCAAGATTCAAAGTAATATCCATCAAGAAATGCTAAATATTTTGTTTTGACATCTATAGCACTATTTGATGAACGAAAAGACGCCGGATATTTAAACTCAGATTCTTGAGAAGCCTTAAGAACATACCATGACATAGGAGGGGTGCCGACAGAACCAGATCGAGCAGCCTTTACGGTGAAAAATATCCCTTCATTGTTTAGTTCTCCTCCACCAGTGTAAACGGCTGTCGAGAGAGTCTTGGCATTACTGCCAAATGAGACGAACGGGACAGAATACTCTAAATACTCTGGACTTCCGACAACATCAAACGGATAAACAGAAAGCCCCGGTATCTCTGGAACGCTAGATGTTACTCTAGTTGTCCCAAGGACAAGGTGGTCTTGTGGATACTCAATCACCCACCCTTGTGAGTTAAGAGCAGAGCCAGAACCAACCAAGGATGGATGCACTGACCTCTTTCGATCTTCTACACTGTCTCTCCAAAATGCTCTTTGGGTTCCGTAGACACCATCATATCCGTCTTTACCAAAGCCTGGCTGATCTGTAATATACTCAGTTCTTCCTCTTGTCCTTGCAAGATACGTGTTCTCTTCTTTGGGGAAGACAACTTCGCTATAAGTCAGTCCAAGGAACCTAGAAATAGGATTGTCTTCTTCTGGTAGGTCTGGATCTGAATAGAAGTCTAAGAGCTTGTCATAGGTCTGTGGAGTTCCATTTTCCAGTGACAGTCTTGCATTCAAGTCTTTGTTTGCGAACATGTTCAGGTTGTTTGCGTATGTGTGACGGACGTTCTGTCCAGCCAAGGGATCGACTGAACCCTTCAGCAACAAGCGATGATCGATCGGCTTGTATTTCGAAGAAACTGGTGGTTCGACGTATATCGTAGAGTCTGATGAGTGCTTGGCAGCGAACCTTCTCCTCATCGACCATCTATCTAGCGTAAATGTCTCAGAAGGGTTCTGAACGACATACTTGTTTTGTCTCCGCAGCGCTTGTACTATGGGCTTTTCGCCACCGCGAATTTGTTTCCAAGAAGGGTGTTGATAAGGTCCATTCTCTATCAGAAAGTTTGCCTTGTTGAAGTTTTGCCAGCTTTGAGGGAGGTGTTCTTCGATAGCGAACTTGCTTATGTCGCCAGAGAGAACCCCGTGTTGTCTACCTGTTGCATCTATCCATTTGTTTCCTGATATTCCAGTATCGTACAGCGACAATATCCCCAATTTTTCGTCCAACAGTGTGTGACGGACCTTGTCGAAAGTCTTCGGATATTGATCTTGCTTGGTCTTTCTGTATAGAATTTCTACATCGGATGATGCTAGCTCTTTATTCCATACAGCAAAGTGTTTGAATTTTGCTTGAGCTGCGTAATACTCACTCATACCAACAACGAAGTTATCAGCCGCGCTTATTGGTAAAGTTGTCTCAGCCGGATCAGCCTCGGTCCACTCTAATGTTCCGTTGACATACGCCTTTAAGACCTTTTCGCTCTCGTTAAACGTGATGGTTACGAATATCCACTCCTTTAACCCTATTGGCGTCTGGGTCAATCCGCTTCCGAACAAAGTAGCGCCAGACTGTGCATACAGCCTGTAATCACCGGGACCATAACCATAAACCGTAACAGAAAACGAAATTCCGCTTGTTGCCGACAAGTCTTCGTTAATAAATACGTGTCCAGAGTTACCCACGGCGTCGACTTCGTCGTTCATATACATCCAATAGGATATAGAGAAACTTCCAGAAACAAGTTCTCTGGAGGTGTTTGGTAACGAGATCCAAGATGAATTGCTGGCAGCTTGAGAAGCGTTTAGCACCTGTAGCGGTTCAAAGGTTCTGATCGCGTTCTTGTCAGAACTGCTGATACCCAAGTGATCGTAGTAATCGTATGCCTGGAACGGAAGCGTGTAAACGTTGACTGAGCCTGCCTTGTAATCGGTACCGCTTGAACCAAGTGGGGCGCCGGCTGCCATCACATCCCCTAGTGAGTTGATCGAAACCGATGTTCCCAGAGAAGCTTCACCGGGGTCCAGATAGCTGTCGATAGGAACAATATTTAGTTTCTGCTCTTCCAAACTCCACCCAAGAGAACCGCTTTGATAAATGTAGACCACACCGCTGTTGTCGGTGCTCGTGCTGCCGGGAAGGTCATAGTTGGGAGACCCTACGAGTAGAATGTTGCCAGCTGAATTCAAGGCAACGCTAGAACCGAAGTTCTCATCAGCGAACTGCACAGTTGGAGCGGCTATCAATTGTTCTTCCGCCCACCCAGGTGGTCCACCCACAGAAGAGCTTCGAAATATGTGGGTGGCGTCTTCAAAAGAGCTGCCAGCAGCCACAACATCCCCGAGATCGTTAATCGCAACCCTTCCACCTAATCTATCCCCAGCAGTTGCAGTTTCTAGCACCTGTTCTTCGTACCAACCACCCACAGAAGCGCTGCGGAACATATGGACAGACCCCGCATCAGCCCCTGGGGTATCTGACCTCCATGCACCAGCAGCGATAAAATCTCCAGCAGCGTTAATCGCAACCGAAAATCCAAGCTGGTCGCCGGCAAGCGCAGTATCAAGTTGTTGTTCTTCAGCCCATCCACTTGAGCCGCTACGATACACATAAACAGAGCCAGAGTCGCCATATGCTCCAGCTGCAAAAACGTCTCCGATGGAATTGATTGAAACACTTTCACCAAGAAAACCCGGACCAGTAGTGCGCGAGATGGTGTCTTCTAGTTCCCATCCGTTAAGTGAATCCTTCTTGAAGATTTGTACTATTCCCGTCGCCGTCGCTCCAGTCTGGGGGGCTCCAACAACAGCGACAGTACCTTCCGAATTCATAGAAACTGACTGCCCTAGAGACCAATTAGTTTGCCCTGTCTCAAACGAGGCTTCTTTCTGCCATGATCCGTTTAGCTTCTTATAGAATGCAACAGAACCAGCGAAGGAAGCAGGAATATCAGAAGCGTTAATACCAACAACAAAGGCGTCGCCGCGACCGTTGAGCGAAACAGACTTACCAAACTGATCGAGGTTTGCTCCAGCAACATTTACAGTTCGTTCTGCATCAAGCGGAAAACTGAAACTCAAGTTGTCGTTAATTGGACCACGACCTGGGCTGAACACTATGTCAGTATATGCGCCACCTCTGTTTGTGTATGCTCCGTCTCTTTGGTGTCCACCAAGGTCGTATGGACTAGTGATTGCAGAAGCGGTAATCCACGAATAGTTCAGATCGTTTTGTGGTATTTCATGTTGGACATACCAATTGTCGTGCAGATCGTCATGTCCTGTTCTTCTTAGTGTATTCTTGTTTGTCTTGTGATATGCTCCTGACACAGCGTCAGTCCACCAACTTCCTGTGTGTTCTGCAAAGCTTGATTGTCCTTTATCTCCAGCATGCTGGGTCAAAAGAGTTCTCAGCGGAAGACGAACAAGCAGGTTTCTGAACGGCAGGGCGTTGTTTGGCGCGTATTCTTCTGCCTCAATGTCCAACACCCCGCGAGAGCTAACATCAGTACCGCCAGGTGCGTTAAACCTCTCAACAAACACGAACTTGTTTACATCACGAACCGGAAGTGCATAATCTACCAGCCCAGTAACGAATGAAGAGTTGGACGCCGAGACAATAAGATTTCCTGTCTTGACAAGGTGTCTATTGTTGATCTTTCGTCCAGAAGTGTGAACAATTTCGTAATCATGAGTAAAGTTTCCTAAAACAGCGGATCCTGTAGTGGTTCGGATGTTTCGGACGTTAACTGGACCCTTTGAGGCGTTGCCACGCAGCATCGAAGCGCGAGGAGTCTGGGTTCCATAGAAGTCAGAACCATATACGCGCAGTTCTCCTGCGTTGCTCAGATCAATAACAAAACCTTCAGGACGAGTTGTGGCATCGTCAGATCCAGTATTTAATGCAACGTGTCTAAACTGATTTCCACCAACATGTTCCTGTGTGAACGGACCCTGCATCGGCGAGTGCTGCTCGTTTCCCACAGTATCGATGTGTAAATTGGCAATATCTCTGCCAGGAGCAAAGCTCGCAGAGATTAATGCGTTGTATCCAGTATTGACCGATGAACTAAAGATTCCAAAGGGCAGACTGTTTTTTGTATCATCAATTATTGTCATATTTAATCGTCATCACAATCAAGCTCGGTAAGATCAGCTGCGGTGATCACTAAGTATCCGCCAGTACCAAATCTACCATTTTGTCTTGCTATAGCGCTATTTTTTACCCTTGATTCTGATTCAGCGGTCATGTCAACCTTGAAATCATACACTCTAGTGAAGCTTCTGTTAAGGGCACTTAGCGTAGCCTGAAAGATTGCGTTCCTGCTTGAATTGAGATCTGTTCCGGTCTTGTCGTTTCTCTCAGCGCGCGCGAGCCACCAAAGACAGTTTTCACTTTCTGCCAAAGAAAGCGGCGCGTGACCAAACTTCCAATTGTATTTATGTCTATTAATACCGATCGCTCCAGCTTCGGGTGGTTCCTGCTTCAATTCTAGCGTAGGCAGCTTATTCCAGTATTTATTGCGCTCCAAAACATGGCTCTCGACAACAGTGCTCAATTCCTCAGAGAAGTTTGCTGATGCCGGGATCAACTGCAACGTCATCTGCGTAATAGCATTGTCGATCCACTTGTAGAAATCAATATATTTTTCAAGATCTGGGGTATTTCCTACCCTTTGGAAGAACAACGAGCGCAACTTTTCCATATCGTCATAACGTTGCTTATATCTATTGATTGGTTCTCCAATCAAGTTGTTAAAGTCGGCAATCGTACCAAAGAATCGTATCATTTCTTCTGAAATGGTCTGGTACATGCTCTTTTCAATGGCAAAATAGTGATTTACTGGACGTGTGTCTTTGGTGAAGTTCTCATCATCCTGGCTTCTAATTTCAACCAAGTCATCGCTATTAATTGTTTCAGGTAATCTGTGTTTTGCAGCGTAGACATACTCTCGTTGCACCACATCTGTGTCATTTCGCAAGAAAAAGTTTCCTCTTCCCGTGTGCTGATTTTGTGTGACTGCGCCGATAGAAGCCCAACGTCCCAACAAGCTCGCCGATCCAGAAGATGCGTCTTCTACAGAGAAACCAGCATCCGAAGTGTTAGCTGGTGGGGCTCCTGATCCGTTGTCAGAACCAGTTACCGTATCAAAATCCCAGTGGATAGCGAGTGCTTCAATCTGTGGAGCGAAACCTCTTGACAAGGCTGAGGCATTAAAGGCATCAACGCTTCTATATGGATGTTCCGGACCAAAAC
>Ga0307380_10012858_pt1 | contig 10379 bp, 7 predicted proteins | sample UN3MG_FD_202239 | JGI IMG/M metagenome (GOLD analysis project Ga0307380, IMG submission 202239) | Soil microbial communities from Risofladan, Vaasa, Finland - UN-3 | ecosystem: Environmental > Terrestrial > Soil > Coastal area > Acid sulfate soil | place: Finland: Risofladan, Vaasa | collected... | reverse complement strand
ATACCCTGAAAAAAGACGATTTCGTTTTCCTGGCCGGCAAAATGGTTTCCAAAAACGGCAAAAAATATTTATCAAGCCCGGCTTACGAAAAAATTCCTTTCTCAGCTGTTTCCTTTAATGGCCCTTCCATAACAGGCGAAGAGGATAAATCCTCTTCTTTACCCTTCGCTGCAGCTCGGGTAAACGAACTAGACAAGATAAATTTCGATTCCACCCATACTGGAAGGATCATCCCGATTTATCCCGAAACCGAAGGCATGTCTTCGCGCTGGCTGAGATTCATCGTCAAGCCGCTGCTGACAAGAATAAGAAATGAAATTCCTGAAACCTTGCCCTTGGAAATAGGCCAAAAATACGGATTCCTGCCGATTAAAGAAGCTATCTGGCAGATCCATTTTCCCGACACTTTGGCCAAGGCTGAACTGGCCAAGAAAAGATTCGTTTTCGAAGAGCTTTTTGACATGACTCTGGCCATTCTTTCCGAAAAGATAAGGCTGGCCGGAGAGAAGGCGACCGTTATCCCTCTTGATCTCGCTCTGATTAAGAAATTCGTCAAAACTTTGCCTTTCAAACTGACGGCTGACCAGAAAAAATCGGCCTGGCAGATTCTGAAAGACTTGGAAAAAACAAAGCCGATGAACAGGCTTTTGGACGGCGACGTGGGCTCGGGAAAAACAATCGTGGCGGTTATGGCTGCCCTCAATACGGCCAAGGCCGGCTTTCAAGTCGCTTTTATGGCGCCGACCGAAATCCTGGCCAAACAGCATTTCAAAACAATCAGCAGCCTATTAAAGGGCTTCGGCCTGAAAATCGGCCTGATTACGGGCAAAGAAAACTTTTCATCCGGAAAAAAAATAAAAAGAAAAGAAATCATCGAAAAAACCAAGAACGGCCGGATAGACATTTTGATCGGCACCCACGCTTTGGTCCAAGAAAAAGTGGAATTTAAAAAACTGGGGCTGGTGATTATCGACGAACAGCACCGCTTCGGCATAAGACAAAGGGCTGCTCTATGCCGTAAACAAAAGTTTCTGCCTCATCTTCTTTCCATGTCAGCCACCCCCATACCCAGAACGCTGACTTTGACCCTTTACGGCGATTTGGATTTGTCCCTGATAAAAGAAATGCCGAAAGGAAGAAAAAAGATAATCACCAAAATCGTTCCTGCCAAGAAAAGGCAGCAAGCCTATGATTTCATCAGAAAAGAAGTGAAGTCCGGCCGGCAGGTATTCGTCATCTGCCCGAGGATCGAACCGTCTTCCGCCAAAACTGCCAATGGGCAAAATCTGCCTTTCAACAAACGCGCTTCTTCTTGGGTGGAAGTCAAAGCAGTCAAAGAAGAATACGAAAAACTGTCAAAAAACGTTTTTTCAGACTTGAACGTCGGAATGCTCCACGGAAAAATGAAAGCCGAAGAAAAAGAAAAAATCCTGGTCGGCTTTAAAAAAGAAAAAACCAATATTCTTGTTTCAACCTCAGTCATCGAAGTAGGCATTGATTTTCCCAACGCCAGCATCATGATGATTGAAGGCGCCGATAAGTTCGGCTTGGCTCAGCTCCACCAGTTCAGAGGCAGGGTGGGCCGGGGCAAATACCAGTCGTACTGCCTGCTTTTTTCCGAATTTTCAAACAATCCGCGGCTGAAAGCCATGACTATTTCCCAGGACGGTTTTGAATTGGCGGAAAAGGATTTAAAATTAAGGGGGCCGGGTGATTTGACCGGCCAGAGGCAGTGGGGCATACCTGATTTCGTCATGGCTTCTCTGTCAGACGTTGAACTGCTGGAAAAAACCAGAGGCGCGGCAAAAGAAATCCTGCAAAAGGACCCTAAACTTAAAAATTTCCCTTTTTTGCGGGAAAAATTAGCCTCTTTTGATAAAAAAATCCATTTGGAATAAAATCACTTGCGGATTTTTTCCGTCACCCAAAAGCCCAGATATTTCTTCAAAGCCAACCTGGTTTGGGCTTCCAAAGCCGGCAAGGCCCCGAAAATAATCAGTGTGAAAGGCAACAGCAGCCATTGGAAAATCATGGAAAGATTTTTGCTTCTGCCGAAATTCTTCGGCCGGGGCGGTAAAATCAAAAAACTCAAAACAGCTGAGAAAAGCATGCCGGCCATGGCCACGGTCATGATCCTGCTCGTCAATCTCGGCAAATTGTAGGATAAAAGGGTGACTTGGAAATTCTCGCCGGCCACCAGCAAAGGCAGCCAGCCCAAGAAAAAAATAAGAAGGGCAGCCACTGCCCAAGACCAAAAACCGTCCAAAATAATGAAAGAGTGGCGGATTTTTTCTTTTAAAGGGATTTTCTTATTTTTCAAAAATCCGTAAAGAACGTAAGGAATGTTTTCGCAGCCCCAAGCCCATCTTCTCTGCTGCTTGTACTGGTTGACGGCTGTTTTCAAAAAGTTCTCGGCCAGCACGGCATCCATGGAAACCGGATAATAAAGAGGCACGACTTTATAATCGCCCTGACAGGCGAAATAGGCTTTCCAAAAAATCCGCGAATCGTCGGAAACAACGTTTTGGGGATAGCCGACTTTTTCCAGAATTTCGAAAGGCAGGGAATGCGAAGAATAACTGACCAGCTGTTCCGGCCTTTCCTGCTGCATCATCTGCCAAAAGGTGCCGGAACTGGCGATTATTCTGGAGAAAGACGGGGCCTGCCAGATATTGTTATTATAAACCGGAATCGGCTGATAACTGCTTTTCAATGGCTTTGAACAAGTCAAATAATGCCAGGTTAAAACGGAAAAATAGTTATGATAAGGCCTGGTATCGATGTCGAAACTGGAAACAATGATTTTTTCTTTTGCCAGGGCCAAGGGCTCGATTATCAGCTCTTTCGCTTTTTTGATCGCCCAAGCGACATTGGAACCTTTGCCGACAATTTCTCCCGGCATGTCCGAAGGATGGTAAATGACTAAAAACCTGAAAAATTTCCCGGCGAACTGCTTTTCCATCTTTCGGCCAATTTCTACCGCTTCTTGACCGGCCCTCTCTTCGATAGTCAAGACCACTATCATTTTTTCCTTGGGATAACTTGCTTCCAACAAAGATTCAAGAGAGGATTCGACAATGCCGATTTTTTCCTTGGACATCGGTAAAACAATCAAATGGTGAATGTCTTGCCAATTCTTGATTTTTTTCACTTTTTCCAGCCAATTGACCGAGAGATTTTTTTTCATCAACCCGTAGCTGGCGAACTGATGGAAAGACAAATAAAAAACACGGAAAAGCCAGAAGCAGTCGAAAATAATGATGAAAAACGCCACCACGACCGGGGCCAGCCAGGATAAAATAAAAGCCAGAAAAAGAGTTCCCCAGGAAAGAAAAGCCGGCAAAATCTCAAAACACCTGTAAATAATCCTGTCCTTGGGATTTTTCAGGTCATTGGCGGAAGAAACAGCCAGATAGTTGTTGTTCATGCGGTCCCAACCGGATTTGAACCGGTGTTTTTAGGATGAAAACCTAATGTCCTGGACCAGGCTAGACGATGGGACCTTAAATTTCTCTTCTATCTTAATTTAATTTATGGTATTTGTAAAGATACTAATATATGAAAATTTTAGCCATTGAAACAAGCTGCGATGATACTTGCCTCGCCATATTGGAAATCAAAAATGCCGAATGGCGAATTTTGACTAATGTCGTTTCTTCCCAAACGAAACTACATGCCGAATACGGCGGTGTTTATCCCATGCTGGCCAAAAGGGAACATCAAAAAAATCTGCCGATAATCCTGAAAAAAGCCCTGAAAAAAAACAAAGGAAAAATCGATCTGATCGCTGTTACCGTCGGACCAGGCCTGGAACCCTGTTTATGGACTGGCATAAATTTCGCCAAAGATCTGGCCAAAGACATGAAACTGGCCATAGTGCCGGTAAATCATGTTGAAGCGCACCTGCTGGCCAATAAGATCAAAGATTTTCCGGCCGTCTGCCTGATTGTTTCCGGCGGGCACAGCCAGCTCATCTTGATGAAGAATGCCGGCCGATACAGAGTTTTAGGAGAAACCCGCGACGATGCGGCTGGCGAATGCTTTGACAAAGCGGCCAGAATACTGGGTTTGGGTTATCCGGGCGGACCAGCTATCGCGGCAGCTGCGGCCGGCTTGAAAAATAAGAAATTGGGAATCGAACTGCCCAGACCGATGATTTATCAGAAAAATTACGATTTCAGCTTTTCCGGCTTGAAAACAGCTGTTCTCTACGATTTTAAAAAACGCTCGCCGAAAATCAGGAAAAACAGACAATATCTCCGAGAAATGGCCGCTGAAATCCAGCAGGCGATTATCGACGTCTTAATCTTTAAAACCCTGAAAGCAGCCAGAGACTGCCGGGCCAAATCGATTGTTTTGGCCGGCGGGGTGGCGGCCAACCAGGAGTTAAGAAAACAATTCGCTTTAAAAATCAGAAATCAGAAAATAAAAGCCGATCTGCTGGTGCCGCTGAAAAATCTCTGCACTGACAATGCTGTCATGGCGGCCGTGGCAGCTTACGCTAACCGGAAGAAAAAAACGAAAAGTTGGCAAAAAATCAAGGCAAATGCTAATCTGAAAATATAAGAGGGACAATTATGGAAGAACTCGCTAAAACTTACCAACCTCGAAAAGTCGAGGATGAAATTTATCGGCTTTGGCTGGCCAGCGGTTTTTTCAATCCGGATAATCTTCCCGGCCAAAGAAAAAAATCCTTTACCATCGTCATCCCGCCGCCCAACGTCACCGGCGAACTCCATATGGGCCATGCCTTGAACGCCACCATCCAGGATATTCTGACCAGGAAAAAAAGAATGCAAGGGTTCAAAACCCTTTGGCTGCCGGGTACTGACCATGCCGGCATCGCCACCCAGAACGTGGTGGAAAAACAGCTGAAAAAAGAAGGACTGACCAGGCATGATTTGGGCCGGGAAAAATTCATTGAAAAGGTCTGGCTCTGGAAAGAAAAATACGGCAATCTGATTCTCAACCAGTTTCGAAAACTGGGCTGTTCACTTGATTGGTCAAGAACCAGCTTTACCATGGATAAGGATTACGCCGAGGCGGTCAAATACGCTTTTTCTTATTATCTCCAAAAGGGCTGGATTTATCAGGGAGAAAGAGTGGTCAACTGGTGCCCGAGATGCCGGACATCCCTCTCTGATTTGGAATTGGAATACCAGGGAAAAAAAGGAAAGTTATGGCATTTGAAATATCCTTTGAAAGGAAACTCCGGATTCATCATCGTGGCCACCACCAGGCCGGAAACCATGCTGGGGGACACGGCCGTGGCTGTTAATCCCAAAGATAAAAGATATAAGAATCTCATCGGCGCCACGGTTCTTCTGCCGATTCAAAACAAAGAGATTCCCGTTATCGCCGACAGCGCCGTAGACCAAAAATTCGGCAGCGGGGCTGTAAAAGTCACCCCGGCCCATGATATGACCGACTGGGAAATCAAAGAAAGGCACAATCTGGCTTCAGTTAAAGTCATCGGCGAAAACGGCAGAATGACTCAAGAAGCGAAAATCTGCCAAGGGCTGACTTCTCTCGAATGCCGTGAAAAGGTGATGGAAATCCTGCAAAAAGAAAATCTGATTGAGAAAATCGAAGATTACGATTATTCCCTGCCTATCTGCTACCGCTGTCATTCCTTGATCGAGCCGCTTCCCTCGAAACAATGGTTTTTGAAAATGGACAAGCTGGCGGAAAAAGCAATCAAAGCGGTCAAAAGTGGCCAAGTCAGATTTATACCCAAAAACTTTGAAAAGATTTATTTCGACTGGCTGAAAAACATCAAAGACTGGTGCCTTTCCCGCCAAATCTGGTGGGGACACAAAATACCCATTGAAGGGGAAAACGATGTACTTGACACTTGGTTTTCTTCAGCTCTCTGGCCTTTGGCCACGCTCGGCTGGCCGGCAAAAAAAGACAAAGGCGATTTCAAAGAATTTTACCCGACCGATGTCCTGTCAACAGCCAGGGATATCATAAATCTTTGGGTGGCCAGAATGGTATTTTCCGGTTTGGAATTCACCGGCCACGCCCCTTTTTCAACGGTTTACGTCCATCCCACGGTTTTGACCAAAGAAGGCAAAAGAATGTCCAAATCCCTGGGAACCGGTATAAATCCGATTGAGCTGATTGAAAAATACGGAGCTGACGCCAGCCGCTTCGGCCTTTGCTGGCAGCTGACCGGCGGCCAGGATATTCACTTTGTCGAGGACAACATCGTCATGGGAAAGAAATTCTGCAACAAAATTTGGAATGCGGCAAGATTTACCATGTTGTTGACAGAGACCGGCCGGAACGAATTGACCGGCCAAGAATTGAAAGCAGCCGTCAAAAGCCGGAAACTGACTGCCGCGGATAAAAAAATACTGAAGGCCCTGGAGAAAACAACGAAAGCCGTCAGCCAAAATATAGACAACTTTCAATTCGGCCAGGCCGCCCGCTTGGCTTACGATTTCTTCTGGCACGATTTCTGCGATTTCTATATTGAAGAAAGCAAACTGCAAAAAGACAAGGAAGACAGCCAAAAGATACTGCTCTACGTCTTATTGAATTCTTTGAAGCTTTTGCATCCTTTTCTGCCCTTCATTACCGAAGAAATTTATCAAAAACTGCCCCTGAAAAATAAAAAACAATGCTTGATGATAGAAAACTGGCCTAATTAGCGTTTTTAACGGATAAAAAATCATGTCTTACCCCCTTTACCTATTTTTCGGAATTTTACCCAGTATTATCTGGCTGCTTTTTTATCTCCGCCGGGACGCCCATCCCGAATCCAACCGCATGGTCCTGAAAATTTTCTTTTACGGCATTTTGGCGGCTTTACCGGCTATTCTGCTGGAAATGGGCATTCTTGGCTTTTTACAGGAGTTGAAATTCTCCCCGTCTCTGCTGACCTTTCTCAATATCTTTATCGGCGTGGCCCTGATCGAAGAATTTCTGAAATACCTGGTAGTCAGAGAAAAAGTCCTGGATCATCCGGAATTCGACGAACCGATAGACATAATGCTTTATATGATAATCGCCGCCCTCGGTTTTGCGGCCGCTGAAAATATTCTGATTTTGTTTTCTCTGGGTCCGGTTTTCTTATTGGGAAACGTTTTTACCGTCAGCCTTTTAAGGTTCTGGGGGGCGACTTTTCTGCACGCTTTATGCTCCGGCAGCCTCGGCTATTTCTGGGCTCTGGCCATTTTTGAAACGAAAAAAGGGAAAAACCTGCTGGTAATCGGTCTGATCCAGGCCGTTGTCTTGCACGGGCTTTACAATTTTTCTATAATGGAGCTGTCAGGCAAACTTTCCTTCTTGATCCCGATTGCCGTTTTAGTTTATCTGGCGATTTTTCTCTATTTCTCTTTTAAAAAGTTGAAAAAAATAAAAAGCGTCTGTAAAATATAAATAAATTAAAAAGACATATGGCGTCATTTTTTGAAAAATTGAAAAAGGGAATGGATATCGATGAACCAATGGTGGAAGAAGAAACGGAAGAGAAAAAAGAATCTTCTCCGTCTCTTGAATCCCCTTTATGGGAAGAAACGAAAAAGAAAAGCAAAAAACCGAAAACAAGAAAAAAAGAAAGTGAAGTACCAAAAGAAGACAAATTTCCCGAGATAAAAACAAGAAAAATAGAAATCCAGGCGGCAATGCCGGAAGAAGAAAAATCTCCGACCCCTGCCTCGTTGGCCGAAGAAGCGGAAGAGGAAAAACCGGCCAAAAGGGGCAAAAAGTGGCCTTCTTTCAACAAAGATGAAGAGGGACAGCTGGCCGTTGATATTTACCAAACGGAAAACGATTTGGTTATCCAGTCGGCCATTGCCGGCGTCAAACCCGAAGATTTGGATATTTCTATAGAAAGGGATATTATCAGCATCAGGGGAAACAGAGAAAAACCTTTTAAAGAAGAAGGAGATTATTTCTGTCAGGAATGCTTTTGGGGCAGTTTTTCAAGAGAAATCATCGTACCGGTTGAAGCTGACCCGCAAAGAGCCGTAGCTGAAATGAAGAACGGCGTGCTAACCATTAGAATCCCCAAAATCCTGAAGGAAAAGAAAAAAAAGATTATTATCAAAGGATAAAAAAACAATTTACGATTCAGCTAGACAAAAACTGCCTTAAAGGCAGTTTTATTGTGCGGACGGTGGGAGTTGAACCCACAAGCCTTACGGCATAGGATCCTAAATCCTACGTGTTTGCCAGTTTCACCATGTCCGCATATTAAACCCAGTATATCAACTTCCAGAAGTTAAAGCTCTTTTTTTGTGTTCTTCTATAGAAGAACACACTGGAAGTTGTATTACTGGGTAAATTTTACCCCACACCATTTTTCTTGCCAAAAATTTGTGGAAGTAATTATTTCCGAAAAATAAGAAAAAAATAGACGGCCACTCACGCAAGTGAGAGGCCGCCTTTGTTACTTTGGACGCATGAGGATTTTCACCTTTACGTCCTATTACTTAGTTCAGCTGTCGTCCTTCACAGGTTCAACGAGTTTCATTAAATCCAGATCGAGATTACGAAAAATGACAGCGCTTGAGTATCCGCCGCCGACCTTGTATCGAAACACGACGTTGATCTTTCTCATAATGGACGTGGGCGCAAGGAAGGTCATTGATCCACGCACATCCACTCCACCCGGAAACTCACCGGTGAGGTTCTCTTGATTCAGGAAGCCGTACCGATTGCCTTCGGTGTCTACGATATACGCTGTCTTCTCTGGTTGCTCGAGCCCCATCTGTCTAATACCCTCAAGTTGAGACCTGACGATTAAGTCAAGCTTCAATCGGGAGTTCTGCTCTTGCTTCGCCGATAGGATTTCAATGCGAAAAGACCTGTCGTACAGTGAGTTACCAATAAACACCGGCTGTTTGTATCCATATTGAGGTTTTGGAGGAGCTGGAGGTCGAATAATCTCTTGTTTCTGATGTTGAGCCTCTGTTGTTTTTGTTTGCTCGACAACAACTTTCTTTTCAGCCTTTTGCTGTTCCGCTTTCTTTTCAGCTTCCTGTTGTTCCTGAGCCACTTGTTTCTCGTAATCAATCACGACCGGAGGAGTGATCAACTGCGTTTTAACACCGTAGTGTGGGTCAAATTTGTACCCCAAAGGAAGAATGCCGATTTTTCCTTGGTGATCTTTAAACCACACCAAACGGCCAGTCCCGGTGATGGTGTTAAAGTACTCTCCTTCCCTTGGCTGGGAAAGAAAATACAATATTACGAACCATAAGGAGAAACAGGCAAAGATGATTAGCAGGCCCTTGATCTGGCGTCGGAATAGGAAATTACTCAACACGATTGGGAGCAGTAGTAGAACCACCGCGGTGAACCAAACGCTGACTGCGCCAGCGATGTACTCGTTTATGCCCCCGACCTGAATGATAGACTGGAAAAACCAGCTATACAGACCCCAGATCATTAACAGGTCAAGGAGGCGGACCATCAGCAGCATAACTGCCGCAATAATGAGCGTGATCACCATATATCGCCGTAACTTCTTCCAGCCAAAACCTGAAATAACCCTTTTATTTTCCATCATTTCTCCCTTCCTTTCTGTCCCGTTGTTAACGGGACGGTTCTCATATTTAGTTATTAAAAGGCAACTCAACTAATGATATTATATTATAATTCATTAAAATGGATTTGTCAATGTCAAGGCCAACCCTAAAAACAGAAAACAGCCTTAGGGCTGTTTTCTTTAAAAACTCTTTTTATTCGCTATGCCGTATAGTTAAACATCACTTTAATTAAAGCTACAAGTCCTTTTGAAACAAAAAACTGCCTTAAAAGGCAATTTTATTGTGCGGACGGTGGGAGTTGAACCCACAAGCCTTACGGCATAGGATCCTAAATCCTACGTGTTTGCCAGTTTCACCACGTCCGCAATCTAAATATTACCTGAGCACCGTATTGACGAGAGCCACAATTCCCTTAGAAAGAAGGGCCACGACTATGCCGACAACCGCGTAAAGAACCGTATCCTTGGCTTTCTTGAACTTTTCAGGGTCGCCTTGGGCGGTAACGAAACTGACGCCGGCAATGACAATAAAGATGGCGGCCACGAACAACAAGATGTAGAAAAGCCAGTTGGCAATTTTTTCAAGAGTTCCCGTAACCGATATATTATCTGGAATTCCAGCTAATGGCTGTTCTTGAGCAAGGGATAAAACCGGCAAAGCCAAACAACCTGCCAGGATTAGAGTTAGAATGATTTTTTTCATTTTTGCTTTGTCTGAAATTTCTTTAACTCGACCTTTCTGAAAATTCTGCAGAAAATATTCTGCCGGGTTTATCTTAACAGAATTACGGGCTGATGATAAGAACTATAAAAAGAGAAAACAGCCCTCAGACTGTTTCCCGTTAAAACCGAAATTGCAAATTATTTGACTTAACCACCG
>Ga0307380_10012857_pt1 | contig 10380 bp, 4 predicted proteins | sample UN3MG_FD_202239 | JGI IMG/M metagenome (GOLD analysis project Ga0307380, IMG submission 202239) | Soil microbial communities from Risofladan, Vaasa, Finland - UN-3 | ecosystem: Environmental > Terrestrial > Soil > Coastal area > Acid sulfate soil | place: Finland: Risofladan, Vaasa | collected... | reverse complement strand
TCGAGCACCTGACCAAAGATCGGGCCCGGCTTGTACCCCATGGCCTTGAGGTCGTCGCCGCCGATCGCAGGCTTGACGTGGCGGTAGGCCTCCCAATGGCGTGACAGGTGCTCGCGCACGCCGCGCGAGTCGGTCGCGATCCACACGGCCAGGATGGCGGGTCCCGAATAGGGGGCGAGCAGTCGATGGACCTCGCTGGGAGGTACGTCCCCGATCTGCAGGGCCTCGACCTCGGTCTTGAGCGAGGCTACCTCGTGCAGCAGATCCACGTCGTCCCTGGCCAGCCTCAGTCGCGCACACAAGGTATCTAGCTCGGGCATGATCAGGCGGTAGGAGAGAAGCGCCAGGTAGAGATGGTGCACGTTGCTGGTCGGCAGCGTCGTCCCGTGCAGGCCGTCGTGGTCTTCCTCCACAAACGACGGTCGCCAGCTCTGCTCGTACCAGGTAGGCAAGGCCTGGCGCAGCTCGCAGAACTTGTGCTGGAGCCAGCCGTCACAGCGCAGCCCCGGATGGATCTGGCGCAAGATGCCCAGCTCCTCCATGCGCGCCAGCCCCGCCTCGGGTTCTGGCTCCTGGAAGAGCAGGAATAGCTCGTGGCGGATCCGCTCCCCGCTGACGCGCCGCAGAAAGCCCAAGGCATTCGGGATCAGCTCGCGGGTACGGCGCTCGATGTGAAAACCGAGGCGCTGCTCGAGGCGCACAGCGCGCAGGATGCGCGTCGGGTCTTCGACAAAGCTGAGCGAGTGCAGGACCCGGATCACGCCGTTCTGCAAGTCTTGCTCGCCGCCGTAGAAATCAAGCAGTTCCCCATAGTGATCGCGGTCCAGACGGATGGCCAAGGTATTGATCGTAAAGTCGCGGCGGTGCAGGTCTTGCTTGATCGAAGAGGGCTCGACCTGGGGCAGCGCGGTAGCCTGAGTGTAGAACTCGGTACGTGCCGTCACAAAGTCCAGCTCCTCGCCACCCTCGAGGATCCACTTGGCCGTGCCAAAGCGCTGATGTGAGCGGACGCGGCCACCGGAATGGCGGGCCAGACTCTTGGCCAGGGCGATCGCATCTCCCTCGACCACCAGGTCGATGTCCTGATTCGGCCGTTCCAGGAGCAGATCACGCACAAAGCCCCCTACAATGTACAGGGTATCACCTAGCTGCTCGGCCTCTTCCGCCGCCCGCCACAGCAGGTCCAGCTTTTGCTGCTCGACCATCTCGGCAAGCTTGAGCGAGATTTCACCGCGACGCGAGCGCGTCTCCTCCCCGTTTGGCACCCGGAGCAGCAGGCTGATCAGGTCGGTGCGGGTGACAATGCCCAGCAGGACCCCGCTGTCAGACACGACCGGCACTTGCCCCACCCCATGTTCCTCCATCACCTCTCGTAGCGTCTCGATCGCGTCGTCCGGACGTACGCTGATCTGCCCTTTGGTCATGTAGGTCGAGATCGCCGCATTCTCCAGGCCGAGCCGCATGGCGCGGTCAACCTCACGCCGCGACAGGACGCCCACCACACGTCCCTCTTCGAGCACCGGAAAGCCCTCGTGCCCGTAGCGCTGCATCCACTCGGCGGCCTCGGCGACGGTGCGGGAGGGCGAAAGCGTGTGCACGCCGTGGGACATGATCTGGCGGACGAGGACGGTCGGCTGCACGTGCCTCTCTAGCAGCTCGAGCAAGCGCGCTTTGGCCTCCTGTAGGTCCATGTCACGGATCAGGGCTGCCGACGCGCGATTGTGCCCGCCGCCGCCGAGCCCGCTGGCGATCGCGCCGACGTCGATGGCATCGCTGGTCGACCGTGCCACCAGCTGCACCTGCTGCTGGTCTGTGCTGGCAAACTCGACCAAGAGGAACAGGCCGGCCGGATCCCACAGGTTGCGCAGCTTGGGGGCCAGCACCGAGATCTCTTCCACATAGCGCGGAAAAGAGACTGCTGCCACGACGATCGACTGACCGGCGAAGGTATGGCTCTCGGCGCCTTCGAGAAAGCACTCGTACAGCTCCTTCTGGTCGTCGGTCAGCGGATAGTGCAGGTACTCGTTGGCGATGTCCAGGCTGGCGCCGTGCTCGAGCAGCCAGGCAGCGCAATGGATGTCGCGCGGCGTGGTGGGATGGTAGGACAGCGAGCCCGTATCCTCATAGATGCCCATCAGGAACAGCGTCGCCTCGATCGGCGAGAGATCGATCTGCTCGTCGATCAACTGCTCGACGAGCAGCGTGGTCACCGCCCCGATCGGCTCTCCCCAGTAGCGCCACTGAGGGTCGAGGTCCGGCGAGCGCGGATGGTGGTCGATGATCTGGACCTCCACCTCCTCACCCATGCCCTTGATCGTGACCATGGACTGGGTATCGACCAGGATCACGTGCTTGACCCGTCCCCGCGGGAGATCCTCCACGCTGATCATCGGCAGCTCTGCCCCATAGAGGCTTAGAAAGTGGCGGATGTTGCGGTTGATGCTGCGCGGCAGGACCGGGATGGCCTCGGGATACAGCTTGTGGGCGCCCAGCAGCGCCGAGATGCCATCGAAATCGGCATTCTCGTGCGTCAGGATCACGCTCAGATGAGGCAAGGGCATGCCCTGGTCCTCCTAAAAAGCGACCGGGCACGATGGCCCGGTCGCATCAAACACGTACACTCGCGTGGGATAGCCGGCGGTGAGGCAGAAGGACTAGGCCGTGCCCTCGGACACCATCTCGTCAGCCGGGACTTGCAGCGGTGCTTGCTCTGCCGGGCGGAAGACGATTGCATCGTCCTGTACGTCGGCGAGCACGTGGCCCTGCGCGAGATCAGCGCTCAACAGCTGGATCGAGAGCGGATTCTCGATGTAGCGCTGCAAGGCGCGCCGCAGCGGACGCCCACCGAACTGCGGGTCGTACCCCTTGTCGGCCAGCCATTCGCGCGCCGCGTCGGTGAGCGACAGCTGGATGCCCTGCTCGAGCAACCGTGCTCCGACCTCCTGCATCTGCAGGTCCACGATCTGGAGCATATGCTCCTGCGTCAGGTTGTGGAAGATGATGATCTCGTCGATGCGGTTCAGGAACTCGGGCCGGAACGTCGTTTTCAGCGCGTCGCGGATCTCGCTCCGCAGGTTCTCTTCGTCCTCGCCGCCAACTTCGTTAGGGCGCGGAAAGCCCAGCGTGCCGGCCTTCCGGGCAAAGCGGGTGCCGATGTTCGAGGTCATGATCAGCACCGTGTTCCGAAAGTCGACGACGTGTCCCTGCCCGTCGGTCAGCCGCCCCTCTTCCAGGATCTGCAGCAGCGAGTTCCAGACATCTGGGTGCGCCTTCTCGATCTCGTCGAAAAGCACGACTTGATAGGGGCGACGACGCACGGCCTCGGTGATCTGTCCCCCTTCTTCGTAACCCACGTAGCCGGGAGGTGCACCCACCAGCCGCGACACGGTGTGTCGCTCCTGAAAGTCGCTCATGTCGATGGTCAGCAAGGCTTCCTGATCGCCAAACAGGAACTCGGCAAGCGCCTTTGCCATCTCGGTCTTGCCCACGCCAGAGGAGCCGAGGAAGATAAAGCTGCCGATCGGACGCCGCGGGTCCTTGAGCCCGGAACGGGCGCGCCGGATCGCGTTCGCCACAGCGACGATTCCCTCTTCCTGTCCCACGATGCGCTCGCGGAGCCGGTCTTCCATGTGTAGGAGCTTGACCGCTTCCGTCTCCATCATCGAGGAGACGGGGATGCCGGTCCAGTTCTCCACAACCTGCGCGATGTCGGCCTCTTCGACCAGCTCGTCCAGGTTCATCTCGCGCTGCCACGCGTCGCGCTGCAGCTCGTACTCTTCCTGCAGCTTGAGCCGCTGTGACTTGAACTCCATGGCGTGCTCATACTCCTGATCCGTACTTGCCGCATTCTCTTCTGCGGTCAGGCGCGCGATCTGTTTTCTCATCTCTTTGAGATCGGGCGGCATCTCATAGATCGCGATCCGGACCTTGGCCGCTGCCTCGTCGATCAGGTCGATCGCCTTGTCGGGCAAGCGGCGATCGGTCACGTAGCGATGCGAGAGCTGTGCTGCAGCCACAAGTGCCTCGTCCGTGTACGACACGCCGTGGTGGGCCTCATAGCGGTCACGCAGGCCGCGCAGCATCTCGATCGCCTCGTCGACGCCCGGTTCCTCCACGTATACAGGCGCAAAGCGCCGCTCCAATGCCGAGTCCTTCTCGATGTACTGGCGGTACTCGTCCAGCGTCGTCGCCCCAATGCACTGCAGCTCGCCGCGCGCCAGGGCTGGCTTGAGCATGTTGCTGGCATCCAGCGCGCCGCTCGCCGAACCTGCCCCGACCACGTTGTGGATCTCGTCGATGAAGAGGATGATCTCGCCCTCCGAGCGCTGGATATCGGCGATCGCGTTCTTGAGACGTTCCTCGAAATCACCGCGGAATCGAGAGCCGGCGACCATGCTGCCCAGATCGAGCTGTATGACCTTCTTGCCGCTCAGGATCTCGGGCACGTCATCGTTGGCGATCTTTTGCGCCAGACCCTCGACGATCGCCGTCTTGCCCACGCCCGCCTCGCCGATCAGGACCGGGTTGTTCTTGGTCCGGCGGCTCAGCACCTGGACTACGCGCAGGATCTCTTGATCCCGGCCGATCACCGGGTCGAGCTTGCCATCGTACGCCGACTGCGTCAGGTCACGGCTGTACTTTTCCAGGGTCCGGTATTGCGTCTCCGCGCGCGGGCTGGTGACGCGCTGCCCGCCACGAAGGTCTTTGATCGCGTCATAGATGCGCTGCTTGGTGATGCCATTGTCACGCAGCAAGCGATCGGTCGGCGTGCCGCGTTCACTGGCGATGGCCAGGAAGATGTGCTCGGTCGAGATGTACTCATCACGCAGGCTGCCCGCCTCGCGATTCGCCTGATCAAAGACCCGCTTGACGCGGGGCGTAATGAACATCTGTCCCGCACCGCCCCCATAGATCGATGCCTTGGGGCTGGCGCGCAGGATTTCGTCGAGCCGCCGCTTGACCATTTCGACGTCGGCACCCAGCGCTTCCATGAACTCAGACACAACCCCCTCTGGCTGTTCCAGCAGGGCCAGGAGCAGGTGCTCCACGTCGATCTGGTTGTGGCTGTAGCGCATCAGGATCTCTTGAGCGCGCATCGCTGCGTCTTGTGCACGCTCGGTGAAACGGTCGTATCTCATTACCATCAGCTTAACCCCTACTAGACGCCTACCCGCCTACATGGTGCCGAGACAGCAGGCCCGGTGCCATGGACAGGCGGCTACACGCTTCAAACTCACTCATACCCATTATACTCTACTTCACCCACACAGACAACACACTTTCACGAGGACCACACGGCTGCTGTCAAGTCTTGGGCACCCGCGATACGAGACCACGTGCTGTATCAAACTGGTAGGCAGCGCATCCCCAAGCGCTGCCGCCCGGCATATGGATGCCGGGCTACGGTCCTGTCAAGCGACAATGCAACAGCCGTAACGAGGACCACACTTCCCCTGCGTCCTGCAAACTGTGCTTCACTACCATGACGCTCTACCAAGTCGGGGGATACCGTCCGCCATCGACTCCACCACACTCGTGGACGCCTTGGCGGATCGCCAGAGGACAGGGTGATGCGTGGTCTGCTGCAGGTCTTTGTAGGAAGAGTATACCATGTCCACATTAGAAAGACATTAGAATGACGTTAGAACGGCATCAGAGTTGCCCATGGCGGTAAACGATGCTATACTCGCCTGCGACCTGAGCATAGAAGCGCGCAAGCACTGTGTCTGCCCCACGCGACCGACAAGGAGAACGAACTGTGGCCCAGGTATATCTGCCCGAGAACCGCTACTTTGATTCCAATCCCGAGCAGCGCAAAGTGGCGTTGGAGCTATACGAATCCGTCGCCGACATGCCGATCGTCAGCCCACACGGACACGTCGATCCTCGGCTCTTTGCCGATCCGGATTACCAGTTTGGCACGCCAACAGAGATGTTTATCATCCCCGACCACTATGTGTTTCGCATGCTCTACTCGCAGGGGATCCCGCTCGAAGACCTGGGCGTGCCGCGGGTCGACGGTGGGCCGGTAGAGCAGGATCATCGCAAGATCTGGCAGACCTTTGCCGATCACTTTTACCTGTTTCGCGGCACGCCGAGCGGCATATGGCTCAGGCACGAGCTGTTCGACGTGTTCGGCGTCACCGAAAAGCTGAATGGCGAGACGGCACAGGCGGTCTATGATCAGATCTCGGCCAAGCTCAAGACACCCGCATTCCGGCCTCGCGCCCTCTACGAGCGGTTCAACATCGAGGTCATGTGCACCACCGACGCAGCGACCGATCGGCTGACCTACCACCAGCAGATCCGGGACTCGGGATGGAAGGGCACGATCTGCCCCACCTTCCGCCCGGATGCGGTAGTGAACATCCTGACCGAAGGCTGGCTGGACAACATCGAGACCTTGAGCGAAGTATTGGGGATTGAGGTGCGCAACTATGCCACGTTCATCCAGGCACTGGAGCAGCGACGGGCGACCTTCAAGGCCATGGGCGCGCACGCCACCGACCACGCTGCGCTGACGCCCTATACCGTGGAGTTGACAGCGATCGAGGCAGACGCTATCTTTCAGCGCGCCTTGCAGGGCAAGGCTACAGAAGAGGACCAGACCCGCTTTACCGCGCACATGATCATGGAGAGCGCGCGAATGAGCATCGAGGATGGGCTGGTGATGCAGTTCCACACCGGGTCATACCGCAACCACAACCAGGAAGTCTTTGAGCGCTTTGGCCGCGACAAGGGGGCCGACATCCCGGTGCGCAGCGAGTTCACCGAGAACATGCGCCCGCTCCTGAACAAGTACGGCAACGACCCGCGCCTGACGCTGATCGTCTTTACGTTGGACGAGACGACCTACTCGCGCGAGCTCGCCCCGCTGGCAGGGCACTATCCGGCGATGAAACTGGGCCCGGCCTGGTGGTTTCACGACAGCCTGAACGGCATGATGCGCTACCGGAAGCAGGTCTGCGAGACGGCTGGCCTGTACAACACGGTCGGCTTTAACGACGACACGCGCGCCTACCCCTCTATCCCGGCGCGGCACGACCTCTCGCGCCGCGTGGACGCCGATTGGATCGCGGGCATGGTGGTGCAGGGCGTGATCGATATGGAGGACGCGCAAGAGATGATCGTCGACTGCGCGTACCGCCTGGCGAAAACGGCCTACCGGTTCGAGTAGGACGGCGACGAGCGCACGTGCTGAACAGGAAAAGGCGGGCCGCGAGCCAAGATGAACCTCTTGGTGCCCTGGAATACCATAGGCGCTATGCGAACGAAGAGCTGATCAAGTACATGCCCTACCGGTCCGGGCTCGACATGCTGAGCTGTGGATGCGGGCAGGGCGTGTTGCTCGACCAACTCGATGGACGGACCGGCAGCGCGTGGGGCGTCGACTGGCCTTTGCCTGCCAGCGAGTGCCTAGCCCCGAAGCAGATCTCGGTGGCGCGCGGTGAACGGCTGCCCTTTGCCACGGGCAGCTTTGACGTGGCCTTTGGCCAAGAGGCCCTGGCAGGCCGTGCCTGGCCCAGTCTGGTCTTGTCCGAACTTGGGCGGGTCCTTCGCCCAGGTGGTTGGCTCGTTCTGTGGGAATCGCGCGCTCGCCTCCACAGCGATGCGGCGGACATCGCCCTCGCCATGCGCGGCGCAGGTCTCGTCCTGCGCGCCCAGGAGCCGTTCGATCTCTTGGCGTACCCGGCAGCAGTGCTGATCGGCAGACTACCCGCTTTGGCCTACACCTATGCCGCGCAGGCCACGATCAAGGCCATGTTTGCGCTCGACGGCCTGCTGTTTGGCTCGCGCGCGCTGTCTGGCAAGAGCTGGCACCTGATCATCGCTGCCCAGAAGGGAGACCTGACGAATGGCTGACCCACCCACGCTCGACCTCACGGTCATCCTACCGGTGTACGAGGAAGAGGGGAACTTGGCCCCACTGCACCGGGAGCTGAGCGAAGCGTTGGCCCCGCTGGGACGCAGCTATGAGATCGTGGCCGTGGACGACGGCAGCCAGGATGGTTCGCTGGCCGAACTGCAACGCCTGGCAGCGAGCGACCCTCACCTGCGCGTGATCGAGTTCCGCCGCAATTTCGGGCAGTCGGCGTGCTTTGCCGCCGGGTTCGACCACGCGCGCGGCAAGGTCGTGTTCACCATGGATGCCGACGGGCAGAACGATCCGGCCGACATCCCGGCCTTGCTCGCTGAACTGGAGCACGGCGATTTCGACCTCGTCGGCGGCTGGCGCCAGAACCGCAAGGAACCCTTCCTCACCCGACGCCTGCCCTCCATGATCGCCAATGCCATGATCGGGCGTGCCTCACGGATCCCGCTGCACGATCGGGGCTGCTCGCTGCGCGGCTACCGCTGGGATCTGGTCCAGCAGATCCAGCTCTATGGGGAGATGCACCGCTTTCTCCCCGAGCTGGCGAGCCAGGTGGGGGCACGGATGTCGGAAGTGCCGGTCAACGATCGCGCACGCCGCTTTGGCCGCAGCAAGTACAACCTCTCGCGCGTGCCGCGCGTACTGCTCGACCTGTTCACCGTCGTGTTCTTGGGGGGCTATCGCACGCGCCCGATCCAGTTCTTCGGCCTATTTGGGCTGACCAGCGGTGGGCTGGGCCTCTTGGTCGGCCTCTATACGGTGGTCGTCAAGATCGTGCTCTCCCTGTGGCAGGACACGCAGCCGTTCCGCGCCTATCCCGGCCTGATGTTCTCGGCACTCCTGCTCGCCTTTGCAGCCCAATTCCTCCTGATGGGCCTCCTTGGCGAACTGGTGATTCGCACCTATCACGGTGCGCAGGGCAAAAAGATCTATGCCGTCCGCCGGATCATCGAGCGCGATGGAGCGGATGCCGATCGTGCCTAGAATGCTGATTCTGGGCCTCGACGGCGCGACGCTCGATCTGGTGCGACCGTGGGCGGAGGCAGGCCAGCTCCCGGCTTTGAAGGCGCTGATGGACCGCGGCGCGTGGGGTCCGCTGGAGTCGACGATCCCGCCCATGACCTCGCCAGCCTGGCCCTCCTTTGCCACCGGCAAGTACCCGGCCAAGCACGCTGTGTTCGATTTCGTCTCCGCCCACAGCGGCAGCTTTAACGTGGTCAACGCGACGGCGGTGCGAGCGCCGTCGTTGTGGGAACTCCTCTCCGCACACGGCAAGTGCGTGGGCGTGATCAATGTGCCGGTCACCTACCCCCCACGCTCGGTGAACGGGTTCATGATCAGCGGTCTGCTCTCCCCTTCGGGCGCACAGGTCACCTACCCAGCGGACCTACTCGAACGGTATGAGGGGAGAGAAGCCCCCTACCGCGTGATGCCGTCGATCCAGTACAAGCCGGGCAACGAGGGCCCATTCCTGGACGACCTGGAGGCGCTGGTGGACGCCCGCGAGCGCTATGCCTTGCACCTGATGCAGGACCAGCCGTGGGACCTGTTCATGGTCCATTTCCTCTCCACCGACCTGGCCCAGCACGCGATGTGGCGCTATATGGACCCGGCGCATCCCCAGTTCGAGCCAGGCAACCCGTACCAGGATGCCATCCAGCGCATCTACCGGCGCGTGGATCGAGCGGTTGGCGCCCTGCTGGCAGAGGCTGGCGAGCAGACCACGGCGATCGTGATGTCAGATCACGGCTTTGGCCCACTGCACGGCGTGGTGAACTTGAACATCCTGCTGTGGCAGCAGGGACTGCTGCACCTCAAGCGGGACCCCTTGACGCGCTTGCGCGCGGCGCTGTTCCGGCGCGGCATAACGCCCAAGCTGGCATACGACCTCGTGGCGCGCCTGAATCTGCAGAACGTGGTGGCACGCGTTGCCAAGTCGACGCGCAACGCAGTCTATAACAGGTTCCTGTCATTCGACGATGTCGACTGGGCGCGGACGGTCGCCTATTCGCTCGGCCACGTGGGACAGATCTACATCAACGTGGCCGGGCGCGAGCGACACGGCATCATCGCGCGTGGCGCAGCATACGAGGAGACGGTCGAGCGCGTGGTGGACGCGCTGGGAACGCTGACCACGCCCGGTGGGCGCCCCATGGTCGAGCGCGTGATTCGCGCGGCGGAGCTGCCAGGCGGGCCCTATGCGGACGACGGGCCCGACCTGCACCTCGTCCTCGACGGGTATCGCTACATCTCCTGCCCACTCTTTGCCACCGACGGCCACGTACTGAGCAAGCAGATCCGTGGTGACTCGGGCTCGCATCGCCTGGAGGGGGCCTTTATCGCCGCTGGGCCGCAGGTCCGCCCGGTAGGCCGGATAGAGGGCACGCGCATCGTCGATCTGGCGCCCACTGCGCTCTCGCTGATGGGATGCCCGATCCCGGAGGACATGGACGGCCGTGTGCTCAACGAGCTGCTCGCGACGGAAGCAGCGCCCTCCCAGGCCACCC
>Ga0307380_10012855_pt1 | contig 10380 bp, 7 predicted proteins | sample UN3MG_FD_202239 | JGI IMG/M metagenome (GOLD analysis project Ga0307380, IMG submission 202239) | Soil microbial communities from Risofladan, Vaasa, Finland - UN-3 | ecosystem: Environmental > Terrestrial > Soil > Coastal area > Acid sulfate soil | place: Finland: Risofladan, Vaasa | collected... | reverse complement strand
TTCTGTGCCACGTTTTCTCATGATGCGATATTGTTCTGGAGTAAGCACTTTTTTCCATTCATTATTTGTTTTTTGCACTTTTTTTATCATGGTTTTCTCTCCGTTATTTGACTGTTCAGCACTTAGAGATTCCTGTTTTGATATAGTTTTTTGGTTGATGCATCCTGTCAAAAAAGCAAGAATCATGAAGATGTATATTGTCCTTTTTTTCATGATACCTCCTTAATCCTATAAATTCTATAGAAATATTATACTTTATTTTATGGTGTAAGGGAAGGTTTTTATTTTGGCAGGTTGACTATTATTTCCTTAATTACTATCTTATAGCCAAAAGAATAGATTTTTAAGATACATGCTCATTAAGGACAGAAAGATAAGGAGGGATGGCTTGAAGATCCAGATAAAAAAACTCACGCCTGTCCGGATGCATTTAATCCAGTCGTGTTTGAAATTACAAGAATTAGAGAAAAATAGAAGAAACCAACTGAAAACAAAAAATGAGGAAGACATAAAAAAAGAGGCGAAAAGCTACTGTTTTTTTACGTTTAATTATAAATGCCAAAAAACTTTATATCTCTTTACTACATGATATCCGTCTTCGTCTTTTTCTACCGAGTAGATTTTGTTATTTTTCCACGTCCAGGGGCGGATTTTTAGCCGCATTTTCCAAGAGTACCTTCCTTCAGAGTCAAAAATATCAAAGAATAAACGTTCTTTGTTGCCATTCTCGGACCTTAATACAAACAACCTATCCTCAGCAAAGAAAAACTTTTTAAAAACAGGCTTATGCTCTGGAAATCTTAGCTTCTGTTTTATGGTCGTTGACCAAAATGTTCTCTCTTTTTTATCAAACTGGAATTGATCCTTCACATAATTTTCAATATCAGGCTTTGAGACTTTGCTTTGCTCATACTCTTTTTCAATCCTCCGAATCTGCTTCCCCAAGGGAGAAAATACTTGAATTTCATACGTTTGAGATTCCCCTATATACACATTGCCCGAGGAATCCAATGTCCAGCATAATTCTTTTTGATAAGGGATACTCAACGCAATTCCTTTTTCCCCTTTGCGGAAATGCTGCATAATAGGAACGCTAACACTGTATAAGTTTTTCTTGAAATCAAACCGATCAGAATACATATTAATGAAATAAGTCCTTGTAATAAAACTCATGCTTGATTCAAGGGAAGTCTTGTCAACCCTGAGGATAATCCCTCCTAGCGGATTAATCCCGATTATCTTTCCAGCAGAATATTCATTAAAATTAATAGATCTAACAAAATCTCCTTGTTCGTTGAAAATAGATATCCGGTTGTTACCTGAATCACAAACATAAAGCAGATCTTTATCGTCAACATAAATATCAATGGGATTTGACAACTGGCCAGGACCTTGGCCCTTTCGGCTAATAACCTTTGAGAAACGGCCTTTTTTGTCATAAACTTTTATGTTTACATCTTCGCTATCTAAAACATAAATATTCCCATGACTATCTGCATCCATATCCGTGAGAAGATAAAACATATGTTTTTCATTTCTCTCTTTTTTTCCTAAAGCTAAATCTTCTTTAAGACTAAAAACATTCTTACTATGAATTGGTTTTTTAGGATTCTTAATGATTGTTACTCCATACTCCTCTTCAATTGTCCCTTTCCATGCAGTCTTTTTCTCTCTGAAGGAGATTGTCATAATCAATACAATAAATAGCATGGCCAGTAAAACCTTAATCAAGGTTCTCATTTTCTCCTCCCGGGAAGGTCTATCTCTTTTTGGGTTACGACGATTTTCGCTCTCCTTTGTTTTGATTTTACCTGCTGATACACATAGAATCTATATATCAGGAAAAAATGGATGTCAAATATAAAAAGCAGGTGTTTAATAATTTTTACAACATGAAGAATTCGGGCAAAAAAATACGTGCTAATCTTGGAAAAAATAGGGGTTGTTCCAAATTTTATTTGGAGAAATTATTGTGGCATGTTTATTGCGGTTGTATAATAGAAAATGTAGAGAGCAGTACTTAAGCCATGCAGGGAAGATATGGTAAAGATTCCAGGAAAATCATGCTTCCTCTAGAACCGTCCAAAAGGAGATACAGCTGAAAAAAGCACTTATTATGCTTTTTATGACAGTCACAGCAATAATCTCGCTTCTTTATGGATTTCAAGAAAAACAGCAATTATTCCCTCCTGAAAAGCACGAAGTCGAAGTTCGGCTGGTTATGGTTGATGTTATTGTAACCAGAGGAGGAAAGTTCGTAAAAGACTTAACCAAAGACGATTTCGAACTCTTTGAGGATGGGATAAGAGTCCCCATAAATTCTTTTGAACTCATAAGCTTCGATAAGAAAGATTTGAAACTCCCAGAAGAAATGGGAGATGGAATATTGCCCGTTCTTCCCCAAAATAGGATTGTTGTCATATTTGACGCCATCAATTCCTGGCAAAGAGAAATCATAAACGGAAGCGAGAAAATAATCGATGAGCTGGTTTCTATTGCAAAGCTCGGGAATGAAGTTATGGTTCTCCAGCTCAGAAATAGGAAGGGGATAGAAATTATCCAACCTTTTACCCTGAATGAAGAGCTTATTAAAAATTCTGTTGAAAGAGCCGCGGGAAGTATTTGGAGATTAGATACTGTTATCGATCCTTCATATAAAGCTCAGGTTGGAAGCGAAAGCAGAGCCTTCAGTCCAACCGAAACCGCAAGGCAGCAAGAAACTGATAACACGTTTGAGAATATATATGCCGAGGATATGCAGAGAATATATCACATGAATACGGAAATGAAGAGGTTTGAAAAGACAATCGGGGGGATTTTAGGCGCATGTAACATGATCAAAAGCTTGCCCGGGAGAAAATATATGCTGCTCGTAAGTGCAGGCATTCCAGATCTTTCCCCACCCGATATGTTTCCCAACATCCCCAGCGGCATCCTTACCGAGAGATTAGATGATGCCTATCGAAATAAAAGTTTTGGAAAAAAGGAAGGCATAAAAATATTCGATCCTTTCAACATACTCGATAAAAAAGTATTTAAGGATGGAGCAGGCGTCATCACCGAATTGATTCGTTTTGCCAACGCTCATAACATATCCATCTACTCTTTTGACTGCGGCACATATGTAAAGCGGCTCCATTCAGGCTCCTCAGCAGAATCTTACCAGAAAAACGAAATGGCTCAAATCTATTTCAGTGAAGGAGACAACATTAGGAAAGTCCAGAATTTAAGGTGGATATCTGAAGATACCGGTGCTGATTCATTGCGGGGGGCCGATAAATTTGAAGAGTTCCGCAGAGTCATAAGTAGAGATCTAACATGTTATTATCAGTTGAGTTTCTATGCCCAAAGAAGCGAAGCAGATGACAAATACCATAAGATAGAAGTCAGCGTTAAACGTCAAGGTGTTGATACCAGATTCAGAAAAGGCTACACGGACTATTCAAAAAAAGAGACCAATAAGATGCTTCTTGTTACGGCTTTTTATAATCCTTCCTTATTCAAAGAATTGCCTTTTAAAGCAGAACTCATTCCTTTCTTAACAGAATCCGGTAAATATGAGCCCTGGATGAATATCGCTCTACCCGCAAAGGAGTTATTCAGGGAAAGATTCGTTGAGTATGCTCCTAAATTATTTAACCTTCATGTCTGGATTAAAGATAAAAATGATGGTGAGAAGGGGTATGGAGGCAAAATCAATATCGGATTGAACATCAGCCCTTCTTTCCTGGATTTCGTAAAGAACATTGACTATCTAAGCTATCACTTCAAAGGCCCGGAGTTTAATTTCGGCCGGCATGAATATCAAACTATTTTTGCTCTTTTTGATCCCCAAACGAATGAAATCGGAACATGGGAATCGTCTCTCTTCGTCCCTGTGCTCAAGCAGAACAATGAGCGCCTGATTATAAACTGTGTTTTAGGTGATACAGTTACGAATTCTAATAAAGTTAAAAAGATCTTTTCACTCTCCAATAAAGATGGAAGTCTTGAGAATGACCAGATCAAATTTTTTCCAAAGGTAACGAACCAATTCAAAAAGTGGGAAGGTGCTTCTGTGTTTATGCAGCTTTATCTTCCTCATGGGAAAACGAAGATGCAGCCAGAATTTCTGCTTCTTGGTGAGGATAGGAGCCTTCGTGCTCTTCCGAAGGTGCTGCTTTCAGAATTCTGGAACGAAAAGCTGAAAGTATGGAGCTCGATATTCAAGCTTGAACTCGACCAGGGAGCCCTTGGAGAAAACTCTTTGTACGTAGAAATTCCGGAGTCTGAAGAAGGAGCTTTATTAAGTAAAGAAATGAAAATGACTATAATACGCTAGGAGTTTTGAGAATAGAAATTATCATAAACAATTTTTACCCTGCCTGGAGCTAATTCTCCTGATCGAATCATTCTTATTAAGAAATCGCGGAATTTCTCACCTTTTTGATTGAAATTTTTCTTTTTCATAACACTATAAAGGGCTGCAGCAAAAACATGCATCCCCTTATCAGCTTCTTTCCATCTCCTGCGCGGTTCGGCTTCAATGTTTAGTTTTTCGTTAATTATCTGCTCGAGCGCTTGAACACAATCTTCTTCGATAAAAGTTTCAAAGGAATTGTAGCCGTATGAAGGATTGTGATTCAAAACTTTATCCATTAAAAATGCATCTTTCCTCAAGAGATAAATGACTTTTCCCAGCTCAATATCGGAAGCTAAATCATATGGCGAATGCATCATTTCGTGAATGGCGTTCCTCAATACAACTTCTAAAGGCCAGGCTACATTTGTTAGATAGCGGGTTCCTGTAATTTTAATTCCATGAGGCCTGGAGAAATAGAGAATATAAGCAGTTATCTTATGCGAGGGGAGCTTGAAGCCTAAATGGGCTTCCACTTCACCTGTGATATCATATTTTGGTAGTTCTCTCCGAATTTGTCTTATTGTCTCATTGACTTTGGGAAGAATGTATTTTTTCCAGTAGGATTCAAACTGAATCTCTTTCAGGAATATCAATGCTGTTTTTAGATCATTTCGAACTGATTCATACAGGCGCCAACCGCCCTCTGTGTAGTAAGGAGTTTTTTTCAGGTTTTTATGCATGGACTCGCTATTCTGTATTGTCATCAACATATCATCTATTGTCTTGTCATCAACAGCTGAGAAATAGAGACAAAAAAAGACAGAAATGATGCTTCTCTTTTCGTCTTTTATTTTTCTTTTCAGGTTGGATAAAGCCTTTTTCACTGGCTTTTTGAGACTTTTTTCGAATTCCTCAAATTCAGACTGATAGTGTTTTAGGTAGAATGAATCTGCCGTTAATGTATTCAGGAAACAAAGCGCATCGTATTTGAAGGATGGTTCGATCTGCCAATCTGTTAAATAATGTATTCGAATTTCTTCTTGATTCGATTCTTTGTATGCATCTGTCTCGGAATGGCCCGTCAATATCAACGGGACCAAACAACAGAAAATAATTATTGACGATAATCGTGGTAAGGCATCTAAAAATCTCATAATCTAACCTTGTTCAATTTTAATGCAAATCAGGAACTCTTAGTTCTTATAATTCATCTTTTTTTCAGAGTATCATAAATTAGATGAGAAAGTTATCATATCTGGGATAAGAAAATCCTTTTTATTTTTAAACTTTAAGATTTTTTCTCATCATCAATCTTTCCCTGTTTTTATTTTGCTTTTTTTTTCTTGATTTTTCTATCGATAATTTAAGTCACCCAAATTACAAAAAATGGGGCCTGGCCCCATTTTTCCCAATGCTTGGCGAAGGCTGTATGCTTAAAAAACCGTGAGAAAGGCTGAGCGGGCATGGTTTCTCTCTGAAGGAGAGGAGAGCGAAGCCTTGATCCGAGTTGCTTTTGACTCGCTGGGGCAAAAGCAACGTGTTTTTGAACCATATAGCCTGAGCCTTTCAGCATTAGGTTATAAGGGGTAATAGTCTAAAAGGGATAATATTTAAAAAGGTTGGTATTTAAAATAGATAATATTTGTAAAGATCAGCATTTAGAAGGGATAATAATTGTAAGGAGTAGTACATATGAGGGATTAAACATTAAATTTAATGGATGGCGCTCGTTGTATATGCTCTTTAAAGCTGAAAATAAAGGGATTCGATCATTTGTTTCTTTTTTTATCAGGCGGCTTCCAGACATCTATTTCCTCTATCCCACCAAATACATTCTTAAAGATGAGCTTGGCGATTTTTTCCTCCTTTCCCTGTTCTTGCTCAAAGATCACTACTTTCTTGAGGAATCCCCTATGCTCAAAATATTTTTTGGCTTTAATGCTTGCATCTCTCCAAGAATAAGCCTCTTTATCTTTAAGGACAGGGGACTCGGATGTTTCACTAAATCCCTTAATATAAAATTTCTTATCCATTCATTTCTCCTCTTTAATCTCCGAGCTGCAAAACCTTGGACTTGCTTTCATTGCATATAATTTAGTCGATAAAACTCGGCAAAAATTGCATTAAAGATCTTTTTCCCGCCTGGAGTCGCAAAGTGGATGCACATAGATTACTTATCGGACGAGAGCAAATAATGTGTCCAGAAGAAGGGAACTTCCTTTTTTGGATGATGATGATCATCGGAATAAATGGGGCCTGGCCCCATTTATTCGCTTGGCCCCATTTATTCGCTGGGACAAAAGTGACGTGTTTTTGAACCATATAGCCTGAGCCTTTCTTCAATGGTCGCTGCAACTATTTCCCAAAACCTTTGTCCCGAACATAGCAACTAGTTATCACGGAAATGGAGATGCATACTTGATTACCCATTTCTTTGCTAAATTTGAGCCCCAGAGTTACAATAGGGCAGAAAAAACTACAGGAGGAAGCCATGAAGCGGCTTTTCGTTTTTATGTCTTTTCTGCCCATATTTCTTTTATTGTTAGCCTGCACATCACAACGGAAGCAAGAAGAGGATTTTCCTCTTCTGAACCTGGAGCGTATTTTTAGCTCCAAGGAGTTCACGACCGAGCACCTCGGTCTCACGCACTGGCTGAAGCACAGGAATGCTTATACGGTCCTTGAATCTTCAGAGTCGAATTCGGACGCCAAGGATGTTGTCCTGTATGATCCTGAGAGCGGCGAACGCGAAATTCTTGTATCTGCCAGCCGGCTCTTCCCTCCCGGAAAGTCAAAACCTCTTTCAATCGATAATTATGATTGGTCTTTGGATGGAAAAAAGCTCCTTATCTTCACCAATACAAAACGTGTTTGGCGTCAGAACACGCGAGGAGACTACTGGGTTCTTGATTTAGACTACTGGGGCTTACATAAGCTTGGAGGAGGCGCAGAGCCTTCAACACTCATGTTTGCCAAGTTTTCTCCTGAAGGCGATCGAGTCGGGTATGTCAGCAAAAACAACATCTACGTGGAGGACCTGAAAGATCATCGGATAGAGCAGTTAACAAAGGATGGCTCTCAGACGATCATAAACGGAACTTTTGACTGGGTTTATGAAGAGGAATTATCGCTCAAGGACGGGTATCGATGGAGTCCGGATGGAAAATGGATAGCTTACTGGCAGCTTAATACCGGAGGAGTAAAAACTTTTTATCTAATCAACAATACTGATTCACTCTACCCAAGTCTCATCCCCATCCAGTATCCCAAAGTCGGGGAAACCAACTCTGCTAGCCGTATCGGAGTGGTGAGTGCCGGAGGAGGCGAGACTCGCTGGTTTGAATTGCCCGGAGACCCAAAAAACCATTATCTTGCACGGATGGATTGGGCGGAAAACTCAAGAGATGTCTATTTCCAGCGCCTTAACCGTCTCCAGAACACGAACTGGGTGATGCTGGGCGATATTCAGACCGGAAACGTACGGACAATTCTGACTGAACAAGATGATGCCTGGGTCGATGTAGGGAATGACCTGCACTGGCTGGATAAGGGAAGGCACTTCATTTGGGTAAGCGAACGCGATGGCTGGAGGCACATTTATATAGTCTCACGGGACTGGAAGCAAGTTGGACTTCTAACTCCTGGCGAATATGACATAGTTAACCTGCAGAGTGTTGATGAGGATGGAGGCTGGGTGTATTTTACAGCTTCACCTGAAAATCCTACGCAGCGCTATCTTTACAGGGTGCCGTTAGACGGCTCAGGCCAGGCTGAACGAGTAACGCCCTCCAATCAAAGCGGCACACACAGCTATCGGATTTCCCCTGATTCGCGCTGGGCTTTTCACACCTTCTCCGCATTTGATGAGCCTCCAGTAACCAAACTTGTGCGTCTACCTGAACATGAAGAGGTCCGCACTCTAGTTGATAATTCTGAGCTGCGAAAGAAAGTCCACGTTCTCAAAAGACGACCCGTTGAATTTTTTGAGGTGGAAATAGAGAAAGGGGTGAAACTTGACGGATGGTGCCTGAAACCGCCTAATTTTGATCCTGGAAAGCGCTATCCTTTGCTCTTTTTTGTTTATGGAGAGCCCGCCGGGACCACTGTTGTGGATAGATGGGGCGAAAACCGCTATCTGTGGCATCTTATGCTGTGCCAGCAGGGCTATTTGGTCATGAGCGTGGATAATCGCGGGACTAGAGTACCGCGGGGACGGGAATGGCGGAAAAGCATATACCGCCAGATAGGAATTCTTGCTTCTGCTGATCAGGCGGCGGCAACAAGGGCTATAATCAAGCGATGGCCTTATGTGGATTCAAGCCGCATCGGGATCTGGGGGTGGAGTGGGGGAGGCTCCATGAGTCTGAATGCCATATTCAGGTACCCGGAGCTTTATCAGACAGCCATGGCCATAGCCTTTGTCAGCAACCAGCTCTACTATGACACGATTTATCAGGAGAGATACATGGGGCTTCCCGTCGATAATGATGAAGGTTTCAAGAACGGTTCCCCGATTACCTTTGCCCATCAACTGGAAGGGAACCTGCTTCTGGTTCATGGAACAGGGGATGATAATGTCCATTATCAGAACTTCGAGGCGCTTGTGAATGAGTTGATAAAGCATAATAAACAATTCACGATGATGTCCTACCCGAACCGAACTCACGGAATTAAAGAAGGCGAAAATACAACACGCCATCTTTATGAATTGTTGACAAGATATTTGAAAGAGAACCTGCCACCAGGACCGGCATCGGAATAGCGCTCATGTCTAAATATTCGGTATTCTTAAGAAATGGGTGATTTGGGAAATTTCTTCTTTCAGATTTTGACACCAAATATTTCCTTTGCTATAGTTTTAAAGCGATAATATCTTCGGTTCATCTAATATAGGCGCAATATATATTTTTATAATGTCATTGCGAGCCCTGAAAGGGCGTGGCAATCTCTTAAGATGAATTAGTGAGATCGCACAGCCTGTTCCGAGCAAAGCGAAGGAATCTTCTTCGCTCCTCGCGATGACATTGGAAAAATTGCGTTTGCATTAGGATGATAATTATTATTGTTTATTGCCTTGAAAAACTTGCTCTTCCGAACTGGAAGACATGCTTTTCAGTTGCAGGCATCGGGAAATTTCTAATCTATAAATAATGAAGTAAAAACGGCCTTATGGACATAGGAAAGCTCATCCCCATAATCATAGCGTTGGTATCAGCTTTTTTACTCCCTTTTTTTCTCTCTAAACGAAAGAAAGAAGGGCACAAAAAGTTTGAAGAGTTTTGTCGCCATCTGCCTGGAATAGCGGTAAGGTTCACTGAGTTGGATAAAGAGAGCGAGCAGGCAAAGCTTGGAAAAAAGATCTCCAGGGCACAGAAATCTGAAGGTGTTGTTGCTTTAGAGCAGAGAAATATTGATTTTATTATTATTGCCAGTGTAGCCAGCCAATATGGAGTTAATTATTTCATCGAATATATGGTAAAAAGTACCTTCAATTTGAGAGAAGAACCCCCTAAGAAGACGAAGATGGTGAGAAAGAAAAGCTCACTTTTTGGGGGTAAAGTGGTGGATATAGTGTGGAAAGGAGACCAGTATCTGGCTCGAAGGCTTAACCTGGATTATGAGCTCAAGCACAGGCTGTTGCAAACTGATTTGAATAAATTCAAAGGCAGCATTCTGATTATTCCAGAGCGCAAGCATGGATACACTCTGATAAAGACGAGCTTTAATCTTCCTTCCACTGATATGTTCTATGCGATTGATTCTGTTGCCAAATACATAAAATCCGGAATATAGCTCAACAGCTGATATTAAATCCAAAAAAACTAAAATAAATGAATATATTCGTAACTGGCCATCCAAGGAGCGGCAAATCAACCTTGATACAAAGATTATTGGGTGAAATTTCTGATAAAAAGGTGTCTGGCTTTGTAACTCCTGAGATAAAGATTAACGATGTTAGACAGGGTTTTAAAATAATTGATTTGGTTTCAAAAGAGGAAGAGATTTTAGCCTCTCTTAATATAAAACACGGACCAAGT
>Ga0307380_10012853_pt1 | contig 10381 bp, 2 predicted proteins | sample UN3MG_FD_202239 | JGI IMG/M metagenome (GOLD analysis project Ga0307380, IMG submission 202239) | Soil microbial communities from Risofladan, Vaasa, Finland - UN-3 | ecosystem: Environmental > Terrestrial > Soil > Coastal area > Acid sulfate soil | place: Finland: Risofladan, Vaasa | collected... | reverse complement strand
GACGCCCTTAACAACCCTCACATGGGATCGCCAAACAAAGCGGTGGCGCCCGGCGAATACACGTGGCGGGCCATCTGGCACAAGGGCATCGGCCTGCGCTTCAAAGGCTGGGCTTGCCACGAAGGCAACGGCCCCTGGGACATCAGCCCGACCACCTACTGGGGAGGCGACCACGCCATGGCGGTCGCCGTTGCCTCTGACGGGAAGCGGATGTACCTGGGCTGGGCCGGCTCGGAAGCGGGCAAGGCGATCGTCGCGGTGGACCTGGACGGCAATGTCCAGTGGGGCTCAGGGCAGGGCTTCGACGGCTGCACGATGATCGCCTGCGATGCCGTCACCGGCGATGTCTACTACTGCAACGACAGGGTCCTCCGCCACATGGACAGCGCGGATGGCAAGCGCCTGCCTTGGCCGGGCCGCAACATGACCGACCTGCGCATCGGCGACCTCTGGGGCGAAGGGGTGAACCTGCCCGACCAGCTCAGGCTGTGGCCGCAGGACGGTTTTGCCGCCCACGGCGGGAAGCTCTACCTGGCTTTCTCAGTCTGGACCGTGCGCCGCTCCGAGATCACCGACTGGCGCAAGTTCTTCACGCAGGTGACGCAGCTAGCCGAAAAGAAGGATCCTCTTGCCGAGGCGATCTGGGTCAAGCTCGACGACCGCGTGCGCGGCATCGTCACGAAATGGCTGCAAGGAAACCAGCCGGAAGACGAGGCACTGAAGGGACCCAACTATTACACCCCGGACGTCCGCGATGCGGCCGCCAACGCGCTCGCCGCCATGCTCTCGGAAAAGCGCTTCGTCGAAGCCGCCGACAAAATGACGCCCGATCAGCTCGCCGAGAGCAACCGCCGCTTCTTCGAGAAGGCCTTCCCCGATCTCCTCGCACCGATGCAGTCGAACGTCATCGCCGTGGTGGACTCGAAGACCCTCAAACTCGTCAAGACGATCCCCGTGAAGGTCCCGGGCAGGATCGTGGTGGTCAGCGACGACCTCTTCTACGTTCTCTCGGAACGCACCAAGGTGCTGGCGCTGAACCCGCAGACGGGCGAGAGCCGCCTGGTGGTCGAGGGGCTGGATTCCCCCGGCGCCCTCGCGGCCGACAGCGACCGCAACATCTACGTCTCGGTGGTCGTCGACAAGCAGTGGAGCAACAACCAGGTGCTCGTCTACAGCCCTGAAGGCAAGCTGCTGCGCAAGATCGGCGAGCCGGGCGGGCACGCCCCGGGACCCTGGAATCCTTATCGGTTGACCTCCACCTGGGGGCTGACGGTCGACCGGCTTGGCAGGCTCTGGGTGGCGGAGACCGGGCTGCCCAAGCGCTTCGCCACGTTCGACACGCGCACCGGCGAACTCCTCAAGGAATACTTCGGCCCCACGCATTACGGTGCCAGCGGCGGCGCGGTGAACCCGCGCGACCCGAGCCTGCTGGTCGGCGAGGGCTGCGAGTGGCGCCTCGACCCGAAAACCGGCCGCGCCAAGCTGCTGGGGATGATCACCGACGACATCTACCACGGGGCCGCCCGCTTCTGCGACGGCTCAAATGGCAAGCAGTACCTCGGCGTCACCTTCAGCGGCAAGGTCTGGGGCGCAGGCGCCCCCCCCCAGATCCGCATCTACGAGCGCCTCGGCGAGGGCAACTACGCCTTCCGCGCCTCCATCGTGGGAGACCAGGGCAAGACACTCTTCTGGGCCGATGCCGATGGCGACCAGAAGCAGCAGCCCGAGGAGGTCCAATCGCTGCCCGAGCAACTTGCAGTGGGCGGCTACCTGCTGTGGTCGATGAACCTGAACACCGACCTCACGTTCTACGGCACCGGCCGCGACAAGACGCTTGGCGTGCGCGTCGGCGGGTTCACCAGGTGTGGGGCGCCGGTCTATGACCTGAAGACTGCCAGGCAACTGCCGCTGATGAGCGGGCCACTGCCCTCGCCCGACAACCGCCTTGTGCTGTCGGTAGACCACGAGCATCCCGATGGAAGCGGCTTCCGCTGCTACGATGCCGCCGCCGGGAAACTGCTGTGGACCTATCCCAACCCCTGGAGCGGGGTGCACGGCTCGCACGGCGCCCCCGGCCCGGCCACCGGCCTCATCCGCGGAGCTTTCGGCATCGTGGGCAATGCCACGCTGCCCCAGCCCGCCGGCGCGATCTGGGCAATCAATACCAACGTCGGCGAGTGGCACGTGCTCACCGAAGACGGCTTCTACCTGACACGGCTGTTCCAGCCCGACTCACAGAAGCGCAAATATCCGGAGAAAGCCGTGCCGGGCGCCGTCGTCGATGATATCCCGCCCGGTTTGGGTGGCGAAGATTTCGGCGGCTCGCTGATCCAGGCGCCCGACGGCCGCGTCTACGTCCAGGCAGGCAAGACCGCCGTCTGGAGCATCGAGGCCGTCGGGTTCGACACGATCAAGAAACTGGGGAACGGCACACTCTCGATCAGCCCGGCCGAGGCGATCGCGGCGGAGCTTGCCGCCGGAGGCCGAAGGCAGGCACAGGCGGAAGCAAAGAAGGTGGCCATCCGCAAGAAGACCATCAACACCTTCACCGGCGACCTCGGCCGCGATTTCGGCGATGCCCAGCGCCTGCAATACAGCCGGCAGAGCAATGCCGCCGTCACCACCATGGCCGCGTGGGACGACGACCACCTGTATCTCGGTTGGGAGGTCAGAGACGCCACGCCCTGGACTAGCGGCGCGGATGTCCCTGAATACATGTACACCTGCGGCGACACCGTCGATCTCCAGCTCGCCCTTGCACCGGACGCGGCCCGCAACCGCGGCGAGGCCGCTGCCGGAGATGTACGCCTGTCGATCGGCAATCTCCAGGGCACGGCCACGGCCGTCCTCTTCCGACCCGTCGCGCCTGACCGCAAGGGGCAGAACTCCCGCACCTTCAGCTCGGGCGTTGTGGCAGCATACGTGGTCGACAGCGTGGAGCTGATCAAGGACGCCAGGATCGAGGTCCGGAAGAGCCAGAACGGATACGTTGTGGAGGCGGATATTCCGCTGGCGGCCCTTGGGCTGCAACTCAAGCCGGGCTTCGCAACCACGGGCGACTTCGGCGTGACCCACGACAACGAGGGCAAGCAGACCACGCTTCGCACCTTCTGGAGCAACCAGTCAACCGGCATCGTGGACGACGACGTGTTCGAGCTGAAGCTCCAGCCCGGCAACTGGGGCGAACTGCGTTTCGAAGAGTAAATATCCAAACATCAAGGGCACAACAAGGAGATACGTATGAACACAGGTCGAATTCTGACAGTAGTATGCATGGCGGCCATGCTCGTGGCCGGCGGCGCCGCGGTGGCCGCCGAGCCGGCGCCCGACCCGCGGACAACCGTGCTGCCGATCTACCCGCTGCCAGATACCGCCGCGGCCGACGGCAAGCTGGCCGAATGGGCCGGGGTGCCACCCGTTCCGGCGGAGCGGTTCAACATCGGCCCCTTCAATTCGAATCCCGACCCGGCGAAGCGTCCGGCGCCGGACAATTTTGCGCCCACGCTGCGCTGCGGCATGAAGCCGGGCAGCCCGGACCTGTACTTCCTGATCGTGGTGCAGGACTCGCGGCGTTACACCGAGCCAAAGGCGGCCTGGGTCGAAGGCGACCGCGTCGAGGTGTTCCTCGACTTCGGCCGCCAGGCGCGCGATGAGCAGCAGCCCGACTGGTGGAAGGACAAGGATCGCAATCGGTTCGCCAACCCGCCCGGCATGGGCCAGTTCGCGCTCGGGCCGCAGACGCTGGCGGTCGCCGCGGAGGCTCGCGTCGCGTCCGGCGCCGGCAAGTGGAAGTACGACTACGCCTGCGTGCCGGTCGAGGGCGGCACCGCCTACGAGCTGCGGATCGACGGGCAGAGCGTGCTCGACTCGCTCGGCGCCAAGGCGCTGCCCGAACGCGCCGGCTTCGAGCTAATCCTCGACGACCAGGACAGCCCGCTGGTGCTGCGCACCGAGGGCTGGAGCAACGGCGGCTTTCAAGGCGGCGATAGCGCGTGGCTGTTCATCCGCGAGAGGATGGCCCACGCGTTCACCGACGGGTACGGGCTGCTGTCGCTGCAGCCGCAGCCGGCCGACGCAGCCGCAGCCGGACCGTTGCCGAAGACGCTGCCGGAGCTGTTCGGAATCGATCCCACCGCGTCGCAGATCGAGCGGTCCATCGCCACGCTGCCGGCGGACCGGCTGGCCGACCTGGTCTACTGGGCCGGGCTCAGCGGCGTCGAATTCTCGCCCAAGCTGATCACGGCGCTCATGCAGGCCGGCTGGCTGCTGGTGCGCGAGAACTGCCTGGCCGTGCTGTGCTACACGGCACAGTCGAAGGAGGCAGCGCAGGCGGCGTGCCAGGCCGCTTACGCCGCACCCGTCGCACCCGTCCCCGCACCTCCGTCGCCGAACGTGGCGCTCCTCGCGAACCTGGTCAACGAGAAGTACGAGCTAGGGTTCGCGCCGGAGGTGACGAAGCTGGCCGCCCACCCCGACCTGACCGTCGCCATCTCGGCGGCGCGGGCGCTGGCGAAGGTCGGCACGGCCGCCGACATCGCACCGCTGGAGCAGGCCATCGCGGCACGGATCGCCGACCTGAAGGGCTCGGCCACGATACCCGAGATGCAACGGGTCGGACTGGTGCGCGCGGTGGAAGTGTTCATGCAGCCTTCCCTCGATGCGCTGAAGCTGCGGGTGGAACCCATCGTCATCCCCACGGCCACGCCGGTGGTCACCGTCAAGGCCGAGAACACCGGCCTGCCGCGTCTGATGCCGCTGGACAACAACCACGTCTACAACGCCAAGGGGCTGCTACGCGCTTGGCCGAAGGATGGGCCGAAGGAGCTGTGGCGGGTGGAGGTGGGCGAAGGCAAGTCGGCGGTGACCGAAGTCGGCGGCCGTGCGTTCACTGCGGCGCAGTTCGACGGCAAGCAGTGGGCGCTGTGCCTCAACCCCGCCAGCGGCGCGACGATTTGGAAACACGAGATCTACCCGAAGGCCTGGAAACACATCACCAACGGGCCGGTGGTCACCCCGCTGGTGGACGGCAACCGGGTCTATTTCAGCCCGAAGATGGACGCCGGCTACAACCCGGTCAGCCCCGTCTACTGCCTCAATGCCGAGGATGGCGCGGAGGTCTGGCGGTCGGACGACAACGAGTATTTCGGCCAGAACGACGCCACGCCGCTGATTGTCGACGACACGCTCTACATCCCGGCGGGGAAGAGCGGCAAGGGGAAGATCCTGGTGGCCGTGGACAAACTCACCGGCAAGCTGCGCTGGAGTGTGGCCGACCCGCAGAAGCGCGACAACACATACGGCAGCGCCGCCAGCCCGGCCTACCAGATTATCGACGGCATTCCGCAGATCATCTGCGGGGTGTACGGCGGCGCGCGTGAGGCGTGGGCGGTCAGCGCGAAAACCGGCGAGCTGTACTGGAGCTACCCGACGCCGATGCACCACTCGCTGATCTCGTCGCCGGTCGCGGCCGGCTCGCGGATGGTCCTGTGCGGTGGGCAAGGCTCGGCGGCGTTCTCGGCCTGCCTGCAGATGTATGTGCGCGACGGCAAGGTGCGCGCCCGGCAGCTCTACCGCAGCGAGAAGAACCAGGTCAACATGTATCACACCGTGGCGGTGCTCAACGGCGCGGTCTACGGGTTCGGCGCCAAGGGGCTGCAGTGCACCAGCCTCGAGGACGGCCGGCTGCTATGGGAGCAGGCCGGTGACGACTGGGGCATGGACCGGCCGTTGATCGTCGCCGACGGGCTGATCTTCGCACTCGGCAGGCGCGGCGACCTGGTGCTGATCGAGGCCAACCAGACCGGCTACAAGGAACTTGGCCGCGTGGCGACCAAGATCAAGCTCGGCATCCCCCAACAGCCGACCATCGCTAACGGCCGGCTCTACATCCGCGGGGACACGACCGTCGTGTGCTACCAGGTGGCGGGGAAGTAGCGGCCGTAACGGTCAGTCTGATCGCAGCCGCATCCACACTCAACGCGCAGGAGAATCCTATGCCACAAGTATCCAAGACCGTTCCGATTTCTAGTCAACGCCAGGGGCCCTGGACCATCGCCACAGATGACACGAGACTCTCCGTCGGAGTGACCAACGAGGGCCAACTGTGCATTTACGAACTGAGCAATCCGGCGGTGGGTTGGAACTGGACGGGCGAACCGTCGGTATTCGCTCTGGAGGGCAACGTAGCCGTGGGCGGCGTGTCGCAGTCGATCCGGTGGATGTACAAGGATGGCGTTCTCGACAAGACGGACGGGCAGAAGGCGACGATCCGTTTTGTGTGCGAAAACCCGGCGCTGGAACTGGAGTCGGTGTGGTGGGCGCGGCCGGGACGGGGACCGGTGCATCACAGCCTGAGGATCGCCAATCGGTCGGACAAGCCGGTGGCCCTCCCTGGACTGCCGACCATGGATCTGCATGTCCGGCCCAACGCGGTGCCTCTCGCTTTCGAGGGGAAGGCGACCCCACTGACGCTCTGGTCGTTCCACTCCGAAGGCTTTCGCGGGGACGAACCGGGCGTGTACCGCAATGATGTGAAGGAGCCGTTTACCTGGCGTATCGAAACCTCACCCAATGGTCAGTTCATTCCCTATGCCGTGTTGGATGCCGGTCGCAGGCATGGCGTGTATGTCGGCGTCGAATGGAGCCACTGCCAGATCGCGGTGGAGGCGAAAGGGGGTGCGGTGCGGGTGCGCGGCGGCGAATACGATGGGTTCCACATCGATCTGGCCCCCGGCGCGGTGTTCGAGGCGCCGCAGGGGTTTGTCGGCGCCTACGAGGGCGATGTGGACGATGCCGGCAACAGTCTGCGCCGGTATCTGTTCCGGTACAACATGCCGGAGGTGGTGCGTAACGACCCAACCTACCCGAAGGTGCAATGGAACGCTTTTATGGCCACCGGCAAGTCCCCCACCGGTTGGGACAGCGTCGAGAGCAAGTATTACCCGTTTATCGATCAAATATGCGCGCTCGGATTTGAGGAGGTGATGCTCGATGTCGGTTGGTGGGAGGGTGGGACTTCCGCACCCGAACCTGCTGCCGATCCAGTCGATTGGCCATCGGGCATGGCCAAGGCCGCCGAGTATGCCCACAAGGCGGGAATGCGCTTCGGCTTGTATTGGAACAAGGGCGAGACGATGGCCGATCCCGCTGGCCGCGAACGGCGAATGGCCCATATCAAACGACTCTATAACGAATACAAGGCCGACATCTGGCGGTCGGATAACACCGCAGGACCGGTCGTTGACGCCAGCTATCAGTCGGTGAGGGGATTCTACGAAATGCTGGATCGACTCTACCGGGACATTCCCGATTTCCAGTGGGAGAATTGTTCCAGTGGTGGTCAGATTAAGGACTTCGGTGCCATGAAACGGGCGGTGAAGATTTTCAGCGGCGACGCCTACAGCATTCTGGACAACCGGAAGCGGTTCTACGGTGGCTCCCACATGTTCCCGTCGGCCCAACTCATGGGGCATTTGTTGCCATACGGCTGCGCCCTGGAAGGCGATGTAATCTACTGGTTCCGGTCCTGCTCGATGGGCGCGCCGGAATGGGCCATTGATGCGCCCAACGGCGGTAACGGCGGGAAGCCCTGGACCGACCAGGAGAAGGCAGCGATCAAGGCCGCAGTCGCCACGTACAAGGCGAAAATCCGTCCGCTGGTGCGGAACGCCGACCTGTACCACATCCTGCCGCGACCGGACGGAGTGAACTGGGACGGCATCCAGTACTACGACCCTGCCACCGGCAACGGCGCGGTGTTCCTCTTTAAGCCGGGACCGGTGGCGGATACGGTCATCTTCCGGCTCCGTGGCGTCGCGCCGACTGCCCGTTACCGTCTAACCTTCGAAGACGGTTCCAATCCCCCGGTGGAGAAGACCGGCGAGGAACTGGCCAAGGGTCTCGCCGTGACCCTCAAGGGTGCGCCAGTGTCGGAATTGATACTCCTGGAACGTACTTCAAAGTGAGTCTTGTGATGTAAGACCAACGCCCAACCAACTTCTGCTGGCGACGTCGCTAACCGCGCCGCGCCAGAGAAGTGACGATCAAGCTCGGCATCCTCCAACAGCCGACTATCGCCAACGGCCGGCTCTACGTCCGCGGGGACACGACCGTCGTGTGCTACCAGGTGGCGGGGAAGTAGCGGCCGGTATGATGGAAAGGATCGTCGGCGCGCGTCGCGCCGTGACGACCACAACACAAGGATACAATGAGGAGATACGTATGAACACAGCTCGAATTCTGACAGTAGTATGCATAACGGCCATGCTCGTAGGCGGCAGCGCCGCGCTGGCCGCCGAGCCGGCGGCGGGCAAGAACGCGCCGGCGCCGGCCCCGGGCATTGCGGCGAAGGTGCTGGCATTCACCGGCGCCGAGACGCGCATCGTCTGGCTCCGCCACAAGCAGTGGGAGGGGCGGGCTGGGGGCACTGTCGACGGCGGCGCCGGCTATTCGATCATGGCTTTCGATACGGGAGGGAAAGGAGAGCGCGAGCTGGTCCCCGAGGGCGAGTTCTACAATCCGCTCATTTCCCCAAGCGGCCGCCGGGTGATCTACAGCGCGAAGACGGACGGGAAGTGGCGGATTCATTGCGTGGACTGGAACGGGGCGAACAGCCGCATTCTGAGCGATGGCTTTGCGTTGTGGCCGTGGCGCGACCCGGCTACGGGCATCGAATGGGTGTATGCGAGCAATGAGAACTTCGGCGCGTTCGTCGATCGCTTCCAGCTCGACAAGCCCGAGGTCAAGGAGAGGCTTTACACGGGGCCGTTGTCAAACCGCTTCGCGATCTCTGCCGACGGCACCCGCGCGGTGGGTGAGTTTCCATGGCCCAACGCCGGCATGCTCTACTTCCGCACAGGCCAAGTGGACCGCAAGAACTATCGCAACGGCTGCAACAGCTACCTCTCCCCCGACAACTCCTATTTCGTAACCACCATGGACGGCGGCCACGGTCAGGTCACGCTCTACAAGCCCGACGGCAGCAGCCGTGACATCAGCGTGGTGCCCCCGGGCCTCAAGAAGAAGAAGGACGGCGGCGTAGGCTGTATGTGGAATCCCAAATGGGCCACCGACGCGCGCCACATGGTGGTTGCCGGCCCATTCAAGAATCTCGGGCCCGACCGCGCCGACATCTGGTTGGGCCAGTTCGCCGACGATTTCAACTCGATCACGAAATGGGTGCAGGTGACCGACAACGACTACATGGATGTCTATGCCTACGTCTGGGTCGATCCGGGGCTGGGCCAGTATGCGGGCGAGGCGCCTTACACGCTGGCGGTGCCGTCGGCTATGACCGGCCCGGGCAACTGGCAATGGACCTTTGGCGACGGTTCCAAGGGAACGGAAGGCAAGCACAGCTACAGCAAGGCCGGCGCCTACGCGATCACGGCCACACAAGGCGACCGCACGCTCAAGGGAACGGTCCGCGTGGCCGAGCGGGCGGCGCCGAAGCTGCTCTCCGCGGTGGCGCTCGATGACCGGCGCGTGCTGCTCACGTGCAGCGAGCCGGTTCAGACGGCGGCTGCCAAGGTGACGCTGGCAAGCGGCACGGCCGCCACGAAGCTGAGCACCGACAGCGAAGGCCGCGGGATCATCGCCGAGTTTGCCGCTCCCCTGGCGGCGAAGGAGACCCTGACGGTGACGGGAGTGACCGACTGTGCCCAGGCGCCCAACGAGATGGCTGCAGCGAAGGCGCAGAGCATCCGGCCCGAATGGCCAAGCAATCGTACCGGCGTGTCCTATCTGTGGAAGAACGCGCGTACGCGCAATGTGATCATGGACGAGCGGATCGGGCTTCCGATCACCACCGCGCTCAGCGGCTGGATTGCTCATCAACCCCCGGTGCCGGTGCGCGTCAATCGCTTCGGAGCCGTGTTGGCTGCGGGCGGCATGGGGTTCGAACTCAGCCCCGGCTCCCCTGACCGCATCTTCGAAGGCATCAAGAAGACGCACCAGTTCAGCTTCGAGATCGTGGTGGCGTCCGCTGATCTCGCGCAGACCAAGGGCAATGACGACAAACCCATCGCCATCGTTGACTGGGGCTTTGGCTGGCGGAACGGCATCTTCTGGCTCTTCCAAGAAAAAGACAAACTGCTGGTGGGCCTCTCCAAGCAGTGGGGCGATGGGAAGCCGGAGGTGTTTGAGATGGCTACCCTGCCCGACACCAAGCCCCACCACGTGATCGTGAGTGTCGCCGCCAAGCGGCTCGCGTTCTACCTCGACGGCAAGAAGGTGAAGGAGATCGATCCATCGCCAGCGTCGTTCATCGAGGTGGGGCCGCCCCCGATGCGTTTTGCGGAGAATGCCTGGCGCGGCCAGTTCGAGTACCTCGCCTTCTACAATCGCTTCATCGAAGAAGATGAAGCGGCGAAGAACGCGGCGG
>Ga0307380_10012851_pt1 | contig 10383 bp, 12 predicted proteins | sample UN3MG_FD_202239 | JGI IMG/M metagenome (GOLD analysis project Ga0307380, IMG submission 202239) | Soil microbial communities from Risofladan, Vaasa, Finland - UN-3 | ecosystem: Environmental > Terrestrial > Soil > Coastal area > Acid sulfate soil | place: Finland: Risofladan, Vaasa | collected... | reverse complement strand
CTACGGAGCCGACACCGGCACCTTCGGCAACGACAGAGACGGCATGGAGCGCTTCTGGCGGAACATCTTCGGTGGTTTGGCGGCGGCACGATTCCACCGTCCTGACTCAGGACAGGGGCTGGGCGAGAAAGCACAGGCGAATATCCGTAGTATGCGAATGATTACCGATAAGATGAATATCTTCACTTGCGAGCCTCACAATGACCTGCTTTCGGACAGAGATTCCAACGAAGCCTATTGCATAGCCAATCCCGGCAAAGTATACGCCGTCTATTTCCCCGACGGCGGCCAAGTCACACTGGATATAGGTTCATTAAAGAAACCCGCCGCAGTCACGTGGCTGGCTATTATGAAAAGTCAATGGACAAACACCCGGCAGATTAAAAGCGAAAGCAAGCTCAAGCTGCACTGCCCGTCCCATGGATATTGGGCGGCCCTGATAACAAACCAGCAGTAAAATCGAATTACGGCAATCCTTCCCGCTAAATTGAGTTTAGCAGCCCATAGAACCCTTCCGAGTCAACGGCTGGTCGCCATATAATAGTTGCCGGGTAAAATAGAGAAGGAAAGGGACATCGAACTCCCATAATTACCCGCAAATATCACTATTTCTCTTCAGAATCTGCCTTTTCAGGCAATAAAGATGCATTTTCCCCAAAATTTTATAATAATTTCAATGTTTTTTCTTGAGTTTAAGAGTGACATTAGTATACTAATAATTGTTGTGCCTCGACAGGAGGAGGCTATTTCGCGATTAATTATTCGGACGGATCCCTTTTTAAGACGACTGCAATACTGTCGTGAACGTTCGTGGAGTATTTAAAGTCAGAAGGATAATCGGAAAATTATACAGAATAAAGAGGACTTTCTGTTCGTTAATGTCCATGGTGCAGTTCTGCTTGGCATGATCGGCCTGTGTAGCGCAGGAGTGAAATTACGCAAGTATTCATAACATTGTAGACATCAATTGATGTCATCCACATTAGCAGATTACGAACGATTAATTTTAGAGGAGAATGCAATGAAAAGAGTAAAAAGATTATTAACTGTGGCGTTTCTTTTTGGTCTGTGCTGCTTATTGGCTTCACCCGCTCAAGCGGATCCGGTTCTGGAATATGGAACAGGCGGCGACGTAATCGGGATTAGAAACCTGGAGGTGGGTACGGATTTATATGATGTGTTATTCAGTTTCGGCACTGCGGCAGATATCTGGGATGACACTATATCAACGGCAATGTTTAAGGATGATCAGGCCGGAGCGAGTATGGCTTCAGTGGCGGTGTGCTCCGCATTGTACGATGAGGTGACCGGTCCTCAAGGTTATTTAGCTCAGGGGTATTACCATTTCTTTATACCGTGGTCCATTAATACAAGCATGATAAGCTTGTACGGAGGTCAACGGAACCCGGATTATACACTTTTTTGGAATGTAGTTGCTGGGTCTTTGTCCTCAGGATCTCAGCAAAATTACGCAAAGTTCACCGTGGTCCCCATCCCCGGTGCAGTTCTGCTTGGCATACTCGGCTTATCCGTAGCAGGAGTGAAATTGCGCAAGTATGCATAATAACCTCACTGTAGGGCTGTTGAAAAAATCCCACTGTAACGCCTGAGATTGCTGTGCGATCCTTCGAATCGCTCGCAATGACGGGATAACGAACTTTATGTCATTGCGATGAGCCATTTGACTACGCTCAGGGGGAGCTTAGGGGTCAGAGTACCAGGATAAAATCAATAAATAATAAGGTTCAACTGCAAAAAAGTTGGTTGATTATCACATGATTATAAAAGGATTTATCGCTTTATGGGCACCAGCATAATAACATAAGTGGGCGGCAACGCTGAAGATACCGCCCTATGCTGTATGCCACCATCAGGGCGCTCGGGTCGCTTCCCAGCGTTGCCCTATCGGCCCCGATGTCGGTGGTATTATACCCATTCATGCTGTTGCCTTAAAGCGTTAAATCCAAAAGAGTTGCAGGGTTTATTTCTTATCAGCCAACCAACTTTTTTGCAGTTGAACCAAAAATAAAAAATATTTTAAGACAAGGGATTCTCTGCTCTCGCTCTTGAGCGAGTTTTTTGATTCTCCATGTGAAGTGTGTTTTCGTCGATGCAAACGAACTATCTGGGGACATCTATGGGCAAGCTTTTGTCAAGCCTGTCCTGGCTCCGCCACAGGTGAGCTTGTCGAAGGAACGTTAGCGGGATTTTTTCACGTCAATTCCAAACATCTATTCGGCGTTACCCGATTAAACAGATTATACCAAATACTATTGAATTGCGCACTTTTGTCATTTCGACCTGAGGGCCGCGAAGCGGCCTTCAAGCGGAGACACGAAACGAAGTGAAGGGCCCCGAAGGGAAATCTGGTATTCGAAACCAATCCATGTACACTAACCAGATCTCTCGACTCCGCTACGCTGCGCTCGAGATGACAGAAAGGAAGAGTTGTGCTTTGCTCGAGATGACGGAAAGTGGGAGCTGCGCTCGATATGACAGAAAGGAAGAGTTGCGCTTTGCTCTGCCTTGGGGACATCTGCCGGTGGAGATGACCCAGGCAGGCGCAGTTATTAATCAAAAATCGTATTTAAGGGCCGATACAAAGCGCTGCTTATTGAGGAGGCGTTCAGGCAAAGATGAACGGGATTTGGCATCCGAAAAGGAAGTTCCCGGCAGACCGCCCGCGCTTCCAATCGCTCCGGTCGTTCCATATTTTCTACATTTTCATAGTCCGTCGCACGGGTCACGAGCCACGCGCAGAAAGCTGTATCTCACGGAGATTTTTTTAGAATTCACTTGACGGCCAACTGCATGTTTTGTATAATACTAAACTAATTGTCTATTGATTAATGATTAATGATAGGTCCAATCACGCAGAACACAGTACGCGGTCCTCGGGGCTCCTTACGTAGTACGAAACAATACAGTTTAGCCCACACCACTGGTGCCGGGTCCAAAGAATTGAGAATTTAGAATGTAGAATTGAGAAATATAGAAGAAAAAAAGGCAGATTAATGAAAAAAACAGGTGAAAAAGATTAGAAAACGACGAAAAATTGAGCTTAATTTGAAAAAACAAACCCAATTTGCGAAAGGCCGAAATGAGCGTAAGTATCTATATGAAAGGTGATTATGAAGATTTTCATGCTTTGAGACGGCGAAAAAACAAAGCCAATTCAAAGCCAATTTATTAGCGTTCAGCGTTCTCCGGACAGCGTCAAAACGAGGAAAAGGAGTTGTTTCGGGAGAAGAATCTTCTGTATCAATTCCGGGGGTCTTTCCGATATATATTTGATGGCAAGTATTGATATGCAGACAAAACCGTGTCCATTTTGTGCCGAGACGATCCAGGCGGCGGCAGTTAAGTGCCGATTCTGCGGAGAATTCCTCAATACCGAAAAGGCCAGAACCCTCGAGGCCGACCCAGATGCGGATGCCGAGTTGTCCGAAGAAGAGGAAGAAGATATAGATGATGACATTCTGTTTGCGGGCAGGCCGTCCTTATGGGGCATGGCGCCGGCGGTGGTCAAGGGATTAGTGGTTCTTGTTATCGCATGGCTTCTGATAAGGCTGCCTCTCGAAGGTTATGTCAATAGTCTGCTGGGTTTGAAACTTACCGCGACTCAGGCTTTTGCGATCGGCCGGTACAGAGTTCTTATCGGCGTGGCGATTGGCGTGCTTGTCATCCTTATACTTCTGCTCAAAGCGTTCAAGCTGAAGATGATCTATTATGAGGTCAACGCCGACCGAATCGAATGGAGCAGGGGAATCCTCGACAGGCGAGTGGACAACGTGGACATGTTTCGCGTGGTTGACTTGAAGATGCGAAGGAGTCTGCTCGACTGTATCTTCGGGGTCGGTACGATAGCGTTGATTACTACCGACAAGACGGACCCGGTGTTTGAATTTGAAAAGATACAGGATTGCCGCTACCTGTACGACATTATCAAGAAAGCCAGCCTTGCAGCAGATCGCAAGACCGGCGTCGTACATCTGGAATAAAATCATGGATTCTCATCTGCATCCGGGATGTACTCGATCAAATCGCCGGGCGTGCAGTTTAACGCCTTACATAAGCTGTTCAACGTGGAAAAGCGAATCGCGCGGGCCTTGTTGGTTTTGAGAACGGAAAGGTTGTTAACCGCAAGCCCTGTCGCCTCGGCCAGGTCCTTGAGCTTCATTCGCCGGTCTAAAAGCAGATAATCGAGTCGAATATTAATCATTTGTAAACCTCCTTTCAGACCAGCGATTTTGACTCTTCGATAATAGGCATAAGGTGCCGTAAAATCCGGCCCAGTCCGACCAGAACCATTACTTTAACCATAACTTTTACCACAATAGAAAACACTGAAATCATATCCACCCGTACAGAAAGAGATGGAGAATGGTAATTCGTCTTATATATCCAAATGGCCCCTAAGATGGTCAGGAGTGCATATAGGTAGAAAAACATGTCTCCATGACGGAGTATCCAGCCGGGTTGGTAGTCGTTCTCGTATATATATCTTACAAACTGTGCAAGACCCAGTATTCCTATCCAGAACAATATAGCCTTGAGGTAACTTGGTAACCAGGTTATTATGACCATATTAAAAGGCTTGGTAGCAGGCCAATACCCGAATTTTGGTAAAAGTGTGATAATGGTCATTGCAAAGACAGCCAAAAAAGACAAAATCAGAATTACCGATGCTATTGTTCTAAGAGTTTCACAGTAAAAATGCAGCAAACGCCTGTTTTTTTCAATGATTTCATTCATATCGTTTCTCCTTTCAGACCAGCGTTTTTGATTCTTCGATAACAGGTATGATCCGGCGAAGTATTTGGCCAAGCCCGACAAGAATCAGGACTTTGGCTACTGTGGGAAGCAGAAATGGCTGGATGAACAATAAACGTGATGTTTCTGATTCTATAACCTCCGCATACCACGTGCTGTTCCAGAAGTATTGAAGGTATGTTTTCACTATCAGAAATACGGCGTATATATAAAATAACCAGTCTGCGGCGCGAAGGATACAGCCGGGTTTTTTTACGTCTTCGGATAAATATCTGATGAACTGCACAACACCGAGTGCTATCAGCCCGGGCAGAAAAAAGTCAAAGAGCAACGCTGAAACAGCATACAAAATAGCATCTGCTCCTTTATAGAGATCATTTATATTCAACGATTTTAAGGTTGGAACAAACCACAGGAAACCTCCTATGATGAGGAGCCATCCGATGATAAGACCTGCGGTGCAGTAGAACTTCAATAATCGCCTGTTTTTTTCAATGAATTCGTTCATATCGTATCTCCTTTCTTACTAAATAAACTATTTACGTGTAATAAAACACGATAATCATTGAAATGTCAACCATAAAAATTAAAATTTATAATTTTTTTTTGGGGGCAGTTATTTAAGCTGGAAGAGGGGAAATGCGGGAAAATGGTAAATATCAGGCTATAATAGCCTTGTGTTCAAGTGTGAGCATCTTCATTTTGAAGGATATACCGCCGGGGGCGGAGAAACCGCCCATCTTGCCGTCGGTTCGGAGCACGCGGTGGCAGGGAATAATAAGGGGCAGCGGGTTTTTGGCCAGGGCGTTGCCGACGGCCCGGCTTGCGGCGGGTCGGCCGGCCTTTTTCGCTAATCCGGCATAGGTTATCATTTGGCCGAATTTTATTTCTCTGCAGGCGGTCAAAACCTCACGGGAGAAGCCGCCGAACCCATCAAGAACGACGGGTATGTCCGGGCTGAAATTTACACAAGAGCCTTCAAAATATGCGGCTATCCGTTCCTGCAATATTTTGAAAAAAGTTTGGTCGAATTGGGCATATCGGCAATTTTTCAGAAGCCGCGATTCGATTTTTTTTGGTTCCGGCCCGGGCAATTGGGTCCGGCAGAGGGCGGATTTAGTCCCGGCAAGGCCAAAATGCCCCCATTTTGTCTTAAAAATCACATATTTTATCACTTTTTGCATTTTTTACCTGACTTGTAAGCCTAAAATATTTCTAATGAATCAAATTCATTGACGCAAGAGCAAAATTCTGTTAAATATATTAGTTTTTACAATAACGACTCGATGCGGCTGGAAGCTAAGATTTGCTTATAGCTTCATTTTAGGCTTGTGATTTATGTCTCTTGATGAGCTAAGAAATAGAATTGATGAGATTGACCTTCAGCTCGTAAAGCTGCTCAACGAGCGTGCGCGCGTTGTGGTGGATATCGGCAAGTTCAAGAACAAAACCGCCTCTCCGGTCTATGCCCCTGATCGCGAGAAAGAGGTTCTTGCCAGGATAGTGGAGACCAATAAAGGCCCGCTGCCGGATAAGTGCTTAGTTGCTATCTGGCGGGAGCTGATGAGCGGCTCTTTTGTTTTGGAGAGGCCGTTGCGGATCGCCTATCTCGGTCCCGGCGGCAGTTTCAGCCATACCGCGGCGATGCTCAAGTTCGGCCAAAGCGTCGAGTATGAATCGGTGACAGATATCAAAAGTATCTTCGAAGAAGTCAGCAAAAGTCATTGCGACCTGGGCATTGCGCCGGTAGAAAATACCATGGGCGGCGGCGTTATAGAAACGCTCGATGCACTGATAGATTCAAATGTGAAGGTCTGTGCCGAGGTCCTGATGGAGATTCATCATAATCTCATGGGCAATTGCACGCTGCAGGAAATCGAAAAGATTTACTCCAAGCCGGAAGTGTTTGCCCAGTGCAGAAACTGGCTGAGTGCCACTTTCAAAGATGCCCAGACGATCCCGGTCGCCTCTACCGCCAGAGCCGCACAGTTGGCGGCCGAGGAGCCGAGGGCAGCAGCGATTGGTTCCAGCATAGCAGCCGAGTTGTACGGCCTGAGAATTGTCTGTGAAAACATCGAGGACACCGCTAATAATGTAACCAGGTTTTTAATCATCAGCAAAGAAGACGCCAGGCCGACGGGCGAGGATAAGACCGCTATGTTGTTCAGTACGGCTCATAAGGCCGGAGCACTGGCTGACGTGCTCGATGTATTCAAGCGATACGGCATCAATATGACGAACATTGAGTCCAGGCCAAGCAGGAAAAGGCAGTGGGAATATTATTTCTTTGTGGATTTCATGGGACACAGGACAGAAAAGCATATCCAGGAGGGGATGGAAGAGTCTCGTAAGCATTGTTTGCAGCTTTCGATATTGGGCAGTTTCCCGAGAGCAACGGAGTTATTGTAGTTGTTGTTGCTTACCCATAACCTATGACCTTAGCGACGAGAAATTAACGAAGGGTCACGAAGATAATAAATATAGGAGAGTTTTATGAGAAAGCCATTTGTGGCAGGTAACTGGAAGATGAACATGGACAGTCACACCAGCGTAGAGCTTGTTGAGCGTATTGCTTCCGGATCTGTGGAGACAGCGGGCAAGAGCTTTACCGTAGCGGTTTGCCCGCCTTTTGTTTATTTGCAGTCGGTGGCAAAGGCTCTTGGTTCATCGGGTATAGCCGTTGGCGCCCAGGATATGTACTTCGAGCCTGAAGGTGCTTTTACCGGCGAGATAAGCGTTTCAATGCTCAAAGATGTTGGCTGCCTCTATTGTCTCTGCGGCCATTCAGAGCGCCGGCACGTAATCGGCGAGACTGATGAGTTAATAAATAAGAAAGTTGCCGCTGCGATTGCCGGCGGACTTTTGCCGATATTATGTGTGGGCGAGCTTCTCGAAGAACGTAAGGCTTCGCAAACAAACGAGGTAGTAACTCGGCAGGTAAAAGGAGGCCTGGCCGGCTTAAGCGCCGAAAAGCTCCAGGCCGTGACCATAGCATATGAACCGGTCTGGGCCATCGGCACAGGCCTGACGGCAACGCCCGAGCAGGCCCAGGAAGTGCACGAATTTATAAGAAAGCTGGTCGGACAAATGTATAATGAAGAAATAGCCGGGGAAATCCGAATCCTTTACGGCGGCTCGGTAAAACCAGACAATGCCGCGGAACTGATGAGCCAGAAGGATATAGACGGCTCGCTCGTCGGCGGGGCAAGTTTGAAGGCTGATGATTTTCTCGCAATAATTCAGGCTGCAGTGTAATTGACTATTTTACTCGTGACTATTGAGAGAAAAAAGTGGAACTTAAGATTCCATAACAGCAGAAAAAATAAATAGTCAATTGAAAGGGCAATAAATATGACTGTTTTTCCAATATTGGCAGTAAGTTTTATTATGAACGTAGTTGCTGTCCTGTTCGTTATTTGCTGCGTGTCGCTGATTCTGATTATCCTGATTCAAAAGGGCAGAGGCGGCGGCTTAAGTGGAGCGTTCGGCGGCGCAATGGCCGGCGGGATTCTGGGTTCAAAGACGGGCGACTTTCTGACCTGGGTGACAATAGTGCTGGTGGGTGTGTTTCTAACCCTTGCAGTGGTGATGGCCAAATTCTACAAGCCGACTCCAGTCGGTGATTATGACGTAAGCCCGCAGACTCAGCAGCAGCCGCTGGAAACCCCCGAGCAGCCGGAACCGTCCGCCGCCGGGGAGACGACCGGCCAGGCCGGCGCCGGCGCAGATATAAATTCGCCCGGCAGTTAACGAGAAGATTATTTTGAAACACAACGGCTGTTCGTACAGCCGTGTTTGGCTTGAAAGTAGAGTTATGATGAATAGTATGACCGGCTATGGTGAGGCACAGGGCGAGGCTGATGGAGTAAGTTATGCCGTTGAGGTTAAGACTGTCAATAACCGCTACTTAAAGACCATGATAAAGCTGCCGGAGCTTGCTTTCTTTCTTGAGGAGGATATTGATAAGCTTTTGAGAAAAAATATCTTGCGAGGAACAATAAATTACGTGCTTCGGCTCAAGGATACATCGGCAAGCTCACTGTTTGATATAGACGAGAAGGCCTTACAGGCGGTTCTGGAGAAATTGAGCCGGGCCGGTTCTTCGAGTGGTATTAACGGGGCGATCGATATCGGCAACCTGTTAACCTTGCCCGGCATTATTCAGCCGGCATTACCGGATAAAGAAAGAGCCGGGCAAATCAGGAAACTTGTTTTGGAAATAAGTCGGAAGGCGCTGGATAAGCTAAAACGAATGCGCGCCACTGAAGGTGACTATTTGGAAGCCGATATAAAAAAGTGCTGCACGATAATAGAAGAAGGTCTTGGGCAAGTACGCGGCCGAAGTGCCATTGTCATAAAGGAGTATGCGGATAAACTGAAGAAAAGAGTCAACGAGCTGCTCGCGCATGCGGAGCTTAAAATAGATGAAGGAATTCTTGCCAGGGAAGTGGCGATTTTCGCGGAAAGATCGGATATTTCCGAAGAGATTGCCCGATTAGATTCGCATCTGCAGCAATTTGCTCAGTGTTGCCGGGGTAGTGACCAGGCGGGACGCAGGCTGGACTTCATCAGCCAGGAGATGCTCAGAGAAGCAAACACCATTGCAAGCAAAGCCTCAGACACTGAAACTACCCGTTACGTGGTCGATATAAAATGCCAGATTGACCGCATTAAGGAACAGGTTCAGAATATAGAGTAAAAAGGAGTAAAACGTATAGACTGTTAATGGTTTATGCCGAGGCTGGAATGACGAATACGAATAACGGAAAAGGTAAAATGGTGATTGTGAGCGGCCCGTCCGGTGTCGGTAAGAGCACGATTTGCAAAGAGATAATCAAGAGGCTCGATTATGTTTACCTGAGTGTTTCAGTGACGACCCGGCCGAAGAGCGAAGCGGAAGTCGATGGAAAGGATTACTGGTTCATCTCCGAAGAGGAATTCCGGGAGCGAATCGATAAAGGTTTGCTGCTCGAATATGCCGAGGTGTTCGGGCATTTGTACGGGACACCGAAAGACAAGGTTGACGAAGCGCTGCAGGTCGGCAAGGTTGTAATTCTGGAGATCGACGTTCAAGGCGCCACGAAAGCCAGGGTAGTTTACCCGGATGCGGCGATGATATTTATTTTGGCGCCGAGCGAGAAGGACCTGGCGGAACGGCTCAATCACAGGGGCAGAGAGGCTGATGAAGTTGCCGAAGAAAGACTCAACGGGGCGAGTGCTGAAATCGCCGCCGCCTGGCAATATTATAAATATATGGTTATCAACGAGGATTTGCAGCAGGCTGTGAACGAATGCGTGCAAATCATCGAGAACGCAAGAAAAGAAACGTAAGAAAGCGAAAATCGAAACTGATAAGTCCGCCGAAGTGAAGGCGGATATTAAGTGTGAGATACATAAGATGATAGACGAACTCAAGAGTGAAAAACTTGTTAATAAAGTCGGCGGCAAATTCAAATTGACGGCACTGGTTCAAAAACGGCTGAGTGAGCTTATGCAGGGCGGCCGGCCCCTGATCAAGGACATCGAAGACAGAACGATGCTCGAAATTGTCATTCAGGAGATCTTGCAGGACAAGATTGCCATCGATGACGGAGTATCTCCGGAGCCTGC
>Ga0307380_10012850_pt1 | contig 10384 bp, 7 predicted proteins | sample UN3MG_FD_202239 | JGI IMG/M metagenome (GOLD analysis project Ga0307380, IMG submission 202239) | Soil microbial communities from Risofladan, Vaasa, Finland - UN-3 | ecosystem: Environmental > Terrestrial > Soil > Coastal area > Acid sulfate soil | place: Finland: Risofladan, Vaasa | collected... | reverse complement strand
TAAGGTTAAAGGAGAAAATTATGGTACGCAGAATTTTGGTTGTTTTATGTTTGGCAGTAATGATGTTGTTAGTTGGTTGTGGGCAGCTCAGCCAGAACAAGGCCGGCTTTGTAAAGCTGTTCAACGGAAGGGACCTGACCGGCTGGGAAACGAGTGGCAACGCAAAGTGGTTCGTTGAAAACGGCAACCTTGTAGGGACACAGGGTGCTAATAACGCCCCAGGGGATTTGTTTACGACAAATACCTACAGCGATTTTCTGGTAACACTAACTTACCGTGCTGAGTGGCCCTGTAACAGCGGTCTCTGGTTCCGCTACCAGTCACCTCAGAAGGCGTACCAGGCCGATATCCTCGAATATAAGAATCCTGTGTGCTATTCGGGCACTCTGTACTGTCCCGGTAAGATGTTTCTGGCAATGAATGAGGATAAAAGCATAATTGACCGTGAAAGCTGGAATACGATAAAGGTTCGTGCCGAGGGTGACCACCTTCAGGTATGGATTAACGGCCGTCAGGTTGCCGACGTGCATGATGATACCTCCGACTCCGGGAAGATTGGTTTTCAGGTCCATCCGGGAGACGAGTTCGGTCCGATGAAGATTGTCGTTCGAGAGCTGCTGCTCAAGCCACTTTAAAAAATGGTTAGCGCCTCGGTAATAATGACGACCATATGAGACCTCTGAACGGTCAAGCGGAAGATTCCGCTGCGGTTTCATCCTGAATGTATTCTTTTGGTTTATACCAACGTGCTACAGGAATGAAAATAAACGCCGTCACCAGCATTGCTGTCGCAAAAAACCAATAGTAGCTGGCTCCCGGCAGCTTACTTGTGCCGTCTTCGTTCTTTATGATATTATTTACTACTGCTGCAAACGCGTTACCAAGCGAGATTGCGAGAAGTTCCACTGACTGGATTATAGACTTCATTTTTCTGGGGGCCTGTGTATAGGCGAATTCGAGTGACGTAATTGAGACCATGACCTCAGCGCCGGTTAGGAAGATATATGCAAAAAATTGCCATCCGATAGAAGGCTGGCCTCCTTTTTTAAGCTGGATTTCTATCCATACAGGAACAAGGAAGCTGGCAGCCGTCAGAAACATGCCGATACCGATTTTACGCAGGGGTGTCAATTTCCAGATGCGATTTATGGCCGGATAGATGACATATGAGAACAACGGTATCAATATCATAATAAGGAAAGGATTTGCAGACTGCATTTGAGCCGGCAGCCAGTTCTTACCGAGCCATCTGAGGTTCAATTTTCCAGCCTGTAGTACCCATGCGGATTCCGACTGATAAAACAGTGCGAAGAACATAGATACGAACAGAAAGATGATGCAGAGTTTGCCCAGCGTCCTAATCCCTTCTTTATCGAGCGTTTCTCGCCAGCCTGTCTTGCCGGCCGGGGGTATGTGAACAAGCTTGTATCTACCCAGTACATAAGACAATGTTGCAATAAGCATAAAGGCCCCGGGAACACCGAAACCAACTTTAGGCCCATACTTCTCCAATAGGATTGGACAGTAATACATCGAGATACAGGCACCAAGGTTTACCGAGAAGTAGAACCAGCCATAGACCTTAGTCAGCAAGTGTTTATTAGAGGCCCCGAACTGGTCCCCTACATTGGCCGATAAACAGGGCTTTATTATTCCGGAAGCCATAGCAATTAGTATTAATCCCCCCGTCAAACCCAGACGTGTGTGATCATATGCCAGAACCGCGAATCCGACACAGTATAAAATTGAAAACCAAATTATAGTCTTGAACTTACCGAGCCAGACATCTGAGATTATAGCACCGATCAACGGCATAAAATATACAGCGGAGGTGAACCAGTGGAACCACGCCTTGGCGGGTTCGTCCCCCATAACATCCGGGGTCCCATTGGAGCCCATGAGATATCTGGTCATGAACACGATGAGTATAGAACTCATGCCGTAAAAAGCAAAACGTTCCGAAGATTCAGTGGTAAGGATATAGGGGATGCCGGCGGGCATTTTTTTAGATGGTACGGGTGCACTCAGGTATTTGCTTTCGGCCATAATGACTTCTCCGATTCTCTATTTACATAAACAATTTCTTTTCAGGTTCTGATATAAAATCTTTTTGGCTTTGTTAATATAATTGGGCTATATAGTACATATGTCATTAGCTGAGTTCAAAGAAGAAATTCTCTGATGTGAAAAATAGCAGAGTTGTCTTTCGGCAATTCCAAAACCCCCTTGATTTCAGTTGTCGCAGGTGATAATATTCTTCAGACAATAAGTTTAATGGTGACAAAACAGCAACAAGGCATTTAATTGGGGTATGAGGCTATGAAAACTTTATCGACGTTAGTCATTATGTTAGCAATTAGCATAATTCTTTTTGGTTGTGCACATAACGCAAAGGAGGTGGAATTGGACAAGTTCATTACATCGCATGTTGAAAAAATTAAACCGATGGAGAAGGAGGTGAGTCTTGCTTCATGGGCCGCTGCAATCAGCGGCAGGCCGGAGGATTATGACAAAGTCAGTGAATTAACACTCAAGGTCCGCCGGATTTACAGTAATCCTCAGGAGTTCGCTTTTCTTAAAGATGCGAAAGAATCCGGACAGGTCACCGGCGCCATCCTGACTCGACAATTGGAGGTTCTGTATAACAGTTATCTTGAGAGCCAGATAGAGCCGGAGCTGTTGAAAAAAATTGTAGATTTGGGCACAAAAATCGAGAAGAACTTCAGCACCTTCCGAGGCACAATTGAAGGGAATAAAGTTACCGACAACGAAATTAAGGAAATTCTGAAAACCCAGACGGATTCCGGTAAGAGAAAGCAGGCATGGCTTGCCAGCAAGCAGGTCGGTGCTGAAGTTGCTGATGATATCATCCAACTTGTAAAGCTGCGAAACGAGGCGGCTAAAAAACTCGGCTTCGACAATTATCATACTCTTTCTCTGGCCGCCGCCGAGCAGGATGTCAAAGAGCTTGACCGGATTTTCGAGCAGCTATACGAATTGACCAATGAGCCGTATGCTAAATTAAAAGCAGAGTTGGACCGCATTCTGGCGGACAAGTACGATGTGGCTGTTGCCGAGCTTATGCCCTGGCATTATCACGACCCGTTCTTCCAGGAAACACCGTTGGTATATGAGCTTGATTTGGATACATACTACGAAGGTGAAGATGTTAAGGAACTTGCGGCCCAGTTCTATGCTGGCATTGGTTTGCCTGTGGAATCCATCCTTGCAAACAGCGACCTGTATGAACGCGAAGGCAAAAATCCGCATGCTTTTTGTACGGACATTGACCGTGAAGGTGATGTGCGTATTCTGTGTAATATTAAGAACAACGAGTCCTGGATGGAGACTACTTTGCACGAATTAGGCCACGCAGTTTACGATAAATACCACGACCGGCAGGTTCCGTTTATGTTGAGAAGACCGGTGCATGCTTTTACAACCGAAGCTATAGCAATGTTCTTTGGCCGCTTGAGCCGCAATCCCGCCTGGATGCAGCAAATGCTGGGACTTACGGACCGGCAGCGGGCCCAAATCGAAAAAGTAAGCGGCAAGTACGCACAGCTCAAACAACTTATTTTTGCCCGCTGGGATATGGTGATGTACAATTTTGAAAAACAGCTTTATGCAAACCCTGAACAGGACCTGAATTCACTTTGGTGGCGAATGGTCGAGAAATATCAGCTTGTCAAAAAACCTCAGGGTCGCAATGAGCCGGATTGGGCCGCTAAAATCCATTTTACTATCGCTCCCTGTTATTACCATAACTATATGTTAGGTGAATTGCTGGCATCTCAGTTACATAATCATATAACCCGTAATATTCTTAAGCTTGAATCGGACAAAAACGTCAGCTATATTAACCGGCGTGAACTCGGTGATTTTCTCCGCGAAAATATTTTTGAAGCCGGGGCGGTTTATCATTGGAACGAGATGATTAAAAGGGCGACCGGACAACCTCTGACGCCGGAGTATTATGTTGGGCAGTTTGTTAAATGATTTCCAAAATGGACTGATATGTCGCAGTTATAATTCCAGTAGATTGTTAAAATATTCTTCCGATTATGAATGGAGTCAGTTATGAATTCAGAAGGACAGTCTTTACCGGAAATTACAGTTAAGGCTTTTGTTTTAGGCGTTGTGCTTTCGATGGTATTGGCGGCGGCAAACGCATATCTGGGATTGTTTGCCGGTATGACGGTCTCGGCGTCGATACCTGCGGCGGTTGTCTCGATGGGTTTGCTGCGTTTCTTCAAGCGTAGCAATATCTTAGAGAACAACATTGTTCAGACGGCGGCATCAGCGGGAGAGTCTCTGGCTGCGGGTGTTATTTTCACTTTGCCTGCACTTGTCATTATGGGCTATTGGGACGGTTTTGGAGGGAAAAACTACTGGTGGATTACAATCATCGCCGCGTTTGGGGCTTGCTGGGTGTACTGTTTACGATACCGCTTCGACGTTCCCTTATAGTTGAAGGCGACCTGCAGTTTCCGGAAGGTATTGCGACTGCCGAGGTTCTTGAGACTGGCCAGGAGGGCGGCAAAGGAGTCTGGACTATTGCCAAGGCGTCTCTTGTCGGCGGTTTGTTTAAGGTATGTGCTAAAGGTATTGGTCTCTGGCCCGAGGCCATAGAGGGGGCCAAAGGACTCGGCGGGACACTTATTTATGGCGGGTCGAACCTGAGCCCTGCATTACTCTCGGTAGGTTATATTGTCGGGCTTAATATTGCTGTTCTCATTTTTCTGGGCGGTGTCGCCAACTGGTACATTGCCATTCCTATCTGTGCGGCCATGTCTGAGGCAGCGGCGGATGTCGATGCAGTGGATAGGGCTTATGGAATATGGTCGGTCCAGACGCGGTATATTGGTGTAGGAGCTATGCTGGTCGGCGGTCTGTGGACCATTTTCAAGATGCGTGGCTCGCTTCTGAGCGGAGTAAAGAGCGGATTGAAGGCATACCAGGCGATGGGGCAGGACACAACTCAAATCGAGAGAACTGAACAAGACATGCCCATGAAATGGATACTTATGCTGATTGTTGGTTCAATTATTCCGCTGTTTCTTGTATATCAGGTATTTGTAGCAGACGTGTATGTCTCATTGCCAATGGCGGTTGTCATGCTGGTGGCAGGATTTTTATTCTCTGCTGTGGCCGGCTATATGGCGGGGCTGGTCGGCTCATCAAATAATCCGATCTCTGGTATTACCATCGCCACTATAGTCGTTTCCTCTCTTCTGCTGCTCGTGCTCATGGGCAAAGATGCTGAAAATGGCCCTGCAGCGGCGATCATCATTGGTTCGGTTGTTTGCTGTGCGGCGGCGATAGCAGGCGACAATATGCAGGACCTCAAAGCCGGAAGGCTTGTCGGGGCAACACCCTGGAAACAGCAGGTTATGCAGATGGTAGGCACATTGTCCGGGGCAGTCATAATAGCACCGGTTCTCATGCTCCTGCACGAGGCGTACGGTTTCAAAGGACAGCCGGGCGCCGGTTCGGACGCTCTCTCGGCTGTTCAGGCTAATCTTATGGCCTCGGTCGCAAGGGGTGTTTTCAAAGGGGACATGCCCTGGAATTTCGCATTCATCGGGATGGGTGTTGCTGCGGGGATTATTATTCTTGACCTTTTTCTCGAAGCTCGAAAAAGTTCGTTCCGAACGCCTGTGCTTGCTGTGGCTATTGGATTTTATCTGCCGCTGGAGCTTTCAGTGCCTATCTTTGGAGGTGGCATCATACATTGGGCCATAAAGAGTTTCCACAAGCGGCAAAATACCAGTTCGGAGCAAATCGAAAAATCCAACCGAAGCGGCCTGCTGTTTGCTTCAGGTCTTATCACGGGTGAAGCGCTGATGGGCATTCTTCTGGCGATCCCGATTGTTATCCTAAAGCAATACAAAATCGACCTGCCGATTATCAAGCACTTTTTCGATAGAACTATGCCCTTCGGAGGCTGGCTGGGCGCGGTACTGCTGTTGGGTGTGGCTTACTGGCTGTATTCTACTGCTTGCAGGACAACAAATGACAACTAAGAGCCAACTGCTTGGAACATACGACAGAATGCTCCGTCAAGTGGCAAATTAGTTGGTATGTTAAATCATATGAGTTCGCTTATGAATTGAGCTGCCTTTTCAGCACCATTTATAGAGATTGGGGGATAATTTACTTTCTTACCAAGATTGGCAATTACCATATCGGCCAGAATCCCGGGAGTAGTTTGAGAATATACCATCTTGATACCTGCCTGATGCCTGGCTAATCGCCCTGCGACGTGTATCTGCTGTTCGCAGTGCATCGCCAGGGGAAAATAAAGAAATGGCCTGTTTAAGGCTGTCAATTCTATTGTTGTAGTACCGCCTCCCTGGACAATGGCCAAATCGCTCGCGGCAAAGTGCTCATAAAGAGCTGAAACATACCCTTTGACTTCAATCTCCTCCGGAACTTTCAGCTCATCGGTTGCAAGGCGGGGACCGCATATCAGAACCATACGCAAATCAGGAATTTTCTGCTTTATAATAGAAAAGGCCCCTGCGCAGAGATGTAGCAAGTCTTTACCGATAGATGTACCTCCGATAGAGCATACAATTAAAGGCTCGGATCCGTAGCCTAACTTGGTTCGGATCTTTGTTTTGTCAGTGTATTCAGCCGGGTCGAACGGAAGAATATATCCTGTGAACTTGTAGTATGTCCCGGCATGGTCACGGCGGTTAGGCAGAAGAAAGCCAAACCTCTTATCGGGGACATCTTCTGGTTCACCAGCGAAAAGAGCCAGATTTTTCGGGCCGGAGAACATTTTACTATCCCACTTTCTCCAGGTGCGGTTTGTGAGATTGACAAAAAGTTTCTCAAAGGGATTGTTTGTTAGGGCGTCCAGACCGAGACAGTCATAAATCATTACGTATCGAGCTTCCAATCTTATAAATTTCATCGCCAGAGCCGTAATAAGATCATAGGCCTCATCACTGATAACGAGATCGTATTTTTCCCTATTGAATATTTTCTTGTAGATTTTTATGTTATGTTTAAGGACTTTGCTTTCGTTGAAGGCGTACTTCAAGGTGTTCATCTCAAAGCCTTTGGCAGTATTTTCGGCGTGAATGTTGGCGTTGGCATATATGTCGGCTTCCGGAAGAAGCTTTTCTCCGGCCTCGTTAAGCAATAAGGTTGCAGGATGACAAGCCAGCCAGGATAACTCTACTTCAGGGTGTTGCTTGCGCAATTGCCCGGCTATCGCCAAATCTCTTGTGACATGTCCTAATCCTATTGACCCGCTGACATAGAGGATTTTCTTTTTTGACATCTATATGCCTTTAAAACCTGATTTCCAAATGTTGAATTGTGTGGCCGGAAAAATCAACAAGTCATAGACTCAGGACGCCGGCGGTTCGCAATTTTCGTTCGTAGCACTACTGCACGAACGAGTATATCGGGTCCCAGGGGGGCAGCTTTATCGCTGGTTGTTTATAAATATCCAGAATTTCCTTTGGAACATATTTTTTCTTTACGATGATGCTGTAAACATTTGTCTCGAACCATGAGTCGTAGATGGTCCAGAGGCCCTTGCTGCCTTTGTCGTCTCCCCAACTGTTTTCAACCAGCCACTTTGCAGGTTTGTCGTTTTGCATATCGACGCCGATGAAGACCATAGCATGGTTGGGGACGCTTTCACGAAACAGTGAACGCTCGGCCTTGGTCATGGCCATATCGGTCATGTAAATGGAATCATAATCGAACATCCCCATGGCCATTATCCCGTGTTCTCTGCTTTGGTCTTTACCGACATCGCAGGCGAACCAGATGGGTTCGTCGTCGAGCACGGCCTTGACGGCGATGTCTTTGAGAATCTGCATTTTGACGTTTGCAAAGTGAGCATCGTCACCGTCACGGATATTTCTTGTAAGATTAATGCTGTAGTGTTTTCCGTATTCTTTCGAAGGGTCGTTAAAGATGTCCACGTATTGCCCCAAATCGACATTGACGAATTCCTTATAGAAGCTCTTCGGGTTATAGGTGTGGATTTTGCTTACGACGGAATTGGCATCCTCGAATCGCCACTGGAACTCGGCCGGCGGCTGGCCGAGGTTCAGTACGAGCATTTTATAAACCTGGGCGAGCATTTCCGTTTTTTCCGTGCGAATTTTCTTGGGTGACTTTTTTTGTTCGTGCATATTTCGGAGTTTGACGGCGTCGGCGCGCAGCTTTCTGCTGATAAGGTTGTTCATCAGGCTTGTATTGCCGGAGCTGTTTGTTTCGGGCATAATTTCCTGGGGAACGGCGCCATATTTTTCGACGAGATTGACGACGTTTTCCCAATAGCCTCCGTCGGGGATGGGCTGGCGAAGGAGGAACTCCATTTCACGGTCGAGGATGTCACGGTCTGCGAATTCAATGATGTTTTCAAGGAAGCAGTTTGCCTTTTCGAGCTTGTCCCAGAAGGCGAGATAGTTCTGTGAGAACTCGAAGCTTTCGAGGTTGTTGTTTTCGATTACTTTCGGTCGCAGAATGTTCAGTCCTGCGAACAGCCAGCACCGGCCGCTTTTTTTCTGATTGGTGATGCCTTTCGTTTCGATTTTATGGCTGAAAATTTCGTTGTGTTGCCGTAGAAGGTCACGATTCAGGGCAAGACTGATGATATCATTGTTCGTGATGGAATTATACATAGACCTGGTATGTGTATCCATTTCAAAAGACGAATGAATTTTATCGATGACTTTGGTTGTCAATGCACCTTCGTCGGCAAAAAGCGATGATACGACAAAAAATAATACCAATTGAACGGCGAAAACCGTCTGTCGTTTAGAACAGCGTTTCATAATGACTCCTCCTTTGATTATGAGAAAGTTGAAGTTTGTAAATCGGGATTTGTTTTTAGCCGGCGGATTTTCTCAAGACTATCGACGAATTGCTCTCTGGATTTTTCCAGATAGGCATTTACTTCATCTATATATCCGTCGGCTGAGGCCGACCATACCCGGTTCAGGTACCGCTCCCCGGCGGCAAAGCAGCTCATCACGTCGGCATAGGCGGCCAGGCCGTAACGATGAGCGATGCTTTCACGGGCGTCCACAAACACAGCAAGATCGTCAACGAATAGTTCATCGATCCGGTGACGCATATCGTATGTATTAATCGAGTGCTTGTCGGTATTGAGTTTACTGATATTGGTTGTTATTTTTTCAAGGCTGCTTTCTACAGTTTCAATCCTGGAAGCAACATGATGCTCCGTCTTGTTCTGGCGTACATCATCGATTCTGATTGCAGCTACTCCCGCCACACCGAGAACAAGTGCGGGTATATACCACAACCATCTGACGGCACTTTCATCGACAACCGCAGCCAAAGCCGCTGCGATGAAACCAACTGTAACCATTAGAAAGCCGATTAATTTCATAGTCAATCCCTACCCTCCCTGCATTCCCGTGATAATGTAGTAGATGGCAAAACCAACTCCGACAATCCCCTCGCCAATGATCAATCCGGCCGCGATGGGGATACCAACCTGCTCGCTAAAGTGCTGCCCCTTTATTTTATCGCTGGCAATCCGAAGAATTGTGCCAATAGTATATGTCAGAACAATGCTGAACGGCAGATAGAATCCAAGGCCCACCTGAATCCCGAGTCCGCCAATACCTGTTGTGCTGAGCAGCGCGCCGAGACCTGCGCCGGCCAGATACTTGTAAACAGGGACATTACCTTCAAGAATCCCCCTCATCATGCTCGCCAGCACCGTGCCTTGTGGCGCCGGTAATTTTTCACTGCCAAGGCCGTATGCCTTATGAAGCACAAACAAGAGGCCTATCATCAGAACCGGTCCAAGCCACGTGGCAAGAAATTGTCCTATCTGCTGTTTTCTGGGAATAGCGCCAACCAGATAACCGGTTTTCAAATCAAGCATCAGGTCCGTCGCCTGGGACATTGCCATGCACGTTGCAGCGCCGACCATGACCGAGGATATAATGGCGGCTCTGTCACCTAAACCTCTTGTAATCACGATGAGAATCGTCACGGCAATCAGGGTCATTCCGCTCATGGGCGACCAGTTAGTCCTGCCGATGCATTCGGATAGAATTACCCCGGCCATCCATATCCAAATCGTGCCAAGCACGGCCATAACAATGCCCCGGACGATGCCCATCTCTTCGACGGAAGTAACCGCAACAATGCCCAAAACGATGACCGCACCGATGATGCCGATATAGAGCAGCTTGATTGGCATCTCATCTTTCGACAGGGCCATGCCGGTCTTGGCTGCCGATTGCATGCTCCGGATCGAATTGACGATTAGAGGCAATGCCAGGACAATCCCGGTCAACGCGCCACCTACGAGCATTCCTATACCCACTGGTCTGAACAATACTATCCGCAAATACTTAGGTATTGAAAGATTCTG
>Ga0307380_10012845_pt1 | contig 10387 bp, 7 predicted proteins | sample UN3MG_FD_202239 | JGI IMG/M metagenome (GOLD analysis project Ga0307380, IMG submission 202239) | Soil microbial communities from Risofladan, Vaasa, Finland - UN-3 | ecosystem: Environmental > Terrestrial > Soil > Coastal area > Acid sulfate soil | place: Finland: Risofladan, Vaasa | collected... | reverse complement strand
AAAGGAGTAGAGCCATGGCTGGAATTCAAAAAGGCAGTAAACCGAGCGGACCACGTATTGCGGTACTGGTGCCGCTTGTGGCCGCGGTGTTGATGTGTCTGACGGTAGGGGTTCGGCCGGCCGGGGCTGTGCCGGTGACCCTGGCGGACCTGCTCCCCGGCGGAACGATGACGAGCATCATCGTGGAAGACAAGGAGTTCTACGACTTCGGGGGCTACTCGTCCGTGGCGACCGGAGGTGCGAGCCCTGTCGACCCCGCCACGATTTTCGTGTCCCCGGACTTGTTTGGTGAAGAAATCGGCCTCCAGTTCCAGTCGGCCAGTTTCTCTGCCAGTTCGCTGCAAAGTCAGGATACCCTCTTCGATTTCTACGTGGTGACCCGTGGCATGCTGATCAATGACAACACGCTGCGGATGACCGGTGCTGCTTCCGGCACCGGCAGGGTCACCGTCATAGAGACCGTGAGGACGGTGGATGACTTGGACACTCTGGCGAGCAAGATTGTCCAGGCAGGGGCGGGCGAGCTCAATCTCACCCATCACATGGTTTTCCCCTACCCGGTTTTGGCAGTCCACGTGTCGAAGGATATAGGCCTGACGGGTGGGACTCAGGGCTTTACCAGCGTGAGCCATTTCTCGCAGACGTTCTCCCAGATTCCCGAACCCGCGACGTTCGTGCTGATGGGGCTCGGTGTGGTGGTCAGCCTTGTGGCGCGCCGTCGCCGGAAGTAGTCCGGCGGCGTCCAGAGGGGGACCGCTGCGGCGGTTATTGACGACAGGCCTTGCCGCAGGAACAGGGCCTTTGACATACGAGACGTTACCGGAGGGACAGGGATGAACCGGTCCGAGGGGCGCAGCGAGAGCGACGTACCCCAAGACATAACGTTGCGCGATGCGTGCGCCGAGGGTCGGCGGTTCGCGGCGCCTTACGCGGCCGGGGTGTTTGCCGGCCGAGGAGGTGTAGCAACGGACTGCGTCTGTTTCGCGGCGGGAACAGCGCTAAAGGGCGGCAGGAGACTGGTGCGCAGGGGCTGCCGCCCGAGGCATCGCGCGCGGAAGAACAAAGTGGGGGAAGACTACCGTCCGGGCGGAGAGGGACTCGGGCTTTCAATATATATGGTTTCGTTGCGTTCCCTATGAGGGAGAAGGGGCTTAGAAGCCTTACCGAAATGGGAGGTTGACGATGAAGACACATTTGATTGCAACAGTATGTTGGGCAGTGGCGCTGGCGATGCTGGCCACAGGGGCCTACGCTGACCCGAACATCTCGATCAGCGGGGACTGGAGCGCCGTCGTCGGTGCTGAGGTCACGCCGATGACCGCGGTCGATTGGAATGCCCTCGACACGAACTTCCGGACCAACATGGGCCAGGCTGAGCCGAACACATACTATGTCGAACCGACCCTGTACGTTTATGGGGGCGGGACCTACGATGGCGGTGAAGACGGCAACACCACGTACAACTTGGACGCGGGTCTGATTATGGCGTGGGGCACTGAGTTGTCGCCGGAGGTTGAGACCAACTACATTGCCGGCTGGCAGTACACCTACGGCGTGGACCCGAACCTTCAGGGCCAGACGTTGTGGATGGACGCGAACCCGCCGCTCGTGAGTCCGGCAACGGGGTTTGTCATCAACACGTTGGGCATCGGTCTGGTGGATAAACTGGGCGCGACCCGCTCCTGGACGTTCGCGTGTGGCCCGGCTGCCGGCCCAGGAACGCTCCTGCGGAATGCCGTTAACGACGTTCTCATCCAGGTGGCCGCGGCGGGGGCCGGTGGAGCAGCCGATGAACTGCATGCCGCCCTCCTGGGCCCGCCGCCTTGGCCGCCGGGCCCCCCCCCGCCCTGGGATACGGCCGTGTTTGCCGACAACGGCTTTGACCCGACGAACTGCGTCTCAATCGTCGGGATCGAGAACGGCCTTGTGCCGGTCGGCGGAAGCATTGTCGCTCCGCCGCTGGGCGGCGCAGGCCGCAGCATCTGGAACTGGTGGGGAGTAATGCAGGTGACGCCGGAGCCTGCCACGCTGGCCCTGGTCGGTCTGGGACTGGCCGGCCTCGTGGCGCGTCGGCGGAGGAAGTGAGAGTAGGAAGCGGGGCCCCGCCCGGCGCGCGCTGCGGGGGTTGGGATCGCCGGGCGGGGGCTTCCACCGCTCCCTGCGTGCGGACGCAACGAGCGGGCAAAGGGGGACGGGAAGGAGAGTGAAGTGCGATGTGTTTCGGCGGTGGGCCGGGGATGCGCAGGACGGGGCGTTGGAGGGGCGCGCGGGCGTGTGAGCCCGCGCCTCCCCCCGCCGCCCGAAGGCGGTGGAACGGCACAGGAAACCAGTCGCGACCAGCACGAGGGGTACTCGTTCCGGCGTGATGCAAGAGACCCAAAAGGGTCAGGAAGGGGGCTGAGATGAAACGCGCAACGACAATGGCAGTGGTGATGGCGATGGGTCTGGTTCTGGCGGGCGCCGCCCGCGGAGGGGTGATTACCTTCGGCCTGGTCGAAGAGTTCAGCGGGGCGACGCCGCCGGAGATGGCTGTCCCGCCGCCGTGGCTCACGGTGACGCTGGACGACGGCTTGGACGACACGGACGGCATCGTGACGCTCACGCTGGCGGCCACGAACCTGACGGGCAGTGAGAAGGTCAAAGGATGGTATCTGAATCTGGACCCGGCCTTCAACGCGGTGAATCTGGTGTTCACTAATCCGGTCAAGACGGGGGTCTTTAGTGACCCGACCATCTCGATGGGCACGGACGCGTATGGTGCCGACGGCGACGGCCTGTATGACATCAAGTTTGCATTCGACCCAGGCGGCGGCGCTTCGCAAAACTTTGGTGCCGGTGAGTCCATCCAGTGCACCGTGACGCTCTCGAGCGGCGGCACGCTGACCGCCAGTTCTTTTGACTTCTTGAGCGCGCCGGCCGGCGGCCACGGACCGTATCCGACGGCGGCCCACGTGCTCAGCATTGGTGTGGATGCCAACAGCGGCTGGATTACAGTCCCGGAGCCGGCGACGCTGGCCTTTCTGGGCCTCGGCTCGCTCGGCCTGGCGCTTCGGCGCCGCAGAAAATAGGGGGCAGGACGTGGAAAGACCCCTGTGGGGTTCAGGGGTCTTCGGCGGAGTGTATCGGTTTGCGTTGATGTGCGTGCTGTAGCGCCGTTTGCTGCGGTCGTCGCTTTGGGCGGACGGCGAGGCAGGCAACAATCCGGGTGGAGAGGGACTCGGGCTTTCAACATATGCGGTTTCGTTGCGTTCCCTGCCGGGGGGAAGAAGTGGGGATGTTAGGAAAGGGACCGGTTATGAAGCACACGACGACATTGGCAGCGGTCGCACTGGCCCTCGCCCTCCTCGCGCCTGTAGCCTGGGCGGATTGGGATGAGACCATGGGCCACAAGATGCACTTTCCGCAGTACCCGGACCCCAACGGGTGGGATGTGAACATCTCCGGGTACACGGTGGCCGACGACTGGCAGTGTTCCGCGACGGGCGCGGTTCGGGACATCCACTTCTGGGGTTCCTGGGCAGGAGACTTCGTGGGCAACATCATGAACCTCCACGTGAGCATCCACGGCAACGTGGCCGAAGGTCCGCATGGATGGAGCGAACCCGGGGACTTGCTCTGGGCCCGTGACTTCGGGCCGGCCGAGTTTTCCATCGCTCTTGTCGGCACCGGGGACCAGGGGTGGTACAACCCCGGCGACGCGGCGGGGATACGGCCGGACCACGTCAACTACTATCAGGTCAACATCGTCGATATTCCCGATCCGTTCGACCAGAAGAAGGACACCATCTACTGGCTCGACCTCATGGTAACGGTTGACGCGTACGACTTCGGCTGGAAGACCTCCCTGGACCACTGGAACGACGACGCCGTTTACCTGGGTCTTCTGGTAAACACTGGTCTGAACATGAACAGCGTAGCCGAAGGTTGGATTGAACTGCTGGACCCGATCACCGGGGAATCGCTGGACATGGCGTTCGTCATCACGCCCGAGCCGGCGACGCTGGCCTTTCTGGGTCTCGGCGTGGCGGCAATGCTGGCTCGTCGCCATCGGCGGAAGTAAGCCGGGGTCGCAAGAGCGGTGTGGGCGGGGGTGCCCGCAAGGTGGAACCCGCACCTGACGGATGCTTGAAGACGGTGGATGCTGCGCCCTGTGGTGTGGCGCCGCCGCCAACGAACGAACAAGGACAGGCCGCCCCATGGGTGGCCCTTTTCCTGCCGCTTGGCGTGCGAGGCCGTGCCTTATGGCGCGGCCGGGTACTCGGTACACAGGAGGTGCAGCGGCGGTTCGTCTTCCTCGACCTCGGGGAACCGGCCGACGGGAGCATCGAAGCGGTTGTCGGTGGCGTCGTCGTTGACCTTCGAGACCTCGCCCACGAGGACGGTCCCCTGGCCGGGCTCGCCCCAGAACTTGTGGTAAAGTCGCGGCCCGAGCGTGACGGACTCGCCGGGCGTCAGGCGGACAACTTCGCCGGCCTCAAACCGCCGCTCGAGGCCGTCCATCGCAACGACGACGGGCGTCTGAGCCAGGCCCGCCTCGCCCTCGGTTGCGTTCCAGAGTTCGATCATGAGATTGCCGCCGCCGCGATTGATAATGTCCTCGGCCTTCGACCAGTGGAAGTGCATCGGCGTCGTCTGCCCCTCGCGGACAATCATGACCTTCTCGCAGTAGGTCTTGGAGGCATTGGGGTCGGCCGGGTCGCCGTTGCGGAGCGTGAAGAGAAACAATCCAACCTCCTCGAATTGGCCGCTGCCGAAGTCCGTGATGTCCCAACCAAGATGGTTGTTTCGGATTTCGTCTGCTTCGTGGCCTTTGGTTTTCCACTCGTCGGGTGCCCAGAAGGCAAACGGGGGAAGGTGGAACTTTCGCTCCTGTAGAAACGCGATTGCCTTCCGCATAATTCGGTTGATTTCGCTGCGTTTCACTGGCTTCTCGTTTTGGGCTGCCGCAGCAAATATCTTACCGTTTTCGGGGGCGTCTTAGCAAGCGCCGGCAGAATGGCCGAAACCGAAATTTGGCTAAGGACCCGCGGAAACCCGTCCGATAACCATAAATCGGGGCTTTTTGTGGTCGGTCTGGCCTGGGGTGGTACAGGATGGCAAAAGGGCTTGACATCGGCCCCAACGGGTGCTATAGTTATGATTGGGCAGAGGCGGTAAGCCTACCCCGTGGACCCCCTGCTGCCCGGGCGGCGGGCGGGGTTCGCGAAAAAAGTGAAAAAATCTACTTTTTGGTATTGACAAACCCTGTGCGGCGGCTATAATCCTGCCTCCCATGCAGGGGAGGATGTCGCCGTTGCTCTTTGACAAGTAAACAGTCTGAGCCCAAGTAAAGCGGGAGTGTGTCCAACGGGCGGCCCTTTTCCCGAGTCGTCGGGAGACGGTCTGTCCGGATGGAGGTCAGGTGGTCCCGGCCGGAAAGCGGTCGGGACGGCCAAGTGGTGTGTTGAAAAACACAAGACACACTCATCGCGAGTCGTGTCTTGTGACCAGCTTTCCAATGGAAGAGTTTGATCCTGGCTCAGAGCGAACGCTGGCGGCGTGGTTGAGACATGCAAGTCGCACGGGTTCATCCGGCCGTAAGGTTGGGTGGCTAGTGGCGAAAGGGAGAGTACAAAGCAGGTGACGTACCCCGGACACTGGGACAGCCCGTCGAAAGGCGGATTAATACCAGATGATGCCTCCGCTTCAATAGCGGAAAGTCAAAGGTGGGGACCCCGACTTGTCGGGGCCTGCCGGTCTGGGAGCGGCCTGCTCCGTATCAGCCAGTTGGTGAGGTAACGGCTCACCAAGGCGATGACGCGTAGCCGGCCTTAGCGGGTGTTCGGCCTCACTGGGACTGAGACACTGCCCAGAGCCCTACGGGGTGCAGCAGTCTCGAATCATCCGCAATGCGCGAAAGCGTGACGGTGCGACGCCGCGTGCGGGAGGAAGCCCTTCGGGGTGTAAACCGCTTTTCGGAGGTATGAAGTGCCGCCGCTGAACAGGCGGCCGGCATTGACGTCAACTCTGGAATAAGCCCCGGCTAACTTCGTGCCAGCAGCCGCGGTAAGACGAAGGGGGCAAGCGTTGCTCGGAATTACTGGGCTTAAAGCGGGCGTAGGCGGTCCGGCAAGTCGGATGTGAAAGCCCTCGGCTCAACCGAGGAATGGCACCCGAAACTGCCGGACTTGAGGTGCTCAGGGGCGAGTGGAACTCTCGGTGGAGCGGTGAAATGCGTAGAGATCGAGAGGAACGCCGATGGCGAAGGCAACTCGCTGGGGGCATCCTGACGCTCAGGCCCGAAAGCCAGGGGAGCGAACGGGATTAGATACCCCGGTAGTCCTGGCCCTAAACGATGCGCACTAGGTGGGGGAGATCCTGACGGTCATCCCCGCCGCAGGGAAACCATTAAGTGCGCCGCCTGGGGAGTACGGTCGCAAGGCTAAAACTCAAAGGAATTGACGGGGGCTCACACAAGCGGTGGAGCATGTGGCTCAATTCGAGGCAACGCGAAGAACCTTATCCTGGGCTTGACATGCAGGTAGTAGGACCCCGAAAGGGGAACCACCGGTTCAGCCCGGAGCCTGCACAGGTGCTGCATGGCTGTCGTCAGCTCGTGCTGTGAAGTGTCGGGTTAAGTCCCTTAACGAGCGAAACCCTTGCCCTTAGTTGCCAGCGGGTCATGCCGGGGACTCTAGGGGGACTGCCACGGTGAACGTGGAGGAAGGTGGGGATGACGTCAAGTCCTCATGGCCTTTATGCCCAGGGCTGCACACGTGCTACAATGGTGGGTACAGCGGGCCGCAAAGCCGCGAGGCCAAGCTAATCCCTAAAAACCCATCCCAGTCCGGATTGGAGGCTGCAACTCGCCTCCATGAAGTTGGAATCGCTAGTAATCGCGGATCAGCTACGCCGCGGTGAATGTGTTCCTGAGCCTTGTACACACCGCCCGTCAAGCCACGGAAGCCGGGAGTACCCGAAGTCGTTGACCCAACCCCGACTCGTCGGGGAGGGAAACGCCGACGGTAAGCCCGGTGACTGGGACTAAGTCGTAACAAGGTAGCCGTAGGGGAACCTGCGGCTGGATCACCTCCTTTCTAGGGAGACCTAGATTCCCGGTCCCAAGGGATCGGGAAAACGTCAGCACACTCCCGCTTTGCATGGGCTCAGGCTGTTACCAACGCGGAACGTGGAAGTGGAAACGCGGAACGAAAAGGCCAAAACGGCACTGGAAGTCGCGTTGTTTGTCGTTCGTTCCGGCTTCCGAGTTTCGCGTTGAAGAGGGGCTCATAGCTCAGCTGGCTAGAGCGCGCCCCTGATAAGGGCGAGGTCGGTGGTTCGAATCCACCTGGGCCCACCATGTCGAACGCGGAAGTGAGAACGCGGAACGTTCCGAGTTCCGCTTTCCGACTTCGGCGTTGAAGAGGGGCCGTAGCTCAGCCGGGAGAGCGCCTGGTTTGCAACCAGGAGGCCGTGGGTTCGAGTCCCATCGGCTCCACCATCCGCCGCAGCCTCGGCGAAGGCGGGCGCTGACGCCCAATCGCGCACGCGACGCCTCTTGCCCAAGAGGCCTTGCGCCTGCGATTGGCAGGTCAGGTTCTTTGACAAATAAATAGCGGCAAAGTGGCGAGTAGGTATCACGACTCCATTGGAGTCTGATGCGCTGAGGCGTGGCCACCGTCCGCCTAAGGCGGACGATTCTTTCTCCGTGCCCCCGCACGGCCGAGAGGCCGGGGGGGGAACCGAGAGACAAGAATTATTGTGGTCAAGTTACTAAGGGCGCATGGTGGATGCCTAGGTGCTGGAAGGCGATGAAGGGCGTAGGAGGCTGCGATAAGCTCGGGGTAGCTGCCAACCAAGCGTTGATCCCGGGATACCCGAATGGGGAAACCCGAGCCGGACGGGCAACCGACCCGGCTCACCGGCGGCTGAATGCATAGGCCGTCGGGGCCAACCCGGTGAACTGAAACATCTTAGTAGCCGGAGGAAAGGAAAGCAATCGCGACTCCCTAAGTAGCGGCGAGCGAAAGGGGACCAGCCCAAACCTCCCGACTTGTCGGGAGGGGTTGAGGGCCCGGACTTTGGAGACCAGAAAGGCCGGCCTAGCCGAAGGACCTGGAAAGGTCCGCCATAGCGGGTGACAGCCCCGTAGGCGACAGGCGGCAGGCCCTCCGTCCGGTGACCCAGAGTAGCACGGTGCTCGTGGAACTCCGTGTGAAACAGGGAGGACCATCTCCCAAGGCTAAGTACTTCCAGCGACCGATAGGGAACCAGTAGGGTGACCGAAAGGTGAAAAGAACCCCGTCGAGGGGAGTGAAAAGTACCTGAAACCATGTGCCTACAAGCGGTCGGAGCCCTATGTCCCGAACTTGCTTCGGGAAATGGGTGACGGCGTACCTTTTGCATAATGGACCGGCGAGTTACCCTGTGCGGCAAGGTTAAGCCCTTCCGGGGCGGAGCCGAAGCGAAAGCGAGTGTTAAAAGCGCGAATAAGTCGCACGGGATAGACCCGAAACCCCAGTGATCTACCCATGGGCAGGTTGAAGGTCCGGTAAAACGGGCTGGAGGACCGAACCCACTAACGTTGAAAAGTTAGGGGATGACCTGTGGGGAGGAGTGAAAGTCTAATCAAACTGGGAGATATCTGGTTCTCCCCGAAATAGCTTTAGGGCTAGCCTCGGACCACTACGTCGCGGGGGTAGAGCGACTGAATGAAAATGAGGGTCGAAAGGCCATTCATTTCAACCAAACTCCGAATACCGCGACGACTATTCCGGGAGTCAGACGCGGGGTGATAATGTCCCGTGTCGAAAGGGAAACAGCCCAGACCGTCGGCTAAGGTCCCAAAGCCATGCTAAGTGCGTAAGGAAGTCCGAACGCCGAGACAACCAGGATGTTGGCTTAGAAGCAGCCATCATTTAAAAAGTGCGTAACAGCTTACTGGTCGAGCGTTTGGGCGCCGAGAAGGAACGGGACTAAGCATGGCACCGAAGCCGCGGATCCCGGTCCCGACTCGTCGGGATCGGGATGGTAGGGGAGCGCTGGTAACCGCGATGAAGGCATACCGTGAGGAGTGCTGGAGCGTTACCAGGTGAGAATGCCGGTGTGAGTAACGATTAGACAGGTGAAAATCCTGTCCGCCGAATGCCTAAGGTTTCCTGGGGAAGGTCAATCCGCCCAGGGTTAGTCGGATCCTTAGCTGAGGCCGAGAGGCGTAGGCGATGGACAGCAGGCTAATATTCCTGCACCACCTCTGAAGGGCTTGAACTTGCGGAGGGACGCCGGCCTTTTTGGAGAGATGCCGATCGGAAATGGCAATCCCGCAGGCAAGGGACAAGCGGCAGGCAAATCCGCCGCACTAAACCTCCCAAGCCAAAGGGCGACGCTCGTTTTAGAGCGGAGTCTCCGCGAGGCTGGCCGAGAAAAACTTCGTAAGGACCGACAGGGGTGTCCGTACTAAAACCGACACAGGTAGGCGTGGCGAGAAGCCTCAGGCGATCGAGAGAACCCTCGTTAAGGAACTCGGCAAAATCACCCCGTACGTTCGCAATAAGGGGTGCCTCCTTGCTGGCATTCCGCTGGCAAGAGGCCGCAGAGAATCGGCCCTGGCGACTGTTTACCAAAAACACAGGTCTCTGCAAACTCGAAAGAGGACGTATAGAGACTGACGCTTGCTCGGTGCCGGAAGGTTAAGGAAGCCGGTTATCCCGACCTCGTGTTGGGAAACGCTGGCGACTGAAGCCCCGGTTAACGGCGGCTCTAACTATGAGAGTCCTAAGGTAGCGAAGTTCCTTGTCGGGTAAGTTCCGACGTGCATGAATAGCGTAACGACTAGGGCGCTGTCTCAACGAGGGACTCGGTGAAATCGCAGTGGTCGTGAGAATACGACCTACCCGCGGCAAGACGGAAAGACCCCGTGGACCTTTACTGCAACTTGGTATTGGGTCTTGGGCATACCTGTGTAGGATAGGTGGGAGGCCGTGAAGTCCCGACGCTAGTCGGGATGGAGCCGCCCTTGAAATACCACCCTTGTATGTTTAGGGCTCTAACCCCGTGCCGTTATCCGGCCGAGGGACAGTGCTAAGCGGGCAGTTTGACTGGGGCGGTCTCCTCCCAAAGAGTAACGGAGGAGTACAAAGGTGCCCTCAGCACGGTTGGCAATCGTGCGACGAGTATAAGGGCAGAAGGGCGCTTGACTGCGAGTCCGATGGGACAAGCAGATGCGAAAGCAGGTCCTAGTGATCCGGTGGTCCCGTATGGAAAGGCCATCGCTCAACAGACAAAAGGTACCCCGGGGATAACAGGCTGATCTCCCCCGAGCGTCCATAGCGGCGGGGAGGTTTGGCACCTCGATGTCGGCCCAACACATCCTGGGGCTGGAGAAGGTCCCAAGGGTTCGGCTGTTCGC
>Ga0307380_10012840_pt1 | contig 10390 bp, 8 predicted proteins | sample UN3MG_FD_202239 | JGI IMG/M metagenome (GOLD analysis project Ga0307380, IMG submission 202239) | Soil microbial communities from Risofladan, Vaasa, Finland - UN-3 | ecosystem: Environmental > Terrestrial > Soil > Coastal area > Acid sulfate soil | place: Finland: Risofladan, Vaasa | collected... | reverse complement strand
CCAGCCGGCGTTCAAGAAGCTGAAGAAAGAACTGGAGCGATACGGGCGGGAAGTGAGCATCGCCGTCAGCGACAACATCGCCGCCATCGAAGTGGAGTTCGAGGGCCGATTGGAGCTGAACTACCAGGTCAAGGTCCGGCAGGTCTATCCCTACCCGGAAATCCATTATCAGGATGCCTCGGGGAACGGGATCTGGGCGGAAGGGAACTTCCGGGAAGGGATCCGAAAATTCGACATCTCCAGCCTATCCACGGAGGAGATCATGCAGAACTTCCTGCGGGAATACAAGGCGAGGCTGTGGATTCTGTATAAAAAACAAGCGACCGATATTTAGGTACTCAGACGACGTCAAATCCTCGTCGACAGCGGGCTAAACGTGTACCCGACCCAAAGAAAAAGGATAAGAGGGAGCGCGCCTGACAGGGGTCGAACCTGCGACCTACGGATCCGGAGTCCGTCGCTCTATCCACTGAGCTACAGGCGCGCAATCGGTGATGGGAGATCAATATTACATCATTTCGGGAGCGTTGTAAAACCGGCCTCAGGCCACAATCTGGTCACGTATGCAGCAAATTCAATACTTCTTTGATCTACTAATTTGTTGAAGAAATAGGTTTTACTTGCCTGCAGAGCGACGGATGGGGAATCCGATGAGTTAGCAAAAATACCCCAGGCCGATACCATTCCCGCAGCCCCTGGAGAGGACGGGAAAACCGAGTTATATAGGCGAGTTCGTGGGCAAAGGCAGCGGCAGTGAATAGCCCCGAGTGTGATACTTCATATTCTCTTGGACAGTATTTCAATTATTCTAAGGTCCTCTTCAATGCTTCGTAGGGCGTTTGGCCCTTAAATGCCCCGTGTGGACGTTCAAGGTTATAGAATCTCTCCCACTCGGCCAATTTCTCATTTAAATCCACATCATCCGTATATGTCAACAATTGATAAAACTCCTCCTGATCTGTTCGGTGAGATCTTTCGACTTTTCCGTTGAGTTGAGGAGATCGAGGTTTAATATAGATATGCCTTATCCCCTTATCCTCGACATGCCAGTGAAACAGAGCTTGAAACTCATGGCCTCTGTCTGTTCGGATAGTATGGATACGGAAGGGAAATTTTTCAATCACATAATCAATGAACTTGATGGCATTCTGCTGATTATGACGAGGATAGATTTTCACGGCCCTGATCCGTGTGGCATCATCAATGGCCGTGTATTGAAAGCGTCGAACTCTGTTCCCCTGAAAGTTCCTGAGCGTGACGAATTTGACGTCTACCTGGACGTGATGACCAGGAACTTCTTTGGTATAACGGCGAGTGTGAATAGCCCTGCGTGCCGAATTCTTCGGCAAGCGTCTCATCCCGTTTCGAACAAGGGTCCGGTAGACGGTGGACTCTGAGGTCTTGATTCCATGGTGCGCTCCAGGTACCACATGATTCTCTCGGGTCCGAGTTTATATGTCTGTCTGAGGTGAAGGATCTTGTCAACGGCATCCTGAGCCAATTTATGAGGATTATTGATGACCACAGGTTTCTTCCTGGCTAATCCGGCTTTCCCTCCTTTCTCATAGGCTTTCTTCCACTCATAAAACGTCGACCTCGGGACATTGAATTCACGACAGGCCTGGATTACAGTGCGGCAGACCTCGGCATACTGAAGAACTGTCCATTTGTAATGGATTCTGAAAGCGTCTCGGACTTCTTTTTTCATCCGTCAGACCTCCTCTATGTAGCTTAATAACTACCACAAAGTGTCCAAGAAGATCTGACATATCTACAAAAGTGGAGCTCTCCGCCGATCTAAGAAAAATGCTATAGGCATTGATCCGTACTTAGAAAATAGATAATAGATTAAGTCTCATCTCGGCCCTGCTTATAACCACTTATTGCTCGTCCCTTCTCTACGTTTAAAATTGGCATGTCTATCGGCCTTTCCTGAAAAATGGGCGACGGGTTTGCCCCTGCCCCCTCGCATGTAGGCTCACAATGTTGGCAAGAAGGGGAACTAGAAGATGAGGCGGATGCCGACTCTCACCTGCCGCGGCCGCAGGAAAGAGTACGGCTGGTGCCCGTCGGTCGAGTTCCAGTAGCCTGAATCGTCCGACCACTGCCAGTCGGAACCGCTACCGGGACCGCCCAAAAGGGTCCCCCAGCTAGTTATGGTATCGGCGTTAAAGACATTAAAGACATCGACCAAGATGCCGAGACGGTACCTCTGGCCGAAGGTAAAGATTTTCTCCAGACGGACATCCAGGAGCTTCTCCATCGGGTAGTGGTTGCCGCCGCGATCCTCGATAAAGAACGTGACGCGGCCCTGGTTCAACCGAACTGTCCGGTAGCGGGCCGCCCAGGCGTCTCCGGTGATCCCGCGGAAAAAGGCGTTTACATTAAGGTCGATCACTGGGATGATGTAGGTTGCCTGGACTTTGATCATATGGGTCGGGTCGAAAGTGGAGTGGCCCTCGCCGTTAATCCAGAAGTTCGGATCACCGACTTCGCCGCCCCAGCCGATATCATTAGCGAATCCGTTGTCCACGGTCCCTAATGCGATGCTGTAAACGTAAGAGGCCATGAGCTGCCACCGGTTGGAGAACCGCTTATTGAAAAGGACCTCGACGCCGTCATACTTCCGGTACGGCTTCTGGATGATCCACGGGGTTAGCTTATCCTCATAGGCCCTTATTAGGTTGGTGATGAGGTAATCGTAGTTACCGACGGTGTCGCTGGTCCGCTCATAGATCTGGAAGGTCTCGATCTGATCGTCGGGCATCCTCACGTCCTGGTTAATAAGGTTGTAGTCCGCCAGCCGGTCGATGGGCCCCATGATGTTTTTCCAACGGCGGCCGATGTAGGCTATGCTAAAGGACGTGTCCTTGAACAGCTCGCGCTCCAGTCCGATCGTGTATTGCTCGAGGTAGGGATGCTCGATATCCGGGTCCATTTTGTAGAGTGACTCGTGAACGGTCCGGTCCCATTCATCCCACTGTTCGCCGTTCCACTCGTAGCTGACGTAGTCTTTATAGGCGGAGTCCGGATTCAACCGGTCGTGATAGCCGGAAAGCATGGCCTCGGTGAACTGGCCGTAGTGGGCTTTAAAGATGGTGGTTTTATCGCCCAAGATATCAAAGATCAGACCAACGCGCGGCGCCAGGCGGGTCGAGGTGTAGACGTTGCCGTCCACCCCCTTGACCTGGCCCCAGTTGCTGCTGAAGCGGAGGCCGAGGTTGAGATTCAAGCGCTTCGTGACCTGCCAGGCGTCCTGGGCGAAGAGTTCAAGGCGCGTATACCGGGTGTTCATGTCGTAACCTTCGTACTGATAAGCCAGGTAGGGTCCGCCGTAGTAATCGTAGTATTTGACAAAATTGCCCAGCGGGCCGCCCGCGCCGGTGAAGCCATAGCGGCTACGAACAAAGGACCGCTCGATTTCGGCGCCGAACTTGAAGTCGTGGGAGCCGGAGATGAAGTCCTCGGCGTAATGGGTCAGGGCGGCGTTGGCCTGATACCGCGACCGGTCGGCGTAGTAGAAGTAGCCGGCGCTGTTATACTGGAAGTTTTCGTCCAGACTGAAATGCATGTACGTATCTTTGCCGGTTTCAGGGTCGAGATAGTAGTAGCCCCAGAAGAAGGCGGCCTTGATATCGAAGAAGGTCTTCGAGGAAAAGATCTTCGTCAGGCTGAAGTTGCCGACGACCTCGGGCGACTTCTGTTCGACCGTAGCCTCCGGAGACACCCAGGACGCGCCGTCACGGTTGATGCCGTTGTAGGCGTCGATTTCGAGCGTCACGCCGAAGTTCAGGGTCGGGCTGGCCTGGGCAGTGATCTTGCCGAACCAGCGCGGCTGCTTATAATCCACGGCCTCGGGGAAGCCGGTCGGGTACAACTGGTTCCGAAAGTACTGGGCGCCCGTGTAGAACCATAGTTTGTCCCTTTTGATCGGCCCGCCTAGGTGCGCATTGAAGTCCATGAGCTTAATCAAAGGCGACGTAAGAGTGGGAAAATCTTCGATGTAGGCCTCGTTGTTTGTCGCCTGCCAGAAGCCCTCTGGGTTGTCATCTTTCTTCCCTTGGAAGTCGAACTCGACATGGCCTGAAAAATCGTTGCCCCCGGACTTCGTCACCAGATTAAAGATAACACCGGTGAAGTTCCCGTACTCGGCCGGAAGCCCGATCCCCATGATCTTGGCTTCCTCGATGATGTTATGGTCCAGGAAAACCCAGGCCGAACCGCCCTCGGGGTCGGCCACGTTGACGCCGTCGACCGTGTAGGCGATGCCAGTGTTGGCCGAGGCGCCAAAGGCCACGTTGTCATTGACCCCGGGCGCCAGGTTGACGATGTCCGCTGTATACTGGGAGTAAGGGATGTTCCGCAGGATTTCATTGCTCAGAGTGATTGAGGCGGTCTCCGTGGACTTGATATCGACGGTCGGGGATTGGGCGACGATGGTGACCTGTTCTTCTATGGCTGTAGGCTTTATCTCTAGGTCGACGGTCAGGGTAATGGTCGTGTTGACGCGGATATTTTCCTGGACAGTGCCCGAGAAGCCTTTGAGTTCCGCCTTCAGGCTGTAGTTGCCGGGCGGCAGGGCTGGGAAGCGGTATTTGCCTGCGGCGTCCGTAACCAGGGCCCGCGGGCCCATCAGCGACGGCGAGGTCAAGGTCACCGTGACACCGGGCAGCGGGTTGTTCTGATCATCCGTGACCTTGCCCGTGATGGCGCCCGTGTCCAGCGACTGCGAAAACATGGCGGGCGTCAGGACGAACAGAAGCGCTAGCAGGGAAACGATCTTTTTTGTCTTCAATCGATACCACCTTTCTTTAAATTGGGTTGATAGACGTTTGCCAGACGAGGATGGAATTTGCCTGTGTGATTCGCAGCTCCTCTCTATCAACCCATATCGCGTTATTTTGCGCTGATTTATCCACCTACCTACCCCTTAACATTATAATGTTAGATGACGGCGTCAGCCGATGTCAAGCAACAAATAACGTGTTATGCCGTTATTCAATTGTCGCATTTTGCCGCATTTCAACTTTCGTATTGAGCACAGGCAGATATTATGAGCTGACCTACACCCCTCCCTGCAAGACGGGCGACGGTGATGTACCCCTCGGGCACGTTCCGGCCGTGGTAGTAGTTCATCTTGGGACTGGGTTTGTAGACCGAACAGGCGGTCAGCCCGACGATCAGGCCAAGCGCGGTGGCAAGCTTAGCGACTTTCATTCTATTAGCCTCCTCTGCACCGTTTTCGGTTTGCACAAGCGCATTATAAGCAAGGCAAAATTGGATACTGTATTTCTTTCCGAATTTTTGGCTCAGCAGCCAAAGAAAATAAGAATTTCGTTTTCTGCTACGCTGGTCGCATGATCTCTCAACCACCAATTTCGCCTCACCCCATCGTAGGTAATGATAAATCGGAGCGTCGTCGGATATCAAATTGAGCTGAAACCAGGCGAAATTGGACACCTTCTTTCAAATGAGGCCGCCCGATTCTATGGGTAGCTGATAGATAGGCGCTTCTTGACGGGCAGGTTTGGCAGCTTGTTTTCCTCGGCACAGCGGTCCGGCGCCAAGTTAAAGAACATTCTATTCCTCCTTGTTTCTTCGACTTGGGATGAACTCTCCCTCTCAGCCCTATTGACGCATCTTTAGTATGGAGATAAGATACTTTTTAACTAAAAAGAATTTTGATCTTACTATAGGAGGGGAAAATGCTGAGGCATGTCATCATGGTCAATTTTAAGGCTGAGGTAGGCCAGCGCGAGCGAGATGAGTTTGCTAAAAAGGCTGCGGAAACACTGGCACAAGTACCAGGAACGAAAAATATTATTATGGGACAAGCTTCAGAAGTACAAGGTAAAGCGCGCTACGGTGCAGCTCTATTTGTCGATTTTGAAAACGAAGCTGCTTTGAAAAACTATCTTGAACATCCTATACACAAAGCCGTAGCCGCACAGATGCCTTCTCTGTTGAGTGAGTTTCTTGTTTCGAATTATCTACACTAAGATCAGAAAAAGTTCCCTTTTATTCGAGTCCTATATTCTTCGCCTTCCTCATCAGTGCCTTGAACCTTTCATCCAGCCGAAATTCCTGAGGAAAAGCCGAATGCGCTTCAACATTGTAGAGGTATATAGCAAGAACGGGCTCTTTCTGAGATAAAGCCTTTTCAAGAGACTCAATAGCTTGATCGTACATTCCAAGCCCGCTGTAGACCACCGACTTTTGGAGAGGCGAAATATATCTCTCCTTGGATAGCTCATCCAGCTGACTGAGAATTTTGAAGGCCTCTTCTTTCTTTCCTAATAGACCATAAGCACACCCGAGCCACCCTAATGCAAATGTCAAACCCAAGTTTACAGCGATTTGAAGATGTTCCACCGCTTTTTCATCCACAACCTCTGGATACATATAAATCATTCCCAACCATAAATGCGCAAGCGCCAAGTTCGGCTCCATCTCAATCGCTTTGTCCACTTGCTTTCTCCCCCCATCGGGATCGGTCAAGGAAATGACGAATCCTGCGACAGCATTGATGATAGGGGAAAGGGGTTCTATTTCCAATGCCATCTTCAGTTCCGCCAAGGAATCTACAAACCGACTCATTCCAAATAGATAACAACCATACCAAGTATGGGCATAGACATTGTTGGGATTGAGCGCGATACCGCGCTTTAAATTTTTTTCGGCAGAGGGCCAATCCCAATCAAACAGGCATTGATAATACCCCAGTGAAGTGTAAGCTTCGCCAAGCTGGTCGTCGATCTCCAAGGCCTTGTCCAGCGCTTCCTTTGCCCTCAGGCGCGCCGTCTCCGGCGGCAGATAATTCCACAAGCCCATCATGATGAAGTGGTCGGCAATCCCGAGGTAAGGAAGGGAATAATTTGGGTCTATTTCAATAGCCTCGGCGTAGCACTCTATCGCTTTTTTCAGATCTCCTTCATTTCGCCTGTTCCAGAAATAGCGCCCCTTCAAAAAAAGGTTGTAGGCGTCTTTGTCCCTCGTATGGCGCTTCAAGACTTTCGTCTTTTCGCCTTTCACGAGCTTCAGCTTCAGCTTGTCGACAATCTCCAGGGATATTTCATCCTGGACCGCAAAGATGTCCTCCATGCCGCGGTCGTATTTCTCGGAGCAGAGGTGATAGCCATCGGCAACGTTGACAAGCTGGGCGGTGATGCGCAGCCTCTCGCCGGCTTTCCGCACACTACCCTCAAGGATGGCTTGGACATTCAGCCTCTCTCCGATCTCACGAATGTCGAGGTCCTTTCCTTTGAACGCGAAAGCCGAGGTGCGGGCCGCTACCTTCAGCTCGTGGATATGGCTGAGGGAATTGATGAGCTCTTCCGCCAGGCCGTCACAAAAGTATTCTTGGTCTCTCTGGGGGCTTAGGTCCGCAAAAGGCAGCACGGCGATCGAGTTCTTCCATTTCTTTTCAACCGCTTTCTTGGCCTTGGAGGTTTCGAGATCGTTCAGCTCGGCCAGGACTTCTCCCGCATTTTGATATCTCTTTTCTCTATCCTTTTCCAGGCATTTGAGTATCATCCGGGCGAGACCCGGCGTCACTTGAGGATTGAGCCCTTTGGGATCGGGAGGCGGTTCCGTCCTGTGTTTCCTGAGGATGCCGAATGCCGTCGCTCCTTCAAATGGGGCTTTTCCGGTGACCATTTCATAGATGATGATCCCCAGCGAATAGATATCGGAGCGCTGGTCGGCTTCCTTCCCTTCCGCCTGTTCGGGGGACATGTATTCCGGAGTGCCGATGATCATTCCTGCGTCCGCCGACCCCTTGTCCTCGAGCGAGCGGGCGATGCCGAAGTCCATGATCTTGGTATTACCCTCCTTATCGATCATGATGTTGCCGGGCTTGAGGTCCCGGTGGATGATGCCGAGTTTGTGGGCTTCGGCAAGTCCATCGGCTGCCTGCTTAACGATGGAGACAGCTTTGCCCATGGTCAGGGTCCCCATCCGGTGAATGACGCTCTTCAGGTCCTCACCCCGCACATATTCCATCGTGATATAGAGGGTCTTCCCTTCTTCATGGAGGTCGTGCATCCGGCAGACGTTGGGATGGGTGATCTTGCGGGCGACCTTGATCTCATTCTTAAACCGCTCGATAGTTTTCCCGCTGGCGGCGATATCAGGTCGGATTAGCTTGAGTGCGACTTCCTCCTCGAGCTTCCGGTCGAAGACTCGGTAGACGCTTCCCATTCCCCCGGTTCCGAGCTCCTCTAGGATTTCATAGCGCCCAGCAAAGACGGTCCCCCGGGTAAGCAATTCGGCAGGGGTTTCCATCGTCATGGTTTTAGAGATTTGGGGACTCTGAGACGGGATGAGTTGCGTCCCGCAATCAGCACAGAACTGCTTGGTCTCGGGATTCTCGGAATGACATTTCGGGCACTTGATGGCCACTTTCGTCCCTTTTATCAGGTGTGGCTAAAGGTTATCAAGGAACAGCGAGGATAGTCAACTGAAAACAGACCTCTCCCCTTCTCAGATAGGTGCTGCAGAATTTGGCTAAACTCGCTCAACTTGGCTTAATAAAAGTAAATAAAAGGGAATTGTGACCAAATTGTGACTATCCCCGGTATACTTCCATATACCTGCGTATACTTTCGTATACCTGCAGATAATTTGTAATTTGCTGGAAAAATTGACTATTACTTTATTTTCAGGAGGTTAGGAGAATTGCCCGGTTTGGATCCGGAGTCCGTCGCTCTATCCACTGAGCTACAGGCGCGCCGGAAATGGTGGGTCTATTATACCAGAATTCCCTGTTATCGGAAGACGCTATCCTTTCCTGATCTCGAATTCATCCTCGGCTTTTCAACCCGTTTTATGTAGAGGGCTTCCTCTTCCTATTTCCACGGCTCCGAGATATGATAGATGGCCTTATTCTATGAGTAATGCCGCCCCATGAAGCCGCCGGCTGAAAGACTCGCTTCCCTGGATACCTTTCGCGGATTCGACATCCTGGTCATGGTCTTCGTCAATTACATCGCCGGGATGTCAGGGATCCCCTTCTTCCTTCGGCACGCGACGGCCGAGATGGATACGTTCACCCTGACCGATGTCGTCTTCCCCGGATTTCTGTTCATCGTCGGTGTCGCCATCCCTCTATCCCTGGAGAAGAGGATCACTCTCGGCGAATCGCTCTGGCAGATCCTGAGGAGGATCTCCTTGCGGACGGCCGGGCTCCTCTTCCTAGGCGTCCTTTTTGTCAACGAGAACCGCTTTTCGGCTACGGCGACGGGCATGACCAAGGACCTGTGGTATTTCCTCGCTCTCCTGGGGACAATCCTGCTCTGGATGAACTACCCGGCGACAGAGAGCCGCTCAAAGCGATGCCTCTATCTCGGCCTGAGGGTCGCGGCCGCGGTCCTCGTCCTCGGTCTGGTCATCATCTTCCGCGGCCAGAATGCGGACGGCTCCGTTTCCTGGCTGCGCCATTCCTGGTGGGGGATCCTGGGGATGATCGGCTGGACGTACCTGGCGGGAAGCTTGCTTTACCTTCTCGTTAAAGGAAATCGGACAGCACTCCTGGGAGCGCTCGGGTTCATGGTTGCCCTCTACATCGGCGCCCGCCATGGCGCTCTCGATTTCCTCAAAGCGATCGACGATTTCGTCCAGATCGGCAACGTCTTCGGCTCCCACACGGCCATCGTCACGGCGGGGATGCTCGTGGGGACACTGTTCCGGCCGCAGTCGGCGGCGATGACACCGAGAAACCGGATCGGGTTCATGACCGTCTTTGGAGCCGGATTCCTTGCCTCGGGTTTTCTCCTCCGGCCGCTCCACGGGTTCAGCAAGATCCACGGCACGGAGTCCTACTGCCTGGCGACCGCCGGAATCTGCTGCCTGCTGTTTATGGTTTTTTATGGGCTTATGGACGTACGGCAGGTCAGGCGCTGGGCCTCGTTCCTCCGGCCGGTCGGCGCCAATCCCCTGCTGGCCTACATTCTGCCCGGGATCATCGAGCCGGTCTTTGGTTTTGCCTCTTCTCTGTTTCGCACCGACGTTTCGCGGATATTCTGGCCCTACTCGGAGAGAGGCGGGTTTGCGGGGATTCTGAATGCCGCCGTCATGACGGGTGTGGTCCTTTTACTGACCTGGGCCCTGACCCGAAAAAAAATTATCCTGAAAATCTAACTCCCCGCCCTCTTCCCTCAATTATTATGAACGCAATGACTTGTGATACCTATCGCCGCGAGCCACTGAGATTGCTTCGTCACTTCGTTCCTCGCAATGACAATATCAGTATTTCAATAACAATATCAGCATTCCAATAACAAGATCAGTATTTCAATAACAAGATCAGTATTTCACGGATATGGGATGATATGTTGTCATTGCAGGCGGCTCATGGAAGCGCGGCAATGGCACTTCAGGCAACTCAAGCGAA
>Ga0307380_10012838_pt1 | contig 10390 bp, 13 predicted proteins | sample UN3MG_FD_202239 | JGI IMG/M metagenome (GOLD analysis project Ga0307380, IMG submission 202239) | Soil microbial communities from Risofladan, Vaasa, Finland - UN-3 | ecosystem: Environmental > Terrestrial > Soil > Coastal area > Acid sulfate soil | place: Finland: Risofladan, Vaasa | collected... | reverse complement strand
TCATGGCCTCCGATACCGCGTCTGTCATGTTGAGCTTGCCTTGGGGCGGTCGCCGGTGCATGAGCCGTTGGGTTCGGTCATGCGTGCCAAAGGACCCGATCAGCCCCAGGCAGACCCTTGGTCCGTGGTGAGCGGGGCAGGCCATCCCGCTGCCTCGTACGTGACCGATGGCCCTACGCGGGGACGACGCACGGGAGGACAGTTGGTACAAGGCCCGGACCGAGGAAGGGCCGCCAGGCGACAAGCGAATCCGAGGCACGACGGTGCGAATCCTCTTTCCGACCGATGGTTCGGCAGGCGCGGGAGCCACGCTCGACAAGTTGATCGACAGCTTCCTGGGCCCCGATCTCCTCGTTGATCTGCTGTACGTCGTTGATCGACGGGCCCGATCCGATGCCGCAATTGCGGCCGAGGGCCAGTCCAGGGCAGCGGACATCCTCGCGTCTGAACGGCTTCGTCTCGAGCAGGCCCAGATCGAGCTGGAGATCGAGGTCGCCGTCCGAAGCGGCCATCCGGCAGAGGAGATCGTGGATTTCGCGACCGCTTTCGAGGTGGATCTGGTGATCCTCGGATCAAGGTCCGCTTCGAGCGGCCGGCCCGGATTCAGCGGCAGCGTGGCGAGCAAGGTCGCTCGATACAGCCCGTCGTCCGTGATGATCGCTCGAGACGGGCGCGCGATTCGTTCCGTCATCCTCGGCTACGACGATTCGCCCGACGCGGACGAGGCCCTGACCCTCTTGGTTGGACTGCCATTCCGGGTGAAGCCTCACGTGACCGTCCTGACCGCCTTCGAGGGCCTGGCGCCGAGGTCGTCCGATGGCGTCCCGACGCTCGGGGCCCAAGGCGGCTACTCGCCCCACGAAGAACTCGAAGAAGCGAAGCTGGCGGCCGAGGCCATGGCCGACGAGGCCGCCGGACGCCTCCGGGAGGCCGGGCTCGAGGCGACGGCTCACGTAGCCCACGGTCGAGCCGGGGAGCAACTCGCAGTCCTCGCCGGCGAGATCGGAGCGGACCTCATCCTCGTGGGCTCGCGCGGCCTGTCGGGTATCGAGCGATTCCTGCTGGGCAGCACGAGCGGCGAGCTGGTCGCGCTCGCCCCGACGAGCCTGCTGGTGGCTCGTTCATGAACGGCAGCGCGCAACGGCGCCGACAATGCGAAACAACCATGACCCTGAATGTGAGGTGATTCTAATGAAGAACGTTCGAGACGTGATGACCAGCCCGGTCTTCTCCGTCCGCCGCGACGCGCCACTCAAGGACGTGGCGATCCTGCTCATCGACCATGGGATCAGCGGCGTACCCGTCGTGGAGGCCGATGGCACGCTCCTGGGCGTCGTCTCAGAAGCTGATTTCCTGATGAAGGAGCAGGGAGCGGAGGCGATCCGACACCGGAGGCTGGCTCGATTCATCGGCGAGTCGCGTGAATCGCGATCGCGTCAAGAAAAGGTCGCCGCGGTCACAGCGGCTGATGCCATGACCGCGCCGGCAATCACGATCGACCCACGTGCCCGGATCAGCGAGGCGGCTGCCATGATGACCGACCGCAGGGTGAACCGCCTCCCGGTCGTGGATCGTGGAGTTCTTGTCGGTATCGTCACCCGGGCCGATCTGGTGCGAGCCTATGTGCGCTCAGATGACGAGCTGGCGACCACGATCCGCGATGAAGTCCTGCTTCACGTCCTGTGGCTCGACCCAACATCCTTCGATCTCAATGTGAAGAATGGCGTGGCAACGATCAAAGGACACGTCGAACGCCGTTCGACCGCGGAGATGATGGACCATCTCATCGCCATGGTCCCGGGAATCATCGGGGTCGAAGTCGATGTCAGCTGGGCTGTCGACGACAGTCGGGCCGAGCTAGTCTCGATGGATCCGGTCTTCCCATTCGGTCCGCGTTGATCGTGGGCGACCCGGAGTCAGGGGCCGTGTCGGCTGTCGCGTAACTGGAGATCTTGGGGGCGAAACTCGCCCGGATCCAGTCCGGTCGCGATCGGCATCCCGGTCTGCGTCCAATCCGAGTACGAACCCGGGTAGAGGATCGGGTCCGGGAGGCCGGCAAGACGCATGGTGAGGCTCGTGAAGCAGGCGGTCACGCCGCTGCCGCACGACGTCACGACAGTGGTATCGACGTCGTCGACGCCTGCGCCGGTCTCGCGGAGACGGTCGGCCAGCGTCTCCGGATCGAGCAGCCGCCCGTCGGCGCCAAGGCCGTCGCTCGCTGGGATGTTTCGGGCGGTGGGGATGTGTCCGGGCACCCGATCGATGGGCTCGACCTCGCCTCGATAGCGTGGCTCAGCGCGCGCATCGAGCAATACGATGCTGCCCAACCTTGCCGCGACGCCCGCTCGATCGATGACCTTGGTCCAGGTTTCATGGAGACGCAGCGTTCCGCGCGGACGCGTGGGCGGTGGCTCCGAGGTGACCGGAAACCCGGCGGCGACCCAAGCGGAGAGGCCACCATCGAGAACCGAAGCCCGATCGTGTCCGAGATCGTCGAGCATCCACCACAATCGAGCCGCCGTTGTCCCGCCGGCGTCGTCGTAGGCGACCACCTCGTCGTCCGAGCCGATACCGACCGCCTCGAGCCGCTCGCGAAAGGTCGCCGGTGACGGCAGTGGGTGACGGCCGGGCCCATCGGCGGCGGCCAGATCCGTGTCGAGATCGAGGAAGATCGCGCCGGGCAGATGTCCGGTGTCGTATGCCGCTCGACCGCCGCCCGGTACGCCCATCACCCAGCGGACATCCACGACCCGCAGGTCGCCCCGGGTGAGCCTCGCAGCAGCGGCTTCGGGCGAGATCAGGGGAGAGTGGCTGGCCATCGGAATAGGAGTATGACCGACCTATTGTGTGGTGCTGGACTTCACCGGCCCAGCGCCGATCTGGCTGCCCGGCGGCTGACCGTCGTGAACTCCGTGCTATTCTGGCGCGCGGCGTCGACCACCGGCGCCCGTGACGCTCGCGATCCGGCGTCGACCGCTCCGGCGTAGCTCAGTGGTAGAGCGGGCGGCTGTTAACCGCTTGGTCGTAGGTTCGAGTCCTACCGCCGGAGCCAATCCCCAGTTTCGTGCTCGCACAGAGCAACCTACGCTTGGATTCTTGGGCGGTTCAGTAGGCTAACGGGGATTCACACCCGACGCTAGATCGTGTGCGTCAGGCGACTCAGCGGTGTTCAGCGATACGCTTCCGGGTCGAGACCGCAGTTCGGGTCCGTGCAGAGCTCGAGGCCGAGATCAGCGAGACCCTCGGCGAGCGCCGTGAAGCCGAGCTTGCCACCGAACTCGCGTGCCGCGATCCCCGCCGGCCTGCCATCGATGAGGATGGGCGCCCCGGAGTCGCCAACCGCCGCGTCCAGGTCCGTGAGCGCCATGCATGGGAAGATCGTGTCCGTCTCGAAGGCGTAGGGCGCGACGGAGAGGATGCGGCCACTGCGGTAGATGCCCCGCCCGTCGGTCTCGACGGCCGCCCCCTCGTGCAGGTCGGGGCAGGCTAGCGGGCGCGCGCCGGGCGCCAGCGTGCGGTAGCCGCCGGGGCCCAGATCCACGAGGTTGAGGTGCCCCCACGGGATCCGGTCAGGCACAAGGACGAGCTCCACGATGTCGGAGCCGGCACACGTGCGGCCGGCCGGGCAGTCGGCCCGGCGGGCCTCCGCGCCGTAGCTCCCGATGGGTCGCCCAGCGGCATCCTGCGGCGGACTGGCGCGGTCGTAGCAGTGGCCGGAGATCGTGAGCACGATCGTGGTGTCGCGTCGCGCGTAGAAGCCAGCGGTGCAGGACACCATCTGGCCTGCGAGCACCGGCGGGTCGAACACCGGCGAGGTGCGGACCAGGGCGCGTGCCCTGAACGCAACGATGAAAAGCATCGCGACGAGAATGGCTACAAGGGCGAGGAAGAGGGCGCGTCGGAGAGGAAGACGCCGGCGCAAGGCAGTCATCGCGGCTGGAGCTCCCGGGTGCATGGAAAGGGCGGCGTCAGGCCGTCTCCCTCATCATCGGCGGCCGGTGGGGCCCGATCAAGGGACGGCACCCGGGCTGTTGGTCCTAGCGATGAGGGCGTCCCCGGCCCCCATGGGTCCTGATCTTGACTGGAGGTGCCCGTGGCATGCTCACGCAGAGCAACCTACTGGAGGGGTTCCGGGTTCATGCACACGCACGCGGCTAACGCGGATTACGGCGGACTGTTGGTCGTAGGTTCGAGTCCTACCGCCGGAGCCACTTTCTCCTCGTGGATCGCCCTCCGTGGGCGACTCAAGGTGACTCTGGTCGATGCGGTCCACGGACTTGGCGACTGTCAGCGTGACTGTCAACGCCCGCTCAACCAGGTCGGGGCGCCCGACCTTCGTCGGCCAGCCGCTGATGATCTACCGTGCTATCGGTGGAGGAGTGGATCAGCGCCATCATCGTCGGCATCTTCTTCGGGCTCGTGTTCGCGCTCGGAGGGTGGATGTTCCGCAGGCTGGCGGGCCGCCTCGATGCGCGGCTGAGTGCCGGCTGGCGGTGGTTGACACTGCCGACGACGGCCGTTCTCAGTTTCGCTGGGTTCCTCGTGTTGCGGCCCCTGGTCGTTGACCAACCCAGGACGCCGCTGTGGTTCGTTCTGGGGTTCGCCGCGATCGCCCTTCTGGTTGCGGGTGCAACCGCACTGGGGGTGGCGCTGTGGCGGGCGATCCGAGCGTTCGGCGGGTGGTCCTTTGGGTTCCGGCGATAGGCCGCACCTTAGGGGCTCTCGCTCGCGTGCCCTCGCAGCGAGAGGAGCCTGGAGCAGGCGGCCAGGATGCGCGACCTCGGTTGTGCGTTCGGGCAGGGGTACCTGTTCAACAAACCGATGAAGGCCGCCGAACTCCAGGCCACCTACGGAGCCACCGGCGTCGATCTGGTAGTCAGCACAAGAACGTCGCGGCTCCCGTGCCGACCAGGAAGCGCCGCACCGCCCCGAGCCTCGCCCTTCGTCAACCCAAGGCAAGCGCTCCGCTGGCCTGATCATCGGGGCGACCACCCACGATTCGGGCCTGCTGGCGCCCGATATCGGTGAGCGCGACGTCAGTTCGGCCAGTATCTCGTCCGGTCCTGGTCTATTCCGTCTCTCCGTCCCGCAGATCCGCGTCCGGACGGAGCAGGTCGGCGGGGTCGGCCATGAAGAATTCCCTCGGCTGCCAACCGAACAGGGGCGCGACGAGGAGACCCGGGACCTGGCTGATCCGGGTGTTGTACCGGTAGACCTGGTCGTTGTACAGCTCGCGTCGGTCGGCGATCATCCCCTCGAGGCGTTCGATCTCGTCCTGCAGGTCCAGCACGTTGGCAGCTGACTTGATCTCCGGATATCGCTCGACCACCGCGAACAGGGAGCGGACGGCTGCCGTGGTGGCCTCGGAGGTCGCGGCCTGATCGTGGATGGAGGCACTCGGCGTGTAGGCGGCGCGAGCTTCGGTCACCCGGACAAGGACGTCGCGCTCGTAGGCCATCAGGTCGCGGACGGCGGATACGAGGTTCGGGAGCTGGTCGTGGCGCTGCCTCAGGACGACCCCGATGTTGGACCAGGCCTTGTCGATCCGTTGACGGAGAGCGACGACGGCGTTGTAGGTCGTAAGCCCGACATAGATGAGGACAACGAACACGAGCCCGATAGAGAAGATGGCGGCGATACCAGCGGGGGTCATGTCGCCAACCGGCTGCTGAGGCTCAGCGCAAGGACCATCGCCGAGCCGATCGCGAGCACGGCCCCGAGCAGCCCGACCACGAATCGGGTCTGCCGTCGCCCGACTACCGCGCTCGGGACGCCGTGAGCGATGAGCAAGGGCACATCCGCGGTGCCGGCCAGGACGAGCGTTTCCGGCGCGATCGTGAAGGTACCCTCGGTTTCAGCAGCGGCGGCCGGGTCGGCCAACGGCAACGCGTGCGCCGCGGCGTCGATGGTCGGATGGGTGACCGGACGACCGATGCCGAAACCCGGGATGGCGGCATTGCCCCAGGCCTCCGCCGGGTCGTCGGTGAGTATCCCGGCAGCCCGGGCATCTGCGATGTCCGCCGCGATCTCCGGGTCATCGAGCAAGGGGTCGGATCCGGTCCCGATATCGGCCGACGATGGATCAGGCAGGTCGGAGAAGGGGAGTGCCCGGCCGATGATCGTCACGAGATCGCCCTCGGCCAGGCGGGCCTCTCGATACGAGGGGCGGGTCGCTCGGCTTCCGCGACCGGGGCCGTATCCAGGGCGCGGATCGTCATGAACCTCGAGAAGTGCCGCGATCGCGGTTTCCCGATCCAGATTGGTCACCGTGGTCGACCCTCCACGTCGCATGGCGAGGCCGCTGGGTTCGTCGCCACTGAAGCCGGTCTCCGCATCGAATCGGACCGGGGCATCGAACCGCGCGTCGCGAGGGAAGACGCGCAGGCTGCCCGACGCGTCACGGACCCGGAATCCGATCGATCGTTCCTCGGTGTAGCCATCGTCGCCGCCCTGGCCGTCGCGACCATCACTGATGCTCGAGCGGTAGTACACGCAGGGGACGCTCTGCAGCAAAGACACGAGGGTCAATTCGGCGGGTTCGATGACGCCGCTGACCCGAACCTCGCCCGCCGCGAGCGACCCGATCGTCGAGGTCGAGATGTCCACGAACCGGACCAAGGACCGGTAGCCGGCCAGCCCTCGCGCCAGCAGGAACAAGCCGGCGACCACGCCGACGCCGGCCATGGCCGTGACGCTGGGGTCCGCGAGCGAGTCCACCGCCCCATCGTACGGGACCGCGTGGTCAGCTTGGGCGGCGGCCTGGTAGAACGGCTACGACAACGAACACGATGCCCAGCCCGATCGCCAGGATCGGCCACCACGCACCAAAATCAAAGGCCGGGATCAGTTGGCGGGCCATGAAGATCGCCCCCAGGCTGATCAACACGAGGCCGGCGATCAGGCCGCCGCGGCTCTGGCGGTTCGGATCACGACGTCGCGCTCGCCGGGTCGGCGGTGGCGTCGCGCCTGAGGACCCTGCAGCGGTGGCCTCGCCGGTGGCCGAAGCGGCATCTTGCATCGCCGGCTCGATCGCCGGCTCTCCTTCCGGGACGACGATGGCCATCACGATGTAGACGAGGAGGGCCAGACCGCCGGTCAGGAAGATCAGCAACGCCCACGCGATCCGGACCACGGACGGGTCCGCATCCAGGACTTCGGCAAGGCCACCGGCCACGCCGGCGATCATTCGGTCATCCCGCGAGCGATAGAGACGTTCAGCCACAACCAGCCTCCGGATCCAGGGTGAATGAGCCAGCGTTCGCGACCGTCTCGAGGTCGATCTTCAGCGCTGCATCGTCAAATCCAGGCGTGGTCCACGTCGTTCCATTCTGGACGAGGCCGTGGCCAGCGTAGTCGTAGCCGCTGAGGAAACTCTCGCCCGTGCTGAACCTGAGCGCGGTGCCTGGCGGAGCGCACAGTCTCACCGACCCGGCATTGGCATGGATCGAACCGGTCATCGATGTCGCCGGCAGAACCACGCCGAGCGATCCGGCGTTGAGTTGCACGTCGATGTCATCGATCGAAGCCACCGAGGTGAGATCAAGCGCGACCGACCCGGCGTTGGCTTGCAGATCCAGCGTTCCGACCGTCGCTCCCGCGAGGTCGACGATCGCCTTCCCGGCGTTCAGTTGGATCTCGATATCCAGGCGAGGTGTTCCCGGTAGGGTGACCTGCCAAGTCTCGCCCAACCCACTGACCCAGAATGGACCGGCAGCGTCACGGGCCGTCTGGACTCTTAGCGATGAACCTGTCGACTCGAGGTCCGGGCCCTTGCCGTCCGAGCTCTTGCCGCCGACCTGCCAGCCGTCCCCGGGCGCGATACTCACGTTCAGGTCGCCGCAGTCGAGTTGGAGGTCGATCGCCCCTGATGTCGAGATCGCGCCCGCGCGGTCTGCGAAACTGACGCTTCCGTTGCCGGTCGCGCATGGCCCCCCAGAGGCGATCACCAGCCCGCCAGCCAAGAGGCCACCGACCATGAGGCCAAGCGTCGCCGCCACGACCAGTCCGCCGATGAGATCGAATCGCGTGCGGGACAGGACCAGCCCCAGCCCGATGCCGATCAGGATCAGCGGCCAGAGCTGCCAGAGCCGGCCGATCTGATCGTTCGTCAAGTAGCCCGATCTGGCTGCCAACGGCACCGCGCCGGCCAGGATCAGGAATACGCCCCAGCCGAGGAGAGATCGATTGGGCTTCACACCTGGAGCCTACAGGGTTGATCCCCTGAGACAACGGCCATTTGTCACGAATCGGTCGGGACCTACGTATGCTAGCGTCCAGCGCTACTGAGGAGGGGTCCGATGCGGTTCAGCCGCTGGCGCACGACAGCGCCATTCAAGGCTTCGGTCTCGCCCAAGATCCAGGCCGTGATCGTCGATGCGTTGGGCGCGCTGGGTGCGGACGCTGATCCGGAATGCTGGGTTGCTTGGGGCGACGATCCATCCGTGCGATACCTCATGTTCGTCCCGACCCAGAGCGGCCTCGTCCAGATCAACGTGCGCGTCGGAGGAGGCGGTCAGGGTCCGAGGGCCGCCGGCAAGGTCATTCGCTGGAACCGTGTCCAATTCGGCGAACTCGCCGTGGAGGTGCCCGGCGGCCATCGCCTGGTCACGTTCCAGGTCGAGGGACAGGTTCTGAATGGTGCGGACGCCGCCGCGGATGCGATCTCCGCGTTCGCGCAGAGCATCTTTGCCGCCGTCGACGGACGTCCGGTGGCGTCCGTGACCCGGAGCCAGGCAAAGCGGCCGGCGGCCAAGTCGGGATCCGTGAGCAGCGCCAAGCCGGCGACCAGATCGACCCGGAGCTCGCAGGTCGCCAAGGGGACATGAGCGACATTGCCGCGGTCCTCTTCGATCTTGACGGGGTTCTCGTGGATTCAGAGATCTGGTGGGACGAGGTCCGCACGGCATTCGCGGCGCGTCACGGGCGTCCATGGGGACCGGCGGATCAGGCAGCGGTGATGGGCGCGAACTCGGCCGCGTGGGCGCGGATCATGCGGGAGCGGCTGGATCTGGAGGTGGATGAACCAACGATCGAGCGCGACATCGTGGATCGAGTCGTCGAGCGCTATCGGGTCGAGGGGCCGCCGCTGATCCCGGGCGCTGTCGATGCCGTCCGCCGGATCGCGTTGGGCTGGCCGGTCGCCGTTGCGTCATCCGCCCACAGCGACGTCATCGCGGCCGCCTTGACCGCCACCGGTCTGACCGATGTCTTCGGGACGGTCGTGTCCTCTGACGAGGTGGCCCACGGCAAGCCGGCTCCGGATGTCTATCTGGAGGCTGCAAGGCGTCTCGGTGTCGAACCGGCGGCGTGTCTTGTCGTCGAGGACTCCCTGAATGGCGTGAGATCTGCCCTCGCCGCCGGGATGACCGTCGTCCTGATACCGAACAGCTCCGTGCCTCCAGCGCCGGGAGCAACGGAGCTCGCGGACGCGGTCCTCGATGACATCGTGTCACTCGAGCCATCGCTGTTCACCAGTCGTCGGCGCGAGGTCGACTGACCATGAGCGGACCGAGTGTACGGCGGGCCAGCCACCCGGATCCGCTGATCAACCCGGTGCGTCGGACGATCCGCTACTGGGTGACGAGGATCGTGGTCTCGGTCATCATCCGCGGCTACCTGCGTATGCATCTGGTCGATCGGGATCGACTTCCGGACGGGCCAGCCATCTATTGCTTCAACCACATGAGCTGGGCCGATCCGTTCGTGCTCCTGGCCGTGTTCCCTTTCCGACCGCGGTTGTGGCTCTTTGGTCCGCGCGAAGAGGACATGTCGGTCGGGATCCGTAACCGAACGATGTCCTGGACGGGCACGGCCATCCCGTTCAAACCCGGCAAGAACGACCTCCTCGACGCGACCCGACGGGTCGCGGCCATCATCGACAGCGGTGGGGTGGTGGCGATCGCGGGCGAGGGCCGGATCCACGTCCGGGAATCTGAATTGCTGCCATTGAGCGAGGGGCCTGCCTATTTCGCGATGCGATCAGGCATCCCGTTGGTCCCGATCGCGATCAGCGGGACAAGCTGGCTTCGGTTCGGTGGTCGTGTCATGGTCCGGGTCGGGGAGCCGATCGTGACCGGCGCGCGTCCCAGCCGGGCGGCCGTGATCGAAACGACGGCGGCATTGACCGCGGCCCTCGCTGCCATGGTTGCCGACGCACCGGATATCGAGCCACCCGGCACGATCGGGACCCTGGTGACGGAGCGGTTCAACGAGTGGCCTGAGGGATCCCGTGACGCCGCTCGAGCCGCGTCGGAGGAGTCGCGTCTGGCATACTCGGGACCGCCAGACTGACGCAGGAGGAACCGTGGCTGCGACCGGCCTATCCGCCGACCCGACCGAATATCGAGCCCGTCTCACCGAACAGGACGACGCCCAGATCGATACCTGGGCT
>Ga0307380_10012837_pt1 | contig 10390 bp, 9 predicted proteins | sample UN3MG_FD_202239 | JGI IMG/M metagenome (GOLD analysis project Ga0307380, IMG submission 202239) | Soil microbial communities from Risofladan, Vaasa, Finland - UN-3 | ecosystem: Environmental > Terrestrial > Soil > Coastal area > Acid sulfate soil | place: Finland: Risofladan, Vaasa | collected... | reverse complement strand
GCCCCTCCTGTCCGCAGGAGGAGGGCAAGGCAGGCGGTCTTTGCCTCCAGATGGATGCTCATCCCGACGCGGTGCCCAGCGAGCGGCCTCTCTTCGGTAAATTCGTGTCGTAGCTGCGCAAGGAGCGGCATGTGAGCCGCTGCCCAGGCGATCTTCTTCTCCCCGTGCTCAATCTGTTCCTGCTCCATCGTTTGTCCCTCCCGTTGATTGTCCCAGTATGCTGAAAACACCACTCTTCCTACAACCCTAATCCGCGAGCACGGCCTTGCTGCCCGTGCGCATTCCAAGATAGATCCCGACGAGGATGATCGCTCCTCCCACTCCTTTCATCAGGGTGAGCGCCTCACCGAAGATGATGTAGGCAAGGATCGTCGCTCCGATTGGTTCACCGAGGGTCACGATCGACACGACCGATGCCTGTAGGTACTCGAGGGCCCAGTTGAGCGATGTATGACCGATCAGTTGCGGTCCCAAGCCAAGGAGGATCAGCCACATGTAATCGGGCAGTGAGAAACCGCCAAGCGGTTGGCCCGTCGCCAGACAGACAATGAGAAGGAGGATGGTGGCCGTCCCATACGTCATCAGCGCATATCCGGACAGGGGAACCTTCTGCCGCACGCGGCGGCCACTGAGGAAGTATCCCGCGGCCATGACCGCCCCTCCAATGGCCAGGAGGTCACCCTGCAGGGCCGTACCGCCGAGGCGCATGTCCCCCCAGCCGATCACCACAGCACCACCGACGGCAAGGGCGATGGCGAGCTTGAGGAGTCGAGAAGGGGGTTCGTGGATGAAGAAACGGGCGCCCATACCGACGAAGATCGGGCTGGTGCTGACGAGGACCACGGAGCTGGCAACGGATGTGTAGTCAAGCGATGCGATCCACAGGATGAAATGGAGCGAGAGGAAGAAACCGCTCAGCGCGCTGAATAGAAGGTCGCGGCGGGAGATCTTGCTCAGAGATCCGCCCCGAATGGCGAACGGAAACAAGACAAGGGATGCCACGCCCAATCGCCATGCGGAGATCGCGAAGACGGACGCCCCGCCCACCAAGCGGATTATGATCGCACCGAATGAGATGACTATTATTCCCAGCGTAAGAACCGATGGGAGTAGTATCTCGCGTTTCATCGGTGATCGTGCATCGTCCTAGCGGCCCATGAGAGCAAGGATCGCGGGAAGAGCACGACGCGTCGCTTCCTCTCCCGCTTCGATTCCGCTCTTCACGTCGCTATAGCAGGGGGGATCAGGAGAGAAGTCTGGCTGAATCAGGACATCCGGTGGATTGAGCTGCAAGAGAAGATCGCTAACGCGTTTCTGAAACGCCGTCGACATTTGAAACAGGACCGAGAAGACGCTCGGGTAGAACCTACGTCGCTCCTCCTCGCTTGAGTGCATGCTCTCCATCCCCTTGATGATCCCCAAGATGCGCTCACGGTAATCCGGAGCGGGGATGCCTGAAAGCTTCACCTCTTCTGGCCGAACGAGGACATCAACCGCGATAATCTTCGTCGCCCCGAGAGCGCGGGCTACATCCACCGGGGCTGGGTTGGAGACGCCACCGTCGATCAGCAGGTGTCCATCGATCCACACCGGTGTGAACAGGCCAGGTACGGAGACGCTCGCCCTGATCGCCTCAGCAAGAGGCCCCCTTGTGATCGGAAACGGGAGGCCCGTTTCTAGGTCCGTGGCGAGCGCGGCGTATGGTATGGGGAGGCTCTCGATGGTCCGGTCGCCAACAAGCGATCGGATGGTACGTACGACCTCGCGCCCCGAACTCCATCCGGCCCAAGGAACGGTCGGCAGGAGTGTCTTTAACACTCTGGCGAAGTTAGTCGAGCGCCAAACTGCTTCTATCTTGTCGATCCCTGCCCCGGCGGCATACGCTCCACCAACCTCCGCCCCCATGCTTGTTCCCACTATGACATCGGGCTTGATCCCGTTCTCCTCCAGGACCTTGAGCACCCCCACGTGTGCCGATCCTCGCGCTCCACCGCTTCCAAGCGCCAATCCAATTCGCTCTTTCTCTGGCATCGTGTCAATATCCTAGCATGCTGCAAGGCAATAGACAATAGTCATCAGCTCAAAGCGAAGAGAATGAAGAAGCGCCACAGAAAAACCGTGACGCTCCTCCGCTAGTCTTGTCAAACCGGAATCTCCGGCTCGGTACATGCGCTAGGCGCTGATTGCGCCTACGGGGCACTGATCAACCGCTTCTTGAATACAGGCAGCGTCGGTGTCCGCTCCAGCCTTCACTTCCGCCGTCCCGTCTGCTCGCATCTCGAACACATCAGAGCAGACCTGAGTGCACAGAGCGCAACCAATACAGAGATCCTTGTCCACTGTTGGGTTAGTCACTCGATCCTCCTTAATCTGTAAAGTATTGCAGCTCTGGAAATATACCATGCCTTGCGCTTTGCGCAACTCTCGCTGATGGAGTCGCACGCAATCATCGAGTTTGTGCACGGGGGCGATAATCAGGTAAAGTTGCCCGGAAGACATAGAGATACGAGGGGGGATCCATGAGAAAGGTGCTGTTGTTTTCGTTGTTGCTGCTGGTTGTTGTCGGTTCTTCCGCCGTGCCAATGACAATCGATGAGGCGCTGCAACTCTTCCCGGAGAGTTCCGACATCATGATCGAGTACAACGCGGGCGGACAGGCGCAGCTAGAGGCGGCTATCCAAGCCTTCGAAGATGAGCTTGGCGTCACTCCATCGTTCGATGACACGGACGAAGATGCGTACATGACGCTTCCGATAGCGCCGGAGAAGAAGGGATGGGTGAACAAGCTCTCTCAGTGCTATTACACCCTGGGCGACGTGTTCCTCCGCGATGGGGATGGAGCGGCAAGGGTGTTCGAAATGGGACGGCTGTGGGGGATGAAGAGCCTGCGCATGAATCCGGAGTTCGCCACCGAGGAGAAGAGGCATGATTTCATTGCGGCCGTTAATCAGGAGACCGATGTCGCCGCGCTTTACTGGACCTATGGCAATTGGGCACGCAAGGATGAGTTTGATAAACTGTGGGCAATAGCACGCAACGATCCCCCGAAGCTTGTCGCCCTTGCTGAGCGCTCGCTCGCCGTTGACAAGACGTACATCGCCTACGGTCCCTATCGTTCCCTTGCTGCCTTCTGGGGCGGACTCCCACCTCTACCGCTGACGAAATTCGGGCAGAATCTGCCGCGGACACTCTCCTACATCTGCCCCGTGATCGATGAGCCGGAATACTGTAGCGGCTGTGCGGATTGCCCAATCGACCCGGATTGCAATGCATACTTCGAGAATAGGCTTATCTTCGCCCAATACTACCTGATGGAAAAGGGGCTATGGGACGAGGCGGCGCGCGTTCTGCAGAGCATCATCGACGATCCGATCGGGGACAAGTACCCGCTCTACAACGCTCTCGATCAGCAACTGGCGATAGAGTTGCTTGATCGAGTGAACGAGCATCGGTAAAGTGTGCAAATTTGGTGCAAGAGATGAGTTATCTCATCAATTAGTCGAAATGGTCAAGGTTTTCTAAGGAGGAGAGTATGAAGAAGTTATTGATCGTTAGTCTTTCTCTGTTGTTGCTTGCTGGCGCTGTCGTAATCGCCCAGGAGGAGCCTGTATCGATGGATCTCGACACAGCGCTGTCGTATTACCAGAACGATAGTTTCACGATCGAGTACTCCGATACCGGTGAAGCTCAGATATTGGGGATCATCGACGCGTTCAAGGCCACGCTTGGAATCACGGCCGATCTCGATGAGACAAATGAGGATGCTGTAAACGCGTTCGCCATCGACATATCATTGAAGGATATCGTCAACAAGTTGTCGCAGGCGTACTACACGCTGGGAAATGTCTTTGTCGATCCTTCTGAAAATGAGGATATCTACGTCAAGGGAAAGAATTGGGGGTTAAAAAGCCTGCGCATGAATCCGGGCTTTTCTGAGCTGGAGAAGAGCCGTTTTGACAGCGCTGCCGCCGCGGAAACGGACGCTGCAGCCCTGTATTGGGCGAACTCCAACTGGCTGCGCGTGGCACAGAAAAACGCGTTACAGGCAGTGTTCGCCGGGGTAACCAAGAAGACAGGGGCGATCATGGACCGTCTTCTTGAGCTAGACACGAGCTATCTGTCCGGCGGTATCTACCGTTCCTACGGCGCGTACTACTCGGGACTCCCAGCCATGTTCGGACGAGACTTAGAAAAGGCTCTCTCCTACTTCTGCCACGTGGTCGATGAACCCGGCTACTGTGCTGATGAAGAGAAGGTCCCGGGAGCGGATGAGTACTTCGAAAACCGTTCCTTCTTCGTGGAGTTCTATCTGATGCCGAAGAAGCAGTGGGAAGACGCGGCGCGCATCCTGCAAAGCATCATTGACGATCCGATCGGGGAGAAGTTCCCGTTCATGAACAGTTATTCGCACGTACACGCGCAGGAACTGCTGGCTGAGGTACAGGAACACCTGTAGCATCTGAAGAAGGGGGTCACCCTTTTTCGCGGCAGAGGTGAGAGGCCCGCTCCCAAGAGGACCGGGCCTCTCGCATTCATGAGCACGGGAGACAATCCGCGCTCGACGAACTGGCGGCAGGCTACCTGGATGAGCGTTATCCGCTTCGCTTGAGCCTTCCGGTGCGCTTGGCATAGCGCTCGACAAAACGGAAGACGACAAGGCCAATTGCGATGACAGCAACCCCTGCGCCGAAGAGGAAAAACACCGTTGGGAGCAGCGTTACCGTCTTCTCTCCGTGCAACAGGCATCCGCGCATCCCTTCAATAACGTATGTCGCCGGCGATGCCTTGGCGATCATCTGCAGCCAGGAAGGGAGGGTCTCCACTGGATAGTAGACGCCCGATATCAGCAGGAGGAGTGCCGCCGCAGCATTCGTCATCTGAGCCCCGCGCTCGGGGTAGAGAAGAGGCAGAACAGCGGACACTATCCCCAGCCCGACGAACGACACGCTCCCGGCAAGGAGCAACAGCACGGCTCCGGGGATGTTCGCTCCCGACAGATCAAGATGGAAGAACGAGGCAACGATCACCAAGATGACGAGCGTTCGGATGATCCCGTACCCGATGGCAAATAGGGTCGTTCCCACCAGGTGCGTCGACCGCGACACCGGAGCCATGAACGTATACTCGATCGTCCCCTCCCAGCGCTCCCAGGCGATCATCTCACTGATCGCGTAGAAGATCACCGACAAGTACGACCAGATCAGTGTTCCCACCAGGAGGTACGTGATCAGATACTGCGTGTCGAGGGCCTGACCGCTGATCTTCTCCATTCCCGCTCCGATGTAGGTGACGGCGAGCGAGTTGACGAGGGAGTAGAACAACCACACGATCTCCCAACCCCAATAGCGCTTGATCAGATTGATGTTTCGTTCGACAAAAGCAAACGAGCTACGCAGCTCGCGTACGATGGCGCTCATTCGTCACGCTCCTTCTCTTCCATCCGCGTTCCAGTAAGCTCAATGAATACGTCTTCCAGCGTTGTCTCACGCCCGTTGCGCTTGCTGACAAGCCCCTTCAGCCCTTCCGGCGTATCGAGGGCGATGATCCTTCCCTCATCGATGATCGCAATGCGATCGCACAGGCGGTTCGCCTCCTCCATGTCATGTGTTGTGAGGAGGATCGTTGCGTCGTGATCTTCTCGGATCTCGCGCACGAATCCCTGCACGTCGCGCTTTGATTGCGGGTCGAGCCCGGTCGTCGGCTCGTCGAGGAGGAGAAGCGTCGGAGAGGTGAGAAATCCGCGAGCGACGGCGACCTTCTGCTGCATCCCGCGCGACATGTTCTCCATGGGCTGGGTAAACGTCGACTCCTTCAAGCCGAGACGAAGCATGATCTGGCGCATCTTTTCACGCGCCTCGCGAATCGGCATCCCGTAGAGGCGGGCGGCGTAGGTCAGGTTCTCCATCGGCGAGAACTTCTTGAAGAACGCCGCATCGACCGAGACCCTGTTTATAAGGCGCTTCACCGCGAACTCTTCCTTCTCCACATCGTGACCGAACACACGGATCGTTCCGCTATCGGGAAGGAGAAGGGTCGAGACGAGCCTGATTAGCGTGGACTTTCCCGATCCGTTCGGACCAAGGACACCGAAGATCTCGCGGCGTTGTACCGCCAGATCCACCTTATCGAGGGCGACAACCTCCTCGCGTTTGGCGAGGGAGAATCGTGCCTTCTGACTCTTCTTGAGGAAAACCTTGCGTACTTGCTCTAGTTCCAGGGCAGGGATGTTCATAGTAGCTCCTTGGAGATTGACGAAAAGGGAAAACAACCGATGACGGGCGGATAGGCCGACAGCAAACTACAGCCAGGCTTGATCTAAAGCGTTATGTTCCTCACGATCATCGTACCCCCAGGAGCCTTTGCGGGCCGGTTGAATGAAAAGCAAGTAGCAGTATACGAGACGACAAAAATGGTGTCAAGTCTCTTGCACGATGCCTTACAGAGTTCCAAAACCTCACGCGGATTCATGACACAGACGCGACATCACTTTGGCTTGCCGCTAGCATACGTGGCGACTGGCCACACTTGCCATTGTCTGCAGGCAGGGCGGTAGCTCTTGGTGCCATCAACTGTAGTGCCGACGAGGATCGCTGGTGAGTATCGGGCGTGTGCGGAAACGAAGCCCGTTTGGAGAAAAGTGTGTGCCACAACGACGGCTCCATTCCCGGGTATGTCGCACTCGGGGTGGATCGGTGTTGGGTGTTGATGCCACCGTGATGCGCAAAGCGACGTCAACACCCAAGCCTCTCTGCTCCTGGATCGTTCTCTCTATTCGTATCTCAGCGCCTCTACCGGATCCAGGCGGGCGGCACGCACGGCCGGATAGAGGCCGAAGGTCAGGCCCATCACCAGCGAGAAGACGAACGCGAGCAGGGCGGGGATGATCGAGATGATCACCGGCCAGCTCCCGAACCACGAAACGATCCACGTGGCGAGCCAGCCAAGACCGAGCCCGATCAGTCCGCCAGCGGTGCAGATCGCGACCGCTTCCACGAGGAACTGACTTCGGATCTCGCTCGGGCGGGCGCCGATCGCCATCCGGATTCCGATCTCGCGCGTTCGTTCAGTGACCGACACGAGCAGAATGTTCATGATCCCGATTCCTCCGACAAGGAGGGAGATCGTGGCCACGCCGCCCAGGATGAGCATCATCGTCCGCGTGCTCTGGTCGTACGCCTGAATCGCCTCTTTCTGGATCGTCACCCGATACGGCGTCTGTGAGAAGCCGGCAAACCCTCCCACATTGCGTCCGCGCTGAGCGGTTGATCCATCGGTGACCGACGCAAACGTCGTGGCAAGGATCCGCTCAATCTGGCTGGCCGCCTGATCGACAGTCTCTGCGCTCGCCGCCTCGGCGATGTACGAGCTAAAGGTGCGTGAGCCGCTATAGCGTTGCGCGGTGGAGAGCGGGACGTATACCTGATCATCCAGGTTCTGGTTTCCCACCGTCCCGCGAGAGGCCATCACCCCGATCACGGTGAACGCCACCTTCTGTCCCCACGATTCGATCGTCAGGATCTGCCCCATCGGATCTTCATCGCCGTACAGGTTTTCGGCCATCTCCGATCCGAGCACGACCACGGTCCTGTTGTCGTCGAGCGCATGCAGGAAGCGGCCCTGTGCCGGATAGAAGTCGCCGAACAACCGCGGGTATGCGGGGGTCACCCCAAGCATTGTCACCTCCCATTGCTGCGTGCCGACGTACGCCTGCCCGCGGCCGGTGGCGGTAGGAACGACCTGTGACACCGCCGGTGCGGCCGCGATCTTGCTCGACAACTCCTCGGAAAGGATCTTCGTGGATACGGCCGAGTTTCTCATCGATTGAGGGAAGATCGAGATCGTGATCGTGCGCATCCCCAAGCCCGCGATTTGCTCTCGCACAACTGCCGTTGCTCCCTGCACGATCCCGATAATCGCCACTACCGCGGCTACGCCGATCACGATGCCGAGAACCGAGAGTCCGGCGCGCAGTTTGTACGCGGACAGGGCACCGATCGCCGTTCGCATCATCTCAGAAAGTCGCATCTGTGTCCTCCTCGATCAGCCCGTCGCGCAGCGTGATCCGCCTTGCCGCGCGCGCGGCGACGTCATGTTCATGTGTCACCACAATGATCGTCCGTCCCTCTTCGTGAAGCGATGAGACGATGTCCATGATCTCTCTCGTGTTCTCCGTGTCCAGGTTCCCGGTCGGCTCGTCGGCGAGCAGCACGCGCGGGTCGTTCGCCAACGCGCGCGCGATCGCCACCCGCTGACACTCCCCGCCCGAGAGCTGGGTGGGAAAGTGGTCGGCGAAGTCGAGGAGCCCTACCTTGTCCAGACAGACGCGCGCCCGTTCCTGGCGGGCCTTCCTGCGTATGCCGGCGTAGGCGAGCGGTAGCTCGACGTTCGCCTGCGCGGTGGCGCGGGAGAGGAGGAAGTACTGCTGGAAGACGAATCCAATCTTTTCCTTGCGGATACGCGCCAGACTGTCGCGTGAGAGGGTCGACAGGTCGTCCCCCTCAAGGAGTAGCCGACCCGATGTGGGGCGGTGCAACGCGCCGATCAGGTGGAGGAGCGTCGACTTTCCCGATCCGGATGCGCCGCTGATTGCGACGAACTCTCCCTCATCGATCTCAAGATCAACCCCGCGCAGCGCGCGGTACTCCCGCTCGCCCATCGGATATGACTTCGTCACCCGTTCCAGCGTGATCATGGCATCCCAGCGGGCGGAGTGAAGGTGCCGCCGTTGGTACGGAAACCTCCGCTGCGATCACTGTTCGTTGGCGCTTGGCGCTGCGTGGCCGTTCCCGTCTCCTCGGGATAGAGGAGGATCTCGTCTCCCTCTTCCAGGCCGCTCTTCACCTCCGCGTACTGGTCCGACGTGATACCGATTTGGACCAACTGGAGAGTCGCCTTCCCGTCGACCATCTTCATCGCCATCCACCCGCGCGGCATCTCGATGAGGGACGAGATCGGAACGCGGAGGACATTGGTCGCTTTGCTGGTGGTGATCTCCAGCGCGGCGGAGAAGCCAACGAGGATCGACGGATCAGGGTTCGGGATGCTGGCGGTAACCGTGACCGCGGCGCTGCTGCCCGATCTGACGGCCATGCCGCCGACGCTCGTGATCGTGACCGGCCACTTTTTCTCGGACAGGGCATCGATCGTCGCCAACGCATCCTGTCCCACCGCGATCCCGGTGATATCCAGTTGGTCGACGTTGGCATCGATGTTCAACTCACCGGTGTCCACGAGCACGATCGTGTCCTGGTCAGAACTTCCCGTGGCCTGACTGACCTGCGCGACCACGCCCGCGAACGGGGCGCGCAACGTTGTGGAATCGAAGTTCTCTTGTGAGAGCTCATAGGCGAGCTGGCGCTCCTTGATCGCTGCTGGTGTCCCCTCCGCCTTGGCCGTGTTGAGGGCGTCCTGCGCCTGCAGCAGGGCCAGCTCCTCCTGCTTGTTGTCTAGCTTCACGAGGATCTGATCCTCGTCCACGTGATTACCTTCCTTGACGAGGATCTCGGACACCTTGTCCGGACTGAATGTGTACGTGTACTGCTGCTTCGGCACGACCGTTCCGTAGACGGTGAGCGACGTGACGACATCGCCCCGTTCCACCTTCACCGTTGGGTTCCCAAGAGCCGCGGCCGTTTTCGTCGAGAGTTGACTCGGTCCCCACTTCTGCCAGGCGAAGTAACCGCCCGCCGCAGCGACGAGCAGTACGACGACAACGACTATGATCCATCTGCGACGTTTTGGTTTATTCATCGAAGCCAATCCTCCCAGTTAACATTCACCCCAATACTGTTGCAGTACTTGAGATATGCCACCACAAGCGCCAGCTTCGTCTCCGCGCCGGTCTGATAGAACGCGTTCTTCTGCTCCTGAAAGCTGTCCCAGTCAGCGTTGGTCAACAGACCGGCATCGAGCTTGCTCTGGTTGATGGTCTCTTCCAACGACCACTTTTTCTCCTGCAGATTGATCTGCTGCACATTCTGCTGTGCCGTCTGAAGTGCTGAGCGTTGACCTAAGATGTCGTTTCGCACCTTCTCCTGCGCGGCTGACAAGCGTTCTTGCGCCAGTTCAAGCTGTCTCTGAGCGATGGTGGTGTTGATCGCCCTGTTGGGGGAGAAGAGGGCAAACGCCACTCCAAACCCTATCTTCCAGCCATCCTGGCCGACGTTCGCCTGCAGTGACAGCGACGGCAGCGCGTCGAGCTCTGTGTTTGAAAGCTGCTCTTTGGCGCTCTCGACCGCCTGTTGCGCGTTCTTCACATCGCTCGCGTTCACGATTGCCTCAGGCGGGATTGCGCTTCGCGCCAGCAGTTCGTTCGATGCCGATTGCAGTTTGTCGAGGGGGAGATCGATCGGGAGCGGATCGTAATCCTGCTCGCTTCCAAGCATCTCCC
>Ga0307380_10012835_pt1 | contig 10390 bp, 9 predicted proteins | sample UN3MG_FD_202239 | JGI IMG/M metagenome (GOLD analysis project Ga0307380, IMG submission 202239) | Soil microbial communities from Risofladan, Vaasa, Finland - UN-3 | ecosystem: Environmental > Terrestrial > Soil > Coastal area > Acid sulfate soil | place: Finland: Risofladan, Vaasa | collected... | reverse complement strand
TATCTGCTGGCCAGTCTGGACCAGAGTCTCAAGCGTATGGGTCTGGAGTACGTGGACATCTTCTACACCCACCGCTTCGACCCGGATACTCCTCTGGAGGAGACCCTCGGCGCCGTGGCTACGGCGGTTCAAGCGGGCAAGGCTCTCTATGCCGGTATCTCCTCCTACTCCGCCCGAAAGACCGCCGAGGCCTCCGGAATCCTGCGGCAGATGGGCGTGCCCTGCCTGATCCATCAGCCTTCCTACTCGCTGCTCAACCGCTGGATCGAGGAAGGTCTGCTCGATGTACTGGGAGCCGAGGGGATCGGCTGCATCGTGTTCTCTCCTTTGGCTCAAGGCATGCTCACAGACAAGTATCTGAACGGCATCCCCTCCGATTCCCGGGCGGCCAAAGCGAGCCATTATCTGCCGGCGGCTTTCTTGGGCGAGGAGAACCTGGCCAAGGTTCGCGGTTTGAACGAGATCGCTCATAAGCGGGGACAGACTCTGGCTCAGATGGCTCTGGCCTGGTGCCTAAGGCATCCCCGTATAACCTCCGTGCTCATCGGCGCTTCCCGGCCCGAGCAGGTCGAGGAAAACATTGCCGCCTTGAAGAACCTCGAGTTCAGTCCCGAAGAGCTGGCGGAGATCGACGGATACGCCACCGAAGCGGGGGTCAATCGCTGGGCCCGCTCCAGTGAAGCGGGCTAGAGGCCAGGGGCGAATCCACTGGATGATTCATCCGCCAATTATTAGCTTGTAGCCTGCATTTTCCCCCAAACGAGGAGTAACTCTCTATGAATTATACAGGGCCCAAGGTCAGACTCTCCCGCCGGGTGGGTATAGCCCTGACTCCCAAGGCTGCCAAGGTGATGCGGCGAAAGAAGGGAGGTCCCGGAGAAGCAGCTGCGCAACTACTTCAAGAAAGCCCTGAGCAAGCACGGGAATACCGGCGGCATTCTGATTCGGATGCTGGAGACCCGGCTCGATGCCTGCGTGCTGCGTGCCGGGCTGGCCGAAACCATCTACGCCGCCCGGCAGTACGTCAGCCACGAACATTTCCAGGTCAAGGGCGTCAAGGTCAAGGAGGGCGGCCTCAGTCAGGCCGTTCCTCCCGTGTATCTTCAGGTGTCCAAAGACGAGCTCAAAGCCCGGCTGGTCAGTCTTCCCAAGAGGGAGGAGATACCGGTAGAGTGCGATCTGGGTCAAGTCATCGAATTCTATTCCCGCTGATACAACCAAAGCGAGTCAGAGCTCCGTTGCTATTCTTCCCGGGATAGAGATTCCAGGCGAGAGCTAACCACTTTCATAATGCCTTCCGCCCGTTCCCGCCTTCTGCCCGGTATCAGAGGAAACAGCTCCCGCACCTTGATGGGCTCCTCAATTCTGATCTGGGCTCTTTTTTTCTGCGGACTGTAGCGAAAGGAGATATCCCCGCCCATGGCACGGTTGACCAGGTCGGCCAGATTGAGGGCATACTCGATCAGGCGATTCAACGAGGCCTCCGAGCTGATGTACTCCGGTTGAATGTATTCCAGCAGATCGACAAGCTCGTTGTGGCGCAGATGCAGGTAGACTTCATCGGCGATGCGGTCCATCAATATCCGATCCAGGGGGGGGATCTTTCCCCCTTCGGGGAAGTCGGAACGGAACAGGTAATCCCAGCCCCGCTGCCTGACCGTGAACACCCGGGACAGCAGGTCCTGCTCCGGCTGGATTCCCATGAATGCCTCCGATACGCGTAGAGCTGCCCGGCAGACCCGCTCGATCCGATCGCGAAGGGATATTTTTTTGTTGTTTTGTTCCTCGATTGTGAAGAATCTGGAGTAGAAGGCTTCGATTTTTTGCAGCAGCTGGTCGGTCAACTCGATCAACGTGTTGTAGCGGGAGTCGGATTGTGGTCTCTGCAGACCTGCCCTCTGGATGATCCGATCGACCACCTGAGCGAACAGCTGCTCCGGGTTGTCGGGGTACAGGTAGTGACAAGCCACCGGGATGATGAGGATCTCCTCCTCCCGGCCCTGGCGTTCCAGATCTTCCAGACACCACACAGCCAGGCGGGCCGTTCCCCCCTCGATCGGACCCAGCCTGTGGTTGTGGTAGCTTACCTGCCCTTCCGGGGCAAGGGATATCGGAAAGGGACCGTCGCTCAAGTATCGGCGGATCGTACGCATGCCCTGTGCGTCGCTTCTCCGGATGAAAAAGCTCGCGCCGCCCCCGGCCCAGTTCAGCACCCCCCGTCCGTAGAGGAAATGAGCGTGGCCCAAACCGCCCAATTTCTGTCGCCGCCGTCTGGCCTCCGCCGGTAGGCAGCGGCAGAACAGATAGGCCGTCACCGGAGGATCGTGAACCGAGGCGTATTGACCCGGGATATTCCTTCCACGAAACGTAGATAGGTCGGACAGCTCAGGCGCATGAAGGTGTACGCCCAGGGGATGAAGCGGGGTTCGATGAACTTCAAACCTCCCTGGGCCCGAACGCGATCTTTGCGAAGCATAGCGTGGCACCAGTGTATATGATTATGATGACAGCCGCAAATCTCGGCTGCAGGATTGCGATCCGGCGCTCCGGGCATGTTGCCAACAATCGGTAGAAATCTATAATAGAGCAGGAACAACAATCACTAGGAGGCGAAGATGGCTCGGCATGTCTGTGATGTCTGCGGGTATATCCACGACGAAGAGAAACAGGAGCAACGCTGGGAGGCACTGCCCGCTGGGTGGGAATGCCCGGTGTGCGGAACCGGAAAGACAGGATATCGGCTCGTTCAGGACGGAGCAGCTCCGACAGGGGGAGCTCCGACAGGCGAAGCGGCTCTTTCCTCCATAACCGCTGCGGCGGTGCCCGGCGACGGGGATGAATACCTGGGAGAGTGGCGCCGTTTCGCCGATGAGTTCGAAGTGAACATGCAGTACATCCAGGCGATGGCCGAGACCGGGCAGTCGGTGATCGAACCGATGCGCACCCGAAAGCCGGTGGTCTCCTGGGACGACATCCTGATCAAAGGAGCGCAGCTGGCCCGGTTCCCTCTCGATAAGGATGCCCCTGTAAAGCTGCGGACTACCCTCGGTCCGGCAGCAAATCAGCCCCTGACAGTCGAAACGCCGATCTACATTACCCATATGTCTTTCGGAGCTCTGTCCCGGGAGGTGAAGATCGCCCTGGCCCGGGGAAGCGCCGCCGTGCAGACCGCTATGTGTTCTGGAGAGGGTGGCATCCTAAAGGAATCGATGGAGGCTTCCTATAGGTACATCTTTGAATACGTTCCTAACAGGTACAGCGTGAGCGATGAGAATCTCAAGGCGGCGGACGCCATAGAGATCAAGTTCGGCCAGTCGGTGAAACCGGGTATGGGGGGACATCTGCCCGGTACCAAAGTGACCGAAGAGATCGCTGCTGTCCGCGGCTTTCCCCCCGGACAGGACATCGTCAGTCCCTCCCGTTTCCCGGAGATCGAGAAGCGGGAAGACCTCGGCGAGCTCGTCAGTCGGCTTAGAGCCGGGAGCGGGGGCAGACCGGTCGGGATCAAGGTAGCCGCCGGCCACGTAGAGAAGGATCTGGAGTATGCTCTATTTGCCAAACCCGATTTCATCACGATAGACGGCCGCCCCGGTGCCACCGGGGCGGCGCCCAAGTTCGTAAAGGACGCTACGTCGGTTCCGACGATCTTTGCCCTGCATCGGGCGCGGAAGTTTCTCGATTCTGTGGGAGCGAAGGACGTATCCCTCGTAATTACCGGAGGTTTGCGGGTCTCCTCGGATTTCATCAAGGCTCTGGCCATGGGCGCAGATGCCGTGGCCATCGGGACCGCGGCGCTCATGGCCTGTTGCTGCCAGCAGTATCGGGTTTGCAACACCGGACAGTGCCCTGTGGGCTGCACCAGCCAGGATCCGGAGCTTCGCTCCCGTCTGAACATAGATACCTCGGCCAAAAGGGTGGAAAATTTTCTTAGGGTCAGCACCGAAGAGCTTCGGGAGTTCTGCCGCCTCACCGGGCATGAGAACGTGAATGAATTGACCAGGGAAGATCTTTGCACGACCAACTCGGAGATATCCGGGCACACGGATATCGAACATGTGTGAGCCTATGAGCCGCAGCGCCGCTACTTCCGGTCCGCGGCCAGGCGTTCCATCAGTCCGTCCACGTCCACGTAATCTTTGATCATTTGCTTGACCGTGGCGATCTTTTCTTTGTCCTGCGGACGGATCTTGACGATCAGGTTGGTGATTTTCTGCGCCGTGGTAAAGGTGTCGTCCTCCACAAGAAATACAGGGACTTGGACCTGCTTGAGGATCTTCAATACCGTCGAGTTCGGCCAGATACCGCAGGTCAGGATCATTCCGCGGACATTGTAGTCCTCTTGGACTCCGGGAACATTGCAGGCGACGGCAGCCAGGATCAGATCCTCCCTGTTTCCCGGAGTGATCAGCAAAACATCCCCTTTGAAGTAGTCGAAGGCCTCATGGGGAGCCATTGCACCCACCAGGATCTTGCTGACGAGCACATCGAGGGTGTCTTCGTTGCCGCTGATCAGTTCGCCCCGGATGTCCTCGAGCAGCTGCCGTAAAGTAGGGCTGGAGAGCAGCGGATAGAAGGGAATCACCCCAAAGGTTTCGATTCCCTTTTTCTGGAAACCGAGGCGGACAAGCTTGTTGATCTTCTCGTATTTTTCCGGAATCACCTTGTTGACGATCACCCCCAGAACCTTTACTCCATAGTTGTCGAAAACAGCCTTGTTTAGCATGACTTCGTCGATGGGGCGCCCGATTCCCGCACAGGTGACGATGAGAACCGGTGTATCGAGCATCTTGGCCACAGCGGCGTTATTCAGATCTAGAACCGAGCCCACACCGGCATGCCCCGTGCCCTCGATGACCACGAAGCTCTGTTCCACGCTCTCCCGTTGGTAAGCCTTCCGGATTCGTTCGCTGAGCTGGTGCACGTCTCCGTGCAGGATATATTCCTCGGTAAAGCCTCGGGGTACGGCTACCGGGCTCATGTCGTAGAGGGGGCTGCCGATTTGAAACACATCCTTCATCAGGGATGCGTCCTTGTCGATCTCGTGCTGCCCGATCAGCTTGACCTGCTGGCCCACCGGTTTGATATAGCCGATCTGGGGGTGGATTTCGCCGATCGCCTCGAGCAGCCCGAGAGCTGTGGTGGTTTTTCCGTCGTTCTGCCGGGTCGCGGCCACGTAGATGCGTAGAGGATTATCCATACCAGCAAGGGTAGTACGGTTTTGTTTCCCAGATCAAGGTAAAGGATCCGGCAACCGGGGCAATGCAAGTTTTCGCCACTGGATTCCCGGTTTCCCCGTGACATGCAGAGGGATTCCGTACTATAACATCTCCAGAATATGGTATGGGCAGAAAACGATGAATCAAGGTAAACCCGGCGGCATAAAAGCCGCCTACGAAATCGCCTACAAGAAAGCCGGCGCGGAAATAGCGGCAAGTAACCTCGAACAGGTCTGCGAGCGCTCCGGAGCCGTTCTGAACGGGCGCACGATTCGAGTGTCTTCCTTCGGGACTCGCGTAGAGATTCTGATCCCCGAGAAGGAAGGGGTCGCGTTTCATCCGGCTGAGCTGCCTCTGGCGGAGAAGATCCTCATTCTTCACTATCTTTTAGGCCGGGAAACAAGATCCACCCGTGGAAGCATGGTTGCTTTTAAGAATCTGCCCGGAGCCTCCTTCTACGACCCCACCTATCAAAAAAGGGGCCCGAAGCGCATTACCCGACGCTTTGGACAGAGTGTCGAGGAGTTCCGCAAAGCCTGTAGAAACCTTGAATGGCAGGAGGCGGACCTCGGGGATGCTTCGTTTCGGTTCGACATCCTGCCGAAGATTCAGGGGTTGGTGGTGCTGCACGCCGGGGATGAGGAGTTTCCAGCGGAAGTCAATATTCTATTCAATGATGAAATCGTCAACTTTCTTCCCCTGGAAGACGTGGCCGTGCTGGCCGGATTGATCGCCACCCGACTGAGTAAATCCATCGATATGTAGGAGGCGCGAGATGCGCAACAAAGAGCTCGAGCAGACCCTGGCACTGATCAAACCGGATGCTCTGAAAAACTCGTTGACGGGGTATGTGCTCTCCCAACTGTCCGAATTTCATACCGGGCTGATCTACGCCGGCACCAAGGTGGTCCATGTCAACAGGATGCTCGCGGAGGTACATTACGAGGAACATCGAGGCAAGGTTTTTTATCCTTCCCTGATAGAATACATCACCGGACGACTGCACTACGGCGATAAACCTCACCGGCAGCGGGTGATTGCCATCGTGTATCAAGGCCCCGATGCCGTGAAAAAGGTGCGGGAGGTGGCCGGGCCCACCAATCCTCATTCGGCGAGGGAACAGAAGCCGGGATGTATTCGTTCTTTGGGAACGATTGTCAGCCTGCGGGACGAAACGGGCAAAGAGATCGGCGAGCGCATGGACAACCTGATTCATGCATCCGCCACGGACGAAGAAGCGGAGCGGGAGATCAAGCTCTGGTTCAAGCCGAACGAGATCCCTCCCTTCATGCGGGCCGATTCAACGATGCAGAGCGAAGAGCTGTACTACTTCAAAGAGGATAGGCTCCTTCCCAAGTACGAGCAGGGCAGTGTGTGTGTGGTGGCGCCGGGGGATGTGATGTGGGAGTCGGACCTGCAGGCACTTCGTCTGATCCAGCAGGGTAAAGATACCTCTTGCTCTTTGAGAACCGTTGTGGCCAAGTACCTGCTGAATGAGGGTATCGAGGCCAATTGACCGGAAGGCGTACTTCCCGAAGATCTCATGAGGGGTGATTCACCGGATAGATCGGCTTGCCCCCCTTGAGTACCGCCAGAACATTCTGAGCTGCCTTGGTCTTGAGCTCCGTTACGGATTCCTCGCTGTACCACCCGGTGTGATCCGAGAGGATTACGTTGTCCAGCTGCCGCAGGGGACTTTCTGCGGGAAGGGGTTCGGCCTCGAAGACATCCAGCCCGGCGGCGGCGATTTTACCGTTGGCCAGGGCTTCCGCTACAGCCTTCTCCTCCAGGAGGGGTCCCCGGGAGGTGTTCACGAGGATGGCGGTTTTTTTCATCAGGGAAAGCTCCCGGCTCCCGATCAACCCCTGCGTGCCGTCGTTGAGGGGGGCGTGAACTGAAATATAATCCGAGTTCTTGAGCAGAGAACGCAGGGTTGCGGATTCCGCACCGTTTTCCTCGATTTTCTTCGGATCGAGATAGGGGTCAAAAACGAGCACACGCCCCAAACCGAAGCCGGAGATCTTGCGGTGTAGGGTTCGGGCGATGGCGCCGTAGCCGATCAGACCGAGAGTCTTGCCGGTGATTCGATAGCTGGGCTGTTCCCTGTGCAGATTCCAGGCGCCCTCCCTTATGCGCCGGTCCTTGAAGGCAACCTTCCGCACACACCCGAGGAGCAGGGCCAAGGCCTGATCCGAGACATCCTCCAGGCAGTAGTCAGGAACCCGGGCGACCCAGATGCCTTTGGCGGTGGCTGTCTCCACGCTCACATTGTCGTAGCCGACTCCGTAGCGGGAGATCACCCGGCATTCCTGCAGCTCCTGGATCACGGTAGCCGGCAGGGGGTGCAGATTGACCAGGATTCCATCGGCATCCCGCAGAACCTCGATGGTCTGCCCCTCGTTCCCCAGGTTGTGCACCTCGACGGAGGCACCGATCTCTTTGAGAACTGTCTTTTCCTCTTCGTAGCTACCGTAGCGATCGTCGGTTACGATCACCTTGAATCCAGCCATGTAATGACCTTATCCTCCCCGAAGCTAAATGTAAAGTGACTGCGCCGGCTGTTGCCCGCACGCGACGTGCTTGAACCAGGAATCGGCAATACCTTGCGGTACCTGCGTATTCCTATATAATTCTGCCTGAGACCAGCTGTACAACCCCCGAGGCATAGGTGGACATCGAGATTCGAGCCCTGACAGAAACGGATATTCCCCAAGCCATGGAACTCAAAAATTTCCTCGGCTGGAACCAGACTCCCGAAGACTGGCGGCGGTTTTTCTCGTTGTCCCCGGAGGGAAGTTTCAAGGCTTTACGTGGGCAGGAGCTGGTGGGAACAGCAATCGCTCAGACCTTCGACAAGGTTTGTTGGATCGGCATGGTCATTGTGAAGGAGGGATGCCGCCATCAGGGCGTGGGTAGGGAAATGATGAAGCGCTGCCTGGAGTACAGCGCCAAAACCGGCTGCAACCTGAATGTGCTCGACGCCACCCGGGACGGAGTGTCCCTCTACGCAAGGTTGGGCTTTCAGCCGGAGTTTCTGGTCGGAGCGGCTCGGGGCAAAGTCTCGAGGAAAGCAGGGCAAACAGACGCACACCCCGATTTCAATATCCGCCGTATCGAGGTGAAGGACCTGGATCGGATCGTATCGCTGGAAGCGTGTGCTCTGGGTGCCGTGCGGGAGGCGCTGCTGCATCAGCTGGTAAAGCAAAATCCGGGTCGAGGCTTCGTCTGCCATAGTTCGGAAGGGAACCTGGAGGGATTCGTACTGCACAGACCGGGATTTCACTCCCATCAGGTGGGGCCGCTGATCGCCCGCGACGATGAGGCCGCAGAGCTCCTCGTTCAGGAAGCCTTCGCCGACCTCGAGCCAACACGTGGCGAAGCTGCAGTCATCCTGACCGTTCCGATGAACCAGGCGGGCATGCAGAAAATTCTTCGTGCCCGGGGTTTGAGAGTAGAGCCTCGGCTGACCCGAATGTTCCGCGGCCGAAAGCGGTTGCAGGCCCGGGAGGATATGGTATATGCTTTAAGCGGTCCGGAGAAAGGATGAATCCCCGATAACCCTGAATGCGCCGAACTTCGAGTGGAGGGGATGTTTCGAATCCACTCGGGCTTTTGAAAAACGAGGAAACCAAAACCTGTAAGGAGGTATGGTATGAAAAGAACTGTTCTTTTGTTGCTGGCTCTGGCACTGATCCTGGGCTCGGTGAGCCTGATCTCTGCCACCCCGCAAGTTGAAGAAGGCGGCCCGATCAAGGTCGGGATGTACGCGGACTTGAGCGCCGGTACCGCCCAGTGGGGGACTGACGCCGAGAAGGGAGCCCGCCTGAGGATCAAAGAGGTCAACGAGGCCGGCGGTATCATGGGCCGGCAGGTCGAGCTGGTTCTCTACGACTGCAAGCTCAGCCCGACCGAGGCGGTCAAGGCCTACACCCGCCTGGCCCAGCAGGACAAGGTCGCCGCGGTCTATGGTTCTCTGATCTCCAACACCGCCCTGGCGGTGAGCCCGGCGGCGGCCCAGACCAAGGTGCCCGTGGTGTCCAGGGCCATGGACGAGCGGGCCACCACACCCGGCTTCAATCCGGATGATCCGGAAAACCCGGGTCCGGCCAACCCCTACTTCTTCCTGCTCCAGCCCTCGGCGTTTCAGCAGGCCGCGGTGATTGCCGGCTATGCCATAGACGAGCTGGGCATGAACACCTTCGCCATGCTCTACGACAAGGGCAACGCCTACGCCGAGTACCTGGCCAAGGGTTTTGCCCACTACGTGAGCAAGCGGGGAAAGAAGATGCTGGGCAGCTTCGAGTTCCAGTCGGGAGATATGGACTACAAAGCCCAGCTGACCAAGATCAGGGAGTTGAAAGTGGACGGGCTGTTTATCCCCAACTACGTAGCCCAGAACGCCAATGCGGTCAAACAGTCCCGGGAGCTCGGATTGACGGCAACCTTCCTGGGCAACAATTCCTGGTACAAACCGATGGACGAGGTAGCCGGACCGGCGGCGGACGGAGCCTACTTCCCCAACAACATGACCTTCGACGATCCTTCCACCCAGTGGTTCTTCGACTCCTATGAAGCCGAGTGGGGGGAGGAGCCGAGGCTGCACAGCTTCAGCGGCTACGACGACGTGGGTTTCATCCTCGAGGCGATCAAGGCCGCCAAGTCAACGGATCCGGAAAAAGTCCGGGATGCCATGGAGGGGACCAGGAAGTTCGAGGGGATCATCGGGACGATCAACATCGATCCGGCCACCCACAGGCCGGTGGGACTGCCCATGGCGGTGCTGCGCTTCGACGGCGCTCAGATCAAAACCGCCGAGCTGAAGTACGTTCCTAAATCCCCATAATCTTAGAGACCCTGTAATTGTTTTCTGACCGGGGGCTTGAAGCAAGCTCCCGGTCAGAGTTATTAGGAGGCCTCCGGGCATGAACTGGAACATCCTGCTCCAGCAGATCGTCAACGGAATATCTCTGGGAGGAGTCTACGCCCTGATGGCGGTGGGCTTCGGCCTGATCTTCAACGTGCTCAAGTTTTCCAACTTCTCCCACGGAGGCGTGGTTACCCTGACCGCCTACATCGGCTTCTTTCTCACCAAGTACCTGGTCGCCAACTTCATCGTTACCTTTCTGGCCACGGCGATCCTCGGGGGGTTGGCTGCCGTTGTCATTGAACGACTG
>Ga0307380_10012834_pt1 | contig 10391 bp, 5 predicted proteins | sample UN3MG_FD_202239 | JGI IMG/M metagenome (GOLD analysis project Ga0307380, IMG submission 202239) | Soil microbial communities from Risofladan, Vaasa, Finland - UN-3 | ecosystem: Environmental > Terrestrial > Soil > Coastal area > Acid sulfate soil | place: Finland: Risofladan, Vaasa | collected... | reverse complement strand
CGCTCGCATGCCAAGCTCGTTGCGGGGCGGAGCGGTGCCGGTGAGGCCGCCTTCGCCGCCCTGGCCCGACTGCTTTCCGCCGCCGGTCGCCTTCGCCTTGCTGTTCGGATTCTCCTCTTCGACCTCGCCCTTCTGGGACGGGTCGTTGGTCCGGCGTTCCTTGGTCTCGCGGCCCTCGAGGTCCTTGGCCTTGCCTTCGACCATCTCGCCGTTGGAGTTGCCTTCGCGTCCGCCGCCGCCCCGCCCGGTCGCCTCGTTGCTGTTGGGCTTCTGGTTGCCGCTCTTGCCCTTGGCACCGAAGGCGCTCTGGGGGCCGTCGGTAACGTCCCAGCCGGAGGGCAAGTCGCCAAACGCCTGGTTGCTGGCGCTGTCCTGCGATTCCTCCTGGACGTCCTCCTCCTGGTCCAACAGGTCGCCCACGAGGTCTTCAAGCTCTTCGGGCAAGTCGACCAATGGGATCTCGGGAATCTCGGCCTTGTCGAAGTTTTCGCATTTCCACTTGGTGGCCTCGGGCGCGTTCGACAGCCACATTTCCATGTCGGCGATACGCTCCTTGAGGTTCCTGAGACCGGCCAGGATGCTCTCGTCGCGCTTGACGGCGATCTCGCCAGCCTGCTGGCCCTTTTCGGTGCCCGCCGCCTGCTTGACGTCCTCATACACTTCCCGCATCTTCTGCACCATCTCGTTGCAGGCCGGAATTTCCGGGAATATGTTGAGGTCCTTGGCCATCTTCTCAAGCACTTCCGCCATCTTGTTGTGCAGCTCTTCCATCTCTTCGAGCTTGTTCTTCAGTGTTTCGTTGTCGTTCTCGGACAGGTCGGCAGCCTTCTTCAGTTCTTCGGAAAGCTGCTTGATCTTCTCCTGGAGCTTCTCGAGCTTGTCGGTCTTGCCGGCGGCCTGCTTGGCGAGGTCGTTGAGCTTCTTGAGTTTCTCTTCCGCCCGCTCGACCATCCCGTCACGGATCATTTTCTTGATGGCGAGGAGGTCGGCGATGACCTTCTCTTCGACGGGCAACGCGTCGGGGGCGGCGTCGCGGCCGATGATGCCCGCCGCCTTGATCATGTTCTCGCGGATCTGGCGCGTGCCGATCTCGCCGATGATCGTGTCGAACCGCTGGCCCATCGTGGTGTCGGACTTCGAGATCTCGGCAGCGTGGTTCCTGATGATGACCATGAACTTCGCCATGCGCTCCCCGAGGCCGTCCTGCCGGGTCGCGATCGCCTTGCAGTTCCAGTCCTTGCCCTTGATGTGGCTTTCGGTGGCGTCGTAGATTTCCTTCTCAACCGCGATGATCGCGTCGAGCTCGGTGAAGATGTCCTGCATCTTCTTCTGCCCGAGGCTTTCGGCCAGCGACGACCTGCGCGCGGTGAGCCGAGCAAGGATTTCACTCTCGGTGTTGATGGCGAGGTCGACGTTCTTTGCGTCGCCTTCGATTCCGCGGAGCTGCTTGACGGCGGTGATCATCTCGGTTGCGTGGAGGCTCTCGAGCGTCGCCCGCACTGGTGAATCCATCTTCAGGACGGCGATCGTCTCGCCGGTGAGCTTGCGGATCTCTTCCTGCGTGAGCACGAGGCGCTTGAGGGGATCCTTGTCGACCGACCAGGCGGCCGCGGTTGCGTCCTGGCCCTGCAGCGACTTGCTGTCGCGCAGGTTGCGCTCCTGCATCTGGATGATGTCCTGCAAGCCGCGGGCTGCCTTGCGGACCTTGTCGTCATCCATCTTCTTGGCTTCCTGCTTGGCGGCCACGCTGATGGAGAAGACGTTGGACTGCCCCATGCCGTGGTTGGGCTCTTTGCCGTCCTCGGCCCGCACGAAGACCTTGGCGGTGGCCCCGGGCTGCACCTTCAGCTCGCTGACGGGCAGCTCGTGCCGCTTGGCAAACTCGCGGGTGAACTTCCCCTCGGGCGTCCACGAGATCAGCTCGGTGTCGATCTGCTTCTTCTCGTCGCGCTGCATGATCGCCACCTTGCTGAGGCCGAAATCATCGCCCGCACTGAAATCGAAAACCACGTTCGCGTCTTCGCTCACCATCGTCTTCTCGGCAGGCTCGATCACGTCGATGCTCGGCGGCTGGTCCATCAGGGCCTCCGCCGTGTAGGTGACCGGCTGGTTCTCGAAGCCGAAGGTGTCGACCAGCTTGATCATGTAGCTGACGTCGCTGACGACGGTGAACTGCGTGTGCAACTCGTTGGTCTGGGTGACGTCCATCGGGATGGGCTTGCCGCCGGCAAACTCGATGAACGCCGACTTCAGCGGCTTGGACGGGGTGACGAGGATGTCGACCGTGGTGCCCTCGAGGGCCTTGATGTTGAGCTTGGTCTGCTCGGCCTTGCCCAGGCCGCAGTACTCGGGATAGGTGAGGTGCGCCTTCACGTCCTTCAGAACCGGCCGCTCCTCGATCGACACGCTGAAGGTATCGCTTCGGGCGTCGCGTGCCTTCACGTAGTATTTCGTTTTTTTGTTGAGCTGGCGGAACTGGTAGTTGAACACGCCGCTCTTCTTCTCGCCCGTCATCCGGACGACCTGCCATTCGGCATCGCCGATCTGGTAGCCGATCTCGACGTTCTCGGGGATCACGCCGGCCAGCGTGGCGGCGATGGGCAGGCTCTCGCCCGACAGCAGGTTGATGTTGCCCGGGCTGACTTTCTCGATCTTGGTGAGCGTGAGTGGCTTGGTGGGGAGCACGGGGACCATCACGCGGGCGAGGGCGTTCTTGAAGTATGCGGGGAACGCGATGGCGTAGACGCCCATCAGGATGGCGGCGGCGAGTGCGGCTCCGCTGAGGATTTTCAGCCGCTTCTTCGCCACCGTGCGCTGGAGGTCCACATGGTCGGCATCGTGCGTGCCGCTCGCCACGACCACCTTGACCAGCGACAGTGCTTCCTCATCGGCTTCCTTCGACAGCAGCAGGGAGTTGATGAGTTCGTTGTTGAGCTCGGGATAGGTGCGTTCGACGCGGAGCGCAATTTCCTCGTCGGTGGCGCCCAGCCGGAGTTCGCGTTTGGCGCGACGCACAAGAAACACTATCCCCCCGGCCATTGCCAGCCACAAGACGAGCCGCACCACCATCGGCATGTGCAGGAGGTTATCCAGCACAAACATCAACGCAAGCGTGGGCAGCGTGGCCGCCACGATCAGGCCGGCCCACTCGCCGATCGTTACGGTCCTGTAGTGCTCGCGAACCACCTGCAGGCGGCTGCGAATCGACGACACACCCGACTGTACCTGTGCATTCGTGATCATTGTAATGCTCCTCCATTGAGAGCAAGCTGTGCGCTGCCAGGTTCTTTCATCACGAGATCAAGAACGTTCTGATGCGGCTGCCCGGGAACTTCCCGGGGCCGTCAATGGAATCTCTTGTCCTTTTTCGGTTTCTCTTTCGCCCACCACGCCTTCGCCTCGGACAGCGAAAGCGGCCGAACGATCACGTCATCGAAATAGGCCTTGCCATTGCCGTCAGACTGCATGACGGCCATGTAGCCGTAGAGTTTCACCTGGAGGTAATCGGTCTTGTAGCGTGGCGGGGCCATGAAGGTGCGTGAGACAGTGCTCCACCCGGTGCTGCTCCCCATCGGGATATTCACACGATACGTTTTCTCGACCTCGATGGGTCTGGCGGCGGTGGCGGGGCCGGTGCTCTTCTCGGCCTTGGGATCGGCGCCCGAGGGGTTCTTGGCGGCCTCGGCTTCGGCCTTGGCTTTCGCCTTCCCGAGGGCGGCGTCGATCTTGGCCTCCGCCTTGCCCGGTTCCTTCGCTTCCGGCTTCTCCGTGGCGTCCGCGCCCTCGGCCCCCTCTGCGCCGTCAGTGCCGCTTTCCTCGCCCACCTCCTTCTTGAAGTTGTAGCTCCCGGGCGAGACCTCTTTGTCGACGACCTTGTAGCACTCGACAAAGACGCGGACGCTGGTGGGGCCTTCAGTGCGGAAGGTTACGGTGACCTCGTAGGGCCAGTCGCGCTTGATCTTCACAAGGTCGCTGATGATGCGGACGCCTTCGTTCTGGCCGACGATCAGCGGGATATCGAACATGCAGCCTTTGCCGCGGCGGCCTCCGCCTACCTTCACGAAATCGGCGTTGTCGTCATACCACGAGCCGGTTTCCTCAGCCACGCTCACGCGGCCGCAATTGGCGCACATCAGCCCGGCAAACGGCTTCTCGAGGCCGAGGTCGAATCCGCAGCCGCAGATGTAGTGGAAGATCGCCTGGCCGAGGGCGTCGCGCCCGAACACCCGCGGCATGTAGCCCATCATGCTGGCCGACCAGCCTTCAAACAGATTGCCGTTCGCGCCTTCCTTTTCGAAGCCGCCGTTCTTTATGATGTTTGTTGCAGACTCGGCAGGCGAGGAGAATGAAAAATTAAAAATTAAAAATGCAAAAAGAAGAAGCGTGGAACAACAAACCGTGCGTTTGGCGCCACACGACTTCCCGCGCGCGTCTGGCTGTCCGCCTTTCACGCTGTGTTCTTTGCCATTTGTCGTGATCACTTCTGCTTCTCCTCTTTCGTTTTCACGATGATCGCGCCGATAATTCGGGAAACCTCGTCGGCTTCCTGGATAAGCGGATCAAACTCACCAACTCTGGTCGAGTTGAGTTCGCGAACCAGCCTGAGCCAGTAAATTGTTTCCCGCGCTTCCTTGAGGGCGATAGCGCACTTGCTGACGAAGTCTGCCTTGCTCTGAGCAGCCTGTGCCTCCTCCATGTTTGCGCCGATCGAAGTTCCCGATCACAGTAATTGCCGCCCTGGAGTACGGCACAGATCGGGTTGTTTTTCGAGCCTCCGGCAAAGCCGCACAATCTCCAAGGCCAAGGTAAACGTTCTCTTGGTGATGTCCCTCGGTTTCAGGTTCGTCCCTGCTTCCTTACCATCACTCTGAGAATTCATTGTCGCTTCCTTGCTTTGGATGTGTCCTTCTTCCTTTTTAATTCTTGATTTTCCTATGCCAACCGCGGGATGCGTTCTTCTTCTTTTTTAATTTTTAATTTTTAATTTTTAATTCTACGCTAGCTGTCGTTTCTTCCTCACTATCCACTCGCTCGTCATCAACGCCACAAACGTCACCAGCACCCACCAGTCGTTCCAGATTTCCTTCCGCTCGGTCCTCGTGACGGTCTTCTCCTTCGCCACGATGTCTTCGAGAAGCTTGTCGGCCGTCTCCGGCGTATAGTACTTGCCCTTGGTCTTGAAGGCCAGATCCTCGAGCAACTGCCTGTTGATGTCGGTGACGCGGAACTCGAGTGCCGGGTCGCCGACGATGAAGGAGACTTCGTCGCGGCCGATCTCCTGCCCGCCCTTCTCGGCGATGGCGGTCACCGAATAGCGCCCGCTCATGTGCGGGGTGAAGAAGGTGGCGTAGCCTTCCTTCAATGACGTCGAGTAGGCGGAGATATCGCCGAGCTGCGCCTGCAGGTTGTTCATCTTGTTGTCGGGCATCTGGACGTCGCAGCGGACAGTGGCGTCGCGTGCGAGGCCGCCTTCGGCGTCGGTGGCGCTGACGATCAGGTGAACCTGCTCGTTCAGCTCGTATTCGTCCTTGTCAGTGAGCAATTCGACGGCCTTGGCCCGCCGCACTTCCGTTTCCTCGGGCAGCAGCCAGTCGATCATGCTGGCCCAGAACACGCCGTACAGGTCGATCGGCAGCGGCTTGACGGCCTGGCCGAGCTTCCATTCCCAGGTGGAGTCGGACAGCAGCACGACGGTCTTGCCCTTGCCGTATCGCTGGACGACGACCACGGGATATTTGCCGTCGGAGCTCTCCAGCAGCACGGTGGCGCCGGCCTTGGGCTTGCCGGCTGCGATCACGCTGGTCATTTCCTGGGCGAGCGACCAGTCGATCTTGATATCCTGGAAGATCGGGTGTGCGGCGCCGTCGGGCGTAGTGGCCACCGCCACATTCGCTTCCTGGTATTTGTCGGCGGCGTCGAGCGTTACCGGCATCACTCGTGCGATGGGTGTGCCGGCGAATCCGTTGGCGCCGAAGTTCTCCTTGCCGGCCATGACCAGCAGGCTGCCGCCGCTCTCCACGAACTTCGCGATCCGCTCGAGCTGGTCGTCGGTGAAGAAGTCGCGGCCGACGTCTCCGATGATCAGCACCTTGAATTCCTCAAGCTCGCCTTCGCCCAGCGGAGGGGTCTCGCGGGCATCGGCATCGGCCCCACCCTGCACCAGCATCATATTCGCCGCGATCCGCAGGTACGACACCGCGTTCAGATTGCGGTTCTCGTTGAACACCCGGTTCAGGAACTTGTAGTCCCACCGGGGCGTCCCCTCCACGTAGAGCAGGCGATTCACCGGATCGATCACCTGCACGGTGAACATCCGCATGTTATTATCCTTGTTCAGCTCGTCGTTTTCCACGGGCATTTTCACCGTATACACGTACTTGCCGGGGACGGTGGGCGTGTATGACAGCATAACTTCGTTCTTGGGGCGGAGCGGACCGAGAGCTGCCACGGCCGTGTTGATCGTCTTGTCCTTCAGCAGCAACTGCACCTGCACCTGGCGATTGGGGTAGCCGCGCGAGCTGCAGCTCACCTGGACCTGCGCAATCTTGTTGACCATGACGCGCTTGTCGGCCACGACGTTGTCGATCGCGTAATCCTTTTCCTCGCCGGCCTGTGCTTCGGCCTTGGCACCGATGCCGACGATGAACAGCGGCACGGACAGCGCTTCGGCCACTTCGAGCGGTTTGCGGCCGGCGTTGTCGATACCATCGGTGAAGATGACCAGCGACGTGAGGTCGTCGCCGCCGAACTTCTCGACCGCTTCGGCGATCGCCGAGCCGAGGGCGGTGGCGTCGCCGGGGGCATCCTTGAGGCTCACCGTCCACTTGTCGTTCAACTGGGGCGGCGGTTCCTGGCCCTTCTTCCGCCTGACCGGGGGATCCTTCGGCTTCTCCTCGAGCGGCACCTGCTCGAGCAGCGTGTTGAACTGGAAGAGGTGCACGTTGCCCTTGTCTCGCAGCTTCTGGAGCATTCCGGAGGCCGGCTCGCCGTCATCGTTGTCGCCGGTCTTCTTCTCGCCGGCGAGAAGCTCGCGGGCGATATCGAGCCGGGCCTTCGCCTTGCCGCTGTCCTTGATCCCCATGCTCTTGGACGTATCGACCAGCACGCCCGTGTACGACTGCAGCTTGATGTCGCGCGTGAACTTGAGCTGCGGCTGCAACAGCAGGAACACCACGATCGCGAGGGCCAGCACGCGCAGGCCGATGACCGACATTCCCCACAGCGTGCGGATCTCGCGGCGGATCGTCCAGAACGACACGCCCAGCACGGCCAGCACCGCGATCACCACCAGCCACGTCAGGGCCGGGCCCCAGGGATAATCAAGAAACCAATGCATAATAGGCTACAGGCTGCAGGCTACAGGGTAACGGTACACAGGCGCTTTCGAACAGCAAACAGAAACATCGAACATCGAACACTGAACATCGAACATCGAATGCCGAACGCTCAACCATCAACCATCAACTGCCAACTCTTAACTTTGAACTTTGAACTCTCAACTTTGAACTCTCTTCACTGATTCAGCCCCCCGCCGCGCCGCAGCTTCAGATAATCGAACAACGGCATCTGCACGCCGCCGTACTCCACGGTGCGGCTGAACAGGTTCGCCACGAGAATCTCGATGCAGAAGAACAACAGCCCGAGCTTGAACAGCAGCGGCCACAGCTTCCAGCCCTCGCGGCTCTCGGTGACCTTCTCGAGGATCTTGCCGGGCGTGCTGAGGACCACCACGTTCATGTCCTTGAATTCCTCGTCCAGCTTCTCAATGGGCACCATCGTGAGGTCCGATTCCTTGACGTCGGGATTGACGGAGAACCCGCTGCCGTTGGTGAAGTCCTTGTGGGTCTGCACCACGTAGCGGCCGGGTTCGGCGGTATCGGTGAACTTCGCGATGGCATAGCTTCCCTCGATCTGCGGCCGCAGCGTGGTGCCGGCGCCGATGGGCGGCGTCACCTTGATGCTCTTGTCGTAGTGCTTGGCCAAGGCTCGGAACTCGATGGCGTCGCCCACGTGATACGCCTGGGCGGTCGCCTTGCGGCCGGACATATAGGTGACCGTGCGGTGCACCAGCGGCACGAAGTTCCGCCGCAGCGCCAGGTTGGACCACGCCAGGTCGGCCGTGATGGTGAACAGCATCACGCGGCCGCGGCCAAACGCCCGCTCCACGATCAGCGGCGGCGAGTTCCGCGTCATCAGCGATGCGATCACCTGCGATCCGGTCGGGAGCTTCTCGCCATCGCAGTCGAGGTAGCGGAAGACCTTGGTGGTCCGCAGATCGGCCATGCCGGCGAAGATCGGGTGCGACGGGGAGATGCGGCCGAGGCTCACGAAATCCTTGCGGTCCGCCCCGCCCTCAATGCCTTTCAGCGTGGCGGGCATGAACGACCACTTGTTGCAGGCGGCGGCGTCCATCTTGTCGCCCGCGAAGATGATCACGCTGCCGCCGGTGTTCAGGAACGACTCCATCTTCACGAGTTGGCCGCCGTTGAGGTTCGAGACGTTGCAGAGGATCACGCAGCGGTACGGATCGAGGCTGGTAGCGGCGAGCTGCTCGGCGGTGATGGTGGTCGGCTCGATCTCGGAGCCTGCCCGGAAGCCGGTGTAGACGGACGGATTCAGCGCGGCACCCAGGTAGAACGTCTCGGACAGCGCCGGGACCCCGGACGGATCGCCGTCGACGATCAGCACCGTCACGCGGTCGTCCACCGACAGGTTGAACTCGAACGCGTCGTCGATTCGCAGCCCGTCTTCGTTCAACGCGAGGCTGCAGCGGAAGGTGCCGGGCTTGTCGAACTCGACCTCGACCGGGACCTGTGCGGGCGAACCGGGCCGCACGGTGAACGCTACCTGCTCCTTCTTCTCGCCGTTGATCGACAGCACGATAACGTTGTCGGGCGAGCCGGCGCCCACCGATTCCACTTCTACGAGGATCTTGCTGCCGATTCCCGAGCCGGCGCCCGACGAGCCGGTTACCGAGACGCTGCGGATGTACGCGTTCTGCGTTTTCGGCTTGCCGAACGAGCTGATGTACAGCCGCGGCTTCGGCTCCTTCTCGTTCTTGATGAAGTTGCGCTCCAGCAGCTTCTCCCACGAGTGCTGCTGGAGGTCGGTAAGCAGATGGATTTCCTTGCGGGATTTGCCGGACGCGCGGATCAGGTTGTACGCCTCGCTGAGCGCCGGGCCGATCTCCGTCCCGTGGCTGGAAAGCTTGATCTGCTCGATCGATATCTTCACCTGGCCGATGTCGGGCGTTAGCTCCTTGATGTAGCGCTCCACCTTGTCGTTCACGACGAACACGGCGGCTTCGTCGCCCTTCTTCAGCGAATCGAGCAGGTTCTTTGCGGCGTCTTTCGCCTGGTCGAACCGGCTCACGCCTTGCTCACGGAAGCCCATACTGTATGAATTGTCAATGATCAAGACCATCGCGGTGGTGACGTTGCCGCCGACGATGGACCGCTTATCCTGGTGGATGACCGGCTTGGACAGGCCCAGGATGATCAGCGCGAGCAGCAGCATTCGCAGCGCCATCAGGATAAGCTGCTTGAGGCGCGTGCGCCGTGCCGCGCGGCGCTGGCAATTCTTCAGAAACCGGATTGTGCTGAACCGGATCGTCTGCGCCTTGGTGCTGTGCAGCAGGTGAACGATGACCGGCACCGCGAGAGCACCGAGGCCGACGAGAAACAACGGGCTGAGAAACATAAGGAATTTCTGAGTTTCCCACGGGCCGAGGCCCGTGGCTACGTTCTGTCGCCCCCATGCGGGGGCTGAACCTGTCCATCCCACGCGGGGGCTGCCTAGTTTGCCGAAGGTCTTGGCAGATACGGCGCCGGCGCTTCCTCCGCCGTGTGCAACCGGGGCGACACGAGATGGAACAGCACGCCCGCCGCAACCGCAACCATCGATGCAGCCAGTACCACCAGGCCCAGAGGCTTCTGGGCGATCGTGCCCCACACACCGCAGCCCATGCCGCCAATAGCGAGGCACACTTCAACGAAAATCACAACTTCAAAGAACGCGGACATCATTGACCTCTGCTCCGACTATCGCGTGGAGGCCGGCGGCTCCTCGTGTTCGTGAGTGGTCGGGAGATCCGTTCCAGCTCCGAACCGTCCCGTGTGGGAGCTTCACGGCCTGCCGCCCGGGGAGGAGCACCCGGAGGAGGCCAATCCGGAAAAAGGCAAAAGGCAAAAGCCGGAGGAATCAAAAATTAAAAATTAAAAATTAAAAACCCGGACTTCGGCTTTCCTGCCTGCCTTTATCTCTAATGTTTTTCCTCTCCATTTCCTTCTTCCTCTTCCTTGTTCACTCCTTCCTGTTGAAGGTGCGTCGTTGGCTTCTTCCTTCCGTCCGTTTTTTCCTTTTTCCTTTTTCCTTTTTCCTTCTCCCCTTCC
>Ga0307380_10012832_pt1 | contig 10392 bp, 11 predicted proteins | sample UN3MG_FD_202239 | JGI IMG/M metagenome (GOLD analysis project Ga0307380, IMG submission 202239) | Soil microbial communities from Risofladan, Vaasa, Finland - UN-3 | ecosystem: Environmental > Terrestrial > Soil > Coastal area > Acid sulfate soil | place: Finland: Risofladan, Vaasa | collected... | reverse complement strand
CGTTGCTAGACATTGGCTGCTACAGTGTGAGTGTAGCCCGATGGATGATGGGCGCAGAGCCAACTCACGTCCAGGGCCAGGCGACATACCATCGTACCGGTGTTGACGTTCACTTCGTGGGCACCCTGCGCTTTCCCCATGGTGGGCTGGCTACCCTCGAGGCCAGCTTCGTCTCCGCTTTGCAGCAAACGTACACCGTCATCGGTTCTGAAGGCGCGATCGAGCTGCCTCACGATGCGTTCGTCCCCTGGGAGAAGGACGCCACCTACACCATGCGCAAGCTGGACGAGGAAGAGGGAACTCGACACACAGTCCCCGGGGCTGATGAGTACCAATTCATGTTGGAGCATTTCTGCGACGCAGTCCTGGGGGAAGCCAGCCTTGCCGTTGAGCCAGAGGAGAGCGTTCGCAACATGCAAGTGCTGGACGCACTGGCGGAATCTGCCCGGATCGGTCGCACCGTGGTCCTACGACACCAGGGCAGAAGAGAGCCCGAGTCTATCCCAGGTACCCCAGACCCCTCAAGCGCTCCTTGATCTCTTCCTCAGCTTCCTCCGTGTAGGCACTTTCTTCAATGTCCCTGGAAGAACCCTCTTCGCTCCTGAGGAGAGGGACCTGTGATCTGAACTCCTCGGTGAACACATCTGAGAGCACCCTCCCGTCCATGTCCTGGGGAACAGGACACTCCATGGCGTAGAGGATCGTCGGGGTCATGTCCTCGATTCCCGCGCCCTCAATCCTGGCACCCTTCTTGACCCCTTTACCCGACATGATCAGCATCCCGTAGTCGCGGTGCATTCCCGAGTATCGGTAGACTGTGTCTACTGTGGCGTTGGAGCCGAAGTCGGCCAGCCCGAAGAAGATGTTCCTGTCATCCCGGGGACGCAAGATGAGGTCGGGCGCCCGATCCAGATAGGGGCCTTGGTAGATGTCCTCTTTCCTCAGGATCTCGCCGATGAGAGGCTCGCCCGTTTGTGGATGCACGAACTCGCGGGCAAGACGAATTACCTCCTCCCGCACTTCTTCGTACTCCCGGCCTGGTTCTACCACGCCGTTGGGTTCCCTGCCCTTGACATTGAGATAGATCGAGCCCAGGTGGCGACCAAAGGAATAGGCCTTGGACCGAGCCCAGTCCACGTCCAGGAAGGACAGGAACACCCGCTTCATCAGATAGTCCATCGAGTACAGCCCTTTGTACTCGGCATGCTTGGCCAGGCCGAGCCTGTCTACGATGCGATGGACATTCCGCAGCGTGAATCCCGCATCGAACAGCCAGCGCTTGAACGCCCTGAAAGGGTCACTCTTCAGTTGCAGCAGGCCAACTTCCAGCAGCCAATTGTTGAGCACGATGAAGTTGTGGGCCGGACCCATTCCGTGGTCGGAAAGAACGATGATCACCGTGTCCTCGTCAGCCCTGCCCACGATCTCGGCCAGCTTCTCGTCCACCCTCTGGAAGTACTTGACCACCGGACCGCTCCTGTCGGTTCCATCACCAGGCTGGCGCCACGGGTGTCCGGGATCGAGGTAATGCCAAAGCTGATGTAGGACGCGGTCGGTGTCGAACATCACCACCATGAAGAGATCCGTGGGGTACTTGTCCATGAGGTAGAAGACCGTCTCGGAGCGCATATCGAGCAGTTCATCGCAGGCCCGAAAGAAGCTCTCGCGCCGCGACTCGGCGAAGGTCTCAGTGGGGTAGATAGTGTAGTACCCGATCTCATCCCTGAGTTCGCGCCACAGGCCGGGCGGGTAGGAGAAGTCCTGCGCCGAATACGGCGTCATCCAACCGCTGATCATGTACCCGTTGACTTCTTCCACGGGATAGGACATGGGCACATTGACTACGCCCACCTCCCTGCCCTTGTTGCTGAGGAGCTTCCACAGGGAGATGCCGTCACGCTGGCTGGCATTCACGGGAGGGAAGACATAAGTGTCCTCCCGGCGGTACAGGAAGTCGTAGATCCCGGTCTTTCCCGGGTTCTTGCCCGTCATGAAAGTGGACCAGGAGGGCCCCGAGGTGGGTGGAGTAGTCGATCTCAGCTCCCCCACCGTTCCCTGTTCCATGAGCTTACGGAAGGTAGGCAGCCTGCCTTCCCCAGCCCAGGCCTCAATGAGGCTGAGGGGGACACCATCCAGTCCGACTATGAGTACCTTGGTCTTTGAACCCATGTTAGCCTCACCCTCTACTCATCATCAGTATGAGAGTAGTATTCAATGGCCGCGCTTGCATCGAGAAGCCCTCCTCTGCCCCCCCGGAACGTGAACGCCTGATGCGTGGTCACAGCGGCAATGATTGTGAGGCAGAACACTACACCCATGAGTACCTGTGGAATTCCTATCCGGTCGGCCACAGTTCCCACCATGAGCATGATCGGTATGGCTACCAGATTCGCCAGCAAGAAGTAGGCAGCGATCACTCTCCCTCGCAGTTCGGGCGGCGACTTCTCCTGGAGGAGTGTCTCTGACGGTATGACCACCATAGATATCTCCGCTCCCAGAGTCAGCGACAGCGCCATGATCGCCGGCACTTTGGGGATCGTTGCCCACAGAGGAAGGTCAAAACCCGCCAGCCCGAAGCCGAGCAGAGTAACAACCATCGCCGAGAACCCGACGCTGGACAGCACCTCTCGACGGAACCTGTATCCAAAGCGCCCAACCAGGAAGGTGTTGGCTAGCATGCCGACTCCTGCTGGGGCGAAAACGAAGATGGCGTCCTCAGGAAGCATGCCCAGGACACGAGTCGAGTATCCTGGGGCGATCATAGCCATCATCAGCAGGAGAGTGGTGGTCATGGTAAGCTGACTGAGGGCTATGACGATAGAGCGCTTGCTGGCCACGTAGCGCCATCCCTCACGCAGTTCCTCCCACGCCGTCTTCAACATCGAGGCACCCGCCTTCACCACCAGCCTGGGCTTGTCGCGGGGTATGCGGGACAGCAATAGAGATGCAAGCAAGTACATCACAGCCACAGTGGCAAAGGAACCCTTGATCCCCAGTATCTTCACCGTAAGCGGCGCCACGATCACCAGCCCGACGACCTGCGTGCCGATCAGAGTAAGATTGAACAAAGCGTTAGCGGTCAGCAAGCGCTCCTCGCCCACCAGCAGAGGAATAGTAGTCGCCTCAGCCGGGGCGAAGAACTGGCCGACGGCCGAAGAGATGAAGGTGACCGCGTAGATCACCAGTAGTAGCGACCATCCCCCCAGACGATCGAGAACCACGATGTAAGTGGCAACCGTCAGCACCCGAATGGCGTTGCTGCCCAGCATGACCAGCTTGTTCGAGAGTCGGTCTACGGCTATGCCGGCGACGGAACTCAAGATCACAGCAGGCAGGCTGAAGGATAGGATCATGACGGCCATGTGTGCGGTGGAGCGAGTGAGGGTCTCGATGAGAATTATCTGGACAAAGTGGATCCCATTCTGCGCCGTCTGGGACAGGATCTGTGCCATCCAGAGGACGAAGAAGTTCCTGTTCTTGACAACGGTGGCGAAGGTTCTGTCTTGGATCATCATTCGTGCCCCAGCGCAGGAGACACCCTCCCTTGGGACACGAAACCCTTGACCCGCTTCTCGAATGTGCGCCTAGGCATCAGAACCCGACGGTTGCACTTCAAGCACTGGAGACCGACGTCTGCTCCCACGCGCACCACGCGCCACTCAAAGTTGCCACAGGGATGCTTCTTCCGCAGGCGAACGACGTCGTCCAGGTGAATCTCCGTCGCCATTTAGGTGGTTTCTCCTCAGCAACATGACATTATACCAGAAAGCATGCCCAAGGGCCAATTCTTTACCTTCGCCCCACTTTCCGCTATAATATCATTGTAGAATCACCTCAGTCAAGGAGCTCGCAGAACCCATGTTTGACCTGGATCTGGCTCGCTTTGGAGCCATCATCATCGCGGTGCTGGTGGCTATCGACGTTCACGAGTGCTGTCACGCCTGGGTGGCAGCACAACTCGGTGATCCCACCGCAAGGAATATGGGGAGGGTATCCCTGAATCCTTTGGTGCACCTGGACCCTCTCGGAACGATCATGATCTTCCTGACAGCCCTCACCGGATTCGGCATTGGATGGGGCAAGCCGGTGCCCGTAGACCCCTACAGGCTGCGCTATGGCCCCATGAAGGGCATGGGTGTCGTCTCGCTCGCCGGGCCGGCGGCCAATCTGGCAACCGCGGCGGTCTTGGCCATACCTTTCAGGTCAGCAACTCCGGCTCTTCCCTCGTTCCTGGTCGAGCTTCTCTTGATCGTCGCCATGGTCAACATCGGCCTAGCCATCTTCAACCTGATCCCGATCCCGCCCCTCGATGGGTACGGGGTGCTCATGGGCATCCTGGGCAGTGTCAGCGCCCCGTGGGCCTACCGCTGGTCCTACAATCTCGCTCGCTACGAGCGCTACGGGCCGATGATACTCCTCCTGGTGATCATAGCTGATCGGTACATTCCCATTTTCAGTTTCCTGGTCTATCCTCCCTACACGCTACTCAGACACTTGATACTGGGAGTCTGATCACCTTGGGCGTCCTCTACCGTGTGCGGCAGTTCACCCTGGCACTGGGGGCACAAGCCGCCCACCGGAGAGTCGAAGATCTGGCACACCATCTTGACACAGGCCAGCAGACATTGTTCCGCCAGATGCCTTCGGTGGATCAACACCACTGCCTGGCCGTTTTTCGTTCTGTGCGCGAAGCCGGGCACTCGGACCCACCGTTACTCCAGGCTGCGCTGATCCACGACGCAGGAAAGTCGCTCGGTCCAGTAGGCATCAGGCATCGCGTCTTGGCAATCCTGGCCAAGGCCCTCTTCCCGTCCTGGTGGGAGAACACGCACAGCGAGCCCGGCAGCCGGCTATATGCCTTTCACGTGTACCGCAACCATGCGCCGCTGGGCGCCGAGTTGGCGGCACGAGCGGGCTGCTCACCAGAGGTCGTCTGGCTGGTTGCACACCATGAGGATGACCAGAGAGAAGGCCAAGCCACAGGCAAGAGGGGTAGAATGTTGGCAGCGTTGCAGGCTGCCGACCGCATCAACTAGACCGGAATGCCAAGTTTTAGGAGGTCGGTATGTCTCAACCCAAAGTCACCATAGTGGGGCTTGATCTGATCGGGACTTCCATGGGTCTGGCCTTGCGAAAGGCTCAATCGGATTTCAAGGTCGTGGGTCACGACAAGGACAGCGCTCTGTGTCGCAAGGCACAAGAACTGGGTGCCGTTGAGAAGTGGGAAAAGAACCTGATTTCGGCGATCGAAGATGCCGAGCTCGTCATCATCGCCACCTCTGTCTCCGAGACAAGGGACGTCCTGGAGAGCACGGGGCCCTACCTGAACGCCAACTGCGTCCTCACTGACACGGCGCCGGTCAAGGGAGACATCATGAGATGGGCCAGCGAGTTCCTGCCCGAGACAGTGCACTTCGTGGGCGGTCACCCCATATTGAACCCGCAAGATGGAGAGTCAGAGGATGCCAGGGCAGACCTCTTCGGCGGGGCCACCTACTGCCTGGTCCCCTCCACCACCGCCCATCCGGCGGCCATCGAGTTGGTGACCAGCATGGTTCTTGCCCTTGACGCAGAGCCTTTCTTCCTGGATGTGGAAGAACACGATGGCCAGGTAGCGGGTGTCGAGCATCTGCCCATGATGCTGTCCGCTGCCTTGCTGCTGAGCACTACGGAAGCTCCGTCCTGGAGAGACCTCAGAAGGCTACCTGGGGAGAGCTTCTGGCGGGCGACCCAGTTCCCATCCGCAGACCCTGAGATCAACAGCAGGTTGTGTCACAGCAACAAGGAGAATCTCTCCCTCTGGATCGACAGCTACGTCGACAGTCTTAGGGCACTTCAGGACAAGCTGGTTACCGCGGACGAGGACGAGTGGCAGATGCTGTTCACAGAACTGATGGACGCAAGAGCTCGTTGGATGGCGGGCAGAGGCACCCCTGACGAAGAAGCAACCCGGAGGTCCATGGAGGAGCTCCGCAGCATGACCTCGATAGGTTCACTTCTCGGCCTCAACCAGTTCCGTGAGCGCAGAAGGAGAATGGAAGACCGAACGCCGAAGTAAGATGCCTTACACCTACGTCCTGGCCTGTGCCGATGGAACGCTCTACACGGGTTGGACAACGAACCTCGAGCGCAGACTCCGCGCTCACCAGGCGGGCAAGGCCAGCAGGTACACCAGGGCGCGCCTACCGGTGACTCTGGTCTACCAGCAAGAGTTCACCACGGCCACGGAAGCCAGACGGCAGGAGGCTGCAATACGACGACTACCGCGACAGAAGAAGCTGGAGCTCATCGACAGCGCGAGGTCTTGATCCTCGCCCCGACCTCCTTCTTTGCCGACTACGGCTGCCACGTCCGCATCCTCCTGGAGATACTTGCCCTTCAGAGACTCGGCCATCGAGTCACTGTGTGCAGCTATCACAACGGTGAAGATATCGAAGGGCTCCACATCGTGAGGACACCCCGCATCCCCTGGCGCCGGCAATACGAGGTGGGTTCGTCGCTCCACAAGATCGCGCTGGATGCCCTTCTTCTCCTTCGATCCCTGACCTGGACCCTGCGGCACAAGCCGGATGTCATCCACGCCCATCTGCATGAAGGCGCCCTGATCGGCTTCCTTCTGAGTCGTCTATGGCGCGTTCCCCTGATCTTTGACTTTCAGGGCAGTCTCACCAGTGAGATGATCGATCACGGGTTCCTGCGGTCAGGCAGCCTCGTGCACAGACCACTGCGCATCCTGGAGAAGCTCATCGACCACCTACCCCATGTCATCCTCGTCAGTTCCCAGCATGCCGCCCGACTGCTGCGCCAGGAGTTCGACTGCGCTCCTGAGAAGATACACATCCTGCCCGACACAGTCGACACCGACCTCTTCCAGCCCAGCCCAACCGAGGACGAGATCCTTGCTCTGAAGCAAGCCCTGGGCATACCCCCCGCGAGCCGGGTGGTGGTCTATCTGGGTCTGCTGGCTGAGTATCAGGGCACCTCCCTGCTGCTCAAGGCAGCAGGAGAGCTGGCAGCTACGTACCCAGACCTTCACTTCCTGATCATGGGACACCCCAACGTCGAGCGGTACAGGAAACTTGCCGCTCAGATGGGCCTCTCCGAGAGGGTCACCTTCACCGGCAGGATTCACTATCTCGAGGCCCATCGCTATCTACGGGTCGGGGATGTGGCCGTCGCTCCCAAGGTATCAGCCACCGAAGGCAGTGGCAAGCTGGCCAACTACATGGCCATGGGGTTGCCCACGGTGGCCTTCGACACTGCGGTCAGCCGTGAGTATCTTGGAGCACACGGGGTGTATGCCAAGATTGGAGACCACATCTCGCTGGCTCAGGCCATCGGCTCAATACTGGAGGATCGGGAGAAGGCAGCGGTACTGGGTATGAAGCTGCGCGAACGGGCGGTGAAAGGATACTCCTGGTCGGTGCTGGTGGAGGACCTGGAAGGCATCTACTCGGCAGTCGCGGCCGGCTGATTCTCTCTCGCCTCCAGGCTCGCCCCGTAGGTTTCCGCGCTCATCAGACCTTGCCGGTCCGAGGCGAAGTGCTCGACTCCGACCACTGCCAGCCATCCCTCCCCGTACCGGTCGTCATCCAGCAGAGCCAGATCGCTGAGAAGCCTCTCGTTGATCTCCATCACCACGCCCCCAACTGGAGAGGGGATCGGAACATCGGCCTTGAGCAGCTCGAAGCTGCCCATGGGCTTGCCCTGCTGGAGCTTGGTGCCAGGCGGCGATATTTCGATCGAGCTCAGATTCGGTGAGATGCAGTGATACAGGTGGTCGGCGATGCCAATCCGGACCGAGTCGCGCTCCGCCCTCACCCAGAGGCCATCAGACGAGTAATACACGTTGACAGGGAAGGTGCAGGTATGACCATCGCTGACTGTCTCAACGCACTGTGCCATGCCCAACGGCTCCCCTGTCTATCTACGGACTTTCCCGCGTCCGTCCCAGTGGCGCAGCCACACTCCTCCTAGGACGAGGTACGGACGCTGGTCCTCACTCGGCCTTGACCACCGAACCGCAATAGGGGCACTCCACAGAGGACGGACCCACCCAGGTCGCCTCCGTTTCCTTGATGTGGCCACCGCATTGAGAACACTTCCCTGGAAGCTCCCCGCGCCGAGCTCCTGGACGCGCAGGCGCCGGCAGCTGCTGCAAGTCGCGCTCCAGCGCCTCGGCCTCCGCCTGCCGGCCCTTGTTCTTGAGAGCCTTCACTATCCTCTCGCCCAGGCGTCGTGCAGCACCCGGGCGCTCAGCCCGTTTGAAGAGGTCCAAGGCCTCCATGCCCCGCTCGTACGCCGCATCCACGTCATCGAGTTGCAGGTAGCAACGAGCAGCCTGACCGCTGAGATGAGCAGCGCGGAAGAGCTGTCCTTGCTCTTCCGCATCCTGGGCCAGTTCGTCGAACAGCTTGGCGGCCTCCTCGAACTTGCCCTGCTCGAGCAAGCTCATAGCACGCCTCACCGGCTCAGGAACGGCCCTCCCAGGCCGCATCAGCCCCGGTCGCCGAAGAGGTCTCCGCGGTCGAAGACGCCTCCTTCGAAACATGCTCGTCATCAGGATTGACGCACTCGATTCCAGCCCGGTGCCCACCTATGTGAACGGCCACCGGATTGCAGCGCTCGGTCACCAGGGACGCGGACACTCCATCCCGTCATTCAGAAGGGACCCCTGGTCTTCTCCCAGCACTCATCCTTGGACAGTTCACCGTCGTAGAAGATTTCAGGGCCGAAGCTAACGGAGAGGGGCACCATAGTCGCCCCCAGGGCCTCGATCTCATCCTTCGACAGATCGCACGTGCTATCGGTGACTACCTTGATCCTGCCTTGAGTCATGACTGCTCAGTCACCGGCCGGCCGAAGACCAGGTACCCGGTGTGGGCGACCATACGGTCCTCTGGTCGCAGCCGCGCGGGCACCGTCTTGTAGTGGCGCAGCAGTATCTCACATACTTCCAGATCGACGAAACCCCGGCGCTCCAATTCCTCCAGCAGAGCTGAGACCTGGTTGGTGGTGGGCACGAGACACCCGAAGAAGCTGCCCGGCGCCAGAGCCTCCTTGACCTGAGCAACATAAAGATGGGGCTCGCGCACGTCCATGAACAGCGCATCCACTTCCTTCTCCTCGAACCCCTCAGCAGCGCCGCGACACTTGAGGTCCACAAAGTCCAACAACCCAACTCTGGAGAGGTTGCGCGTGGCCACATCGATCATGTCCTGCCGCCTGTCATAGGAGTAGACCTTGCCCGAGGGCATTACTCCCCACGCCAGTGCGATGGTCATGGCGCCGCTGCCAGTACCTACCTCAATGACCCTGGAACCAGGCATGATGTTCATCTTGAGCAAGACGTATCCACTCTCTTTGGGATAGATGATCTGGCTCTCGCGCTTGATGTTCATGATGAGATCGTGGAGCGAGGGTCGCAGGAGATAGAAGGGGTGCCCCAGGTGAGAGGTCAACTGTACGCCGAGGGGCTGTCCGACTATGTCGTCATGTTTGATGAAACCCCGATGAGTATGCAAGGTCTCCCCGGGGCTGAGGCGGACGATGAACCGCTTGCCGTCCTTGCCCAACAGAAGAACCAGGTCTTGCGCCTTTGCGACAACCATACCTTAACCTACTAGCCCCAGATGAACATATGGGCGGAACAGGGCTCGAACCTGCGACCTCTTCCTTGTAAGGGAAGCGCTCTCCCAGCTGAGCTATCCGCCCACCGTTGGTCGATTATAGGATGCAGAGAGGACAAAGTCAATCGGGGTAACTCGTCTCAGCTGCAGATCACGCCCTACTACATGCTGTCCGGAGCGCTCACGCCCGATAGGGACAGAGCGCGGGCCAGCACGATCTTCGCCGCCGCCACAAGCTTGAGCCGAGCCTTGTTCAGAGGCATATCCTCGGGAAGGGATGAGACCACCCGGCACTGCTTGTAGAAGGGGTGAAAAGTGCCCGCCAGCTCCAGGGCGTAGTAGGGCAAATGGTGAGGGCTCAGACTGGTCGCCGCCTTCTCCACAACGTCGGGAAAGCGAAGCATCTGACGAATCAGATCCAACTCCGCGGGGTGCCCCAGCAAGGAGACGTCACCGTCGCTGTAGTCTATGTGCTCGGCGTAACGCAATATGCTGGCAATGCGGGCGTGAGCGTACTGCACGTAGTAGACGGGATTCTCACTGGATTGTTCCTTCGCCAGGTCCAGGTCCAGGTCCATTTGACTATCCGCGGCGCGAGTGAGAAGCAGGAAGCGCACTGCGTCGGGTCCGATCTCCTCGAGCACATCTCCGAGACTGACCATGTCACCCGTACGCTTGGACAGCCGTACGATGTCCCCTCCGCGCCTCAAGGTGACCAGCTGATAGAGCAAGATCACCAGGTTGTCTGGGTCCACGTCTATCG
>Ga0307380_10012831_pt1 | contig 10393 bp, 8 predicted proteins | sample UN3MG_FD_202239 | JGI IMG/M metagenome (GOLD analysis project Ga0307380, IMG submission 202239) | Soil microbial communities from Risofladan, Vaasa, Finland - UN-3 | ecosystem: Environmental > Terrestrial > Soil > Coastal area > Acid sulfate soil | place: Finland: Risofladan, Vaasa | collected... | reverse complement strand
AGGATTCAACCTGGCAGCCCGGTAGGCCGGATAAAGGCCAAAGACTATACCGATAGCCGCCGAAACAGAGACTGCCAGGATAACTATATCTGCGGACATCACCGTCTGTATTATGGTCCCACCCAGGTTCATTCCGGAGACAAAGTGTGAGATGCCCCAGCCCACGAGCACACCAATCCCTCCACCGGCCAGACTGAGGAAAGCAGCTTCTACCAGGAACTGGAGCAGGATATCCCGTCGCTTCGCCCCTACCGATTTACGGATACCGATTTCCCGGGTGCGCTCGGTAACGGATACCAGCATAATGTTCATAATACCGATACCGCCAACCAGGAGGGATATACCGGCAATCGCTCCCAGGAAGACGACCCATACCTGGGTAGACTCCTGTAAAGCTTCCATTGTGTCCTGCTGGCTGGTAATGGTGAAATCGTCCTCACCCGTACTCCTGTGACGCTCCCGCAGGATGGACGTTATCTGCTCGATGGCGGTATCGGTTTCCTCGATACTTACCACCTGCACGTTGATAGACTGTACATTTCGCTCTCCACCGGCAGTGCGCTGGGAAGACAGGCGGTACTGTACAGTCGTAATAGCGGTCAGTACTGCGTCATCGGACGAGCCAAAACCGGTACCACCTTTGCTTTCCAATACTCCCACTACCTTGAACTGGCGCCCGTTTATTTTCACGTACTGCCCCAGCGGGCTCATTTGCCCGAACAGGGTCTCCGCTACGTTACTGCCCAGGACAACTACCATGGACTTATTTCTAACGTCAGTTTCGGTGATAAAAACGCCCTCAGCCAACGGAAAGTTGCGTACATACTCGTATTCCGGTGTCACGCCCAGTATCTGGTTATTGGAGTTTTGCCTGCCGGCTACTACCTGGGCAAAGGTCTGGACCTGCGGCGCTACCGCTGCCACAGACGGCGCCAGGGAGGCGTCAACCAGGGCTTCCGCATCTTCCAGAGTCAAGCTGGTGGCGCTGCCCTGCGTTCCCCTGATACCTGCCTGCATGGTAGCACCCGGATAAACAAAGAGTAGATTGGTTCCCAGAGATTCAATATTTGAAGTAATGGCTGCCTGGGAACCTCTGCCGATAGACATCAGTGATATCACCGCTGATACCCCGATGATGACACCCAGCACTGTCAGAGTGGAACGCATTTTATTGGAATTGATGGCTGTCATGGAGGTACGCGCTGTTTGTAATATATTCATCGGTTTGCCTCCCGGGAAGCAGCCGCTTCCACTTGAGACACCGGATGGTCGTCAACAATCTGCCCATCCCTGAGCAGGATGATACGTTGCGTGTGCGCCGCTATTTCCGGTTCGTGGGTAACCAATACGATGGTAATGCCATCCTCTCGGTTGAGCTTTTCGAGGATACCTATAATCTCCTGGCTTGTCCTGCTGTCCAGGTTACCGGTTGGCTCATCGGCAAAGATGATAGATGGATTGTTTACCAGGGCACGGGCGATAGCCACTCTCTGCTGCTCACCACCGGATAATTCGCTGGGTTTATGCTGGGCACGCTCACTCAGTCCTACCCTTGTCAGAGCCTCCAGTGCCCTTTTTTTACTGTTACTACCGTTACCATAAAGTAAAGGCAACTCTACGTTGGCCACGGCTGTGGTGCGGGGGATGAGGTTGAAAGTTTGAAAGACAAAACCAATCCTCTTGTTTCTCACCTCGGCCAGTTGCGAGTCAGACATCTGGCTCACCTCGGACTCATCGAGGATATAGCTGCCGGATGTAGGTGTGTCCAGACAACCAATAATGTTCATAAGAGTAGACTTACCCGAGCCGGACGGTCCCATGATGGCGATCATTTCTCCCTTTTCAATACGGGTACTTACGCTCCGCAGTGCGTGAACTTCTATCTCACCCATCTGATATGTCTTGACAATATTCTCAAGTTCAATCATGCTTTTCTTCCTCGGACAATAATGGCTATCTCATCCTGCCAAAGCCGCCCATTCCGGGAATCATCATCCCACCGCCAAAGTCGAACTGGTTCGTCCCGGTATTTGTAATTTGTACAACCACTATGTCTGTTGCATCCAGTCCTGCAATTACCTCGGTCCAGAGGCCGTCACTAATACCCAGGGTGACTACTCTCTGCCGGGTCTCCTCGTTGACCATCACGTTGACAACGGGGTTATCAAAACTGCCGCTGATTGCCTGGTTCGGCACCAGCAGGACATTATCAGCTTGCTCAACGATGATGCTGGCAGTAGCGCTCATGCCTTCCCTGAGCTGTAAGCCATCGGGCACTGTCAGGCGGATGGTCATCGGATACGTTACCACCCCTGATTGAACCCGGGCAGTAGTGGATATGGAATACACCTCTCCTGTCAGTTCAATGTCCGACAGGGCGTCCAGGGATATTGTAGCTCGTTGTCCCTGTTTCACCAGGGATATATCAATCTCATCCAGAATGGCGTTCAGATCTACAACGGATGGGTCCACAATCTCCATAACATTCTGGCTGGCACTCACATTCTGGCCGGCTTCAACGTTCACTGCGACCACAATCCCGTCGAATGGTGCCACCATAGTGGCTGCTTCCAGTCGCTCTATTGCTTTATCAAGGGAAGTTTGGGCACTGGCCACTTCAATTTGTTTCAGTTCTACCTGCAGGGAATCAAGTTCCAGTGGACCAGTACTATCCTGCATATCCGCCAGGTTCTCCTCCTCCTGGGCAAGGTTAGTCTGTGCAATAATTACGTGTTTCTGCTTTTGCTCGATATCAACACTATCCGCACCGGCATTAATTATTGCCAGGTTGTCCTCCGCTTCGGCAAGGTCGAACTCAGCGATAGCCAGCTGTTTCTGCTTCAGTTTATAATCGGTAATCCAATCAGGTACAGTAGGGTTCATCTCATATCTATCTTCGGCTCTCTCGAACGCGTTTTCCGCATTCTCTAATGCTATCTCGGCGTTGAGGACGACAAGCTCAGCCCTGACGATGTCAGCCTCAGTATATGGATTCTGGGCCTTATCAAGGTTTTCCCGGGCCGTCTCTAAAGCCAATCCGGCATTGATAACGGTAAGCTCAGCCTGGGCAATATCAGACTCTGTGTAAGGGTTCCGGGCTTCCTCGAGGTTTTCCTGGGCTGTTTCCAGGCTGTCCAAGGCGTTTTCCAGATTTATTCTGGACTGTACTACGGCTTGTTGAAGCAGCAACACAGATGCGTCGTCGAGTTTAGTCAACACCTGTCCTTCCAGGACGGCATCACCCTCCTCCACATTCACTTCCTGAATGGTACCGGCACTGTCAAAGGTCAATTCTTCTCTATAAGGAAACAGCAGGCTGCCACTGGCGCTAACCGAGTTTTCCAGACTGCCGTACTGCACCTGGACAAGCTGAATATCGTCCGGGATGGCGACGGTATCAGAGCCGGTAGCCCAGTTATATATGGCGAAACCCCCGCCGGCGATGCCAATGATTACTACGGCAAGTATTGCAGTTTGCCACGGTCTCAGATTCTTCAATGCATCCAGCATTTGCCCCTCCATGTCACCTACGGTGGTGATAATTTGTTCAATCCGGGTGGTGTAATTTCATTGGGCCCAAGGTATCTACTATCGTAATATAGCCATAAATCATTAAGAAGTTATTAAGATATTCCTGGCATTGAATAATTAATCGCGTATACTGAAGTAGAAAATCATGGCAGGATAATATCGTTATAGGAACCTACTCAGCTACCGGGACAGTGAAGGAGAAACGGCTGCCCTTGCCCGGTTCACTCTGGACTTCAATATTGCCCCCGTGGACTTCCACGAGACGCTTGGCGATGGTAAGGCCGAGCCCACTGCCACCGGTTGCCCTGGTGCGGGACTTGTCAATACGGTAAAAACGCTCAAATATATTGGGCTGGTCCTCGGGAGGGATACCTTCACCGTTATCGGTAACGCTTATTTCCAACCACCTATCTTTCGTTTTTACGGTAACACTGATATTTCCGCCTTCAGGCGTGTGGGCTATTGCGTTTTCCAGCATGTTACGCAAGACCTGACTGATCCTGTGAGAGTCGACGTTGATTGGTGGTAACTCATCGGGCAATTCAGCAGACAACGATACCCCTTTTGCGGTTGCCTGAACATCACGTGCATCAACCGCCTGTTGTATAAGTATGGCGCTGTCTTCTGTCCGGCAATTCAGTTTCAATTCACCAGCTTCAGCGAGGCTTAGCTCCTGGAGGTCGTCAGCAAGTCGGGATAAAATAATAGCCTCTTCATCAAGAGACCGGATTGTATTTGCATCGGGTTCTGCCACCCCGTCACGGATAGCTTCGAGGTATCCTCTTATATTGGACAGGGGCGTCCTTAGTTCATGCGCAGCGTCCGCAATCATGTCCCTGCGCAGTAGTTCGGTACGTTCCAGGTTTCCGGCCATCAGGTTAAAGGTATCTGCCAGTTCACCGAGTTCACTCCTGTCATTTACGTCTACTCTTTGAGAGAAGTCCCCCCGTCCCAGGAGCCTTGCCGTAGATGTAAGGGATTTTACCGGGGCTAATATCCTGCGTGACAGGAAAAACGTCATTATCAGTGCAATTGCTGCTGCGATAAGACCTCCCCAGATGAAAAAGAGACCCACCGCTTTGAACGTAATCTGTAACGAGGCGATTTCCAGTTCTGCCGAGGATTGAGGGGTGACGTAGAGTGTACCGATATCATCTGTCCTCCACGGAGACTCCAGGATCTGACCCGGTGAATTAGGGCGATATGGTTCCCCCAGGATGATTTCAGCGGAATCAGCGACTACAATTCCAGCGGTATCAGTCAGAATGATTCGCTGCCCGTAGAGGTTGCCTAACTGTTCCACGAAAGTCTGAATTCCTGCCCAGTTTCCTCGGCGCGAATAGTACCGGAATAGCTCAGTTTCCATCCTGATAGCGCGTGCCTGGTCAATACGTTTTTCAAATTCGCGTATTTCATTACGTGTAGCCTGGTTCAGGAAGAAGAATACTGTACCGATAGTCACTACTATCACCATGGTGAAGGCTATCAGCAAACGAAAACGCAGGCTATATATCATCATTCACCACTGAGAGCTTGTAACCGGCCCCATATACCGTCTTTAAATACCTGGGGTGTCTGGGGTCTGGCTCAAGTTTTCGGCGAAGGTTGAGAATGTGGACATCAATGGTACGGTCAAAGCCTTCGAAATCATGACCAAGGGCTTTCTCAATAAGTTGTGCCCGACTAAATACTCTGCCCGGTTCCCTGGCGAAGACTCCAAGCAGTTTGAATTCAACCGCAGTCAGATTAATAAATCTGTTACACAGGTACGCTTCATGCTTGAGGAAGTTAAGTGTGAGTTTGCCGTACTTGATTTCGCTGGGGCCACGCTCTCCGGGGAGGCGCCTGAGGATAGCCCTGATTCTGGCAGCCAGTTCCCTGGGGCTGAATGGCTTGGTGACGTAATCATCCGCTCCCATGTCCAGACCCGTAAGCTTGTCTTCATCAGTGGTCCTGGCAGTGAGCATTATTATGGGAACATCGGACTCATTCCTCAGTGTACGGCATATCTCAAGACCGTCGATGCCGGGCAACATCAGGTCCAGCACGATGAGGTCAGGGTGGCCCTCCCTGGCCAGGCGCAGGGCTTCCACACCATCATACGCAGTGAGGACCCGGTAGCCGTCCCTGTTGAGGTACAGCTTGACCAGCTCTACCGTTTTTACATCATCATCAACTACCAGTACCCTTTTTCCTGGCATACACAAGTCCTCGGCGATTCACTTACTCCCAAATGTTAGAACGTTAATGTTAAGGAAATGTTAACATTCGGTACTCTACTTCTCAACCACAAAGAGAGAGTGGGAGAAATTCTCCCACTCTCTCACCTGTTTCACTATTCAATTATTTGAGGTTTCCTGATTACCATGTACGGTTATTGTGCCGGAGTACTCGGCTGTGCGGGTGCAAACATGCCACCCCAGCCGCGACAACCGCCCATACCGCCACGGAACTTACCAGGTCCCCGGTGACCGAATCCGAACGAGACGTCAGGTTTAGCCTGCTGCCATTCTGAGTACTCGTCGGCCTGTTCCTGGGTTATCTTGCCCGTGTCTACCATGGACTGGAGCCATTCCTGCATAGCCTCTGTTCGCATCTCGCTTTGAGCCTGATTTAATGCATCTTTCAGTGCTTCAGTGTCAAGAGCAGTGCCGGTCTTCTCCTGGTATATTGCCGAGATTCTCTCGAGCAGTGCATCGAACTGCGCTTCAGGTTGAGTGTCCTCATCACCATCAGCAGCAAGTACCACCCCGCCAATGCTACCAACCAGCACAACTGTCGCCAGTATTGCTGCAATAATCAGTTTCCTGCTTTTCCACATCGCTTTATCCCCTCCTCTCTTCTGGTTACTACAAAACCTCAGTCTAAGAATCCTGTTTACATCTATTGTATTGTGTTCCACCTCCTCACTGATTTGACCTTCTGAAACAATGTTAACACCAAAATATTAGAATCCTGTTAAGAGGTGAGGAGAATATCATGCTCCTGTGATTGGCTCTTTGGAAAAGTTATGTCTAAATATCCAATGAAGGCAGTTGCTTATGTATGTGTCACCGGGAATACGCAGAAAAAAGGTATGCCGGTTACGGTGCTACTGGAATTTCAATATTGGGACGTCGTGGATCTGATTGAGTTTCCGGGGGAATTGGGATCACTTTGGATAAGAATCGGATACTATCGGAAAGCAAAGAATCGGCTGAACTGGCCAGCAAGACCCGGCTTTGAGAAGTTGGACTAACGCTGACTAGACGGCCCTGAGAACCACCGGAAGGCGTGGTAGTAACTCTGTGAAATAGGGTATCCTGGAGTGTGCTGATGGTCTGCTCTGGGGTATCATATTGTACTCGCCACTGCATATTACCTAGTGTACTGTCTTACAAATACCTTTACGTATGATGGATGTTGATGTCATTCCAGCGCAGGCTGGACTCCCCTCTTCATTCTGAGCGACATGGCACTGGCCTTAGTGGCCCAGAATCTCACAGGCACGAGTCCACATTCCTGATGCCACTCCAGTGCAGATTCTTCACTGCACTCATTTCCGCTCAGAACGATAAGAGTAACACTCTGATAGTCTCACCTATCTATCTGAGCGAGAGCAAGGGAGTCGGCAAAGAGCCAGAGACATTACCGGTGTCACTTGCGGTTGACTGGAATAGTCGTGCCGGTGGCAGTGGCAATCAGCTTACCGTCCTGGTTGGTCACCGTCATCTGGGAAACGCCAACCCGTCGTCCGCTGCGCACTACCCGGCACTCGGCGGTAAGCTCATCGTGAGCCCCGGCTCCGTTGATATAATGGATGTTGAACTGAGTAGCTACACTGGGATAGGACAGACTGTTGGACGCATAGGCAAACGCCTGGTCGGCAATCGCGCTGATAACACCGCCGAAAACGAAGCCATTGAAGTTCTGATATTCCGGTTTGAGCTTCATGCTTACCCGGGAGTAGCCCGGTGTCAGTTCCACCAGCTTCATGCCCAGGAAGGAGGCAATCGGTTCATCCTGCTCAAGACGTTTTAGCTCAGCAACGCTGTCTGATGTATCTCTATCCGGTGTCGGCACACTCGATTCTCCTCCAGGCGCTAGCACAGTTTGTGCTTCCGGGCAACCTTGCGAAAGCCGTCCAGCGAGCCTTCCAGCGTCCGGTCATCAACACAATAGGATATCCGTATATGGCCCGGCCCGCCGAAACCTCTGCCCGGTACCGTAAGTACCATCAGTTCTTGAAGTTCCTTCACGAAAGCAACGTCGTCTTCCACCGGGGTCTCTGGGAACAGGTAGAAGGCCCCCTGCGGCTTAGCCATGGAGTAACCCATCTCAACCAGGTTCCCATAGAGGAAATCACGCTTCCGCTGATAGTCCGCGACAGAGACGGTCACCCCTTGAAGATGGGGCAACAGGTGTTGTACCAGGGCCGGGGCATTGACAAACCCCAGCGTCCTGGTGCAGAAGACCATCCCGTTGATAAGGTCGTCACGATGGGCGCAGTCAGGATGCACGGCGATGTAGCCGACGCGCTCTCCGGGTAATGCCAGGTCTTTGGAGTGGGATGTCACGCTGATAGTATTCGGGTGATACTGGAGCGGAAACGGGAACTGGATGCCGTCGTAGACCAGCTTCCGATAGGCTTCGTCACTCAGGATGTAGATTGCTGTGTCGAACTCGGCCTCTTTCCTGCGGATAATCTCACCAATATCCCTCAGGAAGTCCTCGCCGTAAACGACTCCCGCAGGGTTATTGGGGGAGTTGATGATTATGGCCTTCGTCCTCGGCCCCACCGCCTCTTCGAGGACATCAAGCCTGGGTAGGAACTGCTCATCGGTAGGCAGAACCCTGGGCACCCCGCTGAAGTTCGCGATGTAGTTGAGGTATTCCAGAAAATAGGGGCTGAACACTATCACTTCGTCGCCGGGGTTAAGTATCGTCCGGAGAAAGACATTGCAGCCCCCGGCAGCGCCACAGCTCATAATGATATCGTCAGCACCAAACCTGACCCCCGTCTCCAGGGAAAACTGCCCCGCCACCGCCGTCCTGGTCTCCGGGTAGCCGGCATTGGGCATGTAACGATGCATCCCCGGCACAGGGTTTTGCGCCAACTTAAGGAGTTGGCGGTGAAGTTCGGGAGGCGGTTCCACCACCGGGTTGCCGATGGAGAGGTCAAAGACATTCTCCGCGCCATAGCGCTCCCTGAGAATGGCCCCTTCCTCGAACATCCGCCGAATCCACGAACCCTCGGCCATGCTCTGGCGGATATTCTCAGACATGAACATCATGGATTTCCTTTCTGCCCAGTTCGAAGGCATCGAGGTTTATCTGGAGCAGCCGTGATGGCAGCCGCTGCGAGAGACTCTCCTTCCAGGCGTCCACCTCGAAAGGAGCGAAGTGCGAGAAGCAGCCCAGCATAAAGATATTGAGAGTCCTGGCGTTACCCAGCGCGGTGACACGAGTGGTCCCTTCCACGAAGTAGACCTGGTCGGTGCGCTGGCTCAGGATGTCGTGGATATTCTCATCATCGGGGTATTTTTCAACCCCCAGGTTGACGGCAAGCGGCGGGAGCATGTGGTTGTTGATGATGACCACGGCGCCGGGTCGAAGGTAGTTGCACCATCTGGCAGCTTCCAACTTCTCAAACGCGAGCATGATATCAACCTCTCCCTGCTTTATCAGGGGTGAATACACGCGGCGGGCGATACGTACATGACTGATAACGCTGCCGTTCCGCTGTGCCATGCCCAGCGTATCCGTCTTCTTGACATCGTACCCGGCGGCCAGCGCCGTCTCACTGATAATATCACTCGCCAGGATATTCCCCTGGCCACCGACCCCGGTCACAAACAGGTCCAGCACGTTCACTCCGTTTCTCCGGTCACAGTCCCCGTCTGCGGGGCAGTCCCCGTCTGCGGGGCAGTTCCCGTCTGCGGGGCAGTTCCCGTCTGCGGGGCAGTTCCCGTCTGCGGGGCAGTTCCCGTCTGCGGGGCTATAGCCTTCTGTGGGCATACCTGCTGGCAGATAGTGCAAATATCACCGACACACAGGGTGGCATCAATGTATACCTTGTCGTCTGCGGTCTGGATGGCCGGACAGCCAATCAGGAGACACACATCACAACGATTGCACTTCTCGGCATCGACCACCCTGGGTTCACCGCGCCGCGGTGCCCCCACAGCGCAGGCACCACGTACGATAATGACGGCAAGCTCCGGACTGGCCAGAGCACTCCTGGCTGCGGCCCGCAGATCCTTCATGTCAAAGGCATTAACCACCTGAACATCACTGACGCCCACGCCACGCACCACATTCTCCAGTTCCACTTTAGCGGTCGTCTTACCCTGCGCGGAAACGCCGGTACCGGGATGTTCCTGGTGCCCCGTCATCGCCGTGGTCCCGTTGTCCAGGATAACCACGGTAATCTTGCCTTCGTTATAAACGGCGTCCACCAGCGGCGTAATACCGGAATGCAGGAAGGTGGAGTCGCCAATGACGGCCACTATATTGGTATCGATTCCGGCCTTCTCCATGCCCAGTGCCTGCCCGATGCTGGCACCCATGCAGGCCGTGGTATCCATAGCATTAAGCGGTGGGTAGGTCGCCAGCGTGTAGCATCCGATGTCGCCGGTGATAATCAGGTTGGACTTCTTGGCAGGTTTATCCCCCGAACCGGGCGGCTTCAGCCGCTGCCCCATGCTGGCGAGTACGAAAAACATGCCGGTATGCGGGCAACCGGGGCAGAGAAGCGGAGGCCTTTTCGGAAGGTCGGCGACTGCCGTTATCTCGGTTGGTACGGAGGTTTCGGTAAGAATCCCGGCATTGACGGCACCCCTGGCAACTACGTCCGAACTCAACTCTCCCACTAGAGGGATGA